>Ga0180222_1001384_pt1 | contig 25401 bp, 26 predicted proteins | sample eDN5th37CKraftOP_FD_151336 | JGI IMG/M metagenome (GOLD analysis project Ga0180222, IMG submission 151336) | Enriched Organic Plus compost microbial communities from Emeryville, California, USA - eDNA 5th pass 37_C Kraft OP (version 2) (version 2) ...
GCTGAAGCCGGATCCGGTCACCCACCACCAGGAACCCGCGCGCATCTTCGACTTCATGTCGCAGACGCCCGAGTGCATGCACATGCTGGTCAACCTGTTCTCGCCGCGCGGCATCCCGGCCAATTACCGGACCATGCAGGGATTCGGCGTCAACACCTACCGCTGGGTCAACGCCGAGGGGCAGACCCATCTGGTCAAGTACCACTGGATGCCCAAGGCGGGCGTCAAGAGCCTCACCGAGGACGATGCGGCGGCGATCCAGGCGACCGAACTCGGCAGTGCCACCAAGGATCTCTACGAAGCCATCGAGCGCGGCGACTACCCGGAATGGGAACTGCTCGTGCAGATCATGAGCGACGACGAGCATCCCGAACTGGACTGGGACCCGCTCGACGACACCAAGGTGTGGCCCGAGAACGACTTCCCGCCCAAGCTGGTCGGCCGGATGGTGTTGAACCGCAACGTCGACAACTTCTTCAACGACAACGAGCAACTGGCGATGGGCACCGGCGTGCTGGTCGACGGGATGGACTTCTCCGAGGACAAGATGCTGATCGGGCGCTCGTTCTCCTACTCGGACACCCAGCGCTACCGGGTGGGCCCCAACTATCTGCAGCTGCCGGTGAACCGGCCCAAGAACGCCAAGGTCGCCACCAATCAGCAGGGTGGGCCCATGCAGTACGGCGTCGACAACAACGGCGCCAACCCGCACGTCAACTACGAGCCGTCGATCACCGGCGGTCTGCGGGAGGCGCAGGCGCCGACGGCCGACGAGTACGGGCCGGAGTTCAGCGGACGCATCACCCGCAAGCGCATCCCACGTACCAACGACTACGAGCAGGCCGGTCAGCGTTATCAGCTCATGGACCAGTGGGAGAAGGACGACCTGGTGAAGAACTTCGTCACCAACATCTCCGAGGCCACCCGCGAGGTGCAGGAACGCATGGTCTGGCACTTCCTGATGTGCGACGACGAACTCGGCCTCCGCGTCGGGGAAGGCCTCGGCATCACGGTCGACGACGTGCGCGACCTGGAACCCCTGAAATCGCAGACCCTTTCGGACGCCGAGGAGAAGCGCAGGCAGAACCTCGGCAAGAACGGTCCGCGCGACGTCACCGGGCTCACGATGACGCACTGTGTGCCGAACGAACGCGTGGTGATGGCCGGGAAGTGATGCCCGCCCCCGGGGCCGCATACTGACGCGGTGGCAGCGGCGCCGGGCCCCGACCCCACCGACGGGGCGGACCAAGGGGGACTCGAACAGGTTTCGCGTGCCGACCGCATCGCGTCACTGACCGGCGTGCGGGCCGTCGCGGCGCTCACGGTGATGGGCACGCACGCGGCCTACGGCACCGGCCTGCTGACGCACGGCTACGTCGGACTGCTCGGTGCGCGTCTGGAGATCGGCGTCGCGATCTTCTTCGTGCTGTCCGGGCTGCTGTTGTTCCGCCCGTGGGTGCGGGCCGTGGCCACCGGTGCGCAGGCGCCGAGCGTGCGACGGTATGCGCGCAGCCGGGTCCGCCGCATCATGCCCGCCTATGTGGTCACGGTGCTGCTGGTGTTCGGCATCTACGAACTGCGCAGCGTCGAACCGAACCCGGGGCACACCTGGACCGGGCTGTGGCGCCACCTGACGCTCACGCAGATCTACCGCGGCGACTACTACACCAGCTATCTGCATCAGGGGCTGACGCAGATGTGGAGCCTCGCGGTCGAGGTGACGTTCTACGCGGCCCTGCCGCTGCTGGCGTACGTGCTGCTGGTGGTGTTGTGCCGCAGGCACTTCCGGCCGTGGCGGCTACTCGGCGGGCTGGCGGTGCTCGGCGCGGTCAGCCCGTTGTGGCTGGTCGCGTCGCACGCCGGGCGGCTGCCGGTGAGCGCAGGCGCGTGGCTGCCGCACTATCTGGTGTGGTTCATCGGCGGCATGATGCTCGCGGTGCTGGCCACCATGGGCGTGCGGTGCCACGCCGCCGCGGTGCTGCCGGTCGCCGTGGCGGGTTACCTGGTGGTGTCGACGCCGATCGCGGGAACGACGACGGCGTTCACGCTGACGCTGGGTGAGGACATCACCAAGACGATGTTCTACGCGGTGATCGCCACGCTGATGGTGGCGCCGCTCGCGCTGGGGTCCACCGGGTTCTACGCGCGCGTGATGGCGAGCAGGCCCATGGTGTGGCTGGGCGAGATCTCCTACGAGATCTTCCTCCTGCACGTGGTGGTGATGGACCTGGTCATGGAGTTCGTGCTGGGCTGGCACGTCTACACCGGGTGGGCGGCCGGGCTGTTCGCGGCGACGCTGGCGGCGACGATCCCGGTGGCGTGGGTGCTGCACCGGCTGACGCGCCCGCGTCGTTAGGCCCGCCGGGCGATCGCGATCTGCGGCGTGGTCAGGCCGCCGCGCAATTCGACCGTGACGCCCGCGTGCGCGGCCAGCGCCCGCAGGGCCGACGGGCTGTAACACCGCAGCGAGCTGATCACGCCGTCGTGCACGAACGGCACCAGCGGCGCGAGCGGCAGCATCGTCGCCAGTCGCAGCAGATGCAGCGGCGCGGGCGGGCGCGGCAGGTCGATGATCAGCAGCGTGCGCGCCACCCGCGTGCCCTCGGCGAACACCGCGGCGGCCTGAGCGGGGGACAGGTGGTGAAACGACAACGCGAACAGCGCCAGATCGAACGAGCCGTCGTCGGCGTCGATGTCGGTGGCGTCCATCGCACGCACCACCGCGCGCGGATGATCACCCAGCTCGCCGTCGGCCATCGCGGCCACCGCGGCAGGGTCGACGTCGGTGACGGTCACGTGCGCGGTGGGGTGGTTGGCCAGCAGCCGGCGCGACACGCTGCCGTGGCCCGCGCCGAGCTCGAGAATCCGCGGGTCGGGCACCTCGGCCAGCAGATCCAGCGCGATCGCCGCGAACTTCTCGTGGTTGCCGAACATGTCGCCGGTCCACTCCAGGGCCCGCACGACGCTGCGCTTCACGCGCTGATCGACATCGTCGCGGTCCAGATACTCCAGCCGATCGGTCTGCAGCAGCCGGTCCAGACAGGAGGCGCGCGGCCCGCCGCGCGGCATGGCGGCGATATCGGCTGTGGAGGTGGCCATGTAGGCCATGATGGACCTTCGATACGGCAGGAGCGAGCGACCCGAAAGGGGCACAGTGGCCGATTTCGTCGCAGCGATCGACCAGGGCACCACGAGCACGCGGTGCATGATCTTCGACCATGACGGCGCCGAAGTGGGCCGCCACCAGCTCGAACACGAGCAGATCCTGCCCAGGGCGGGCTGGGTCGAGCACAACCCGGTGGAGATCTGGGAGCGCACCGCATCGGTGGTGATGACCGCACTCAACCGGACGAATCTGCAGGCCTCCGACCTGGCCGCGCTGGGCATCACCAACCAGCGCGAGACGTCGCTGGTGTGGAACCGGCACACCGGCAGGCCCTACTACAACGCGATCGTGTGGCAGGACACCCGCACCGACAGCATCGCCGCGGCACTCGACCGTGACGGCCGCGGTGACGTCATCCGGCGCAAGGCCGGTCTGCCGCCCGCGACGTACTTCTCGGGCGGCAAGATCCAGTGGATCCTGGACAACGTGCCGGGGGTCCGCGAGGACGCCGAGAAGGGCGACGCGATCTTCGGGACCGCCGACAGTTGGCTGGTGTGGAACCTCACCGGCGGTACGCGCGGCGGCGTGCACGTCACCGACGTCACCAACGCCAGCCGCACCATGCTGATGAACCTGGAGACCCTCGACTGGGACGACGAACTGTTGTCGTTCTTCGGGATTCCGCGCCGGATGCTGCCCGAGATCAAGCCGTCGTCGTATCCGGAGTCGTACGGCATCACGCGTGACGACGGTCCGCTGGCCGGGCAGGTGCCGCTGACCGGCATCCTCGGTGACCAGCAGGCCGCGATGGTCGGCCAGGTGTGCCTGGAGGCCGGCGAGGCCAAGAACACCTATGGCACCGGCAATTTCCTGCTGCTCAACACCGGTGAGAAGATCGTGCGCTCGGACAACGGTCTGCTGACCACGGTGTGCTACCAGTTCGGCGACTCGAAACCGGTTTACGCGCTTGAGGGTTCGATCGCGGTGACCGGATCGGCCGTGCAGTGGTTGCGCGACCAGTTGGGCATCATCAGCGGTGCGTCGCAGAGCGAGTCGCTGGCGCGGCAGGTCAGCGACAACGGCGGCGTGTACTTCGTGCCCGCCTTCTCCGGCCTGTTCGCGCCGTACTGGCGCAGCGACGCGCGCGGCGCGATCGTGGGCCTGTCGCGGTTCAACACCAACGCGCACCTGGCGCGTGCGACGCTGGAGTCGATCTGCTATCAGAGCCGCGACGTGGTTGACGCCATGGAGGCGGATTCCGGTGTGCACCTTGAGGTTCTCAAGGTCGACGGTGGGATCACCGCCAACGCGCTGTGCATGCAGATCCAGGCCGACGTGCTCGGCGTCGACGTGGTCAAGCCCGTGGTCGCCGAGACCACCGCGCTCGGTGCGGCGTACGCGGCCGGTCTGGCGGTGGGCTTCTGGGAGAACGCCGACGACTTGCGGGCCAACTGGCAGGAGGACAAGCGCTGGTCGCCGCAGTGGTCGGATGAGCAACGCGAGAAGGGATACGCGGGCTGGCAGAAGGCCGTTCAGCGCACCCTCGACTGGGTCGAGATCGAGTGACCACTACCCCTGTGGGTGGCACTTGGTGAGCAGGACCTTCAGTTCGTCGTAGTACTGCGCGCCCAGCGCGGCGTGCTTGTTCTTGTCGCCTGCTCGGTATGCATCGGCGATCTGGCCGGCCAGATCGCCAATCTTGTTGGCGCGCTCACCAATCTCGCCACCGACTGTGACCGCCAGCGCCTGCTCCCGGATCACCTTGGCCCAGTTGCCGAAATCACCCGTAGTGGGGCCCTGGTTGGCGTCGAACACCGGCAGGATGGCCCCCGAGCTGGCCATGCTGGATTGGATGAGGGGATCGACCTCGCGGCAGCCCTTGCCCTGCATGTAGGTGAGTGTCACCGAGCTGGCCACGACCAGGACCGCGAGCACCGCGGCCGACGTCGCGAGCCCCACGATGCGGGGTTCGGCGTCGGGAACCCGCCTGCGCCACATGAAGTGCGCGAGGATCACGGCGGCCGCGGCGAACGTTCCCAGGGCGGCCGCGGTGACGAGGTGTCCGACGCCGGAGGCCGAGTTGGTGGCGCCCGCCGTCGCGACGGTCGCGAGCAGCACCAGCAACCACTGCCAGATCGCGCGCCGGCGCTCGAAGGCGTCCACATCCCGGTATTCGAGGCCGATGACGGCGGCGACTGCGGTCAGGACGCCGACGAACGCCGGCACGATCACGGTGACGAGGCTGTCCACGTGGGCAGCCTACGGGTTGGTCACTCCTCGCCGAGGATCTGGTAGATCTCGCGGCGGGCGTTGTTGACCACGTCGAGGATGCGTTGCTGCTGGTCCTCGGTCGCGGTGTACGCCGACTGGGCGACCGCACCCATCAACTGGGCGATGGCCCCGCGCAGGTTGACCGCGGCCGGGTCCACGTCTTCGGCGATCTGCTCCCACGGCGGGGTCTCGATCGCCTCGGCGGCCGCGCGACCTGCCTCGGTGAGTTCGAACAGCTTCTTGCTGCCCTCGGTCTCGGTGCCGCTGATCAGGCCCTCGTCGACCAGCAGTTGCAGTGTGGGATACACCGAACCGGGGCTGGGGCGCCACAGGTTGTCGGTGCGCTCGCCGATCTCCTGGATCATCTCGTAGCCGTGCATGGGGCGCTCGGCCAGCAGTTTCAGGATTGCGGCGCGCACGTCACCGCGACGTCCGCGCCGCCCGCGGCCGTGGCCGCGGCGACCGCGCGGTCCGCCCGGACCGAACCCGAAGCCCGCGCCCGGATCGAAGCCGAACCCGAAACCACCGAAGCCGCGGCCCGGTCCGCCCATGGGGCCGGGACCGCCGGGCCCGCCCATCTCGCAGCGCGGGTCGAGGGCCTGCTCGCGGGCCTCGTGGAGGTGGGCCCGCATCTGGTCGCGGAACTCGCGACGGGCCGCTCGACGGTGGTGGAGCATGGCGCGACGGCCGGCGGGGCCGAATCCGAAGTCGCCGGTGGGAAATGCAAAGGGGGTGCTCATGAAAGCTCCTTTCGTTGAAACGCCGGATGCGTTTCCGATAACTCAACGATATATCGGAAACTATCGGCGATGCAACGGTGAGCTATCGATTGGTGTCCATTCGTGCGATCACGTCGCGCGCCCACTGGGCCTGCATGGTGTGCATGCGCAGCCCGTAGTCCAGTGCGGCATGGCTGAAGACATCAGCGCCCGGCTCGCCGGCCCAGTCGATCGCGGCCTCGAGCGCCCGGAGTCGTTCGACCTCGCCGTCGGAGTGCGACGCGAGCATCACCAGGTGCTCGCGGGCCTGTTCGGGCGGCAGTTCGCCGAGCAGGAACACCCGCAGCAGTTCGGCGCTGCGCTCGGGCGGATCGTCCTGCGGGTTGGTGATCCAGCGCAGCAGTTCGGCGCGGCCCGCATCGGTGGCCCGGTACTCCTTACGACCGCGGGGGCCGACCGCAGACACCTCGATGAGGCCGGCCGCCGCGAGCTTGTTGAGCTCGCCGTAGAGCTGGCTCTGGGTGGCGGGCCAGACGTTCGCCATCGACTTCTCGAACCGTCTGAGCAGGTCATATCCGCTACCGGGTTGCTGTACCAACAGGCCGAGTGCGGCCATGCGCAGGCTCATGGACGCATCTTAGCTTCCACTATTGACATGTCACTTATGGAATGTCAGTGTGGGAGGCGTCACGGCCCGCCGCTGAGGAGACCTCATGACCGACACCGACCTCACCAACCTGCCCGGCACCGGCGAGTTCTTCCGGCGGGGCAACTACGCACCCGTGCCCGACGAACTCACCGACTACGACCTGCCGGTGACCGGCGCGATCCCGCCCGAACTCGACGGCTGGTATCTGCGCAACGGGCCGAACCCGCGGCAGGCGACCGCGCACTGGTTCACCGGCGACGGCATGATCCACGGCGTCCGCATCGAGAACGGCGCCGCCAAGTGGTACCGCAACCGCTGGGTGCGCACCGACAGCTTCATCGAGAGCTTCCCGGTCTACAACGCCGACGGCACCCGCAATCTCCGTGCGTCCGTGGCCAATACGCACATCGTCAACCACGCAGGCAAGACGCTCGCGCTGGTGGAATCCTCACTGCCCTACGAGATCACCGGCGACCTGGAGACCGTGGGCGCCTACGACTTCGGCGGCAAGCTCGTCGACTCCATGACCGCGCATCCGAAGATCTGCCCCACCACCGGGGAGATGCACTTCTTCGGCTACGGAAGCCTCTTCGAGCCGTATGTGACCTACCACCGCGCCGACGCCGACGGCGAGCTCACCATCAACCGGCCCGTGGATGTCAAGGCGCACACCATGATGCACGACTTCGCCATGACCTCCGGGCATGTGATCTTCATGGACCTGCCGGTGGTGTTCGACCTCGACATCGCGCTCAAGGGCACGGGTGACATGCCCTACCGGTGGAGCGACACCTACGGCGCGCGGTTCGGGCTGTTGCGCCGCGACGATCCGTTCGGCGAGATCCGCTGGTTCGACATCGACCCGTGCTACATCTTCCACGTCGTCAACGCCTACGAGCACGGCAACATCGTTGTGGTACAGGCGGTCCGGTACCCCGAGCTGTGGCGTGACAACGGAAGCTTCGACGCGCAGGCCGTGCTGTGGAGCTGGACGATCGACCTGCAGACCGGGGCCGTCACCGAACGCCAACTCGACGACCTCGCCGTCGAATTCCCCCGCATCGACGACCGGTTGGCGGGCCTGCACGCCCGCTACTCGGTCGCCGCCGGGGACCACGGCTGGGTGCGCTACGACATGACCACCGGCGACGCGCAGCGCCACGACCTCGGGACCGGTGGGCCGGGCGAGGCCGTGTTCGTCCCCGGTGCCGGCCCGGCCGACGAGTCGAACGGCTGGTACCTGGGCTACGTCTACGACCCCGAGCGCGACGGCAGCGACCTGGTGATCCTGGACGCCTCCGATTTCGGCGGAAAGCCCGTCGCCAGAATCGAACTGCCGCGGCGGGTGCCATACGGCTTCCACGGCAACTGGATCAGCGCCTGAACGCCACACCCACCACCGCGGCGGCGGCCAGCACCAGCATCGCGGCGATCACCGCGGTCGGGGCGATACCCGAATCGAACGCCGCACGGGCCGAATCGAGAAGCTGCGTGGCGGTGGCGGCAGGCAGATCCGCTGCCACCGCGGCCGCACCGCCGATGCTCTCGGCCGCCGCACCGGTCTGCTCGGGCGTCAGCCCCGCGGGCACGTCGACGTTGCTGCGGTAGAACGCCGTGAAGATCGTGCCCAGCGTCGCTGTCCCCACCACGGCGCCCAGCTCGTAGGCCGTCTCGGAAACCGCGGACGCCGCACCGGATTTCGCGGCGGGAACCGACGCCACGATGGTGTCGTTGGACACGGTCTGCGAGACGCCGACGCCGAGCTCGAGCACCACGAACGACGCGATGATCGCGGCCACCGTGAGGTTGTGGCGGAACAACAGGATCATCAGGAACCCGACCGCCACGAACACCAGGCCCGTGACCATCAGGGTGTCGGGTGCGAAGCGCTTGGCGGCCTTCACCACGGCCAGGCCCGCGATCATCGACACCACGGCACCCGGCAGCGTCACCAGGCCGGCGGTGAGCGGGGACAGGCCCAGCACCAACTGAAGGTGCTGCGAGATGAAGAAGATGAACCCGATCAGGCCGATGATCGACAGGAAGTTCGCCAGGATCGACGACGTGAACGGCATGACCTTGAACAGGCCGATGTCGAGCATCGGTGTGGCACTGCGGTTCTGCCGTCGCACGAACAACGCACCCGAGACGATGCCCACGGCGAACGCGGCCGCGGCCGCCGCCGACAGACCGTCGTGCGCCGCGGTTTTGACCGCCCACACGATGGGCAGCATGGTCGTGAACGACAGCACGATGCTCACGGGATCGAACGGGCCCGGATTGGGATCACGCGATTCGGGCACCAGACGCGGGCCGAGGACCAGCAGCGGCAACAGGATCGGCACCGCCACCAGGAACACTGCGCCCCAGTGGAAATGCTCCAGCAGCGCGCCGCCGACGATCGGGCCCAGCGCGGAACCCGCGGTGAAACACGACGCCCAGATCGCGATGGCCAACCGCCGCGCCGACGCGTCGGTGAAGATGTTGCGGATCAACGACAGCGTCGAAGGCATCAGCATCGCGCCGAACACACCGAGAAGTGCGCGCGCTCCCACCAGCAACTCGGCGCTCGGGGCGAAGGCCGCCAGCGCCGAGACCACCGCGAACCCGGCCCCGCCGATGAGCAGCAGCCTGCGGCGGCCCAGTCGGTCGCCGAGGCTGCCCATGGCGACCAGCAGCGCGGCCAGCACCAGTGAGTACACGTCGACGATCCACAGCTGCGTGGTGGCCGACGGGCGGAAGTCCTCGGCGATCAGCGGCAACGCGAACGCCAGCACGGTGTTGTCGATCGCGATGAGCAGCACCGGAAGTGCGAGGACGGCCAGCGCCACCCAGGCGCGCGTGGGCGTCCTGGTCGTCGACGGCGTGCCCTCGATGCAGGTGGACATGAGAAGAGCTCCTGTACGGAAAAAAGGGGTGTGAAAAAGGGTTTGGGTGCGTCGCGGCGGAGTGACGCCGATCAGGTGCGCGGCAGGGTGATGATGCCCGAGGTCAGGCTGGTCATGATGGCGTCGACGATCTGGTGACGCGGCATGCCGTCCTTGGCTGCCTCATAACCGGCCTGCATCAGTGCCCAGAACACCCGTCGCGCCCACCCTGGGGGATATTCGGGCCTCTCGGTCAACGCGCGGTTGAGCACCTCGACGATGGCCTCGTCCCCGATGTCGAAGTAGGCCGCGAGTTCAGGATCGGCCAGGATCGAGGGCTCGTAGTAGACGAACAGCACGATCGGGCCCAGGTCGAGCTGGCTCTCGACGACCCGGCGCAGCGCGGCGTCGACAGGACCGCTGGTCGGGTCGGCGCGCTCGATCGCGGCGTTGCTCAGGTCGTGGACGTGGCGGGCCAGCGCGCGCAGCAGGTCGGTGCGCTCCGGGTAGTAGCGGTGCACCGTGCTGCGTCCGACCCCGGCGGCCGCGGCGATGTCGCCGAGTGCGGCGGTGGGGTGATCGGCCAGGACCAGCATGGCGGCATCAAGGATCGCGCGACGTGTGCGTTCACGCGCGCCGCTCTCGATGCTCGGGCTGGTCATGTATCAAAATATAGCACCGGCGATTCAAAATGAGACAGTGATGTCCCACTCACCTGGGCGGGGCGAAACCCCCAGCGGAGGGTTGCTGAGGCGGTGAATGAGCCGGCACCGCCGGAGGCGGTGAATAGGCGGGCACCGGCGGTTGCGGCGGGTAGCCGGCCGCGGGATATCCCGGCGGGCTCCACGGCGGCGTCGTCGGCGGAGATGGCGGAGGAGGCGGCGTCGGCATCAGCCGCGCCAGTTCGCGGCGGTGCCGCTCGGCGAGCACGGCCGCCAGCACGCACTGCGGCGGCGCGCCCGGCGGGGGCGGTGGGGAGATCCGCGACGCCACCTCGCCGAGGATGCGCTGGCCCATCATGTCGCGGATGCGGGGGTCGAGATGCTGCGCACGGTTCAGGTACTGCCGCGCGAGTTCGGCCTGCTCGGGTCCCAGCCCGGACAACTGCAACGACGACGCCCACCACGCCAGGGCGGGCGGCATGGCCGGCGGCGGTTGCATGCGTGGCCCACGCTCGCTGATCACGACCGTCCCGGCGAAGATGTCGCCGATACGTTTGCCTTTCGACGACAGCAGACTGCAGATCACCGCGGGGCCACCGGTCAGCATCCAGATCTCGATGAAGCCCGAGATACCGCGAAACAGCGCCTGACGGAAGCGTTCCGGGCTGCCGTCCTCGGACACCACCCGTAACCCGAGCGCCATCTTGCCCAGGGACCGGCCGCGCGTGGCGGTCTCCATGATCACCGGATAGCCGACGATGGCCAGCACCGTGAAGATGATCAGGATCGCCGCGGACAACGCCTCGTCCAACTGGGTCAGCGTGATCGACCACAGCAGCACACCGACCACGTAGAAGATGAAGATCGCGAAGATGTCGATGAGGATCGCCAGTACACGAACGGGTAGCTGCGCGATCGACACGTCCAGGACCACGGCGTCCCCGGTCACCACCGGCTCGGGCTGGGAGACCATAACGCCCCACGTTAGGCGATTAAGCTCGGCCGAGTGGATGTCGATGCGTTCGTGCTGGCCCATCGTGCCACCTGGGACCGCCTGGAACAGCTGGTGAAACGCCGGCGCCGGCTCACCGGCGCCGAGGTGGACGAACTCGTCGACCTGTATCAGCGGGTGTCGACGCACCTGTCGATGGTGCGCTCGGCGTCGGCCGACGCCGTGCTCGTCGGTCGGTTGTCAGGTCTGGTGGCCCGGGCGCGCGCCGCGGTCACCGGTGCCCACGCGCCGCTGTGGCGCGAGTTCCTCCGGTTCTGGACGGTCTCGTTCCCGGTGGTGGCGTACCGGTCCTGGCGGTGGTGGCTGGGCACGGCCATCGGGTTCTTCATCGTGACGATCGCGCTGGCGATGTGGGTGGCGGGCAACCCCGAGGTGCACTCGGCCATCGGAACCCCCAGCGAGATCGAGGAATTGGTCAACCACGATTTCGCGTCGTACTACAGCGAGAACCCGGCCGGATCGTTCGCGCTGCGGGTGTGGGTCAACAACGCGTGGGTCGCCGCGCAGTGCATCGGGTTCGCGATCCTGCTCGGCCTGCCGATTCCCTACATCCTGTTCCAGAACGCCGCGAACCTCGGGTTGATCGCGGGCCTGATGTTCGACGCCGGTGCCGGCGATGTGTTCATGGGTCTGATCACCCCGCACGGTCTGCTGGAACTCACCGCGGTGTTTTTGGCCGGTGCCGTGGGAATGCGCCTGGGCTGGACGGTGATCGCGCCGGGGGACCGGCCGCGCACACAGGCGCTCGCCGAACAGGGCCGCGCCGTGGTGTCGGTGGCCATCGGTCTGGTGGTGGTCCTGCTGGTCTCCGGTCTGGTCGAGGCGCTCGTCACCCCGTCACCGCTGCCGACGTTCATGCGCATCGGGATCGGCGTCGCCGTCGAGGTCGCGTTCCTGGCATACGTGGTCCACTTCGGCCGCAAGGCCGTTCGCGCGGGCGAGAGCGGCGACATCGAGGACGCGCCCGACTACGCGCCGACGGCGTGACGGCTCAGAGCTTTCCGGTGGCCTTGAGCGCCAGGTAGTGATCGGCCAGGGCGGGCGCCAGATCTTCCGGCGGGGCATCGACCACGTCGACACCGCGGCGGCGTAACCGCGCCGCGATCGCGCGACGGTCGTTGCGGGAACGCTCGGCGGCCGCGGCGTCGTACACGGCAGCCGCATCGGAGCGGCCCGCGGCGAGATCGTCGACACGCGGATCGGACACCGCGGCGAGAAGGATCTGGTGACGCGCCGACAACTGCGGCAGCACCGCCATGAGCCCCTCGTCGAGCGCGGACGCGTTGAGATCGGTCAGCAGTACCACGAGCGAGCGTCCGCGCACGCGGCGCGTGATCGTCGAAACCAGTGCAGTGGCATCCGATTCCACCAGCGCGGGTTGCAGCGGGGCCATCGCGCCGACGAGCGCGGACATCAACTCGGTGCGCGACGCGTTGAACACCCCGGCGCGGGTGACACGGTCGAACGCCAGGAAATCGACGTGGTCACCGGCACGGGAGGCGAGCGCGGCGAGCAACAGCGCGGCGTCCATCGACCAGTCGAGTCGCGGCCACCCGCCCGGATCGCTCGCGGTGGGGTCCACACCGACACGGCCCGCCGACGTGCGCCCGGTGTCGAGGACGATCACCACGCGCCGGTCGCGTTCGGGCCGCCACGTGCGCACGACGACGTCGGCGCGCCTGGCCGTCGCGCGCCAGTCGATGGACCGCACGTCGTCGCCGACGACGTATTCGCGCAACGAGTCGAACTCCGTGCCCTGTCCGCGGATGAGAACCGGGATGGCACCGTCGAGTTCACGCAGCCGCGCCAGACGTGACGGTAAATGCTTGCGGGACAGAAACGGCGGCAAGATCCGCACCTGGTGCGGTACACGGTGCACGGCCTGCCTGCCGGCCAGCCCCAGCGGGCCGATCGACCGGACCGTGACGGTCTCGGAGCGTTGATCACCGCGGCGCACGGGCTGCAACCGGGTGACCAGCCGAACCTGTTCGGCGGCAGCGGCATCCAGCGGGTGCACGCGGGGCTGCGCGCACGCACTGGGCGGCCACGCGTCCCGAACCTGGCCGCGGACCGGGCGCCGTCCGGGGTTGTGGATCTCGACGACGGTGTCGACGGTCTGGCCCAACCGGGCCGTGTGGTCGCCGCCGCGCTGCACGTGCAGCCGGCGCGGACTGCCCGCGAGTGCGACGTCGGCGCCGACCGCCGCCAGCAGCAGGACCAGCAGCGCACCGAACGCTGTTGCCGGCCAAGGTGAGACCGCAATGGGCAGGACACACACCAACGCGACCAGGCCGGTGCGGCCGGTGAGCACCATCAGCGCGGAACCGGCACGGCCGCCAGGATCCCGTCGAGCACGCCGTCGGGGGTGGCGCCCTCCAACTCGGCATCGGGCCGCAGCGCGATCCGGTGCCGCAGTGTCGAGCGGGCCATGGCCTTGACGTCGTCGGGCGTGACGTAGTTGCGCCCGCACAGCCAGGCCCACGACCGTGACGTCGCCAACAGCGCGGTCGCGCCACGCGGGGACACCCCCAGCTGCAGTGCAGGTGAATGTCTTGTGGCGCCGACGATGTCGACGATGTAGCCCAGCACCTCGTCGGCCACGCGCACCCGGCTCACGGCGTCGCGTCCCGCGGCGAGCTCGGCGGGGCCGGCCACCGGTTGCACCGCCGAGAGGTTGCGCGGATCGAAACCGTGCGCATGCCGGCTCAGGATCGCGATCTCCTGCTCGCGCGGCGGCAGTGGCACGTTGAGTTTGAGCAGGAAACGGTCGAGCTGGGCCTCGGGAAGCTGATAGGTGCCCTCGTATTCGATGGGGTTCTGCGTGGCCGCGACGATGAACGGATCCGGCAGCGGCCGGGGCTGGCCGTCGACGCTGACCTGCCGTTCCTCCATCGCCTCGAGCAGTGCCGCCTGGGTTTTGGGCGGTGTGCGGTTGATCTCGTCGGCCAGCAGCAGGTTGGTGAACACCGGACCCTGCCGGAACTCGAATTCGGCGGTCCGCGCGTCGTAGACCAGCGAACCCGTGACGTCGCCGGGCATCAGGTCGGGGGTGAACTGCACACGCTTGAACTCCAGTTGCAGCGCCGCGGCGAGCGTGCGCACCAGAAGCGTCTTCGCGACCCCCGGCACGCCCTCCAGCAGCACATGCCCGCGGCACAGCAGGGCGATCACCAGACCGCTGATCACGGCGTCCTGCCCGACCACCACCTTGGCGATCTCGTTGCGCAGGGCCAACAACGCGTTGCGTGCGGTGTCGGCGTCAACTGTGGTGGCTGGCTGAGTCACGAGTGCGCGACCTGCCTTTCGATGTCGTCGAGTCGATGGGCGAGGTGGACAAGTTCGTCGTCGGTGCCCGGCGGTGGGCCGAACAGGGTGTATCCCACGGTCTGGGAATCCTGCCCGCAGCGTACGGCGACCGCGGCCGCCACAGCGGCCTGATCCGCCTGGGCGGTGAGACCGAGGCGGGGCAAAAGACGCTGCAGGGTGGCGGTGCGCAACGCGTCGGCCGCGCGGTCGCGTGCCCGGTGCGAGCGGTATAGCTTGCCGCGGCCCTCGACGGTCTCGGATGCACGCACCACGACGGGCAGTGATTCGGCGACCAGGGGACCGAGGCGGCGGGCCTGCCACAGCGCGAACAGCGCGACCACGACGCACAGTTGCAGGACGATCCAGCGGACCTGATCGGGCATCAGGTCCGAGAGCTTGCGGTCACCGGTCGAGGTGCCCTCGAACTTCTGTGGCGAGTACCAGATCACGCGGTCCCTGTCACCCGCGAGGTTCATCGCCAGCGCGGCGTTTCCCTCTTTGAGCAGACCGGAGTTCGACATGAACTCGGCGGTGCCGACCACGGTGACGGTGCGGTTGCCGTCGCGGTAGCGCACCACCGCACCGTCGTAGCAGCGCTGCACCGGGATGTCGCCTGCCGCGCGGAAGGTGTTGCTGAGACCCAGTTGTGTCTCACCGGCGCGGCGGGCCTCGGGCAGGTCGCAGTCCGGTTCACCGCCGCCGAACGCCGCGGCGTCGTCGGGACGTATTGCGGGTGCGAGCTTCTCGCGGGTCTTGGTGGTCGGTTCGACCAGTAGCAGATCCCCGGGAACCTGCGACAGCCGCTCCAGTTGGTCGTCCCCGGACAGGAACAGCGTCTGGGCCGCCACCAGCAGTGTGCCCGGGCGTGCATCGCGTTCGACGTCGTCGATGCCGGTCGCGGTGATCACGTCGACGCCGTGGTCGCGCAAAAGTGTCACCAGCGCGCGGGCGCCCTCAGGGGACGTCGAGTCCGGATCCATGCGGCCACCGGGCCGGGGTGCGGTCAGGTACACGGTCAGCACCGCGAGCACGACGATGACCACAGCGGTGGGCACGATCCAGCGCAGGTTGCGAATCTTCATCGGACCTGCGTCCATCCGCTGTCGGCGGGAATCGACGGCATCGATCCGGCCGCACGGTGACCCGCGTGCAGCAGCCGGCCGTCGAGGTCGGCGATCCGCCGGTAGTCGTCTTCGGTGCCCGGTTGTTCGCCGTAGGTGACATCGTTGAAGGTCGTTGCCGCCGCGGCGAGTTCACCGGAAAGGGCGGGAAGCGCGGCGCCCGCGTCACGCGCGAGTTCGGTGGCCGTGCGGCCCGGGACGGGGTTCAGTGTGCCGGTCTCCTCCAGGTGCCGGGCCACCGCTCGCAGCCGGTGCCGGATGGCTGCGGCCCAGTTTTCTTGCGCGGCATACCCGTCGGCGGTCTGGCGGTGTTCGGCGGCGCTGAGCTCGGTGCGGCCGAACAGCGTGTGCGCGTCGCGGTTGGTGCGCATGGCGCGCCGGGCCATGCGCACTGCCACGAGCACGGCCACCACGACCAGGATCGCGAGCACGCTGATGGTGAACCACCCACCCGGAACCGTCGACCCCTCGTACGCCAGCCGGTACAACAGCTCGTCGATCCAGTCGAGGAACTGTTGGGTGAGAGACGATCTGGGGTAGATCGGTTTGTTGAGCTCGTTCTGCGCAGCGTCGTGTGCGGCGTCTCTGTCGATGTCGATCGTCGTCACCTCAGAAGTGCCGGACCAGCCACAGTTGATCGGTCGATTCCGCCGGGGCCGCCGGGGGCGCGGGGGTGTAGGCGCCGGTTCGCAGCACCAGGTCGAACGCCTCGGCCCGGATTCGGCGGTCGGTGTAGAGCAGCACGTCGACACCCGCGGCGAACGGTGCGGTGACGATCTGGCCGATCGTGCCGCCGACGGCGACCAGCACCAGCCCCACGATCGACATGCCGACGCCGTCGGGGGACATCGTCAGCAGCTGCCCGACGATGCTGAACGGTGCGCCTACCGCACTCGCGATCACCGACGCCACCAGGCTCGCCAGCAGCCAGATCCCAAGAACCCGCCAGAACCCGGTCTTCACGAGTGCGAAAGACCGTGCGATCGCGGCGAATACGTCCAGGCGCTCGAGCACGATCAGCACCGGTGCGAACAACAGCACCGTGAGGCCGAACAGCGCGCCGAGCACCGCCGCCAGCACCAGGGGAACACCCATCACGAACGCCGCGACGGCACCGCCCACGGCGCCGGCCGCCGCGATCAGGCCGATGACCACGAGCACCACGGCGAGCAGCACCACGGCTTCGAGCAGTGTCAGCCCGATCAGCGCGAGAAGCCGCCCGCGCAGCCGCTCCCAGGCCTGGCCGATCGTGACGGTCCCGCCGAAGATCGACCGTCCGATGATGACCGTGAGCATGCCGGTGAGCAACACCGACGCGAGTTGTGTGACGAGCACACCGGCCAGCGTCGCGCCGGAGAACATCGCGACCGCTCCCGTCGACGGCGCCTCGCCCTGCACCTCACTTCCGAGCCCGCCCATCGCGGCCAGTGGACCGACCTGCAGCAGCAGCGTGACGAGTTGCGCGAGGACCACGACGATGGTCGTGAGGCCGAGGGTGGCCTTGGGGTTCCTGCGGATGTAGGCCACCGCACCGTTGAAGATGTCCGACAGGCTCAACGGCCGCAGCGCGACGATGCCGGGCACCGGAGCTCCGAACCCGGGCGCCGATGCGTAGCCCGGATGAACCGGATACGCCTGCGGTGGGGGATACGGGGCGAACCCGCCGTCAGGCCCTGGGCGCAAGCTCATGGCTACCATCCTGTCCATGACCGGTGGAATTGACAACGTGTCCAGCGTGCCCCGCGTGCCGCCGACAGCCGGGCCCACCGAGATCATCGTGCGCGGGTCTTTCACGGTGTACGAGCCACCGCAGCGGGGAATCGTGCACGCCACCGTGGCCTACGAGGGCGCCGCGATCGAGCCGGTCTACGAGCGGACGGTCCGCGATCTCGACGCCGTCAAGGCGTCGCTCGAGCCGCTGCACCGGCCCGACTCCGGGCCGGTCACCTGGTGGTCCACGCAGCAGATGCGGACGTGGGCCAACCGCCCGTGGAACAACGAGGGCAAGCAGTTGCCGCTGGTGCACCACGCGAGCATCGGCATCCAGGTGAAGTTCAGTGATTTCACCGAACTGTCCCGCTGGGTGGGCAGGCACATCTCCGAGACCGGTGGCTTCTCGCTCGAGCGCATCGAATGGGCACTGACCGACAAGCGCCGCGATGAACTGATCACCGACGTCCACACCGCTGCCGTACGTGACGCCGTCACCCGCGCGCAGCGCTACGCCGACGCGCTGGGTCTCGGCGCCGTGCGGCCAGTGACGGTCGCCGACGCGGGCATGCTGGGCCGCGAACCGCAGGGGCCGTTCGCCGCACCCGCCGCGATGCGGGCCATGAAGTCGGGCGGCGCGCCCGAGGTGGAACTCGCACCCGAGGACATCAAGATCTCGGTATCGGTCGATGCACGCTTTCACGCCGGGGGCCCGGCGTAGCTTTGGCCGTATGGCCGAACTCAAGGACAGGCTGCGCGCCGATCTGACCGCAGCGATGAAATCTCAGGACAAGCTGCGCACGGCCACGCTGCGGATGCTGCTCGCGGCCATCCAGAAAGAAGAGGTCTCCGGCAAACAGGCCCGCGAACTCTCCGACGAGGACGTGATCGCGGTGCTGGCAAGGGAATCCCGCAGGCGCGGTGAAGCCGCCGAGATCTACACCCAGAACGGCCGAGGGGATCTCGCGGCCACCGAGCACGCCGAGGCACGCGTGATCGACGAGTACCTGCCCACCCCGCTGACCGAGGCCGAACTCGCCGACGTCGCCGACACCGCCATCGCGCAGGTGGCCGAGCAGATCGGAGAGCGGCCGAGCATGCGTCAGATGGGGCAGGTGATGAAGGCCGCGACCGTGATCGCCGCAGGCAAGGCCGACGGTGCGCGGCTTTCGCAGGCAGTGCGCGAACGTCTCTGACGGACCGCTGTTTGGGGTTCTCGGCGCTGGGTATCCGCCACCAATCTGCAATCAACAGCCCTGGAGGTACCCGCAGTGTTCATTCACAACAAAGACCTGCAATTCGAGGTACGGGTTACCCAACCGGACCCCCGCTTCGCAACCCTGCTGCAGGAGCAGTTCGGCGGCGCCAATGGCGAGCTGAAGGCCGCCATGCAGTACTTCACGCAGGCGTTCGTCCTGCGCGAGAAGAACCCGAAGTTGTACGACCTGTTCATGGACATCGCGACAGAAGAACTGTCGCACCTGGAGATGGTCGGAGCGATGATCACGATGCTCCTCGACGGGCTCAACGACGATCTCAAGGTCGCCAACGAGCGCTGTGACTGGATGCCCGCGGTCGCCAGCCGCGACGGCAAGGACGAGATAATCCACAGTGTTGCGGTCACGCCGCTGTTCTTGACGCTGTCCGGCGGCGGTCCCGACGTCAAGGACTCCGCGGGAACTCCGTGGAGCGGCGCATTCGTCAACGCCAACGGCGACCCGTCGGTGGATCTACGCAGCAATCTGGGTGCGGAGTCGCGCGCCAAGGTGGTCTACGAGTACCTCAAACAGTTCACCGACGACCCGGGCGTGCAGGACACCCTGACGTTTCTGATGACGCGCGAGGTTGCGCACTTCCAGCAGTTCACCGCGGCGCTCAACGAATTGCCGGTGAACTTCCCGCCGGCGCAACTGCCCGGCGACGACCGCTTCCAGAACGTCGCGTTCAACATGTCCAACGGAGACGGCAGCGTCCGCGGCCCGTGGAACGAAGGCCAGGGTCCGTGGCCCGGCGGTATGGAGTGGGAGTACGTCGAGAAGCCCGAATCGCAGTGGCTCGGTGGTGAGAAGCGCAAGAACCGTGGCGCGAAGGAGAACCCGGAGGGTTCACCCGCGGTGAAGGGCGAGAAGCCGTTCACGCACGAACAGCACACCGCGACAACGTAATTCGACAAGAATCAGCAGCCGGTACCTCGGTACCGGCCGCTGATTCGTTGGGTCAGTTATGTCAGTGGATCTGGGGGTCCGGCGGATTCTTCGACTCCCGCCCGCTCGCAGCGTCACGCACGTGGTCGACGATCGCCGCGCCCATGCCCATGGTCTTCTGTACGACCGAACTGCCCGGGGTGTCCGGATGCGGACGCGTCGGCGCGATCTTCTTGGACGACTCGAGCTTGGTGCCGAGTGTCTCCAGCTTGTCGCGGTCCACCGCGGCTTCGAGCTTGGGCCACACCACGTCCTGCTCGAACGCGATGTGGTCGCGGCCGAGCTTGACGAACTCGCTGAGCGCCTCGTGGTAGTCCGGCTCACCGGGCTTGCCGTCTTCGAGGCGTTGCAGCAGTTTCTTGCCCATCTGCTCTTGTTCGATGGCCTTGTCGGCGAGTTCGTCGCCGTCCTCAAGAGCCTCTCGCACGAGCGGCCAGAAGTGCTGCTCCTCGATGGCCTCGTGCTGGGATTCGGCGATGATCAGGTTGGTCACCATGGTGTCGAGGCCGCTCTCGCGGGCGCCGTGCCCGGTCGGAGCGTCGCCGAGCACCTCGAGCATGCCGAGCACGCTCTTGTGGTCCTGGCGCAGAAATGTCAAACCATCCATGTTTGTGTTGCCCTTCGGGGATACGGATCTCTGGACTGAGGTGTGTATCCGCATACCCGTCAGACCCGTTGCCAAACAGCGCGTGGTCGGGTTGAAACCGTGACGGATGGGTAGAACTCTCGTCATGCCACGAGGTGACGGGATCTACGACGAAGAGCATCGCGACCACGACACGGGCAGCGCGGCCGAAGGTGGTGCGGGCAAGCCCAAGCGCGTGCCGGAGGACACCCCGGACGTCGAGATGCCCGACGAGACCACACAGGAACCGCCGGACTGAGCGTGCTACTCGGCCTCGCGTCCCACCCGGCTGCGGCGATAGGCGACGCGGCGCACGCCGGCCAGCCAGTCCGGGACCAGCGAGACCCCGGCCGTGGTGTTGAGCACCGGATCGAACGACACATCCTCGTCCTCGATCACGGTGTGCAGCGACAGCCGGGCCAGCGGGCGGAAGCCTGAACCGACGGCTGCCTGGTCGATATCGAAATCGACACTGCCACTTCGGATCTGATCGGCCACCGCATCGACCGAGAGCCCGGACCCGTCGATCGGCGTCGTCAGACGTGCACGCAGCCACCACAGGCCCCCGTCGAACCGGTAGGGCATGAGGCTCGCGAAGGTGACGTCGGTCCACGCGGTGGCCGGCCACAGCGCGAAACGGTTGCCGATCAGTGTCGAGGCGAGCAGGACGTCCCACAGCATGTCGGGTGTCTCAGGCGGCATGCGCCACGCCAGTCCGGCGATGTCGGGCACGGATCCCGGGGACCCGATCCCCTTGGAGACGCGGCCCACGACGTCGCCCGTGCGCACGGGCAGACCCTCACCGATCGGGGCCGTGCGGTCGAGGGTGCCGCGGGCCAGGACACCCGATGGGTGGAAAAGCCGGCGGTCCCGCAGCGCGGAACCGATCTGGAACGGAACGGCGGCCACATCTGAGAGCTTCATCGCCACGGACTGCCCGCCGTGGCGGCATCGCAAACGCCGTCAGGCGTGGGCCATCCGGCCTTTGAGTGCGCCTTCGAGTTCGGTGGTCACGCGGCGCTCCACCAAGAGCGGTACGAAGTCACGGATCGTGCTGTCGTCGAAGCGGTGACGGGCGGTTTCGACGGCATCGGAGACGCGTCTGGGCGGGACAGTCGTGAAACGTTTCACCAGGCGATCTTCAACATCCGCGATTAATTCATCCTCGGATTTTGTTCTCACGTTTCCATTGTCTGACCAGAGCGTTTACGGTGCAACGCGAGCTTTCTCACAAAGTGGACAGCTGTCAAGAGATGTCAAGGCGCCACAGCGCCTCCTGGCACACACTGGCGATCAGCGTGCCCGATTCGTCGATCAGCGAGCCCGTGGTGAGGCCGCGGGAGTCGTTGTGGTTGGCCGCTCGCAACTCGTAGCGGTGCCAGATGTCCGGCCGGAACGGGCGGTGGAACCAGATCGAGTGGTCGAGGCTCGTCGCGAACCCCAGATCGGGCCGCAGCGGAACCGTCGGGGGCAGGGCGGTGGGCACCGGGCCGAGGTCGGACAGGTAGGTCAGCGCGCACGCCCGGACCAGCGGGTCATCCTCGACCGGCTCACGCGTGCGGATCCAGAACGGCGGCACCGCGAACTCAGAATCGTCGCTGGTGCGGGTGCGAACCTCGAACGCGTCGCTGAAGTCGATCTCCGGATCCTTCGGCACGGCCGCGTCGAACTCGAGCCGCGGCTCGGTCCGGGGCTGCCAGTCCACACCCGGCTCCGGTGCGTGGAACGACGCGATCATCTCCAGGATCACCTTGCCGTCCTGGCTGGCACTGACCTGGCGCGTGGCGAACGCGCGGCCGTCGCGGATGCGCGTCACGCGGAACTCGACGTCGGTGTCGTACCGGCCGCCGCGGACGAAGTAGGCATGCAGCGACTGTGGGACCTTGTCGTCGTCGACGGTGGCACCCGCGGCGCCCAGCGACTGCGCGGCGATCAGACCGCCGAACAGGCGCTCGATGGTGTTGGGCTCGGGCTCGCGGATACAGAACACGTCACCGTCGCGCTCGAATGCCAGAAGACCCTTGATCCAACTCGGCGCGCTCACCCGGCTGACGCTACCGACCGCTTGGTTGAGACCTCCGTCACGCCCTTTCCCTGAAGTACTTCTCGCCGTCGGTGGCCAGCCGGCCGAACGCCGCCTTGAGCACCGGCGCGAGCGCCTTGAACGGCACCGCGAAGGCGGGCCTGGCCTCGATCGCGACGATCCACGTGAACTGCGCGCGCCCTTCGCCAAGGGGTTCCACCAGGTAGTCCTCGGCGAACCGGCGCAGTGACGGCACGCTCGCATGGTCGACGTAGAACGAGTAGCGCACCCCGTCCTCCCAGCGGAAGAACGTCTCGTCCACACGCACGATCCCCGGGGAGAGCGCGACCTCGCGCGTCGTGCCGACCCCGAACGGGCGTGGTGACGTCCAGTTCACGAACTTCACCGTCGAACCCCACGCGGCCAGGGACTCGTCCGAGGTCAGCGATTCCCATACGCGCTCGGGCGGTGCGGCGAACTGTTTGCGGTAGGTGAAAACGTGCGGCGCGGAACCGAAGAACGCCTCGTCGGCGGGTTCCAGTGCGAACCGTGGCATGAGGTGAGCATGCCTCGGGGGCGCGTGGAATGCACGGTCCGGCGCGTGCAATAGTCCGGTGCATGGGGAGTGCTGAGCGGTTTCAGCGACTCCTTGGCGACCGCTACGAACTCCGGGGCGTCCTCGGTCGTGGTGGCATGGCCGAGGTCCGCGACGGGTGGGACACCCGGCTGGCACGGCCGGTCGCGATCAAGCTGCTCTACCCGGCACTGGCGGCCGACGCGGATCTGCGGGCCCGCTTCGAACGCGAGGCCCGCGCGGCCGCGGCGCTGACCCACCCGCACGTCGTCGCGGTCCACGACTGCGGCGAGCACGCGGGCACGCCCTACATCGTGATGGAGCGACTGTCCGGCGCCACGCTCGCCGACGAGATCGCGGCGGGGCCGCTGCCGCAGGAACGCGTGGCCGAACTACTCGACCAGATCCTCTCGGCGCTCATCGCCGCGCACGCCGCGGGCATCGTGCACCGCGACATCAAGCCCGGCAACATCCTGATCGGCCACACCGGGCAGGCGAAGCTCGCCGACTTCGGCATCGCCAAGACCGACGGGGTGCCGCACACCCAGGCCGGCCAGATCCTCGGCACCATGGCGTATCTGAGCCCGCAGCGCGTGACCGGGCAACCGGCCGGTTTCGCCGACGACCTCTACGCCGTGGGCGTCGTGGGCTACGAGGCGCTGACCGGGCGCCGGCCGTTCGACCGCGACAATCCCGCGGCCATGGTGCGGGCGATCCTCGACGACGTGCCCGTGCCCATCGCCTCGGTGCGCCCCGACGTCGCACCCGGGCTGATCCACGTGATCGACACGGCCATGGCGCGTGAGGTCGCGTTCCGCTACCCCGACGCGGCGACCATGCGCGCCGCGCTCACCGGTGCCGAACCACCCACGCAGCGTCTGGACCGCCCGCAGACCAAGGTGCTCGCCGCGCCGCTGCCGCCGATCCCGCCGCCCCCGGTGCTGCCGTCACCGCGCCACTGGCGGACCCGGCTGATCCTCGCCGTCCTCGGCATCGTCTCCACGCTCATCCTCGTGCTGGTCCTGGCGCTGGCGCGCGGCTCGTCGGGCCTGACCTCACCCACCTCGACGCCCACTGCGACCACCGTGCCTCCGGCGACCTCGGCCGTCGTCCCTCCGGTCCCCTCGACGCCGGTCCCCGCGGCCGTGCCCGAAGAACCCCGGGGACCCGGACGTGGGCCCGGACCGGGACCGGGACCCGGCAAGGGTAAGGGCCACGAGAAAGGGCACGGCCCGAAGGGTCCGAAAGGCCCTCCGCATCCGTGAGGCGCGAAATGCCTACCAGCAGAGGATGATTCCGCCCTCGTCGTCGTCGTAGTCGTCGGCGGCGGCGTCGGCGGGCTCGTCGACAACTGCGGCCACCGGCGCCTCGATCGCGTCGTCCAGGTCACGTGGCTCGCGGCGCGCACAGCGCCGGTACTCCGCCAGTGAGATCACGGGCGCGCGGTGCCGAGAGCTGCCGGACCTGGCGTTTCTCTTGCTCCCCATATGTCCTCCCATCGTGCCTCCGAGTGTCGGCGGGCAGGGGGCCACGGGCATGAGTAGTGCGGTACCTCACTTGGGGCCCACATAGCGAAAGGCCCTGAACTGGGAGATCCAGTCAGGGCCTTGCCTCTGCGAGTCGGGGTGGCGGGATTCGAACCCACGACCTCTTCGTCCCGAACGAAGCGCGCTACCAAGCTGCGCCACACCCCGCGTGAAGCCACGACAGCGTATCGCACCGGGGCAGTCGAAAGCCAAACGGGTGGTCAGAGGCACATCGCGGCCTCGCGCCGAGATTGAAGCCAGGGACAAAAATCGCGGCCTGCGTGTCCCTGGTTGCAATCTCGGTGTCAGCTACGCCACTTCGTCGTCGAATCGGGGACTCAAAGTGGGCACCCGTTTCGTTGTAGGTGTCATACGACCGAAACATTTCAAGCTTTGAACGACTGGAGTGCGACATGACCGCGTTGGGCGCCACGATTTATCTGGGCTTCTTCGTCATGGCTGCGCTGTGGCTGTTCCTGACAGCCGACGCGGATCACGACCAGGAGCCGGAACGTTCGAATTCCGCGAGGATCTCCGCAGGCCCGGAAGGGTCGAGCCCCTGGCTGGCCAACCAGTCGGCGTCGAAGTAGGTGTCGGTGTAGCGGTCGCCGCTGTCGGCGATCAACGTCACCACCGACCCGCTGCGTCCCTCACGCATCATCTCGGCGAGCAACCCGAACGCACCCCACAGGTTGGTGCCGGTGGACGGTCCCACACGCCGACCCAGCACAGTGCTGGCGTAGTGCGCGGCCGCGACCGACGCGGCATCGGGCACCGCCACCATGCGGTCGACCACCTCGGGCATGAACGACGGCTCCACGCGCGGCCTGCCGATGCCCTCGATGCGTGACGACGCGCCGGTCTCCACCGGGCGCCCCTGCGCGTAACTCGGGTAGAACGCCGAGTTCTCGGGATCCACGACGCACAGCCTGGTGGCGTGCCTGCGGTAGCGGATGAACCGGCCGATGGTCGCGCTGGTGCCGCCGGTGCCCGCACCCACCACGATCCATTCCGGGATCGGGTGCC
>Ga0180222_1001389_pt1 | contig 25299 bp, 26 predicted proteins | sample eDN5th37CKraftOP_FD_151336 | JGI IMG/M metagenome (GOLD analysis project Ga0180222, IMG submission 151336) | Enriched Organic Plus compost microbial communities from Emeryville, California, USA - eDNA 5th pass 37_C Kraft OP (version 2) (version 2) ...
ATCGCGGCCGACATAGCCGACCTCGGTGAACTTGGTCGCCTCGACCTTCACGAACGGGGCATCGGCGAGCTTGGCCAGGCGGCGGCTGATCTCGGTCTTGCCGCAGCCGGTCGGCCCGATCATCAGGATGTTCTTGGGGCTGACCTCGTCGCGCAGCTCGGGCGCGAGCTTCTGCCGGCGCCAGCGATTGCGCAGCGCGACGGCGACGGCGCGCTTGGCGTCGTCCTGGCCGATGATGTGGGCGTCCAGGGCAGCAACGATGGCTTTGGGAGTGAGTGCGTCGTTCATGGAAGGTCCGAAGAAAGGTAGGTCGCCGCGATATGGGCGCTTGGCCGATCAGGTCAACCGCAGCGCATCGATCCGAACAGAGTGCGATGCCCGGCGATCAGCCTCGCGGTCGTCGCCGGATCCGGATCGAGCGAGACGTTGCCACGCTCGGCCGTCCCGCCGAGGAGCACGCCGTCGCTGCGCGAGAACATGTAGCGCAGGCCCGGCGCGGTCACCGCATAATCCACCTCCGGCTGGGGCAGCAGCACCGCGAGCTGGCCGCGGACCGGCATCAGCTCGGTATCGCCGAACAGCTCGGCAGCGCCCAGGCCGGTACAGTTGAAGACGAGCGTCTCCGGCAGATTTGCGATCTCTCCAGGCGTCCGGAACGCGCGGACCGCGATGCGACCGCCCGCGATCTGGATGTCGCGCAGCATCGCGCGCAGGAATCGCGGCGGCTCGATGATCATGCCGGTGAACTGGCGCGCATAGGGTTGTACGAACGGATGCTCGCCGCTCTCCAGCGCACGCGATTCGGGCAGCATGGAGGCGATCAGCGCATCCGTCCGGCCCTCGCCGAACGGCCGGTCCGACAGCTCGTAATTGCGCATCCAGCGCACACCGTAATCGTCGCCGATCATGATCTGAAACCGGCGATAGGCATAGGCGGCGGCCGCGACGAGCTGCGCCTCGAAAGCCGGCGCAAGACTGTCCTCGTCGTAAAGGAAAGAGGGATACCATTGACCGCCGGCGATGTTGGATGTGGTCTCAGGCGGCAGTGCCTTTGCATAGACGGTGACGGGAAAGCCGGCTTCCTGCACGAGCCGTGCCGTGGTGAGCCCGACCACGCCGGCGCCGATCACGGCCACCGGCCCGCTATGCCCGGGCAGCCCCAGATTGGTCGCGAGCCGAGATGTGCCCCAGCTTAGCATGATTCCAGCGCCGCCATGTCCGTAATTGTGCACCAGCCGCTTTGCGCCGAGCGTCTCGGCACGAACGACGAAGCCCGAAGGCCGGAATGGCCGGAGCCCGACGACCGAGCGTATCAGCCGGTCCTCCGACACATGGACAGGGGGCAGGCAGCTTGGCCGCGTGCGCCCAGCGCTGCCGATGGTCGCGCATCCGGGCAACGCGGCGAGGCCGAGCCCGGCCAGCCCCGTGCCGATGAGGCCGCGACGTGCGATGGAGAAAGGCTGCGGCATGGGCGCAGCCTAATCCGCTTCAGGCGGCGCTTTCCAGCGTCTCGATCGTCAATTGATCGTTGGTGAAGACGCAGACGTCCGCCGCGATCGCCATCGCCTTGCGGCAGATCGTCTCCGGGTCCGCTTCATAGTCCACCAGCGCACGGGCGGCGGCGAGCGCATAGTTACCGCCGGAACCGATCGCGGCGACGCCCCCTACCGGCTCCAGCACGTCGCCATTGCCGGTGAGGATCAGCGTCACCTCCCTGTCGGCGACGATCATCAGTGCTTCCAGGTTGCGCAGATATTTGTCGGTGCGCCAATCCTTGGCGAGCTCCACCGCCGCGCGCAGCAGCTGGCCGTGATACTGCTCCAGCTTGCGCTCGAGCCGCTCGAAGAGCGTGAAGGCGTCGGCCGTCGCGCCGGCGAAGCCGCCGATCACCGATCCGTCGCCGAGCCGCCGGACCTTGCGGGCATTCGGTTTCATCACCGTGTTGCCCATCGAAACCTGCCCGTCGCCGGCGATCACGACCTTGCCGCCCTTGCGCACGGAAAGGATCGTCGTGCCGTGCCAGCCAATCTTGTCTTCGCTCATTGGTGTCCTGCGCTTCGTTAGGTCGGCGCGATATGGGCGCCGCGGCAACGGTGGACAAGCCGGCGTCAGGATCGGCCGACGAACATGAAGGCGGCGGCGCCGGCTACGCACAGCCCTGCGCCGAGATAGCGCCAGGTGATCGGCTCCTTGAGCACCACGGTCGCGAACAGCGCGAAGACGCAGAGCGTCACGCATTCCTGCATGATCTTGAGCTGTCCGCCGGAAAGGCCGTGATAGTAGCCGAGCCGGTTGGCGGGCACGGCAAAGCAATATTCGACGAGCGCGATGCTCCAGGAAGCGAGCACCACCACCCACAGCCGCGCGTCCGGAAAGCGCAGATGGCCGTACCAGGCGATGGTCATGAAAAGGTTCGAGCAGATCAGCAGGAGCAATGTGGGCATGGCGTTCGTCCTCGGGATCCCTGTCGCCGTGCCCCCCTTCCGGCCGGAAGGGAAGGGGATCAGGGCTGCTCGGCCCGCATTTTCCGGAGTGCCGCGCGATCGAACCACCAGGTCGAGAGCGTGGGGCGGGGGCGAAACCGGACGAGATGGTCCGGATAAAGCTCGGCCAGGCGGGCAGGGAGGCCGCGCGGGCCGGCGCTGCGCATGATCTCGGTGATGATGCGATTCTGGTAGTGGCGCACCGAATAGCTGACGAGGCGCCGATACTGCATTCGCCAGCTCGCCGGGGCGGCGAGGCGAATCGGCTCACAGTAAAAGCCCGCATCGAGGCACACCGCCACGCGCGTCTCCTGCCGTCCGTCCAGCGGGCCGAGGTCGGTCTTGACGAGCGAGCCGATGAGGCCGTCGTCCCCGATCAGATCGTCGGGCAAGCGTATGCCGCTCGCCCGCATGCGCGTGAGGAATGTCCCGCGCAGCGCGTAAAGATCGCCGAACAGCCCGTGCTCCGCCTGCATTCCCGCCTGATAGGCTGCCAGGTTGCGCCCGTTCATCGGCAATGCCGAGGCGGCATTGGCCTCGGGATGGTCGGCAAGCCAGCGGTCCAGCGCTGCCAGCGATCCGGAAGCGATCTCGGCATCGCCGTCGACGAAGACATGGACGTCGGCATAGGCGGGCAGCTCGTCCAGCACGAAGCGGTTCCAGCTTCGCGCCTTGCCGGGCCGGGCATAGTCGTGGACCGTCACGCGGCTGCCGAAGCTGCGGGCGATCTCGGCGGTGCGGTCGCGGCTGCCATTGACGACGACATGGATGGGGAAATCGCCCGGTTCGGCGAGGAGGCTCGAAAGGCAGCCGCCGATTCGCCTCTCCTCGTTATGGGCCAGCACCGTTACCAGCAGCGACATCGCTCCGATCCCCCTTTCGATGGCCTTGCCGGCGATCCTTGCCGGCGTCGTGCCCCGGTGCGGTGAAGATTGCGTGTACAGGCGCCGCCACCGCCTTTCCACTCCCGCGCCGGCGAGAAGGCCGGCTGCCATGCATGAAGGGGCATGACGGCTCGGACGGCATCGCATAGAGAAATGGCGATGCTGGTAGCTCTGGCCATTCGTGACGTCGTGCTGATCGAGGCATTGGATCTCGATTTTCCCCGTGGCCTGGGGGCGTTGACCGGCGAGACGGGGGCCGGCAAGTCGATCCTGCTCGATGCGCTTGGCCTCGCCCTCGGCGCCCGTGCCGACAGCGGGCTCGTCCGGCGCGGCGCGCAGCAGGCGGTGGTGACGGCGAGTTTCGAGGTTCCGGTAGACCATCCGGCGCTCGCGCTGCTGGCGGACAATGGATTGGAGGTCGATCCGGGCGAACCGCTGATCATTCGCCGCATCGTCAAGGCCGATGGCGGCAGCCGGGCGAGCGTCAACGATCAGCCGGTGTCCGCGGGCCTGCTGCGCGAGCTCGCTGCCGGACTCGTCGAAATTCACGGGCAGCATGACGATCGGGGCCTGCTCAATCCGCGTGGCCACCGCGCGCTGCTCGATGCATTCGGCCGTATCGAAGCGTATCATCTGGCTGAGGCCTATCGCGCCTGGCGCTCGGCGGAGGAAGCGTTGGATGCGGCGCGCGCGGAGCTCGAGACGGCGGCGCGCGATCGCGCGTTTCTGGAGCACGCCGTGGCAGAGCTCGGCGCCTTCGCACCGGAAGCGGGGGAGGAGGCAGCGCTCGCCGAGGAGCGCGCTGCGATGCAGAAGGGCGCCCGGCTCGCGGACGATCTCAGCGCTGTCGCCGAGCATCTCGAAGGATCGGAAGGCGGGCTTGCCCAGCTGCGCCAGGCGGCGCGCCGGCTCGACAGGATCGCCGGCGAGCATCCGCTGCTCGCCGAGGCGCTGGCTGCGCTGGACCGCGCCTTGGTCGAGGCCGACGAGGCGGAAGCGCAGCTTGCCGCAGCCGCTGAGGCGATGGCTTTCGATCCGGCGCGGCTCGATACGGTCGAGCGGCGGCTGTTCGACTTGCGGGCGTTGGCGCGCAAGCATCGGGTGGAGCCCGACGCGCTCGCCGCGCTGGCGGCGGACTTCGCCCGGCGGCTGGCGAGCATCGAGGCGGGTGATCAGGGTATCGCCGTGCTGGAGGAGGCGGTGCGCTCCGCGCGCGCAGCCTATGAGGCATCCGCCCGGCGCGTCAGCGCCGAACGGACGGCGGCGGCCGAACGGCTCGATGCCGCCGTCGCGGCCGAGCTCGTGCCGCTCAAGCTTGATGCCGCACGCTTCCGCACTGTCGTCGCCTCTCTGGCCGAAGGGCAGTGGGGACCGGACGGCTGCGACCGGGTGGAGTTCGAGATATCGACGAATCCCGGTGCGCCCTTCGCCCCGCTGATGAAGATCGCGAGCGGCGGCGAGCTTTCCCGCTTCATCCTCGCGCTCAAGGTCGCGCTCGCCGAAGAGGGCGGAGCAACGACGATGATCTTCGACGAGATCGATCGCGGGGTCGGCGGTGCCGTGGCGAGCGCGATCGGAGAACGGCTGGCGCGGCTGGCCGGCAAGGCGCAGATTCTGGTGGTCACGCACAGTCCGCAGGTGGCGGCGCGCGCCGACGCGCACTGGCTGATCGCCAAGAGCCATGACGGGCTCGTCACCCGCACCGACGTGCGCGCGCTGGACGCCGGGGATCGGCGCGAGGAAATCGCCCGGATGCTCTCTGGCGCCGAAGTGACGGACGAGGCCCGCGCCCAGGCGGCGCGTTTGCTCGAAGCCGCGTAGCGACGTCTTACGCTCTTTTGCCGCTCCGTGTGGACGGGACGGGCCGTGGCATTGCGTCGGCGGCGGCAGCGCTGCCCGGGATAATGCCGTCCGCTCGCCCGTTTTGAATGCATGGCAGTGATGGAGAGGCGCCATGGCACGCGACGATCGGCGGATGCACGGCAGCAACAAGCCGGGATGGGATCCCGGGCGCGGACATGAGCGGCATGAGGAGCCGGTGCGGCTCGGGGATCCGGAACCTGGCGCCGAGCGGCCGGTGCTGCGTGGCGACTCCGCCGTGCCCGAACGGCGGCCGACATCGACGCTCGACCCGGTTCAGCCGAGCGCGCTCGGCGGTAACGTCGCCACGCGCTCGCGCACGGCCCGGCAGCGAGCCGATCGAAGGAGCTGAGCGAAGATGCCGCTTCCTGTCCCGCATCGCAGGGATGAGGATAGCGAAATGGCGGATTATGATCGGCTCCGCGGCCAGATGGTCGATCTCCAGGTCGCCCGGCGGGGCGTGCGGGATCCGCGCGTCCTCGCGGCGATGCGCGAGGTGCCGCGCGAGCGGTTCGTCGCGGTCGGGATGGAGGAATTCGCCTATGAGGATTCGGCGCTCCCGATAGACGAGGGGCAGACCATCTCCCAACCCTATATCGTGGCCGTGATGATCGAGGCGGCCGAGCTCGCGGCGAGCGACAAGGTGCTGGAAGTGGGCGCCGGCTCCGGCTACGCCGCGGCGGTGGTTGCCCGGATCGCGGAGCGCGTGGTCGCGATCGAGCGTCACGAACGGCTGGCGTTGCTTGCGCGCGAGCGGATCGCGGCGCTGGGCTATGCCAATGTCGATATCCGCATTGGCGATGGCACGCGGGGCCTGCCCGAAGAGGCCCCGTTCGACGCGATTCTGGTCTCGGCCGGCGGCCCCGAGGTACCGGCCGCGCTCAAGGCACAGCTGCGGGTGGGAGGACGGCTTGTCATCCCGATCGGCGAGGCCGGAAGCCAGACGCTCTGCAAGATTCGGCGCGTTTCCGCGACGGAATGCGAGCAGGAAGATCTGGGTTCCGTCACCTTCGTGCCGCTGATCGGCGAGCAGGGCTGGCGGGAGGATGGCCGCCGCGCGGCGAGCAATCATCTTCCGGGCGCGGCGCGCGGCGAGAGCCTGCCGGCGATGATCGCGGCTGCCGCCGAAGACCTGCCGGACTTCGACGATCCGGCGTTCGGGCGCCTGTTCGATCGATTTGCCGATCGGCGCGTCGTGCTGCTCGGCGAGGCGAGCCACGGCACGAGCGAATTCTACCGTGCACGCGCGGCCATCACCCGTCATCTGATCGCCGAGCACGGCTTCACCATCCTCGCCGTCGAGGCGGACTGGCCCGACGCCGCGGCGGTGGATCGCTATGTCCGCTATCGGCCGGCCCGTGCGCGCGGCGAACCGCCCTTCCGGCGCTTTCCGACGTGGATGTGGCGCAACACCGACGTTCAAGCGCTGATCGAATGGCTGCGCGAACATAATGGCGGCATCGCCGCGTTGGAGGCGCGCGCCGGCTTCTATGGGCTCGACATCTACAACATGTCCGCTTCGATCGGAGCCGTGCTGGAATATCTCGACCGGGTGGATCCCGACGCCGCCGCCATCGCGCGCGAGCGCTACGGCTGCCTCACCCCCTGGCAGAAGAATCCGGCCACTTACGGTCGGGCGGCGATCACGCGGGGCTATGCCGAATGCGAGGCTGCCGTCATCACGCAATGCCGCGCGCTCCTCGAGAAGCAGCTCGATTATGCGCGTAACGACGGCGATTCCTTCCTCGACGCCGCGCAGAACGCTCGGCTGATCGCCTCCGCCGAACGCTATTATCGGATCATGTATCATGGCGGCGCGGAAAGCTGGAACCTGCGCGACACGCACATGTTCGAAACGCTGCGTCACCTTTTGGATGCGAAAGGACCGGAAGCCAAGGCGATCGTGTGGGCGCACAACAGCCATATCGGGGATGCGCGCTTCACCGACATGGGGGTCATGCGGGAGGAGCTCAACATCGGTCAGCTTTGCCGGGAGGCTTTCGGCCGCGAGGTCGCGCTGATCGGCTTCGGCACCCATGGCGGCACCGTTGCCGCCGCGACCGACTGGGATGGCGACATGGAGGTGAAGCGCGTCAATCCGTCGCGGGCCGACAGCTATGAGCGGCTCTGCCATGATACGGGAAGAGACCGCTTCCTTCTCGATCTTTCCCCCGGCCGCAACGAGCCGCTGCGCCGCCGCCTCTCCGAGCCGCGGCTGGAACGCTTCATCGGCGTGATCTATCGGCCCGATACCGAGCTTTGGAGCCACTATTCTGAGGCCGTTCTGCCCGAGCAGTTCGATGCCTATGTCTGGTTCGACGAGACGCAGGCGGTTACGCCGCTCGGCCCAGAGCATCACCGCGGCCTGCCGGACACCTATCCGTTCGGCGAATGATCCTTGGCGGCCGCGGTGATGGTCTCCTCCAGCAGGCGCAGCGCCGGACGGGCGAGCAGCCCTCCCGGCTCGACATGGCTGCCGAACAGCAATCCGATGTGCCGGACGAAATCAAAGCCGGCCAGGCGAACGCGCGCGACACCCTCCGCCTCGAAGCCGTTCGGCATGATGGTGATGCCAAGCCCGTTGCGGACATAGGCGAGCGCGCGCTCCTCGCTGGCGGTGCGCGCGGGAAAGAAGGGGCGCACGCCGCGCGCGGTGAAGAAACGGCTGGTTTCGGACAGGAGTTCACAATTGTGCCGGACGATCATCGGCTCCTCGAACAGCTCCTCGGCGTCGATCGCATGGCGTCCGGCGAGCCGGTGACGGACGGAGAGCGCCAGCGAATAGCCCTCCGTCACCAGCGGCCTGTGCGTGGGTCGCTCCTCGTCGCCGCGCAGCACCGTCAGCGCGGCGTCGATCCTGCCCCGGCCCAGGCGCTCGGTGAGTTCGCTCTTCCTGCCTTCGACGATCTCGACGCGTTCTTCGGGAGCGTATGCGCGCAGCCGGCCGAGATAGCCTTCAATCCATCGCGGCGGCAGCGTGGTGACGAGGCCCAGCCGGACGACGCGTGCCGCCGCAGCGCCGCGGACGCGGCGTTCCGCCCGGGCGAATTCGGCCTCGATCCGGCGGGCGTGCGGAAGCAGCGTCGCGCCCGCGGGGGTCAGCTCGATCCGCCGGCTCGTGCGATGGAACAGCGGCTTGCCAAGTGCCTGCTCGAGCTTGGCGATGCCGACCGACAGCGTCGGCTGCGAAACGTGGCACGCCGCCGCAGCCTTCGAGAAGGTGCCCTGATCGATGACCGCCAGAAAGTAGCGGAGGAGATAGCGATCCATAGATTTTGTCTATGGCTTGCCGATGGAAGTTTCAATTTCCCGCCGGCCGCGGCGGCGGATATTCCTGTGGCGCAAAGCTTCATCGAGGACGGATGGGATGCCTGATTTCGACTTTGCGCTCGGCGACGCCGGCGACGCCATTCGCGAGGCCACGGCCCGCTTCGCCGCCGATCGCATCGCCCCGCTGGCCAAGCGGATCGATGCGGAAGATTGGTTTCCGCGACAGCTCTGGCCCGAAATGGGTGCGCTGGGCCTGCATGGTATCACGGTGGAGGAAGCCGATGGCGGTCTCGGCCTCGGCTATCTCGAGCATGTCGTCGCGCAGGAGGAGGTGGCGCGCGCGTCCGCGTCGGTGGGCCTCAGCTATGGCGCCCATTCCAACCTGTGCGTCAACCAGCTCCGCCGCTGGGGCAATGCCGATCAGAAGGCGCGCTATCTGCCCAAGCTGATCTCGGGCGAGCATGTCGGCAGCCTCGCCATGTCCGAGGCAGGGGCCGGCTCCGACGTCGTCTCGATGAAGCTGCGCGCCGAGCGGCGGGGCGATCGCTATATCCTCAACGGCACCAAGTTCTGGATCACCAACGCGCCCGAGGCGGACACGCTGATCGTCTATGCCAAGACCGGCGAGGGCGCCCGCGGCATCACCACCTTCCTCATCGAGAAAGGCTTCAAGGGCTTCTCGATCGGCCAGAAGATCGACAAGGTCGGCATGCGCGGCTCGCCCACGGCCGAGCTCGTCTTCGACGCATGCGAGGTCCCGGAAGAGAATATCATGGGCCCGGAAAATGGCGGCGTGGGCGTGCTCATGTCCGGCCTCGATTATGAGCGCACCGTGCTCGCCGGCATCCAGCTCGGCATCATGCAGGCCTGTCTGGATGTCGTGCTGCCCTATGTTCGCGAGCGCAGGCAGTTCGGCCAGCCGATCGGCAGCTTCCAGCTCATGCAGGCGAAGGTGGCCGACATGTATGTCGCCCTCAACTCCGCGCGAGCCTATGTCTATGCGGTCGCGCGCGCTGCCGATGCGGGCAGGACGACGCGCTTCGATGCAGCGGGTGCGATCCTGCTCGCCAGCGAGAATGCGATACGCGTCGCGCTCGAGGCGGTGCAGGCGCTGGGCGGCGCCGGCTATACGAAGGACTGGCCGGTCGAACGCTATATGCGCGACGCCAAGCTGCTCGACATCGGCGCCGGCACCAACGAGATCCGCCGGATGCTGATCGGCCGCGAGCTGATCGGCGCATGACCACGCTCTCCACCCTGATCGATCCGGTCTCGGACGGCTTCCGCACCAACGCGGCGCGCAATCGCGCGCTGGCCGAAACGCTGCGCGCCCACGTCGCCACCGCCGCGCTCGGCGGGTCCGAGGCGTCCCGCAAGCGCCACGCCGGTCGCGGCAAGCTCCTGCCGCGCGATCGCGTCCACCGTCTGCTCGACGCCGGCTCGCCCTTTCTCGAAATCGGCCAGCTCGCCGCGAACGGCATGTATGACGGCGAAGCGCCGGGCGCGGGAATGATCGCCGGCATCGGCCGCGTCTCCGGCCGCGAATGCCTGATCGTCGCCAATGATCCCACGGTGAAGGGCGGCGCCTATTTCCCGATGACGGTGAAGAAGCATCTCCGCGCGCAGGAGATCGCCCGCGAGAACCGGTTGCCCTGCCTCTATCTGGTCGACAGCGGCGGCGCCAACCTGCCGCACCAGGCGGAGGTGTTTCCCGATCGCGACCATTTCGGCCGCATCTTCTACAATCAGGCGCAGATGTCCGCCGAGGGCATCCCGCAGATCGCCTGCGTGATGGGCAGCTGCACCGCGGGCGGCGCCTATGTGCCCGCCATGTCCGACGAGACGGTGATCGTCCGCAATCAGGGCACGATCTTTCTGGCCGGCCCGCCGCTGGTGAAGGCGGCGACAGGCGAGGTGATCAGCGCGGAGGATCTCGGCGGCGGCGATCTCCATGCGCGCAAGTCCGGCGTCGTCGATCATCTCGCCGAAAATGACGAGCATGCGCTGCTGATCGTGCGCGATATCGTGGCTCGGCTCAATCGGGTGAAGGCGATCGACATCGACATCGCTGATCCCGTGCCGCCGCTCTTCGATCCGGCCGAGCTTTACGGCATCGTGCCGCAGGACGTACGCGCGCCCTACGACGTGCATGAGGTGATCGCGCGGATCGTCGACGGATCGGAATTCCACGAGTTCAAGGCGCTCTACGGCACCACCTTGGTCTGCGGCTTCGCGCGCATCTGGGGTATACCGGTCGCGATCCTCGCCAACAATGGGGTGCTGTTCTCGGAAAGCGCGCTGAAGGGCGCCCATTTCATCGAGCTCGCCTGCCAGCGCCGGATCCCCTTGCTGTTCCTGCAGAACATCTCCGGCTTCATGGTCGGCGGCAAATATGAGGCGGAGGGCATCGCCAAGAACGGCGCCAAGCTGGTGACGGCGGTCGCCACCGCCAGCGTTCCGAAGATCACCGTGCTGATCGGCGGCAGCTTCGGCGCGGGCAATTACGGCATGTGTGGCCGCGCCTATCAGCCCCGCTTCCTGTTCACCTGGCCCAATGCGCGGATCAGCGTGATGGGCGGCGAGCAGGCGGCGAGCGTGCTGGCGACCGTGCATCGCGACGCCGAACGGTGGACGCCCGAAGAGGCGGAGGCGTTCAAGGCGCCGATCCGCCAGAAATATGAGGATGAGGGCAATCCCTATTATGCCACCGCACGGCTGTGGGACGACGGCATCATCGATCCGGTGCAGACCCGCGACGTGCTGGGGCTCGCCTTCGCTGCGACGCTGAACGCCCCGATTCCCGAGCGAGCACGCTTCGGCGTGTTCAGGATGTGAGGATGAGAGAGGGGGGGCTCTAAAGTTCCTCCCCGGAACGGGGAGGGGGACCAGCCATAGGCTGGTGGAGGGGTTTGCGTGCGCTCGCGATTACAACAATGTGGTTGATCACTGCTCCAACGTCATCAAGAACGTCTTTAGCAGCATAGCGCAATATGGCGACATTCTGATCCGCAAGCCATCGGTCGCGGATCGAGTCCCGCGCTGGCCGATGCCCAAAATCATGGCTTCCGCCATCAATCTCGATCGCAAGCCGTGCCTCAGCGCAGAAAAAGTCGAGACCATAAGAGCCGGCAGGATGCTGGCGCCGGAATTTCAGGCCTGTCGGGCGATTGCGGAGTTCTCGCCACAAGAGGCTCTCTGGCAAGCTCAGCCTGCGTCGCAACTTTCGGGCGTGCATGATCGTGGTCTTTGGACCTGTCAGCATCGTCGCTGCCCCTCCACCATCCTTTGGATGGTCCCCCTCCCCGTTCCGGGGAGGAACTCTACGGCCAGCATCGCCGACTTGGGAGTGTTCTTATGATCCCCTCGCTCCTCATCGCCAATCGCGGCGAGATTGCGCGCCGCATCATCCGCACCGCCCGGCGGCTCGGCGTCCGCACGATCGCGGTGCATTCCGATGTCGATGCGGCCATGCCGTTCGTGCGCGAGGCCGACGAGGCGGTCTGTATCGGTGCTGCCCCGGCGCGGGACAGCTATCTCGATCAATCCAAGATCCTCGACGCGGCGGCGCGAACCGGGGCGGCGGCGATCCATCCCGGCTATGGCTTCCTTTCCGAAAATGCCGATTTCGCCGAGAAGGTGATCGCCGCCGGTCTGGTCTGGGTCGGCGCGCCGCCCGCGGCGATCCGGGCGATGGGGCTCAAGGACGCGGCCAAGCAGCTGATGCTCGCCGCCGGCGTGCCGGTGACGCCCGGCTATATGGGCGAGGACCAATCGTCCGAGCGGCTGCGGAGCGAGGCCGATACGATCGGCTATCCGGTGCTGATCAAGGCGGTGGCGGGCGGCGGCGGCAAGGGCATGCGGCGCGTGGACGCGTCCGAAGCCTTTGCCGAGGCGCTCGAAAGCTGTCGGCGCGAGGCCGCGGCCGCGTTCGGCGACGATCGCGTGCTGATCGAGAAATATGTGCTGGGGCCGCGCCACATCGAGGTGCAGATATTCGGCGATGCCCACGGCAACGTCGTCCACCTGTTCGAGCGGGATTGCTCGCTGCAGCGTCGTCACCAGAAGGTGATCGACGAGGCCCCGGCCCCTGGCATGGACGCCGAGACCCGCGCCGCGATCTGCGCGGCGGCGGTGAAGGCGGCGCAGGCGGTGGAGTATGTCGGTGCCGGCACGATCGAGTTCATCGCCGATGCCTCCGAAGGGCTGCGCGCCGACCGCATCTGGTTCATGGAGATGAACACGCGCCTGCAGGTCGAGCATCCGGTGACGGAGGCGATCACCGGCCAGGATCTCGTCGAATGGCAGCTTCGCGTCGCCTCGGGCGAGCCGCTGCCGCTCGGCCAGAGCGCGCTCACGATCAGCGGCTGGGCAATGGAAGCCCGGCTCTACGCCGAGAATCCGGCGACCGGCTTCCTCCCTTCGATCGGCCGGCTCGACCGTCTGCGCTTCCCCTCCGGCATCCGCGTCGACAGCGGTGTCGAGCAAGGCGGCGAGGTGACGCCTCATTATGACCCGATGATTGCCAAGCTCGTCGTCCATGCGCCGACGCGCGCAGCGGCGGCACGGCGCCTCTCGGATGCGGCTGCGGCGACGCAGGTCTGGCCGGTCCGCACCAATGCCGGCTTCCTCGCGCGCGCCGCGGCCGATCCGGACTTCGTCGCCGGGCGTATCGATACCGGCTTCATCGAACGTCATGCGGACAGGCTGATCCCTGGCACCGAGCCGTCTGAGGCCGTGCTGGCTGCCGCCGCGCAGGCGCTGCTACCGGCCGATGCCTCTGATCCCTGGGCTGCGCTTCACGGCTTTCGCGCCAACGCGGTGCCCGACCCGCGCGTCGCCGTCGAGGTGGCCGGATCGACCCATGTCGTCGCGCCTTCCGCGGACGGCCATGCCGCCGCGATCCGCATCGGCACCGAGCGGGTCCTGTTCCTGGGGGGCGAGGCCTGGGCGTTCGGATTGCCCGTCGCGGACCATGTCGGCGGCGCGGCGCTGGCCGATGGTGCGATCCTTTCGCCCATGCCGGGGCGTATCCTGTCGGTCGACGTCGCTGCGGGCGATGCCGTGACCAAGGGGCAGAGGCTGCTGGTGCTGGAGGCGATGAAGATGGAGCAGGCGATGCTGGCTCCGTTCGACGGCATCGTTGCCGAGCTGGATGCCGTTGCCGGCGCGCAGGTGCGCGAGGGCATGCTGCTCGCGCGGATCGATGTACCGTCGTCCTGAGCGGATGGACGCGCTGGGGCGATGCCGGCCAGCCGGATCATCGCCCCAGCGTCCTTGGTTTACTCCGCGGCGACCGCGGTCGGGCTCGCCTGGTTGTCGTTGCGCGGATCCTCGCTGACTGCGGTTGTCCAATCCCAATAGCCGGAGGGCGGCGCGCCGGTGATGCCGAACTCCTCGCGGATGTCCGCGACCTTCCAGTCGAGATATTTATGGTACTGGATGATGAAGAGCGGGTGCTTCCAGTTTTTGCCTTGCGCGACGCCGATCTCCTCGGCCTCCAGCTCCACCTTGTAGCATTCCGGATAAAAGAGGCTGCAGCGCATCTTCGACTTGGAAAGCAGGAAGGCGCCGGTGCGGAACAGGAAGGCGGCGAGCTCCGGCTTGAAATAGGTGTAGATGGCGCGCTCATTGGCCTTGAGCAGCGCGATTTCACCGGCATGGTTAGTCTCGAAGCCGGTGATCATGTGCTCGATATCGTGGGTGGTCGAGCGCTCCTTCATCAGGAATTCGAGATCGGTCTGGATCTCCATGCCCTGGTAGAAGAAATCCATGCTCATGCCGCTGTTGGTGACGAAGTCCCAGATCACGTGGCGCAGCGTGCCGGGCTCGGCGCCTTCGAGCTCTTCGGGCTTGAACAGCGAGATCCTGCGGCCATCGAGCCAGGCCTTGAACTCCGGGAGACGCTGCTTCTCCTCCTCGATCAGCTGGATGATGCGGGGCCAATCCTCATGCTCCATCATCATCTTGATGGTGTCCGGGATATAGGCGGTATTGGGCAGGTCAGCGCCGTTCCGGCGAAGCATCTCCTGCGCCATCATCTCGCGCAGCCGCGGGTCGTTAAGATAGGGGGAAGAGCTGATCAGCGTGGAGCTTTCGGTGGTGATCTTCGGCCCCGAGCCGTTGAAATAGGCAAGCTCGGCATCGCCGATCTTCGACGAAACGTCATTCATGGCTTCTCTCCCAGGCGGCGCGCGTGGCCCGCGGCATGCGCCGCGAACCGGCTACAATTTGAGAAATACATTCCGAAATGAGCCGGGGCAAGCCTGATCGCGTGCCGCGCTGCGAATTGCCGCCGTGCAGCCGCCGTCCTTGTCAGGCGGTGGACGGCTCCTTGCCGGCATAATGATCCGTCGCGCGGATCAGCTGGTCCAATATGCCCGGCTCGGAATAGGCGTGGCCCGCGCCCTCGATCAGATGGAAATCCGCTTCGGGCCAGGCCTTGTGCAACGCATAGGCATAGCGAGCGGGGCAGGGCATGTCGTAGCGGCCGTGCACGATGGTGGCCGGAATATGGCGGATGCGGCCGACGTCGCGCAGCAGCTGCTCGGGCTCGAGCCAGCAGCCGTGCATGAAATAGTGAACCTCGAGCCGCGCGAAGGCGAGCGCATAATGGCCGTCGTCATGCTGCGCCGCGCGGGCGGGATCGGGCAGCAGCGAGATGGTCTCGCCCTCGTAGAGGCTCCATGCGCGTGCCGCCGCCACCTGGACGTCCGGATCGCCTCCCGTCAGCCGGCGGTGATAGGCTGCCATCATGTTGCCGCGCTCGGCCTCGGGAATCGGCGCCACGAAACGCTCCCACTTGTCCGGGAACATCTCGGAGACGCCGAACTGATAGAACCAGTCGAGCTCCGGCTTGGTGCAGGTGTAGATGCCGCGCAGCACGAGCGCGCTCACCCGTTGGGGATGGGTCTCGGCATAGGCAAGCGCCAGCGTCGAGCCCCAGGAGCCGCCGAACACCAGCCATTGCTCGGCTCCCATGAGCGCACGGAGCCGTTCGATGTCGGCGACCAGATGCCAGGTGGTATTCGCCTCGATCGAGGCGTGCGGCGTCGATCGTCCGCAGCCGCGCTGATCGAACAGCAGGACGTCGTAGCGTGCCGGATCGAACAGCCGCCGATGCTCGGGAGCGATCCCGCCGCCGGGGCCGCCGTGCAAGAAGACGGCCGGCTTGGCGCCCGGGGTTCCGCAGCGCTCATAATAGATGCTGTGCCCATCTCCAACGTCGAGCATCCCGCTCTCATAGGGGGCGATCGGCGGGTACAGGGTGCGCAGCATGGCGTATCCTCATCTGCGGGGCGCATCGGGTGGCGCACTATATCGGCTCTGCGCCGTGAAGACAGCGGTGGAGCCCGCAATCAGCTACAGCCGTCGGGATCGATCACGGCGTCGATCAATGCGTCGTCCGCTTCGATCTGGCCGTCGAGCATCAGCATGGCGAGGCCGTGGACCTGCGCCCAGGCCTGGACCGCGCGCACCCGGGCGGCGTCGCTCCCAGGACTGTCGTTCACCGCTGCCGCGGCGTTGGCGCGCAGCAATGCCATCGCCTCGGGTTCGGGCGCGCCACCCGTGCGCGGCGGAGGCGGGGAGGCGAAGATCATCCGGAACAGCGCCGGATTGGCGAGCGCGAAGCGCACATAGGCGCGGCCCGTGGCCGCGAATCCGGCCGCGCCGCCGCCGGCCGACTCGGCGGCCTCGCGCTGGGCGTGAGCGAGGCGGGCAAGCCCCTCTTCGGCAAGCGCGCGAAGCAGCGAGGCCTTGTCCGGAAAATGCCGGTAGACGGCCGTGGCGCTGACGCCGACGCTCCGCGCCACCTCCCGCAGCGAAACATCCTCCGCCGTCCGCTGGGCGAGCAAGCGCAGCCCGGCCTCGATCAGCGCGGCCTTGAGGTCGCCATGGTGATAGCGCGGACGATCCATGTTGACACCGTTATCATTGTGCTCCATGGTAACAGCGTAAACATCGGAGGGCTCCATGGGAAGCCGAGTCGAAACATTGATCCGATCGACCGTCGCCAAAGGTGTCGAGGCGCTCGCCGCCTTCAACCGCAAGCGCCTGCCGCACGATGATGCACACCCTTTCCTGACCGGTATTCATGCGCCGATGGAGCGGGAGCTGACGCTCACCGAAATGGAGGTCAGTGGTGCCATTCCCGCCGCGCTGGATGGCCGCTATCTGCGTATCGGCCCCAATCCCGCGGCGCCTGATCCGGCTGGCTATCATTGGTTCGTCGGCGACGGCATGGTGCATGGTCTGCGCCTGTCCGGCGGACGCGCCCTCTGGTACCGCAACCGCTGGATCCGATCCCGCACAGTGGCGGCGGCGCTCGGGATGCCGGCGGCGCCGGGGCCGCGCCACGGAAGCTTTGACACCGTCAACACCAACGTCGTGGATATCGCGGGGCGCAGCTGGGCGCTGGTCGAAGCCGGCAGTTACCCCGTCGCGCTGTCCGAGACGCTGGAGGACCAGGTCTATGATCCGTTCGGCGGAAGCCTGGCAGGATCCTTCAGCGCCCATCCGCACTGGGATCCGCTGACCGGTGAGCATCATGCGATCTGTTACGAGGCGACGCAGCCGGAGGTTGTCCGCCACGTGGTGCTTGATCGCACGGGCCGCGTCGTGCGCGAGCTGCCGATCGCGGTGAAGCATGGGCCGATGATCCACGATTGCGCGATCACGGCGCGCTTCGCGATCGTGCTGGATCTGCCCGTCACCCTGTCGATGAGGGCGCTGATCGCGGGCCATGGGCTGCCCTATCGCTGGAATCCGGATCATCCCGCGCGCGTCGGCCTGCTGCCGCGCGGCGGCGCGGCGGAGGACATCATCTGGTGCCCGGTGGCGCCGGGCTATGTATTCCATGTCGCGAACGCTCACGATCTGCCCGATGGCTCCGTCGTGCTGGATGTCTGCGCCTATGGCCGTATGTTCGACGGCGATGCGAAAGGACCGGATGCCGCATCACGCGGCCTCGAGCGCTGGATGATCGATCCGATCTCGCGCGCTGTGACGATCCGCACGATCGACGCTGCACCTCAGGAGTTCCCGCGGATCGACGAGCGCCGCTTCGGGCGGCCGCATACCCATATCTACAGCGTCGCCTTGGCGGCAGGCCAAGCGGAGCGCTTCGGCCCAGGCACTTCGCTCTATCGGCACGATCTCGCAAGCGGAACACGCCAGACGCATGATTTCGGTGCCGGCCGGTATCCCGGTGAGTTCGTCTTCGTGCCTGCCGCGCCGGATGGGCCGGAAGGAACCGGCTGGCTGCTCGGCCTGGTCGTCGATCTGCCGCACGAGCGCACCGAACTCGTCATCCTGGATGCGATGCGCTTCGAGGAGCCGCCGATAGCATGCGTGCACATTCCCCATCGCATTCCGCCCGGCTTCCACGGCAACTGGATCGCTGCGCGCGGCTGAAATCCGGAACGACCGCCTCTTCGCCGGGTTCTTGGCGAGAGACGGAGACATCCGGATGCGCAAGCGGCTGCGAGGGCAGGGCGGACGAAGCGCGGCGGCTTCGCCGAGGCGGTGATGGCGGTGCTTGTCGGTCCGCGGCGTGGCGCCGAGCGGCTGCTGTCCGCGATCGGTGTCGCGCTGGTCCAGGCGCTGCTCGGCTACGCGTTGTTCGTCGGCCTGCGGACCGGCCGGGCACCCGTCGCCGACGAGGCGCTGAAGATCTTTGCTGTCCTGCCCGAACGGCCTCCCCTGCCGCCGCAGCAGCGCCCGGTTCCGCAGTCGAAGCCCCGGCATGATCCCGGCGCGCCGCGCGATCAGGCGCGCCGGCCGACCCCCATGGCCGCACCCGTTCCTTTGGTTTCGCTTCGCCCGCCACCGCCGATCGTCGTCGCGCCGACGCCGGCTACAGACGCCGGGCGTGCCATCGGTACCACCGATCCGGGCGAGGGAGCCGGGCTCGGCGGCACCGGCTGGGGAAGCGGCAACGGCGCGGGCGGAGGCGGGCGGCTGGCGCAGCGCGCACGGCAGATCAAAGGGCGCTTCCGCGATTCCGATTTCCCGCGCTCGGCGCGGGACGCCGGCAGCCTGCGCATCGGCGTGCGCTATGTGGTGGAGCCGGATGGCCGCGTCGGCTCATGCGCGGTCGTCGAGCCGAGCGGCTATGCTGAGGTGGATGCCATCACCTGCCCGATCATCCGGCGCCGCTATCGCTTCGAGCCGGCGCGCGATGAGAATGGCATGCCGGTGGCCGAGACACGGGAGGAAACCGAGGGCTGGCTGCCGAACGAGTGATGGAAGATCATGCTTCCATCCCGCGGGAATGGTTCAAATCTCATATTCCGGGAGCCACTGCGGGCTCGCATAGGCCGGCGGCTGGTCCGCGAGCGCCGGCTGCCGCGCTTTCATCTCGCCATAGAGCCGCTTGATCGTCCTGCTGCCGGTGCGGGCGAACAGCGCCGGCACGAGCGCGTGCACGAGCAGCGCCAGGCCCGCGAGCATCATCGCGGTTCCGAAGCGAGTAGCGACATGGAAGTGCTCGCCGTAGCTTTCGTTTACGCTGCGCGGATGGGCCAGGAACAGTCCGTCGATCATCGGCGTTTCCTCTCGTCGGCTGGCGGTCAGTGTAGATCGCGCAAGGTCGGGCCACCAGCGGGTCTTATGATCGATGAAATCGATAATTATTACCGATAACGATCGGATGGCGCGATTGAATGGCGACCTTATATAGGGAGCGGAAGGATCAACGCATGGCCACCATCAGCAATCGGATCGGCGTTCCGCTCGACAAGTTCACGGGCAATGCGCGCTTCGCCTTGGGCGCGGCGTGCACGCTGCTCGGCGCGGCGGCAGCCGTGCTGCAACTGGTCTGAGGCCCGCCGAGGGGGAGGCAGGGGAACGATGCGGGCGGTTCAGGCCGCGTGGGCAAGCGCGTCGAGCCGCGGACGCAATTCTTTCTCGAAGAAGCGGATGAACCCCGGCTGATCGGGACCGACGCCGGTCAGCACCACATGGTCATAGCCCGCTTCCACATATTTGCGGAGCAGGGCAAGGTGGCGCTCCGGATCGGGGCCGGCCGCGATGGTTTCGGACAGATCTTCCGGCCGGACATATTTTGCCGCCGCCTCGAAGCCCTGCACGGTCGGCAGTTCGCTGTTCACGGCCCAGCCGAAGGCGGAAAAGCTGAAGCGCTGCTGCGCGAGCTCCAGCCCTTCCGCCTCCGAAGGCGCATAGGCGAGCGTCACTTCCGCATAGCAGGGGCCAGTGGCCGCACTGGCCTGGAATTGGCGGACGAGATCGGGATTGGGCTCGGTGGTCATGATGCCGTCCGCCTTTTCGATGGCGAGCGCCACCGAGTCCGGCCCGCTTACCCCCAAGACGATCGGGATCGGCTGCTCGGGCCGATCGTAGAGCTCTGCGTGGTCGAGGATATAATGGGCGCCCCTGTGCGTATGGACGCCGCCCGACCACAGCATCCGGAAAATATCGATTGCTTCGCCGAGCATGGCATGACGCTCGGGAACCGAGGGCCAGCGCGCGCCCGTCACATGCTCGTTCAGCCGCTCGCCGGCGCCGACGGCAAGCGTGAAGCGGCCGTCGCTCAGCAGCGCGACCGTCGCCGCGGCTTGGGCGACGATCGCCGGATGGTAGCGGATGATCGGGCAGGTGAGGCCTGTGGTGATGGCGATCCGCGATGTCGCCTGCGCGATCGCGCCGAGCACGCTCCAGGCAAAGGGCGCATGGCCCTGAGCTTTCAACCAGGGGTGGAAATGATCGGAAAGCGAGACGAAATCGAAGCCCGCGTCTTCCGCACGCCGCGCGTTTTCGACCAGCGCGCGCGGGCCATGCTCCTCGCTCATCAGATTATATCCGAATCGTGCCATCACGGCCTCCGCTTCGGGGAACATGTCCTGAATGCCGGATGGCGCCCAACGATCCCTTCCGTTCGCGCGAAAAGCGGCGGGAGGATCGAAAACTTGACCCATTTTATTGCGAAACTGATCGCCCCGGCGAAGGATGCCTGTGGGGGGTGACCGCCGCACGAGGTCGCCATGCACGAGACCATAGTCCGTTCCGCCTTCGGAGTCGTCCTCACCCGTGTCGAGCGGCGGTATGGCGACGGAGAGTTCATCATCGAATATCGCCTGTCCTCGCCCTCGGGCGAGACAACGGGGGTTTTCGGCAATTTCGCCGATGCCGACGCCGCTTGGCTTTTTTCCTTGGGCGGCGAGCCGGGCGAACTGCCTCCGCAGCCGATGGAAGTCTCGCGGCCCGGGGGGCTGCCGTCCGATGGCGGCGCGCGCGCCGGCTCCCCGGACGCGCCATAGCACTGGGCATTGCCGCACCTTGGCGGCGTGGCATGGTCAGCCGATCGCTTCGATCACCGCGGCGCGAAGATCGGCGATCCCGAGCCCGCCCTCGCTGGACGTCGCGAGCACCTCCGGATGCGCAGCCGGGCGCGTGCGCGCCTCCGCCAGGGTGCGCTCCGTCACCGCGGCAAGATCCGTCGCCTTCACCTTGTCGGCCTTGGTGAGCACGATGCGGTAGGAAACGGCCGCCCTGTCGAGCATGCCCAGTATCTCACGATCGACATCCTTGATGCCGTGCCGGCTGTCGATCAGCACCAGCGTGCGTTTCAGCACCTGGCGACCGCGCAGATAGTCGTTCACCAGATGGCGCCAGCGCCGGACCATGTCTTTCGGCGCCTTGGCGAAGCCGTAGCCCGGCATGTCTACCAGCCGAAAGACCGGCGGCGTGCCCACGTCGAAAAAGTTGAGCTCCTGCGTGCGCCCCGGGGTGTTGGAGGTGCGGGCTAAGCCGTTGCGGTTGGTAAGCGCGTTCAACAGCGAGGATTTGCCCACATTGGAGCGACCGGCAAAGGCCACCTCCGGCACGTCCGGATCGGGCAGGTACTGAATCCCCGGCGCGGATTTCAGAAAGCCGACGGGGCCGGCGAAGAGCCGCCGCGCGGCCTCCACCGCCTCCTCGTCGAAGCTCATTTCGCCGGCGCTTCCTTGAGCGCGGGATGGCGGCTGTAGAGCAGCTTCTGCTGTGCGATGGTCAGGATGTTCGAGACCACCCAGTAGAGCTGCAGCCCGGCCGCGAACGGCGCCATGATGAACATGAACACCCAGGGCATGATCGCGAAGACCTGCTTCTGCGCTTCATCCATCGGCGCGGGGTTGAGCTTGAACTGGAGGTACATGGTGATCCCGAGCAGGATCGCCAGCACGCCCAGGTGCAGGAAGCCCGGCGGCGTGAAATCGAGCAGCCCGAAGAGGTTGATCGGCGTCAGCGGATCGGGTGCGGAAAGATCCTTGATCCACAGGACGAAGGGCTGGTGGCGCATCTCGATGGTCAGCATGAGCACCTTGTAGAGCGCATAGAAGATCGGGATCTGCAGGAACATCGGAAGGCAGCCCGCGATCGGGTTAACCTTCTCCTTCTGGTAGAGCGCCAGCATCTCCTTCTGCAGAGTCGCCTTGTCGTCCTTGTAGCGTTCCTGCAGTTCCTTCATCTTCGGCTGGATCGCGCGCATTCCGGCCATCGAGGCGAACTGGCGCTGGGCGATCGGGAACATGAGCCCGCGCACGATCAGCGTCAGAAGGATGATCGCCACGCCGAAATTGCCGGTGACACGGAAGATGGTGTCGAGCAGCCAGAAGATCGGCTGTTCGAACCAGTAGAACCAGCCCCAGTCGATCGCCCGATCGAACTGCACGATGCCGCCGTTCTGATAGGCGCGCAGCACGGCCACCTCCTTGGCGCCGGCGAACAGCCGGCTCGACGTGCTCACCGCCTTGCCGGGGGCGACGATCTCGGGAGCGGCGCTGAAGTCCGCTTGGTAGCGATTGCCCTCGAAAGCGCGGAAACCCGACGCGGCCTGACCTTGGTTGGCGGGAACAAGCGCAGTCAGCCAATATTTATCGCCGAAGCCGAGCCAGTCGCCGTCGCCGAAGCGGATCCCGCCTGGGCCCGCCTGATCGACGTCCTTGAAGTTGACGCTGTAGTTGGCTGCGCCGCCGAATGCGCCGATCGGGCCGGTATGCATCGTCCAGGTATCCGGATCCTTGGAGATGCCCACGCGGGAAATCAGCCCATAGGGCTTCACCGCAACCGCGCCACTGCCCTGGTTGGCCACGCTTTGGGTGACGCTGAACATATAGTTGGCGTCGATACCAATCCGGATGGCGAAGGTCTGGCCGGTCGGATTGGTCCAGCGCAGCGTGATCGGTTGCGCCGGTGTGAGCGTGGTGCCGTCGGCCTGCCAGAGCGTGTCCGGCCCGGGCAGCGTGACGCCGTCGCCCGACCAGCCGAACGAGGCGAAATACGCATCCTTCGTGCCGCTCGGTGCCAGCAGCCGAACCGGCGGCGAATTCTTCGCGATCGTCTCGCGGTGGGCGACGAGCAGCAGATCATCGATCCGCGCGCCCTTCAGATTGATCGATCCCTTGAGGCGCGGCGTGTCGATCGCGACGCGCGGGCTCTCCTTGAGCGCTACCGCGACGTCGCGCACGGTTTCGGCCGCGGGCGTGGCAGGGGTGGGCAGGGCAACCTGCTTGCCCCCCTCCACCTTGGTGGCCGGCGGGTTCGCCGTCGGCAGGAAGCGCGGCGCCAGCACCATCCAGCCGATCACGACGAGGGCCGACATGAAGATCGCCAGTATGACGTTGCGATTGTTATCCACGCAGCAGGACCCCCAAAATCACGGTACCGGATCGAAGCCCGAGCCGCCCCACGGGTGGCAGCGCAGGATTCGTCTGACCGCCAGCCAGCTTCCGCGGCCGGCGCCATGCCGTCGCCAGGCTTCGATGGCATAGGCGGAGCAGGAAGGCGTGAAGCGACAGCTCGGCCGCAGGATGGCCGATGGACCCCACTGCCAGAGCCGCGCGATCAGGATGAGCAGGCGGGCGATCATCGCTTTGCCTTGGCGAGCGCCTCGGAGAGCTCGCGCCTGAGGGCGGCGAAATCCCGCTCGACGCCGCTGGCGCGGCCGATCAGCACATGATCCGCACCCGGCAGTCCTTCGGCAGGCAGCAGCTCTCGCACCAGCGCGCGAAAGCGCCGCTTCATGCGGTTGCGCACCACGGCGCCGCCGATCTTCTTGGTCACCGTGATGCCGAAGCGGATCGCGGCATCGCCGTCGTTCCGCGGCCGGGCGAGCAGCACGAAGCCGGGCATCGGCACGCGACGCCCGCCGTTCGCCGCCAGGAAGTCCGCGCGTTTGCGGAGGACCGTCAGGCCGACAGGGTCTTGCGGCCACGCGCCCGGCGGGCCGCCAGCACCTTGCGCCCGCCCGGCGTCGCCGAACGCGAACGGAAGCCGTGACGGCGCTTGCGCACGAGGCGGCTCGGCTGAAAGGTGCGCTTCATCGCTCATTCCTCAAAAACGTCTGAATGCAAAAGGGCCGCCGGTTGGGCGGCCGCTGTCGGGGCGCGGATAGGCAAGGCCGGGGGGAAAGTCAATCGCTCTCGACCGGCGCGCATCGTTCGGCAAGCGCCTTCTCGCGCTGCGCGTGGCGCTTCGCGCTCTTGCGCCGGAGGCCCCAGTCGGCCCAGGCGCCGTGCCGCGGCCAGCGGCGCTTGAAGCGGACATAGCAGCGGCGTACCCAGGCGGAATTGCGCAGGAGCAGAGTCAATGCCGCGGCAAAGACGAAGATGCCGCCGGGCCCAGGCAGCGCGCCTACGATCGGAGCTACCACCAGCAGCACGAGGCCGAGCGACAGCATCGAGAGGCGCCAGCCCTCCGTGCGCCTGAGCGCGCGCCAGGAATCCATCAACCGCATTGCCGGCGATGTGGCGATGGGAAGCCGCGGGCGCAAGCCGCTTTGCAAGCTGCGGGATCGACTCCCCGCATCGTCTGCGGTTAAGAGAGCGGCGGGACAGAGGGGGAACAAATGGTCGCGCATGTCGCCACGGTGGCGTTTCTGGGGCTGGAGGCGCGTGCCGTCGAGGTTCAGGTGCAGATCAGCGCCGGCGTCCCTGCTTTCATCGTCGTCGGCCTGCCCGACAAGGCGGTCGCGGAAAGCCGCGAACGCGTGCGTGCCGCGCTGACCGCGATCGGCCTTGCCCTGCCGCCGCGGCGGATCACAGTCAACCTCTCTCCGGCGGACCTGCCGAAGGAAGGCTCCCATTATGATCTGCCGATCGCGCTCGGGCTGCTGGGCGCGATGGGCGTGGTCGATGCCGAAACGCTCGCCAGCTACGTCGTCGTGGGCGAACTGGGACTCGACGGGCGGGTGATGCCGTCGCCCGGCGTGCTTCTCGCCGCGCTGCACGCCTCCGAGCGCGAGCTCGGTCTCGTCTGTCCGGCAGCGCAGGGGCCGGAGGCGGCCTGGGCCGGCTCGATAGAGGTGATCGCGGCGCCCGATCTCTTGTCGCTGCTCAATCATTTCAAGGGCTCGGGCCAGCTCGCGCCGCCGCTGCCGGGGGAGGCGGAGGCGCCGATGCAGGGGCCGGATCTGTCGGAGGTGAAGGGGCAGGAAATCGCCAAGCGCGCGCTCGAGATCGCTGCGGCGGGCGGCCATAATCTCGTCATGGTCGGCCCGCCCGGCGCCGGCAAGTCGCTGCTCGCCGCCTGCCTGCCGGGCATCCTGCCGGAGCTGACCGCGCCCGAGGCGCTGGAGGTTTCGATGGTGGCCTCCGTCGCGGGCGAGCTGGCGGAGGGCAGGTTGGTCCGCTCGCGGCCTTTCCGCAGCCCGCACCATTCCGCTTCGATGGCGGCGCTGGTCGGGGGCGGCCTGAAGGTGAAGCCGGGCGAGGTCAGCCTGGCCCATCTCGGCGTCCTCTTCCTGGACGAGCTGCCGGAATTCCAGCGGGCCGTGCTCGATTCGCTCCGTCAGCCGCTGGAGACCG
>Ga0180222_1001390_pt1 | contig 25288 bp, 24 predicted proteins | sample eDN5th37CKraftOP_FD_151336 | JGI IMG/M metagenome (GOLD analysis project Ga0180222, IMG submission 151336) | Enriched Organic Plus compost microbial communities from Emeryville, California, USA - eDNA 5th pass 37_C Kraft OP (version 2) (version 2) ...
GCGCCGTCTCTCGACCGACGTGATCACCTCCACTCGCGGCATCGTCATAGGGCTACTCCTAGGATTGTCCCTAGGACTTCCGACGTTCGCCCTCAGACCGCAAGGCGGCCGTCACCGGAGGGATACGATAAATACGCTTATGTACCCGAATCTACTTGATGTACTTTGCCAAAATCACCGCAACGGCCTTGAGAAAAGTGATCCGGAGAGTGCTCCAACGCCCGGTCCGGGATTGAGCGTTCTCCGGTACACGGTTGTTTGACCGCGGCCTGATCTCGACCAATGACGACTACATCCTGTTGATCGTGACTGGCGGCCGGCGCCTGCTGCGTTCCGCAGCGTCCCGACGAGCGGCGCATTCCCAGTTTCGGCAATACTACCGCCAAAACGTATTCGAGAGTTGAGGTGCGGAAATTATTTCCGGTTGAGCACGCGGCCGTCATTCTTCACCGAAGAAATCCTCGTCAAGTCGTTTGAATTCGACCGTACGGTAGCTGCGGACGCCAACGCCATGCTCAATCATCAAGTCAGCGAGTTCCTGACCATCGATCAGGATCACCCGTTGGGCGAGATGCCTGACGTAATCGCGCGCTGGCTGGCTGAAGGTGGAGGTAGTGACGAATACGCCTTTTGTGGCGCCGAGTCCAACAAGGCTTCCGACGAAGCCATTCACATCTGGACGGCCTACGGGGTTACCCGGTCCATATCGCTTGGCCTGGACATAGATGCGATCGAGGCCGAGACGATCCTCGTTAACAATGCCATCGACACCGCCGTCACCGGAGCGACCGAGCTGTGCTGCGGCATCTTTGTGGCTGCCGCCATAGCCCATGGCAACAAGAAGATCGACGATCAGTTGCTCGAAGAAAGCCGGACTGTTGGAGAGGATGCGCTGGAGCAATTCATCGCGCAGTGCTGCCTGCAGCGACGCATAGGCGGCATCAATCTGCTCTTCCGGCGTCGTCTGGGGAGAGCTTGCTCCGGGAGGTGTGACTAGGCTGCCGTTTTCTTCCAATGCCGCCCCTTCGCTTCGGTAAAACTCGCGGAACTCCGGCTCCCGCATCAGAAGGGCTACGTCAATGCGTTCCGGCGACGTCGACAGCAGTGCCTTGCCCTTCTCTGTTGCCATGAAGCGGCCACGTGCGGGCGAGGCGATGAGCCCGGCCTTGCTCATATAGAATTTGGCCCAGTGAATTCGATTGTGCAGTATGCGCTGGCGTCCACTTGGCAGAAGCTCGTTCCGTTCTGCCTCAGTCAACCCGAGATCATTCGCGATGCGTTCCGCAACGTCAGCCACCCGGGTCTCGCCTTCGGCGGCAAGGCGGAGGACTGGCAGCATAAGGGTCTGATAATCGGGAATAGTCATTGCGCCTCGTTTTGTGTTTCGGCCAACTCGTTCATGCCGTGACCACCTTGCCCGCCGCCGTCTTCAGGGAGAGACGGAAATGATACGGTGTGACTTCCTCGAAAAGCACGACGTCCCCTGGCTTAGCGCCCGTCCTGGCGAAGAACTCACGAACGAACATGCGATCCTGGAAGAAGGTTCGCGGCCGGCCGTTCTTGTCGGTCGGCACGAAGGTATCGGTGCGCAAGGTCCCGAATTCCAGCCGGACAAGCTGCGGTGCAGGCGTATATACGCTCGTGCCGCCGAAAACGTCAGGGGGAAGCTTTCGGTAGAAGGACGTGATGTAGATGTGCGGCCGTTTACCCTTCAGGGTGAAGTTGCCGGCTGTCAGGGTGCTTTCATAAACTGTCATCGCTTCGCTCCCCTCCCACGCTTCGGCTTCGGTGCCTTCTCCCGCTCGGCGCGGATGCGCTCCAGCAGCAGTTCGGCGGGTTCGTCGTTCTCATCCTGCGGGACCAGTTCGCCGCGAAAGGCTTTGGCCAGGATCGCCTCGTCCAGGTTACCCACCAGCTCCAGCGCGCGCTTCGCCTCTTTCGCCAGCCGATCGATTTTCGCGAAGGCGGATTCGATGCGGCGGACGATTTCGGTTCGCAATTCCGCGTCACCGTAGGGAATGGAGAGCGAAAGAAGATTTTTCTGTCCAATGTTTCGCATGGAAAGCTGATTGCCGGATGAGATATTCATCAGTGCTTCGCGGCCCATTGGCGATCGTAGATACCAGAGCAACCAAGCGTCCACGGGCTCCTTGAACTCCAGCCGCAGAACCTTGTCACTCAGGTACAAGTTGTCGGGTGCTTCGGCGACGATCACTACGGCGCCCACCAGCTCGATGGTGTTTGCTCTTGAGAACAGAAAGTCACCTGATCGAATGCGGGTGTCCTCGTCGGGCTCAAAATTCGGCGGTAGGGTTTTTGATTGATCCGCGCGGAATTCGCCCCATGTCACAGCGCTGACTTTAACAACGCCCTTTTCACCTGGTTGTGGCGGCCTTTCTTCGCACCGAAGATTCTTTCCCGCTTTAATACGAACAGCCAAGTCCCCTAAGACTTTCCGGCTCAACTCCTCCCCACTGAACGCCTTGCTGAGCACGGCCTGTTTGTAGCGGGAGACGAGGGTTACGATGCGGGCGAGTTCGGTGCGGGCGCGGGCGGATTTCGCGTTCAGCGCATCTAGCTTGGCCACGATGCGCTTTTGCTCGGCCACGGGGGGCAAAGGGAATGGTGCCTGCTGCAACTTCGCACCTGAAAGCTCGAGGAAGGTTGTTCCGCTAGCCAAGGACTCGAGATACGGCTTTGACCATTTCAGGTAGTGGCGCGTGAATTCCGCAGAGATACCGCCGAATAAGGTAAGGCTCTTAAAACCTTGATTCGTAGCAATCGGGTTTGCAGCGATTACGCAATAGCCAATGGGGGCGCGAGATGTGAAGAGCACAGCACCGGCGGGAAGCAGTTTTGCAGATGACCTCTCGTAACCCCGACCTGATAAATTCCGTCTCCCGCGCGTGATGTAAGTGCTTTCGAAGCCGGTAAGGTCTGCGGGGGTTACCCAGGGAATCCCCCCATCGTCAGAGAAGTTAAGCGGATCATTGGTGGATGGCGTTCCACCTCCGATGACGTCTGCGATGGCCCCAATAGAAGTCCATTCCCATCCTATCGGGAGCGGCCAGCGAGCTTCCACAGTCATTCAGCCACCTCCGGCAGCTCGTCACCCAGCTCCGCCATCAGTGCCTCGATCTCCAGCGTGGCGGCCTGCAGATGGCCGAGGATGGCGGCGGCGATGTCGTCGGGTTCTGTAAGGCCCTCTTCTGCCTCTTCTTCCGCCTCGCGCAGCCAGGAGATGTCGAGATTATCGCCGCGCCTGGCGATGTCATCGCGGGTGAACTTCCTCCAGCGCCCTGCCTCACCTTCATCCGGGCCGCGCTCCTTGCCATAGGGATCTTTGCCGAAGGCCTGTTCAAACCCCTGGAAATGCGCTTCGGTCAGCGGGGTGGTCTTGCCGAATTTCGGCATCTGAGCCCGCAGGTCATAGACCCAGACGGCCTTGGTGTTGCCGCTTTCGGTCTTGCCGCGCGTCAGGAAGATGACATTGGTCTTGACGCCTTGGGCGTAAAAGATGCCGGTCGGCAGGCGCAGGATGGTGTGCAGGTCGCACCAGTCCATCATCATCCGGCGCAGTTCCCTGCCGCGCCCATCTTCGAACAGCACATTGTCGGGCACGACGATCGCCGCGCGGCCACCGGGCTTGAGCGCGCGGATGCAGTGCTCAACAAAGGGAAGCTGGTAGGAGGAGACGGCGGCGGTGACGGACAGGTCATCGCGCGTCGGTGCCCCGCCTGCGGGGCCGAAGGGCGGGTTGGTTAGGATCAGATCAGCGCGGCCAAGGGTCTTGCCCTTCTCTGAGAGTGTGTCGCCGAGATCGACATGATCGCCGTCGATGTCGTGCAGATAGAGGTTCATCAGAAGCAGGCGAAGCGTGCCCGGCACATTCTCCATGCCGTGGATGGCGTGACGCTTCTGGAACTCCTGCTCCTTCTCGCCGAGCGCCAGATAGTCGTCGGTTCGCGCCTTCATGTAGCGATCGGCCGCGATCAGGAAGCCCCCGGTGCCGGCAGCCGGATCCTGGATCACTTCGCCCGGCTGCGGCTGCATGAGACGAACCAGCACCTGGATCAGCACACGTGGTGTAAAATACTGCCCGGCACCGCGCTTGGTTTCTTCCGCGTTCTTCTGCAGCAGACCCTCATAGAGATCGCCAAACTGGTCTCGCTCTTCCGAGAACCAATCGAGCTCGTCGATGGCGGTGACCAGCGTTGTCAGGTTCTGTGGCTCGCGCAGGAAGGTCGAAGCATTATCGAAGATCTTTTGCACCATCTCCGGAAGCGGACGGGCATCGGCATAGCGCTTGCGTTCTTCCGGACTGGCACCTTCGCCGGGCGGCAGTATGAGTGCATCGTCCCTGCCGAGGCGGGTGCTGGCGGCACCGAGCGTGACCAGAACGCGGCGATAGTGGTCCAGTCTATCAAGGGGGGCCTTTGCCATCAGGTCTGCCCAGCGCATGCCCTTCGGCAGGCTGCCCGTTTCGCGGTTGCGCTCGGCCATCATCTTCAGGAACAGCAGATAGGTCAGCTCAGTGACATATTGCTGGTAGGTGATGCCGTCCTTGCGCAGAACCGTGCAGAGGCGCCAGAGTTTCTGGACAATAGCATTGGCATTCATGGCATGATTCTCATCTGATCCGGGATCGTGATGGTGGTTGTAACGAGCGGCGTCCCCCGGTCAACGACGGCGTGAGAGGTCAGGCTGCCGGTGACGCCCAGATCGCTTCGTTGAGGGCATGCAGCACCTCGTCGAGCTCGCCGTCGAACTCCTGGGAGATGCGCTTGAAGCCGCCCTTGTCGGCAAAGGCGCCCTGGTCAAGAAGCGTCGGGTCCGCCACAGGCTTGTCCTTCAGTGCACGACCAATGCGGCGAAGCCATTCCTTCTGCTTCTGCGTCCACTGGCGGGATTCCTCGATCTTCCGGATCGCATTGTCGACGCGGGTGGCGTAGGGAATGAGCGGATCGCCGAGGGCCGCCTGGCGAACGAAACCGATGATGTGGGCGGCGATATCCGCGTTGCGGGCCCGGCCGTACGCCGCGCGCAGCATGGCTTCCGAATAATTCTTCTCGTCCAGCAGGCTCGCAAGTTCGGACAGCTCCTTGCGGGTCAGGTCCCGCGGACGCTGGGTAGCAGCAATCAGCGCCGGGACCTGATTCATGTTCTCTCGGACGAAACGTTCGAAGCTGGTGATATAATCTTCCGGCGTGGTGTTCTTGCCGAAAATCTCCTCGATGCGCAGCAACTCGTCCTCATGGGGAGCGATGACAACGCCATCGTTCTTTTGGGCTCGCAGCGGGCGGCGCTCCAGAAGCTCGACAGCACGAGGATGGGCGGCAAGCCATTCCTGCAGCTCTGCCCCGGATCGCGTTGAAAGTCTCTGGACAGCAAGATCCGCGTCTTCGCCAGCGTGACGCTCGAAGCTCTCGCGGGTCTCGGCGTCCATGCGCTTCACCATGGCGCGCATGCGCACGATCACTTGGGCAGCGACCCAGTTCTTGTCCTCATCCGTTTCCGCAGATTGCAGATCCGTCACGAGCTGGCCGAGCGTGATGTCCGGCTTGACGACGACCGGGCGCATGTCGCTCATTTCCTGCAGCTCGGCATAGAGATCCACGGCGTCGAAGATGCGGAAATGCTCCTTGCCGATGGCAGGGCAAAGGCGCGTGGCACGACCGATCATCTGATCGTAGAGGATCCGGCTCTTTACCCTACGGACGAAGACCAGATTGCAGATCGAGGGCACATCAACCCCGGTCGTGAGCAGATCCACAGTGACGACATATTTGGGATACGGGTCGTTCTTGAACTTCAGGATCAGATCATCGGCCTTGTCGACATTGCCGGTGATTTTCGTCACCATCCCATGCGGTACATTTTCCTTGCCGTACTCCTCCTGAAGTTCCTCAATCAGCAAACGCACAATGTCGTCCGCATGGGAATCTCGCGCGGCGAAAACCAGTGTCTTGCCGGGCTTCGACGGCGGAATTTCAGTGGCGATTGCGCGACAGACGATGCGATTGAAGGATTCCGAATAAACGCGTTTGTTAAAATCCGCGAGGTCGTAGTCGAGCGAAACTTCGTCGGGCAGTTCGAAGAGATCAATCTGGCCGGTCTTGCGGTCGATGATCTCGACCTCCTCACCGCCTTCAAAATGGATGCCGGCTTCGGAAAGCGCAGTCGTGATGCGCTTCGGTGGCAAGTGGTCACACAGATAGCCTTCAACCACTGCCTGCCGGTAGCCGTAGTGAAAGACAGGATGACCGAAGATTTCACGGGTGTGAAGCGCCGGCGTCGCGGTCAGAGCTACCTTCACAGCATCGAAGTGGTCCAAAATCTGACGGTATGCCGATTGGTAGTCATCGATGTTTCGAAAGCCGAGGTCGCTCTCGCGCAGCTCGGCATCCAGCGTGTAGCCACGATGGGCTTCGTCCACGATGATGCAATCAAAGGTTCCAGGCGTTGGACGCTTGGCAGGATCTGGCTCGTTCAGAATACGAGCGATCAGCGACTGCACCGTCGCTACCTGCACCTGGTCTTCATCCTCCGGAACCTTCTTTTCCAACCCAGCTACCTTGTAGATCTGGGCAAAATTCAGCATGCCCTCGATCTCTGTCGTCTCCAGGGCATCGCTGGTCTGCTTGCCCAGCGCTTTGCGATCAACGAGGAAGAGGATGCGCCGGAAACGCTTGTGCTTGAGCAGCCGATACATCAGGGCGATGGCTGTGCGCGTCTTCCCGGTGCCCGTCGCCATCGAGACAAGAATCTCCCGCTGGCCAGCAACTATGGCATTTTCGATCGCCGCAATCGCATCTTCCTGATAGGGGCGCATTCTGCCCTTGCCGAAGCTTTCCTCGGCCAGACCCTGCGCGGCGGTGTCGACATCCGTGTCGAGCTTGTCCAGCAAATCCTTCGGCGAGAACCAGGTCGTCACGGCAATGGCGTGGTTCGTTTCTCGCCTGACGTCTCGGTACCAGATGCCGGATTTGGTCAGCCACTGACGCACATAGGGCCGGCCGTTCGTGGCGAAGACGAAAGGCACGCGGAAGGGGTCATCCAGACCATGTTTCCATGGACCCTGCGGGTGCGCCTGCTCCGGGGGCAAGACGACCGTGCGGGCGTAGCGTTCGGCCTGTTGCAGGGTTGATGGTATATCGACGCTCTCGCGCTTCGCTTCGATGATGCCCACGCAGATGAGGCCGACGAAGAGAGCGTAGTCAGCCCGGCCGCCATCTGACGGCCATTCGGCTATTGCCAGGTTACGTCCTTCTTCCGGTCTAACACCCTTCTGGTAGGTCAGGTTATCGCTGTCGGCCTCCCAGCCAGCATTGATGAGCTGGACGTCGATCAAACGGCGGGTCTGGCGTTCGTCAAGCTCCAGGTTGATTGCGGCTTTCAAGCCCGCCTGCTTGTACTCGATCTGCAACTGCTCCGGCTGGGCCTCGGCCACCTTCTGCAGTTCGGCAAGCTTACGCGCGAGTTCGGCTTGGTTGGCCTCCATCTCTATGGCAGTCTGCTCCCAGACAGCACTATCTGCTGAGGCCTGCCGGGCAAGTTCTTCGGCTGCCTGGCGGGCCTTGGCGAGTTCCTCAGCCGAGGCATGAGCCGCAGCCAGCTTTTCCTCGGCTTCACGAACCTGAGCACGCAGAGCTGCCAGCTCCGCTTGCGTAGCTTGATCGACGTCTTCTGAGGCTCTTGGCGGAACGAAGGGGCCTGGCTTGAAATTTGGATCCCGGCCGTAAGTGCGGCGATACCAGACGCCTAGCGCGCGGCAGAACTTCAGCGCTGACAACGCTTCTGAGGGCGAGTTCGCCAGGCTGTGAGCCGCCTCATTGCCGCTCTTGCGGATGGCATGGAAGATGTCGGCGACCTCGTGTGGCAATATCTGTTGCGTGGCCAGTCGCCTGAGGAGATCATTCGTCGTCTCGCGGGCTGTAGGATCATACACACCGGAAAGCGCTGCGATCTCCTTGACCATGTATTCGCCGAACTGACGGCTCTTGATCAGAGAGGTGTTGGCGTCCTCCGAAAAGAAGCGCTCGGCAAGCGTGCCGAGGCGATGCAGCTCTGGGCTGATCTCCTTCAGATGACCGAAATTCGCCGACAATGCCCCACCCAGATGCGTGTCATGACCTCAGCCAAACATGCCACAGGTTGTCTGGGGGGCAAACCAGAGTTGTGACAAAAATAGTCGACCGCACCGGGTTACGGTGGGCTCCAACTCATGAGAGAGTGAAGCCGCTATGACAACGAACAAGTATTCGCCTGAAGTCCGAAGTTTGCCACTCGCATGGTTCTGGGTCCCGAAGCTGAGCATCTCTCGCGGTGGGCTGCGGAGGCACGTGGTTCAGCTGAAGAGGGGCCGTATCCGGACGGTCTGCTTTTGGAAGGCGTTGGTCAGCAAGCAGCCGTTCGTGCGGCACGTCCGCGGGCAAAATTTGCCTCGTCCGCTCACGATCCCATTGCAGACGTTTACCGGGATGGCAACTGAATACTCAAGGGGACGACTGCATAAAACCCTCGAGGCTGTTGCACTTGGGGGACCTGCTTGCCTGCGTGCCACCGCAACTGGTCAAGCACGATGCTGATGAGGCCTGCTCGGTTCCGGGGCGCAAGCTCATCCAGAGCGGCAAAGCCGTTTGGGATGCATCGGCAGTTGATGTGCGGTCTCACTTTCCGACTGATCGGGATGCGCTGCGCATTGTGCAGTATGATTCCTGCCGTGGTCGGGAAGGCTGGACAGTAATCAACTATGCGTTGGACCAGTTCTGGACATATAAGTATGAGCAATGGCTCGCTTCGCCGCAGGACCTTGGGGGCTTGTTCGACACATCGGAAGAACGGGCTGCGGCGTTCGCGTCCCGGTGGGGCATGATTCCGCTTACGCGCGCCATGGACACATTAGTCATTAATATCTCAACGCAGCCCGGCGCCGTTCGAGATGCGCTCAAAAGTGTTCGCGACGGGCGCGAAGATTTCGTCGACTGGGTTGTGCTCTGATTTGTGATGCTCTGGCGCCAAGCTGGAGGAACAGCAATGAACGCCGGGATGATACGATTGCGCAGAGGCCTCAGCGGACGAGCAACGCGAAGCAGGCGGCGATTTCGCCCAGTGTCGTGTCTGCTTCTTTCGCACTATTCGGAAAAGTATTGGCCTGGTGCATGAGTTTGTTGCGCGCATCCTTCACGTTATTCAGGAAGCGGTTCAGTTCTTTCCTGCTCAGATGTGCGGGATGATTCACCGGGAAGCCGTTCAGTTGATGGAGTACGCCTCCGAGCGTTTTGTCGGGAAGCAAGCCGTGACTGCGAACAACTTCCTTGAGGGCTGTTTCGAGTGCTCTCATTCCGTGAAACACCTGAAGCAGATGTTTCCTCCGGTCCGGCGATACCTTTATTGAACGTCCGAGTTCCTGGAGTTCGTGATCGACGTGGTTGAAGGACGGCAACCCGGAGCGTGACTGTGCGGCCGCCGTCAAAGCTCTGAGCGTCTGAAGCCTTTTCGAGGTCACGCTCATCCGCTTGGCCTCGACTTCCGGCGCTCCTGAAGCCGGTATGCGATCGCTTGTACGCGGTGCTGCTGTTCTTCTGGTATGAATCCCCAGCCGGCGAATGCCGCGGCTCTGATCAGCTTATCGGGATCGCCACGATACTCTGGCAATCGGTCAACAAGGGCGAGGCCGTAGTCGTCTTTCCGCGTCGGATACGGGACACCGTTATCGAGAGAAAAGCCGGCCAACGTTGTCTGGTCGGCCAAGCTGCGCACGGCAGCGCTGTCGGGAGCGCCTCGGCCGAAGCTCGTGAAGAGTACGCCGGGAGCAACGCGCTCGAACTGTGTCTGCTCCGGCTTACGCCGGTGGCGGAATGGTTTACGATGCTGTTCGTCGAGTTTCTCCCGGTCGTATGAACGGTTCATCCATTGGAGAACTCGGGTCGCTTGCAGAGCATCCGCATAGCGGTGCTGGACGAAGGCCGCGACCTCCCGCGGCAGCACCCGCTGCTCGCCCACGTATTCCTTGTCGCGCGCGATCTTTGCAAGGTCGCGCCTGTGGGTCCAGTCGAGAACCGTGACGAAGTTTCTACCCAGTTCCTCGACCGTACGGTCGTGCTTCCCTTCTTGCAAGACAAGGACGTGGCGCGTGTCCGGCGGGAGCGCGAGCCGACTGAGGATGAATCTGACGGCTAAACGATCTGGGCGAGCACGCTCCTTTGCTTTTGGGATGAAGATCGCCAGCATGCCGCCTGCGCCGCCTATTAGCGCGTCGGGACCTTCGATCAGTAAAGGATGATCCGGTCCGGAAACGACAACGTAGCTCGACGCCAACTCCCTTTGTAGCAGACGGGCGATATCTCTTCGTTGCTCGTAGATGTTCATCTGACCGGACTGGCTAAGATTTTTCGGGGAACAAGCCCGGCATCCATCTTCCCGCCAATCTGGCCGGTAAGGCGAGGCGTAAGGGGGCGCGGGTGCCCTCGGAGGTGAGCACTTCGTGTTCGATCAGGGCCGAGGTGACGCGGCGGGCCTGGCGGTCGCCGACGTTGAGCAGCTTGGCGACATCGCCTCTGGGGAGTTCGCCGCGGAAGAGGACAGCTTCGAGGACGGCGCCTGAATTCGGGGGCAATGTGTCGGCGCGGATTTCCTCTTCGGTCCAGATCAGGATGCGGTCGCGCAGCCGTTCGGGCTGGACCAGCTTTTCCATGAAATCCACCTGATCGATGCAGGTGGTCAGAAAGAAGCTTGTGAATTCCGCGAGCGCTTCTTCCGAAAGATTGCCCCTGCCGTCGAGGTCGTTGCGGCGCGGCAGGTCGCAGGCCATCAGCAGCTTCTTGTATCTGTTTTCGTTGCGGGCAAGGCCGCGGGCGATGGACCAGATGCCGCCGGTATCGAGGGTTTCGAGCAGCATGGCGTAGGACATCAGCCGGGCGACGCGGCCGTTGCCGTCGATGAAGGGGTGAATCCACAGCAGGCGATGGTGCGCCGTTGCGGCTGCGAGGATGGCGTCGGTGCGGCCGAGCTTTGCGTAGGCGGCTGCGAAGCGGTCCAGGAAGCGCGTCAGCGCGCCGGGGCTGACCGGAACATGGTTTCCGACCTTCACGTCGCGCTCGCGCAGGGCACCGGGCGCGATCCTGACCTGCTCGCCGGTATCGGGGTGGGTAATCCAGAGAAGCTCTTCCGGCAGCAGTTCGCCGAAGCGGCGATGGATTTCCAGAAGACCGTCCGGCGTGGCGGCGCGGCCCGTGAGGCCGCCTTCGTCGATCCATTTCTGGACCGTGATATGGGCCTTGGCTTCGAGCTGGAGGTTCCGTTTTTCGGCGTTGGTGCTGTAGTCGTTCTTGAGGGCGCGCTCGATATCGATTGGGTGGGTATCGTGCCCCTCGATCAGGTTGCTATAATAGCAGTTCATCGCCCGGACGAGATCGGCGAGCCCCGCGAGCACGCCGGGCGGCAGACTGCGGCGGAATCCGGCGGAGCGGGCGGCGAGTTCGACGGCGAGATCGGTCAGCGCCGTGCGGTGCTTCGAGCTCTCGGTGACCAGCAGCGGCTCCATCAGGCCGATGCTCTCGCCGCGATCGGCGGGAGCCTTGTCTTTGGCCGGATTTTTGTCCGCTTTTATGTCCGGTTTGGAATCGCTCATAATCCCAATTATAGCATTAACTTATGAGCTAATGACAGCTTCATTTGACCCCGTCTAATGTCCGGTTTGAACGCCGGTTCATGAGCAAGTTCACGCGCTCGCAATCACTTCCAGCGGCATGGAGAAGGTCTCCTGAAGGAAGGTTTCAGTTGCGCCGAGCACCTCGAGGAAGGCCGGCGCGATCTTCGCCTTGGACAGGCCTGGCTGCACAATGATGACGCGATAGCTGAAGCCGAGTTCGCGACTGACATTGGCAAGTTGCTGAACATCGCGGCGGGAGCCGCGCTCGAAGCGCGATGCGCCGACCCGTCGGCCATCGATTGGGCTGAGCTGAGGACGGATTACGACGACCGCGAGATCACGCTTAAGGTCGATCCTGCAGGCATCACGGTGCACGTCGTGGAGGCCGGCAGCTTCGAGACGGATGAGCACACGGTCAGGCGATATCGATGGGCGAGGCTCGATGCAAAGGACGAACCATTCTGAAATTGGTAGGTCACAGGGGAGGAGTATCGGTGGAGCGCGGAGCAACGCAAGATCGCTTAGGCGGCAAGCATGTCCGCTTCCGGTGGAAGTTTCTGAGGGGATGAATGACCGGGATGGGGGCGCGTTGCCGTCGAAGTACGACGGCCACCTGGCTGGCAGCTTTCCTGGGGCTGCGGGTCAAAAGCGGTCGGGCAGGAATCCACCCCACAATGACCGGGGGTGCAAATTGAAGAGCCTGGATAAAGCGGCCATCCCCATTCCGGACCGAATGGCCGCTCTAGTTTCAGATTTCAGTTCTTTCTGCCAAGAGGAGCGCGTCCTCCACGTCGACGCCGAGATAGCGCACAGAGTTCTCGATCTTGGAGTGACCAAGCAGGATCTGGATCGCGCGGATGTACCTGTCGCCCGGTAGATCATCGACGCTTTCGTCCGTCGCAGCGAGTGTGCTCCGTACTCTTCCGGACGCAGGCCGACCGCGGTCACCCACTCGTCTACCAAGCGCGCGTACTGCCTCGTGCTCATGTGCCGCGTGTGATCGACCCGCTCGGGAATACATAGTCCTCAACCGAGCCCCCACGTCGTTCGAGCCAGGCCAGAAGGCTGGCTCTCACATCGCAAGTGATCTCGAACTGGACCGGCCGCCCCGTCTTTTGCTGGACCACGATCGCGCGAGTCCTGATCTGGGACCGGCTACCACATCACGAATCCTGATCTTGACCAGGTCGCAGCCGCGAAGCTCTTGCTTGACTGCGCCGACTACAACTATTTCGTATAGTCATCTGAACTAGTTCAGGGGGGCGTGTTGGAACTCGGTAAGTTAAAGAAAAAGCTTCAGGACCATCTAGGCGATGGTCTTGTGCTTGTGGTCGGATCTGGACTGTCCTGCGCGGAAGGTGTTCCGGGAATGGCTGCGCTTGGTCATCACTTGGTGACTCACATACCCGCCAGTCTCTCGCCTGAGGATACGGTAATCTGGGAGCATATCCATCCTCTTATCGGTTCTCTCGGGTTGGAGGCCGCACTGCTCAAGTATGCGCCAACAGCTTCTCTGGAGACGGCAATAGTTCAGAGCACAGGCGAATTCATAGCTGAATCCGAAGCGTCGATAGTTGCGGAAGTATTCAATAAAGCGCGAACTCTCCGCCTCACCAAACTCATACCACATTTGCTCAAGCCCGATTCTGGACTTTCCATAGTCACTACGAACTACGATCGCCTCGTCGAGCTAGCTTGCGAGGAGGCCGGTATTGGTGTGGACACGATGTTCAGCGGCCATTTCGTGGCCAAACTGGATCCTCACGAAAGTTATTGGAGCTTCTGCCGTCAGGTAAGGCTGGTAGGAAAAAACGTGCGCTACAATTTTGCCAAGAAGGCCTACGTATTTAAGCCGCATGGTAGTTTGGATTGGTACCATCGTGATGGCGAACCGGTGCGCTTCGCGGGGACCTTGCCTTTGCCTCGCCTAATCATCACGCCTGGGCTGAATAAATTTCGCAGCGGATATGAAAGCCCGTTCGATAAGCATCGCGAAAAAGGTAACGACGCGATGGATAAGGCACGTCGATTTCTCATAATTGGCTATGGCTTCAATGACGATCATTTGGAGACCCACCTCACACCTCGCATCAAATCGGGCGTGGAGACGCTAATCCTGACACATACTCTTTCTCCAAAGGCTCGACAAATTGCTCTTGAAAATAAGGGGGTAATCGCCGCGGAATTTCATGATAAAGCCGGAACCATAGGTACTCGCTTTATCATCGGAGGAGATGAAGTATTCTACCCAGGTATCGACTACTGGGATCTTGACGGTTTTGTTCAGGGGGTACTATCGGCATGACTGGTCCAGCACTCGTATTTACTGAAAAAGATCAGATTGGCCGCGTGGCGGGCGTAGATACCAGTCGCGTCGCTATCGATGTCACAGACTCAGAGATGCTGACGCGTGTAGGAATAGGCCAACTCATTGCGATCAAGGGTGCAACCCAGGCAGAATTTCTCATTGCGATAGCGGATCGTGTTACACGGACTCTGCGGGAGGAGCTTCCGGACCCTCAGAGTGGTGAACTCGGCGCTCTGACTGTATCCCCTGCCGATCACATGATGGCATTCGTCATAGGTACGTACAGAACCGTCGATGGCGACAAAACCGATACATTCAAGCGTGGAGCCGACAGCTTCCCGCAGATCGACCGGGACTGCTTTGTCATAGAAGGCGGCAACCTACAGCGCTTCATGGGTATCCTTGGTGCAGGCCTGTCTAAGGACGAGCGGTTAAAACTCGGAACTTTCGTCGCTGACCGGAGTGCTGAGGCGATCGCCAGCGGCGATAGGTTTTTTCAGCGCCACGCCGCAGTCCTTGGCAGCACCGGTTCGGGCAAGAGCTGGGCGGTCGCACTTATCTTGGAACGAGCGGCAAAGCTAAAATTCCCTAACATCGTGGTGTTCGACATGCATGGGGAGTACGAACCGCTTGCCGACAAGGACAAGGGTGGCTTTGCTCAAAGGTTCCGGATCGCAGGTCCGGGCGACCTCGCCGATCCAAGCGAGGACGTTCTGTTCTTACCCTATTGGTTGCTCAATCGGGACGAGATGCTCTCGATGATCCTAGACCGCAGTGACCAGAACGCACCGAACCAAGCTTCCCGTTTCACAATGCATGTACGCGATCTGAAAGGCGAAGCCTTGGATGCGTCGGGTAAGGCTAAGGTCAAAGAGACCTTCACGGTGGACTCGCCGATTCCGTACGACATCAAGGATTTGATTGCCCGTTTGGCGACTGACAACACGACAAAGGGAATTGGCAAGAACGGACCAATCAAGGGCGAGTGGGAGGATAAGTTAACCCGCTTTATTTCCCGCCTCGAGGCGAAACTAGACGATCGACGTTACGGGTTCATGTTCTCTCCGCCGGTCCATGCCCAAGATTATGGCTGGCTAGCTAAGCAAATCGTCAAGCTGCTGGGGGCGGATACAGGCAACGGCATCAAGGTCATCGACTTCTCTGAGGTGCCCTCTGACGTCCTCCCGGTAGTCACCGGCACTCTTGCCCGACTTCTATACGATGTGCAGTTCTGGATGAATTCCGAGTCGCGGACGCCGATAACACTGTTGTGCGACGAAGCGCATCTTTACCTTCCGGTCAAAGAAGATGCGGATGCGGTACAAAGACAGGCTCTCTGGTCCTTCGAGCGGATTGCCAAGGAGGGCAGGAAGTACGGCTTCTCGTTGCTCGTCGTTAGCCAACGCCCGTCTGACGTAAGCCGCACTATTCTCTCACAGTGTAATAACTTCCTAGCGCTCAGACTTACGAATGACAGTGATCAGAATGTCATCAAGCGCCTTATGCCCGACTCCCTTGTTGGCTTGACGGCGATGCTTCCGCTCCTCGATACGGGTGAAGCGCTGCTCCTTGGCGACGCCGTTCTCCTCCCTACCCGTATCAGGCTAGACCAACCACAAGTGAAGCCTGACAGTGCCACCCGAGATTTCTGGAAGGAATGGGGCACGTTGCGACCCGACCAAGCTCTCCTGGAAGCCGCAGTTGAAAATCTGAGAAGCCAAACAAGGTCCGCGTGACCGAGCGCCCCGATAGCATAGGCGGTGTCTGCTTCCAGGACGCGGAAAAAACGTCTCAAAGGTCCAAAATGGGGGCGCAAACCCGACGTCTCGGCTACACGGCCAAGGCGTCAGGTTTCGAGCGTGGAAAAGCAAAGCTTGTCCGTACGCCTGAGATGGGGCCGCTTACCTCCCGTTCAGGGCAAGCGCATCTGCGTGTTCTGCCTGAAAAGCGAACCGACGCACGTTGCCATGAGATACCTAAACTCGAATCAGGAGCATGGGGTCGAATTTCTGGTTCTCGTCCGCATAGCCGCGTGGGTTGCAGACGATGCGGGTATTGCTGACGGTGTAATCGCAGCTCTCATGCATATGGCCATGGACCCACAGCGCTGGACGTCCAGCCTCAATGACATCCGTCAGATCCGATGCATATGCGGCATTGAGCAAGTCGCCCTTTGATTGGGGTGATAAGGAGAGTGGATGGGGCAGGTGGTGGGTGACCACGACCGTTTTGATTGGATCAGCCTGAAGCGCATCGCCAATGAACAAGCGTGATTGCTGGTGCATCTTGAGCGCGGTATTTGGAAAGAAGCGAAACCACGGCTTCTTCTGCTCTGCGATCTGACGGTAGTCGTTCATGCGGTCCCGCGCGTGTCGCATCGCAAGTTCGGGAGGTCCCTCAACTGCGTAGTCGGTCCAGAGGATTGCTCCCAGGAACCGGACGTCGTTGATGACGACGCTGTCGTTCTCCAGGAAATGAACGTTGGGATATTGGGCGGCTGCGCTTCGCCCGTCTCCTAGACCCTCCTTAATTGAGCCTTTGTAGAACTCATGATTTCCGGCGACATAGATGCAGGGCATGGCTGGAGCTATGTGCCGTGCAAGCCATTCAACTCCGGAGGCTATCCCCCGGCACAAGTCCCCGGCCACCACGCAGACGTCCGCGTCCGGGGTAGTGAGCGGTTGGCGCAGGTCCGCGTATTCGAGGTGAAGGTCCGAGAGCAGCCAGATCTTCATGTTTTGGTTCCGGTCGAGGATTCTTGCTGTCGTTCGTGCGTGTCATCAACGACGGCGCTCAAGTGTTTCGCAGCGAATCGGGCTTTGTGGGTTTAGGCGCGACGAGTATTCCCACACACGCAAGTGCTGAGCTCAGAGTTTCCGGACTGGCTGCTGCGTGGAGAATGGCTATCAACTCAGGGCCTGTGAGAGTGATCCATTCCTGGGTATGGTATGGTCCTATGAGGACACTATTCGCCCTATCCTGAACCAAACCGACCATCGGCGGGGGCCTACCAGATTGAAGAGCTTGGTCACGATGCTCTCCAATGTGAGCTGGGATTGGCTGGAGGTGTTCGGCAATTGCATTCTTGAACATGCGTCGAATGTTGCCGCGGAAATGCGCCACAGCACCCACCGAAGGCTGAAGATCGACGAACCTGGCCAGTCCGGAAATGAATCCTGCAGTGGCTCCCCAACTCAAAGTGACGCCGACCATCTCGAGAGAATGGTTTTTATTCATGTCATGGATGGCCATGAGTGCCGTCTCCCGAGCGATTTGCGCTGCAGCGTCCGGTTCTCCAGATGCGGCAAGGTAATAGCTGCAGCGAAGCGGGGATTCATGAAGCAGAGAGCTTCCATTCGATTCGCTTGCAGTTACGCACTCTGCGAGTTCGTGGAGCCTGTCTTGTGTCAGACGCTCCCTCAGACTTTCCAACGCAGTTAGCATAGGACTGGAGAACGAAAGGTCTTGTCTTTCTGCCTCGGCCTCGAGGCGGTTACAGAATTCCAGGACGTCTTCCCTGAAATCGTTGCGGAAGAACGGCTTTTCACGAAGGAGCTCTTCTGTGCTCGGAAAATGCAGCTCCTCGCTACTCCCGCAAAGACCATCACCGGAAGTCTGCTGAAATGGATCCTTGATGTTCATGGCTGTCCAACCCGCTCAAGCATTGAACGCGGAGTTTTGGAAAGGACGGCCCAGCCGATACCACCGAGAGAGCGTACGTGCGCAGCTTCCGTTTTCTGCAAGTAGCCACAGGTCCGAGGTCCGCACCAACCGTGTGCCCGGTAGTTTGGGATGTCCGGTTGAGAGGCCGATAAGACAGGGTAGTGTCCGCTCCGACAAGGCCCATCGGTCAAGGATTGGTGCATCATGGCCTGCCAGCTTATCAGCACCTACCCCGCGCTGCAGTTGTTGCAGGTCAGCGATCAAAGCGCGGAGCCGGACGATCTCGGCCGCCAATTCGTCACTCGGTAAATCGTGCTGGTTGAAAAGCATTCCTATGTCCCCGTTTGGGTTCCGGAGGATTCAATTCCTTGGACCCTGGTGATTCGCTGGGATTCATCGTGCACTTAGTATGCTATTCGCCATGCGACGTCCATAACGTCAACGGCGGCGTCATTGACGCCGCCAGAAGCATAGTTGGGATATGGAAAGTCCAAGTTGACCCAGTTATTCATGACACCGCAGGCGGAGCGGATGTTTGATGGGATTTGGAATGGACGTGCCGAACGAATTGCTCAGGGCTGCAAGGGCAGCGCTCAACATCGGTCAGCGTGAGCTCGCTAGAATCTCAGGCGTCGGCCAACGGACTATTCTGCGTATCGAACGCAATGACCCGAGCGTAACGCTGGACTCTCGTCGTCGCCTTCAAGAGGCTTTGGAGCGCGAGGGCATCACATTCATTCTAGACGATGGAGTATCGGGCCCAGGGCTACGCATCCGTCGGGATCTGGTTCTGCACCAGGGGTTGCGCTTCTGAGAGCTTCCATTCGGCGCCACTACTAGGCTTTGCACGGGTCAATCGGTAAATCACTGCCGGCCCGCCACGCAGTCGCAGCCGGGGCCGGCTACGGCGCGATTTGAGGGCGCGCCGACCCCGGCTGCTTCACCCCCACACCTCCTGCAGAGGACCTGTGGTACAGTTCGGTAGTTGATGGTATCAGCTATGGCACCCTTAAAAGAGCATCAGATTCCTAATCTGAGGGTCACAGGTTCGAATCCTGTCGGGATCACCAGCATTCTCAGCGGTTTCGTAGATCCCTAGCTCATCAAGCTCCAGCTGCGCACACACCTGCTTCTTTCTCTAGCAGTTTGGGGCCCCTCCCCCTTTTCCTCCCCTCGGCGCCCCTCGAGCTTCGTCATCCTCGGGTTTAACCCGAGGATTCAGACCGGAATGCGTCCCCTGGGTGGAGGGTAGTTCGCGGGCTGGGCGACGGGTGCCGCGGCCTGCGCCAGACCACGCAGCTACACTTAGGTTGACTGTGTTGAGAAGATTGGTTGCGGGGGTTGGATTTGAACCAACGACCTTCAGGTTATGAGGGCCACTTGAGGGGCGCGATTTCCTTCGTGATTTCCGTAACTTAGCTGATTTTCTGGCACGCGACGTCGGCGACGTGTCGCACGGAGCAGCCGTAAACCATTGGGAACAATCGGGAATCCGCTCAGCCGAGCAGCCGCGCCTCGACCTGGGCCATGGCCTTCTGGTGGTCGGGCGACGGGAACAGGTGCCCGTAGCGCTCCATGGTCATCTGCACCGAGGCGTGGCCCGCGAAGGTCATGATCTCCTTGATCGAGAACCCCTGCTCGATCCAGAGCGAGACGGCGAAGTGGCGCAGATCGTGCCAACGCATCTTCACGCCGACGTCCTTGCACAGTTTGCGGAACACCTTCTGGATGTTGGTGTGCTGAAGGATCCCGCCGCGTGGCGCGGGGAAGACAAGACCGAGTTCGCTCTTCGGGCAGCGCAGCTTCCAATGCCGCAGGGCATTGAGCACCATGGGCCCCGCCGGAATGTCGCGATAGCCCGCCTTGGACTTGGGCTCGCCGATCTCGTTGTAGGCGTCGGCGCGTTGGCGCACGTAGATGAAACCCTTGTCGAAATCCACGTCCTGCCAGCGCAGCCCGCGCAGCTCCGAAGCGCGCAGGCCGGTCAGGGCCGAGACGATCAAATGCGGCTTGAAATCCTCGTCGGCTGCCTCGATCAGCGCGCAGATCGTCTCCTTCGAGGGCACCGGCGCCTTGTAGTCAATCCGGCTCGACTTGATCACCCGCACGCCCTGCGCGGCGTTGGTGAAGAGCTGGCCGTTGTCGATGGCATGGTCGAGGATGAGCTTGAGGACCGAGAGGGCGCGGCGGGTCAGATGCTCCGAGCGCCCGTTGATCAGCAGCCGGTCGCGGAACTCATTCACATGACGGCGGGTCAGCTGGACGATCAGCTTGTCGCCGATGCCGACCTTCGGGTCCGTGATGTGCAGCCGCACATAGTCGCTGTAGCCGCGTAGCGTCGCCCGCTCCATCCGCCGCCCGGTTTTGTGGCGAACCTCGCAGTGTTCGAGCCAGCTCTTCGCCGCCTCGGCCACGGTGATACTCTCGCTGTCGGCTAGATAGGTGTGGTTGGCGACCAGCGAGCGGACCTTGACAAGATAGACGTCGGCGTCCTTCCGGCGCGGGAACAGCTTCGAGCGGCGCTTGCCGGCCTGGTCCGTAAAATCCACCTGCCAGCGCACCAGGCCCGAGGGCAGCGTTCTTTTTCGGATCGTCGCCATTCCACCTCCAAGTCGTTCATGACGCTCGATTTTGGCGCACAGGCAAGGTCTGTTTCGGGCCGGCGCACGAATACCATTGACAGTGCGTCAGCAGTCATATATCCATACATCTGACACAACGTCAAAGGTATTCGACATGACCCCGACCCTAACCATCCAGCAGCTCGCCGATGCCACCGATCTGAGCCGCACCCAGATCGACCAGTGGATCTCGCGCGGGCACTTCAAACCCAAGAACCCAGCCGAGAGCGGCAAGGCGCGGGTTTTCACCGTCGAGGATGCGGTCGTGCTGGGCACGCTCGCCGAGCTGGTGCGCATCGGCCTGACGCCGAGCGTCGCCTCGATGCACGTGCACAGCGTCTACGCCTTCACCGACGACGACGCGCTTCTGGTGGTGAGCCAGGGGCCGGACGAGATGGCGGGCGGCAACGGCGCGCTCTACTACGACCCCGCCAATCCGGCGACGCATGGCCGGATCGTGCGCGCCCGCGACCTGGCCGGCATCGCCACCGATCCGAAGGTGCGCTCCATGGCGGTGGTCAATCTCAGCGAGGTGGAGAAGCGGGTGCTGAAGGCGACCGGCGCCAGCTGATCGCCCGCGAGGAGTTCGACATGATGAACGAGGAGATGCGGGCCCGGCCCGCCACGGGAGAGCCTTGCCCGACAATAGCCGACGACCTGCTGCGCGGCGCCGACGCCATCGCGACCTTCGTGTTCGGCAGCACGAAGCACCGTCGCAAGGTCTACTACTACGCCTCGGACGCCAAGGTGCGCATGCCTGTATTTCGCATCGGCAATGTCATCTGCGCCCGCAAATCCACGCTGATCGAGTGGATCGAGCACCAGGAGGGTATCCGATGAGCGAAATCGCCCCGCTGTTCATCGGCACCGACGATCACGTCATGCTCGGCAACCGGATCAGGGAGTGTCGCGAGGCGCTGATGTACCTGCTGCGCCACTCCATCGCCGGCAGCCCGCATCACCGCGAGGCGAAGCTGTCCATCGCCGCCCTCGACCGGCTGCGCAGCGAGCTCGACTGCCATCTGCAGGAGACGACACCGCGCGCGCGGGATCCGCGTCGTTTGGCCGCCCGGGTCTATGCCGGCCGGGAACGCCTCGTTGCCTGTTTGGCGACGCCTGCCGAGCGACGGCGCGACAGCTTCGCCGGCTGGGAGATGGACGAGGTATGAGCCCATGGCAGACGATGTGCTCGCCCATGCCCGGCTTTATCTCTCCCTCGGCTTCGCCGTGCTGCCGGTGCACTTCCCCTACGAGCGGGACGGCCGGAGGCATTGTTCCTGCGCGCGCGAGGAGTGCGGCCAGCCCGCCAAGCATCCCTTCGGCCGTCTGGCGAGGAACGGCGTCAAGGACGCGAGCACCGATCCCGAGACCGTCGAACGCTGGTTCACCAGCACCGCCTTCAACATCGGCATCGCCACCGGGGCGGTCAGCGGCATCTTCGTGCTCGACATCGACCCGCGCCATGGCGGGGACGAGGCGCTGGCGGTGCTCGAGGCCGAGCACGGTCCGTTGCCATCCACCTGGCGTTTCCTGACCGGAGGCGGCGGCGAGCACATCCTGTTCCGCCATCCGGGGCGCACCGTCCCCAACAGCGCCGGCGTCCTCGGTCCCGGCATCGACGTGCGCGGCGACGGCGGCGCCATCGTCGCCCCGCCCTCGCGCCATATCTGCGGCCGGCCCTACGCCATCTCGGTCGACCACCATCCCGAGGACGTGGCGCTCGCCGACGCACCCGACCGGCTGCTGAACCGCATCCTCGGATCCCGCACGGCGGACAAGGCGCGCAAGGCGACGAAATGGCGGGCGCTGACCCGCGAGGGCGCCGTCAACGGCGAGCGCAACGCCTCCATCGCCAAACTGTCGGGCCTGCTGCTCGGCCGCCGCATCGACCCGCATGTCTGCCTCGACCTGATGCTGGCCTTCAACGCCACCCGCTGCAATCCGCCGCTGCCCGAGGACGAGGTGGTCGCCACTGTCGCCAGCATCGCGCGCCGCGACCGCGCGCGCCGGGAGGAGGCGCGCGGCGATGGCTGACGTCCACGACCTGCTCGACGAGATGATGAAACGCGGTCGGCCCGCCGACGCGCCGGCCGAGGCCGTCGACCGACCCATCGAATATGCCGACGAGTCGCTGGCGCTTCGCTTCACCGCCGCCCACGCCGACGACATGCGCTACGTCCATCTCTGGGGCCGCTGGTTGCGCTGGGACGGGCAGCGCTGGCGCACCGACGAGACGCTGGAGGTCTACGACCTTGCCCGCGCCGTGGCGCGCGCCGCCTCGGCCGAGATCTGCAAGGGCGGCGGCAACGCCAAGCTCGCCTCCACCGTCGCCAGCGCCAAGACCGTCAACGCCATCGTCGGCCTCGCCCGCGCCGATCGTCGCCACGCCACCCGCACCGAGGATTGGGACGCCGATCCTTGGCTGCTCAACACGCCGGGCGGCACGGTCGATCTCCGCACCGGCAAGCTGCGCCCGCACGAGCGCGACGATCTTATCACCAAGATCACTGCCGTCGCGCCCGGCGGCGGCTGCCCGCTCTGGCTGGCCTTCCTCGACCGGGTGTTCGAAGGCGATGCCGACCTCATCGGTTTCGCCCGGCGCATGCTCGGCTACTCGCTCACCGGCTCGATCCGCGACCACGCCCTCTTCTTCCTCTACGGCACCGGCGGCAACGGCAAGGGCGTCTTCCTCAACACCTGGCACAAGATCCTCGGCGACTATTCCTGTATCGCCTCCATGGAGACCTTCGTCGCCTCCAAGTCCGAGCGCCATCCGACCGACCTCGCCATGCTGCGCGGCGCCCGCGCCGTCATCGCGCAGGAGACCGAGGAGGGCCAGCGCTGGGCCGAATCCCGCATCAAGGCGCTGACCGGCGGCGACGCCATTTCGGCCCGCTTCATGCGCCAGGACTTCTTCACCTTCGAGCCCGCCTTCAAGCTGATCATCGCCGGCAACCACAAACCGAGCCTGCGCAATGTCGACGAGGCGGTGCGTCGGCGCTTCAACCTCGTGCCCTTCACCGTCACCATCCCCAAGACCGAACGCGACCCGAACCTGCCCGAGAAGCTCGTCGCCGAGTGGCCCGGCATCCTCGCCTGGGCCATCGAAGGCTGCCTCGAATGGCAGCGCGTCGGGCTCGCCCCGCCGCCCGCCGTGCTCGACGCCACCGAGGAATACCTTGCCGACGAGGACGCCATCGGCCGTTTCCTCGACGAGCGCTGCGCCACCGGCGATCTCTTCGCCATCGAGGAGGTGCAGGACCTCTTCGCCTCCTGGCGCGACTGGTGCGCCACCACCGGCGAGTACGCCGGCACCGTGCGCCGCTTCAGCCAGAACCTCGAAGCCCGCCATTTCGCCCGCGAGCGTCATCCGGTGAGCCGCCGAAAGGCCTTCCGGGGCATCCGCCTCACCGTGCGCGCCGCCGCCACCGGGACCGACTTCAATGACGCCTGACCGCAACCCCTTGGAAAACCTCGTTCCGAAACCTTCGAAACGATCCGTCCTTATCGGACGTATCGCCCGCACGCGCGCACGCGCGTACGTCGGATATGTGAGGAAGGTTACGAAGGTTTCGGACGCGGCCTCGCGGCAAGCGCCGTGCCAGTCGAGCCGGGAATCTTCGGCACGATCCGGCAACGGCTTGGTTCCTGTCGGGCCGATCCGTATGCCGCGGGCAATGGCGCGATGCGTCGCCAGCGCGAGGGCGCATCATGCCTAAACTCGACCGCGCCGAGAGCAAGACCGAGTTCGCCGCCCGCGTCGGCCTGACCAAGGGCCGCATCTCCCAGCTGGTGGCCGACGGCCTGCCGGTGCGCGCCGACGGCCGCATCGACGTCGAGGCCGGGCTCGCCTGGATGGAGCACAATCTCGACCCCTCCCGGCGCGGCAAGGGCGGCGCGGTCTCCACCGGCGCCAATTCCCCGTCGGTCGCCGAGGTGAGGCGCATGCTGATGCTGGTGCAGGTCCAGCGGGCCCGGCTCGCCTACGACAAGGAACGCGGCCAGCTGATCGACGCGGGCGCGGCGAAGGCCACGATCTTCGCCCGAGCGCGGGCCGAGCGCGACGCCCACATGGCCTGGGTGCAGCGCGCCGCGCCGCTCATCGCTGCCGAGACCGGGGCGGACAGCCAAGCGACCTTCGCCGTACTCGACCGGCTGATGCGCGAGCATCTCGAACATCTCGCCGACACGCCGCTCGGGGAGCTCCGCGATGCTGGTTGAGGCCGCCTCTCTGTTGGCTGATGGGGCCTGGCGGCGCGGCATCCGCCCGGAACCGCCCATCACCGTGTCGGAATGGGCCGACCGGCACCGCGTTCTGCCGACCACCTCGGCCGAGCCGGGACGTTGGCGCACCAGCCGCACGCCGTACCTGCGGGCCGTCATGGATGCCCTCTCGGCATCGAGCCCGTTCGAGCGCGTCGTGCTGATGAAGGGCGCGCAGACGGGCGGCACCGAGGCGGGCCTGAACTGGCTCGGCTACATCATCCAGAACGCGCCCGGCATCGTCATGATGGTGCAGCCGTCACTGGACATGGTGAGACGCAACACCACGGTGCGCATCGACCCGCTGATCGAAGCGACGCCGGCGCTCCGGGAATTGGTCGCGCCGCCCCGATCCAGAGACGCGGGCAACAGCCTGTTCCGCAAGTCCTTCCCCGGCGGCCAGCTGGTGATGACCGGGGCCAACAGTCCGGTGTGCCTGCGCTCGACACCGGTGCGCTATCTCTTCCTCGACGAGGTGGACGGCTATCCCGGCGACGCCGACGGCGAGGGCGATCCCGTCGATCTCGCAATTCAGCGCACCGCCACCTTCCGGGGCCGGCGCAAGATTTACATGGTCTCGACGCCGACGCTGAAGGGCTACTCGCGCATCGAGGCGGCGTTCGCCGAGTCCGATCAGCGGTATTTCCATGTGCTGTCAACGGCGGAGCAAAATCAGGCCAATGGGCGGCGTAAAAGTCGGCCACTTGCGGCGCAGGCATGAGACCGCCGGGAGGGCGTAGCCCGAGCGGTGGTCTCATGCCTGCGTGACGATTTCTCGGA
>Ga0180222_1001393_pt1 | contig 25247 bp, 18 predicted proteins | sample eDN5th37CKraftOP_FD_151336 | JGI IMG/M metagenome (GOLD analysis project Ga0180222, IMG submission 151336) | Enriched Organic Plus compost microbial communities from Emeryville, California, USA - eDNA 5th pass 37_C Kraft OP (version 2) (version 2) ...
GAAGAACCTTACCTGGCCTTGACATGTCCGGAATCCTGCAGAGATGCGGGAGTGCCTTCGGGAATCGGAACACAGGTGCTGCATGGCTGTCGTCAGCTCGTGTCGTGAGATGTTGGGTTAAGTCCCGCAACGAGCGCAACCCTTGTCCTTAGTTGCCAGCACGTAATGGTGGGAACTCTAAGGAGACTGCCGGTGACAAACCGGAGGAAGGTGGGGATGACGTCAAGTCATCATGGCCCTTACGGCCAGGGCTACACACGTACTACAATGGTCGGTACAGAGGGTTGCGATACCGCGAGGTGGAGCCAATCCCAGAAAGCCGGTCTCAGTCCGGATCGGAGTCTGCAACTCGACTCCGTGAAGTCGGAATCGCTAGTAATCGCGAATCAGCATTGTCGCGGTGAATACGTTCCCGGGCCTTGTACACACCGCCCGTCACACCATGGGAGTGGGTTGCTCCAGAAGCAGGTAGTCTAACCGCAAGGGGGACGCTTGCCACGGAGTGGTTCATGACTGGGGTGAAGTCGTAACAAGGTAGCCGTATCGGAAGGTGCGGCTGGATCACCTCCTTTCGAGTATGACTTCACCATCCCAAGGTGCCCACACAAGATACCTGCATCCAGAGACGCGGCAATAAGGCCGTCAGGTCCCCTTTGGGGCTGTAGCTCAGCTGGGAGAGCACCTGCTTTGCAAGCAGGGGGTCATCGGTTCGATCCCGATCAGCTCCACCAGACATAGACTCCGCGGATCGGTCCGCGAAGAGTCGAATCCACGCGTAGAGCGCGGCTTGCGACGAACAGCACGGGTCTGTAGCTCAGGTGGTTAGAGCGCACCCCTGATAAGGGTGAGGTCGGTGGTTCGAGTCCTCCCAGACCCACCATTTCTCTGGATAGCACACTGAAGATTTCTAGATGATGCGACGTTGCAGTGCGCATCATGCTCTTTGACAACTTGGGACGTAAACAAGCGTTTTGGTTCTGTCGAACCAGACGTGTCGTTGAGGCAAGTAGGCGAAGCGAGTCCAGATGGCTCCAAGGCGACTTGGAGTTATATGGTCAAGCGATTAAGCGCATACGGTGGATGCCTTGGCGGTCAGAGGCGATGAAGGACGTGGTAGCCTGCGAAAAGTCCCGGGGAGCTGGCAACAAGCTTCGATCCGGGAATGTCCGAATGGGGAAACCCACCGCGCAAGCGGTATCCCATGCTGAATCTATAGGCATGGGAGGCGAACTCAGGGAACTGAAATATCTCAGTACCTGAAGGAAAAGAAATCAACCGAGATTCCCCTAGTAGCGACGAGCGAACGGGGATCAGCCCAAAAGTCGTGCAAGTTCTAGCGGAACGGTCTGGAAAGTCCGGCCATAGATGGTGATAGCCCAGTATGCGAAAGGGCTTGTGCGATGAAAGTGAGTAGGGCGGGGCACGTGAAACCCTGTCTGAACATGGGGGGACCATCCTCCAAGGCTAAATACTCCTGACCGACCGATAGCGAACCAGTACCGTGAGGGAAAGGCGAAAAGAACCCCGGAGAGGGGAGTGAAATAGAACCTGAAACCGTATGCGTACAAGCAGTCGGAGCCCGCAAGGGTGACGGCGTACCTTTTGTATAATGGGTCAGCGACTTACGTTTTGTGGCAAGCTTAACCGTATAGGGGAGGCGAAGGGAAACCGAGTCTGAATAGGGCGCATAGTCGCAAGGCGTAGACCCGAAACCGGGTGATCTAGCCATGCCCAGGGTGAAGGTGCGGTAACACGCACTGGAGGCCCGAACCCACTCCTGTTGCAAAAGTAGGGGATGAGGTGTGGCTAGGAGTGAAAAGCTAATCGAACCCGGAGATAGCTGGTTCTCCTCGAAAGCTATTTAGGTAGCGCCTCGTGTATCACTGCTGGGGGTAGAGCACTGTTATGGCTAGGGGGTCATCGCGACTTACCAAACCATGGCAAACTCCGAATACCAGCACGTGCAAGCACGGGAGACACACGGCGGGTGCGAACGTCCGTCGTGAAAAGGGAAACAACCCAGACCTGCAGCTAAGGTCCCAAAATCATGGCTAAGTGGGAAACGATGTGGGAAGGCATAGACAGCCAGGAGGTTGGCTTAGAAGCAGCCATCCTTTAAAGAAAGCGTAATAGCTCACTGGTCGAGTCGGCCCGCGCGGAAGATTTAACGGGGCTCAAGCCATGTACCGAAGCTCGGGGTTCACACGCAAGTGTGAGCGGTAGAGGAGCGTTCCGTACGCCTGCGAAGGTGGATCGTAAGGTCTGCTGGAGGTATCGGAAGTGCGAATGCTGACATGAGTAACGATAAAGGGGGTGAAAAGCCCCCTCGCCGAAAGCCCAAGGTTTCCTCGCGCAACGTTCATCGGCGCAGGGTTAGTCGGTCCCTAAGGCGAGGCGGAAACGCGTAGTCGATGGGAATCTGGTTAATATTCCAGAACCGCTCGTGATTGCGATGGAGTGACGGAGAAGGCTAAGTGTACCGGGCGTTGGTTGTCCCGGGGAAAGGCGGTAGGTGGATCCTTTAGGCAAATCCGGAGGGTCATACACCGAGCACCGAGACGAGTCCTTTCAGGACGAAGTCACTGATGCCACGCTTCCAGGAAAAACTTCTAAGCTTCAGATCACGAGGACCGTACCGTAATCCGACACAGGTAGGCAGGGTGAGAATCCCAAGGCGCTTGAGAGAACTCGGGTGAAGGAACTAGGCAACATAGCACCGTAACTTCGGGAGAAGGTGCGCCTGGGGATGTGGCAACGTGCGTTGCTGAGCATTCCCAGGCCGCAGTGACCAGGCCGCTGCGACTGTTTATCAAAAACACAGCACTCTGCAAACACGAAAGTGGACGTATAGGGTGTGACACCTGCCCGGTGCCGGAAGGTTAATTGATGGGGTCAGCCGCAAGGCGAAGCTCTTGATCGAAGCCCCGGTAAACGGCGGCCGTAACTATAACGGTCCTAAGGTAGCGAAATTCCTTGTCGGGTAAGTTCCGACCTGCACGAATGGTGTAACGACAGCGGCGCTGTCTCCACCCGAGACTCAGTGAAATTGAAATCGCTGTGAAGATGCAGCGTTCCCGCGGCAAGACGGAAAGACCCCGTGAACCTTTACTATAGCTTTACACTGAACGTTGAGTTCTTCTGTGTAGGATAGGTGGGAGGCTTTGAAGTGCAGGCGCCAGCTTGCATGGAGCCATCCTTGAAATACCACCCTGAAGTGCTTGACGTTCTAACCTAGGTCCGTAATCCGGATCGGGGACCGTGTATGGTGGGTAGTTTGACTGGGGCGGTCTCCTCCCAAAGAGTAACGGAGGAGCACGAAGGTACGCTCAGCGCGGTCGGACATCGCGCACTGTGTGCAAAGGCATAAGCGTGCTTGACTGCAAGATCGACGGATCAAGCAGGTACGAAAGTAGGTCTTAGTGATCCGGTGGTTCTGAATGGAAGGGCCATCGCTCAACGGATAAAAGGTACTCCGGGGATAACAGGCTGATACTGCCCAAGAGTTCATATCGACGGCAGTGTTTGGCACCTCGATGTCGGCTCATCACATCCTGGGGCTGTAGCCGGTCCCAAGGGTATGGCTGTTCGCCATTTAAAGTGGTACGCGAGCTGGGTTCAGAACGTCGTGAGACAGTTCGGTCCCTATCTGTCGTGGGCGTTGGAGATTTGAGAGGGGCTGCTCCTAGTACGAGAGGACCGGAGTGGACGATCCCCTGGTGTTCCGGTTGTCACGCCAGTGGCACTGCCGGGTAGCTATGATCGGAAGCGATAACCGCTGAAAGCATCTAAGCGGGAAGCGCGCCTCAAGATGAGATCTCCCGGGGCACAAGCCCCCTAAAGGACCCATGAAGACTACGTGGTTGATAGGTCGGGTGTGTATCGCAGTAATGCCGAGCTAACCGATACTAATGATCCGTGCGGCTTGACCATATAACTCCAAGTAGCTTTACGCTGGCCTCGACGAGAGGTCTGGCGACAGCCCAATCGCTTGATTACGTCCCAAGTCCCAATGCCGAGTCCGCGCATCGCGCGACTCGCACCGTCTCCCTGGCGACATTAGCGCTGTGGTCCCACCCGATCCCATCTCGAACTCGGAAGTGAAACGCAGCCGCGCCGATGGTAGTGTGGCTTAAGCCATGCAAGAGTAGGTCATCGCCAGGGGCTTTACCTCGAACCCCCGCAGCTCGCTGCGGGGGTTCGTTCTTTTTCGGCCGGCGAAACCGCGCGAATCCGAGCTCGAGCCACGGGGCGCCGCGGCACCAAGGCCGCACGCGCCGCGGAACCGCCGCGCGGCGCACCCGCAACTGCCGCGGGACGGCCCGCGCCACGATGGAATCGGCCGGCTCCGCGCTATAGCATCCGCCCCATCGTCTGCGCGCCTTCGACCCATGGACTGCTTCGTCTACAAGAGCCTGCGCAAGGCCGACACCTACGTCTTCCTCGCCCGCCGCGACGGGTTCGAGGTGCTGCCGCCACCGCTCGCGCAGACGCTGGGAAAGCTCGTCTGGGTCATGGATCTCGAACTGACGCCCGAGCGCAGGCTCGCCCGCGAGGACGCCGCCGTCGTCATCGATCATCTCGAACGCCGCGGCTTCCACCTGCAACTGCCGCCGGCCGAAGTCGCGGCCGGCGCGGCCTCGCCGGAATGAACGGCGGCGTCCGGGAGCCGTCCGCTTAACCGGCTGTTAGCCGCCGGGCCCGCAGTCGCCGATATACTCGTTTCGCGCGGCCTGGCCGCCGAGGAGTGCAAACGCGGATGCCCAGACGCGCCGTCAACCGGCTACACACGTTCTTTGCGGCGATCCGCCGCCTGCTTCCGGCGTGGCTCTGCTTCGTGCTCGCCGCCGTCCTCGACCACCCGCTCTCGCTGATCCTGCTGCTCGCCGGCAACGCGCTGGCGATGACCGGCATCTGCCGCGCGATCGGCTTCGAAATGGAGCCGAGCTTCGCGCGCAGCATCGCTCGCCGCGGACTCGCGTACTTCGTGCTGCTGACGCTCTACACCGCGTTCGTCGCCGCGATCGTCGCCGCGCCGGCCTGGTGGCTCGCGCGCGACGGCTCGCTCGCCGCCGCGCTCGGGCTCTCCGCCGCCGTCGCCGTGGCGCTGTTCGCCCTCTGGCGCATCTGGCCGGCCTTCGCCCTGCCGTTCGTCTGGGACGACGCCTATCCGCACGGCGACGAGCGCGGCTCGTGGCTGCTCACGGCGCTGCGCCGCTCGCTGGCCTTCGCCCGCCATCTCACCCGCGAACACGAGCTCTACGTCGGCTACGGCCTCCCGGCCGGCATCGCCCTGCTCGCGCTGACCACCGGCATGCTCGCGCTCGCCGGGCTCGGCGGCTTCCTCGCCGGCGAGGTGCGCGTCGTCGCGCTGGCGCTGTACGCATGCGTCGTGGTGCCGCTCGCGCACCTGGTGCTCGCCAACCGCGGCGTGCGCGCGCTGATCGCCGACGCGCGGCGCGTGCGGCGCCGCGCCGAGCCTGCGGCCGAGGCGAGCCCGGCCGCGGACGTGACCGAGCCGCAGCTGCCGTCCGGCATCGGCCAGGCCGAGCTCGACGCGACGCTGCTCTGCGCCGCGCATTCGGCGCAGATCAACCTCGCGCTCGCCGCGCTCGAGCGCGGCGCCGATCCGAACGCGGCGCCCGGGCCGGACCTGCGCGACCAGCGCAGCGCCTTGCTGGTCGCAGTGACGCTGCCGGACCTGCGCCTGCTGCGTGCGCTGATCGGCAAGGGCGCCGACGTGAATCGCGCGCACGGCGGCATCACGCCGCTGGTCGCCGCCACGCGCGACAGCTACCAGGGCCGGCCGGAAGCCGTGACCACGCTGCTGGCCAACGGCGCGGACCCGCGCCGCGCCGACGACGCCGGCAACACGCCGCTGCACCACGCCGCGCGCTGCGCCGAGCCGATCGTCGCCGCGTTGCTGGTCGACGCCTCGGCCGACCTCGATGCGGTCAACGCCGAAGGACTGACCGCGCTCGGCATCGCCTGCAGCAACGCCAACTGGAAGATCGCTGCGTTCCTGCTCGAGCGCGGCGCGCGCAGCGAGGTCGAGCACGCGCAGCCGGCGCTCGTGCTCGCCGCCGGCATCGCCGACGACGATCCGGCCGGCGTCAAGCTGCTGCTCAAGCATCGCGCCGGCGTCGACGCGACGGCCGCGCTCCGGCGCACGCCGCTGATGACTGCGGCGCTGGCCGGCCACGTGCGCATCGCCGAAGCGCTGCTCGCCGCCGGCGCCGACGTCGACGCCGCCGACCATCGCGGCACGACCGCGCTGATGGAAGCGGCGCGCTCCGGTGCGGTCGCCGCGATCCACGCGATCGGCAAGCGCAAGGCCGATCCGGACCGCGTCGACGCGGCGGGCCGCACCGCGCTCACGATCGCCTGCCAGTCGCGCCATGCCAGCGAGGAAGCCGTGCGCGCGCTGCTCGCGCTCGGCGCCGACCGCGCGCTGGTCGGCGCCGACGGCAAGCGCGCGCTCGACCACGCCGCCGCCGCCGGCCGCTGGCACATCGTCGCGCTGCTCGATCCGGCCTATCCGCTGCCGAGCAGCCTCGGCGACGCGCCGCTCGCGCAGGGCGCGAGCGCCGACCACCTGCTCGACGCGCTGCGCTTCGGCCACTGGAACGTCGCCGCGGAATTCGTCGGCGCGCTCGCCGACTGGCCGGCATCGGCGCTCGCCGACCTGTACCTGGACCTCGCCGACGCCGAGCACGCGCAGGCGCGCGACTGGCTGCTCAACCACGGCCTCGCCGCCGACGCGCAGAACGGCGAAGGGCGCCCGATGCTCGACGTGCTGCTGCAGCAGCTGCCCGGCAGCTGCGCCGCGGCGGCGCAGCTGGTGGAGCGCGGCGCCGCGGTCGGCGGCAGCGCGCTGGCCGCGCGCGTGCTCGCCGCCGCGCCGGCCGGCGACGCCGGCGCGGCGGTCCGCGCGTTCGCCTCGGCGCTGCTCGAGCGCGGCGCCGATCCGTTCGGCTTCGCCGCCGGCCAGCGCACCGCGCTGCACCTCGCCGTCGCCTGCGGCGACGGCGCGCTCGCGGCGCGCCTGCTCGACCGGGGTCTGGATCCCAACCTGCGCGACGCGCACGGGCTCACGCCGCTGCACCTCGCGCTGAAGTGCGACGAGCCGACGGCCGTCATGCTCATCCGCCTGCTCGTCGCCGCCGGCGCCAGCCCCGAAATCGCCGCCGCGACCGGCGAGACGCCGCTCGGCATCGCGCTCGCCAGCGAGCGCGCCGCGCTCGCGTACTGGCTCGGCTGGACGCCGTGGCGGCTGCCGTTGCGCCGGCTGCGCGACGCCGACCTGCCGGCCGCAGCCGCGCTCGGCGACTTCGACGCCGTCGAAAGGCTGCTCGCGCTCGGGCTCCCGCTCGAAAGCGAGGATGCCCAGGGCGCCACCGCGCTGATCCGCGCCGCGGGGTCGGGGCATACGGCCCTGGTCGTGCACCTGCTCGAGGCCGGCGCGGATCCGGCGCATGCGGCGCGCTCCGGCATCCACTGCCTCGCCGCCGCGGTCAGCGCCCGGCGCGAGGCGGTCGTGCGCACGCTGCTCAACCACGGCGTCGCGCCGGACCTGTGCATGGCCGGCGGCGGCACGGCGCTGACGCTCGCTGCCGCGCTCGGCCAGCTGCGCATCGCCGAGGCGCTGCTCGAGGCGGGCGCCGACGCCAACGCGGCCGACGACCAGGGCACCGCGGCCTTGCACGCGGCCGCGCAGTACGCGTTCGACAGCGGCGATGCGGCCGGCGCGCGCGCGCTGATCGAACGGCTGCTGCGCGCCGGCGCGCGCCTGGACGCGCGCAACCGCGCCGGGCAGGACGCGCTGCTGGTGCTGCTCGGCGCCCGCGCCCAGCCCGGCACGCGCTGCGACGCCGAGCACCTGCGCCGCCTCGCCGAGCTCCTGCTCGAGCGCGGCGCCCGCGTCGACACGCAGGACCAGCGCGGCGTCAGCGCGCTGCACGCCTGCGCGCTGCACGGGCTGTACGGCTGCGCGCGCCTGCTGAAGGCGCACGGCGCGCCGCTCGACCTGCTCGACGCGTTCGACCGCAGCGCCGCCGACGTCGCCGCGCTGCTCGGCTACGTCGACGTCGCCGCCGAGCTCGGCGGCGGCGTGCCGCCGCTGCCGGGTGCGCGCCAGACCTTGCGCCGGCCGGCGCGCTCGCCGGAATAGGAACGGTCGACGGTTCTAGCCGCGCATGCGCCGGTACAGCGGCCACGGCAGCGCGCGCACCAGCAGCGCCACCAGCGCGAAGCGCCGCGGCAGGTAGCGGCGCGACGAGCCGCGCGCCAGGCGCTCGACGACGATCCTCGCCACGGCCGCCGGCTCCGCCGCGGGCAGCGGCAGGCGCAGGCCGTGCGTGAGGTTGGTCGCCAGGAAGCCGAGGCGGTAGGCCTGCACGCGCAGCTCGGCGGGCCGGTAGCGCTGGCGCAGGCTCTCGTACAGCGAGTCCAGGCCGCGCTTCGCCGCGGCGTAGACGACGTTGCGGCCGCGGCCGCGCACGGCGGCGACGCTGCCGAACAGCACCACCGTGCCGCGCGTCTCGACCAGCCGCGGCAGCAGCGCGTGCACGATCGCCAGCGGCGCATGCAGGTTGATCGCGAGCAGCTGGCCGATCGCAGCCGCGTCCAGCGCGAGCTCGTCGTCGGGCCGGGAATGGCCGATCGGCAGCAGCAGCGCGGACGGCGCGGCGATGCCCTCCAGCGCCGCGGCGATGCGCGCGCCCGGATCGGCCTCGCGCGCGAGGTCCAGCGCCAGCGCGCGCACGCCCACGCCGTGGCGCAGGTGCAGATCCGCCGCCAGCGCCTCCAGGTCGCGCGCGTCCGAGGCCACCAGCAGCAGGTCGCGTCCGCGCCGCGCGAGCTCCGCGGCCAGCGCGCGGCCGAGCCCGCTCGACGCGCCGACGACGATCGCCGTCACAGCCCCAGCCTCCGCGCGAGCTCGGACGTGTGCAGCCCGCCGGGATTGTGCACCGCCAGGCGCGTGCGCGCGGCGTCGAAGCCGGCGATCGCGCGCCGCGCGACCGACGCGTCCAGCGTCGAGTCCTTGATCAGGTTCGGCCGGCCGTCGTGCTCGATCGCGATCCGCGCCAGCGCCTCGAGGAACGCGCGCTGCGCCGGCCGCGCCGGCGCCGGCACCTGGATCGCCAGCGCGACGCCGCGGCCGTCGAAGCCCAGGCCCGCGGCCGTGCCGCCGAACAGCTTGCTGGCGATCAGCGCGATCAGCGGCCGCTCGCGCGCGACGTGGTCGCGCAGCGCGGCGGCGAACGCCTCGAAGCGCGGATGCGGCACCAGCCACTGCGCCTCGGCCATGCCGGCCGGTCCGTAGCCGGCGAAGTACAGGCGCGCGCGATTGAGCGGAAACAGCGCCTCGGAAAGCGAACGCTCCGACTGGCCGGCGCGGCCCTCGCGCAGGGCCAGCCAGCCGTTGGCGAGCGCGATGCCCGCACGGTTCCACACGGCGAACGGCAGCGGCGCGATGCGCGCCGGCAGGTCGCGTCCCGGCTTGGGCCGGCGCCGGCCGCGCGCCTCGCTGGCCAGGCCGATGTGGATCACGCCGCGGCCGAACCGCTCCGGGCGGCCGTCGTGCCAGCCGTACAGCACCGGCGCGTTCGCCGCCTCGCGCAGCACCCGCGCGGCCTCGTCGAGGCCGGCGACCGGAACGCGCCGCACCGCCAGCGCCTCCGGCGGGCGCGCCAGGCGCAGCGTCGCGCGCGTGATCGTGCCGGTCAGGCCGAAGCCGGCGAACGTCGTCTCGAACAGCGAGGCGTTCTCCTCGGCGGAGGCGACGACGCGTCCGCGCAGCGGCGATTCGATCTCGATCGACTCGACCAGCGCGCGGAACGTGCCGTCGCGCGCGGGATTCTTGCCGTGCACGTCCGCGGCGATGCAGCCGCCGACGGTCGCGCCCGGATGGCCCGGCGCGACCGGCAGGTACCAGCCGCGCGCGAGCGCGAAGCGCTGCAGGTCGCCGATGCGCAGGCCGGCCTCGACGGTCAGGCGCCCGGCGTCGGCGTCGAAGGCGAGCAGCCGGTCGAACGCGCCCAGGTCCTGGCTGATCGCCCCGTGGCCGAAGCTCGCGCCGACGTAGGACACGCCGCCGCCGCGCGCGATGCGCGGCGCGTCCGCCGGCAGCGCGCCGAGCAGGCGGTAGCGGTCGGGCTTCTGCACGCGCACGCGCGCCGCGAACTGCCGGTCGAAGCTGACGAGCTCGGCCTCGGCCAGGGCGTACCCGCGCATCAGCGCTCCTCGCTGCCGCCCACGTCGGCCTGGAACAGCCGCTCGAGGTCGGCGCGCGCTTCCTTCGCCGACTGCAGCAGGGCGGCCTCGTCGTCGTAGACGGGATACTGGTTGGCGAGCACGCGCTCGTCGTGCCGGCGGAAGCGCTCCACGTAATCGGCGGCGGTGGCCTTGTCGTAGCCGAGCGCCTCGAACACGCCGCGGGCGATCTCCAGGCTGGAGAAGAACGTGTCGCGCACGATGCTGTCGACGTTGAGGTCCATCAGCCGGAACACGTGCTGCCGGTTGCGCGCGCGCGCGAACACCTTGAGGTGCGGGAAATGCCGCTTGAGCAGGCGCGCGGTGCGCAGGTTCGAGTCCGGGTCTTCGGTGGCGATGACGAAGATCTCGGCCTTGTCGGCCTGCGCCGCGCGCAGCAGGTCCAGCCGCGAGGCGTCGCCGTAGAACACCGTGTTGCCGAAGTGGCGCATGAAGTCGACCTGCTCGGGGTCGCTTTCCAGCGCGGTGAACGGGATGCGGTTCGCGTTGAGCATGCGCGCGACGATCTGTCCGACGCGCCCCATGCCGGCGACGATGACGCGCGGCGTCGCCGCGTCGAGCGCGTCGAACTCGCGCGCGGGCTTGGCCTTGCCCGCCGGCGCGAGCTCCGCGCGCAGGCGCACGAGCAGCGGCGTGGCCGCCATCGACAGCGTGATCACCAGGATCGCGAGGTCGCGATGCGCCGTGCTGATCAGCGCGTTCGCGGCGGCCAGGCCGAACACGACGAAGGCGAACTCGCCGCCCTGCGCGAGCAGCGCCGCCAGCGCGATCGACTGCTGGCGGTCCTCGCCGGCCGCGCCGCGCGACACCGCGTACAGCACCAGCGCCTTCAGCGCGATCAGGCCGAGCAGCAGCATGCCCACCAGCTGCGGCTGGGCCAGCGCCATCCGCACGTCCAGCGACATGCCCACGCCGATGAAGAACAGCCCGAGCAGCAGGCCGCGGAACGGCTCGATCTGCGCCTCGATCTCGTGGCGATACTCCGAGTCGGCGAGCAGCACGCCGGCGAGGAACGCGCCCAGCGACATCGAGATGCCGGCGAGCTCCATCAGCCAGGCGGTGCCGATGACCACGAGCAGCGCGGTGGCGGTGAACACCTCCGGCGTGCCCACCTGCGCCGCCGCGCGGAACATCGGCCGCAGCAGGTAGCGGCCGACGACCACCACCGCGGCGATCGTCAGGATCACGCGCAGCGCCGCCAGCGCACCGGCGTCGGCATGCGTGTCCGCACCGCCGCCGAGGATCGGGATCAGCGCCAGGATCGGGATCGCGGCCACGTCCTGGAACAGCAGGATCGCGAAGCCAAGGCGGCCGTGCGCGCTGGTCAGCTCCTTGCGCTCGGCCAGAAGCTGCAGGTCGATCGCGGTCGAGGACAGGGACAGCCCGAGGCCGACGATCAGCGCCGCCTTCCAGCCGAGGCCGAGCGCGAACGCGACGCCGCCGAGCAGGGCGGCGGTGGCGACCACCTGCAGGCTGCCGGCGCCGAACACGCTGCGCCGCATGACCCACAGGCGCTGCGGCGAGACTTCCATGCCGATGACGAACAGCATCAGCACGACGCCGAACTCGGAGAGCCGGCTGATCTGCTCGGTGTTGCCGACCAGGGCGAGGCCGGACGGGCCGATCAGCGCGCCGGCGCCGAGATAGCCCAGCACGGCGCCGAGGCGCCAGCGCTTGGCCAGCGGCACGGCGACGACCGTGGCGAGCAGCAGCACGACCGCATACGGAAGAAAGCTGTGATCCTGCACGCGCGCTCCAGCTGACTGGCCGAAATTATCGCATGCGGCCGCGGCCGCGCAGCGGGGACGCCGCGGCGGCGTCGCAGGCGCTGAGATCCGCGCCGTTCACAGTGGTGTTCCCTTCGTCACGGAGCTTCGCCATGCACGCCACGTTTCCGGGTCCTTCCGCCCGCCGCCGGCGGCCGACCGGCCGCGCTCCGGTGCGCGCCTTGCGCGCGCAGCCGGCCGTGCCGCGGCCGGCGCCGTGGCTGCTGGCATGGCTGGCGCTCGGCATCGGCCTGTGCATCTGCGTTCCGGCCGCGCGCGGCGGCGAGGGCGCCGGCGCGACTATACCGTTTTGGCTGATCGCCGCGCCGCTGCTGAACCTGGCGTGGCTCGAGCGCGCGCGCCTGCTCAAGGCCGCCGCCGCGCTGCTGCAGTCGGCCGCGCGCACGGCCGGCTCGCGCCGGCGCTCGCGCATGGCCGTCGCGCGCGCGCCGGCCCGGCCGCGCCCGGCGCCCGGCCGCCTGCGCGGCGCCGCGTGACCCCCTTCCGGCACTCGGCAATGGCCGCGGGCGCCGGGCACAATCGCCGTCCGTTGCCGTTGCCGTTGCCGTTGCCGTTGCCGGCTGGAGGGCGGGGATCTTGGACCTCAAAGAAGCGCAGATCCTCGGCGAGGACATCGACCGGCACTGGTACTACCGCGCCAAGGCGGCGGCGATCACGCGCCTGGCCGGCGAGCTGCGCGGCGCGGTGATCCTGGACGTCGGCGCGGGCTCGGGCGTGTTTTCCAGGTACCTGCTGCGGCACACGGATGCGGCGGAGGCGTGGTGCGTCGATACCAGCTACGACGAGGACCGCGACGTCCTCGAAGCCGGAAAGCCCCTGCATTACCGCCGGCATCTCGACGCCGTCGACGCCACGCTCGTGCTGCTGACCGACGTGCTCGAGCACGTCGACGACGACGCCGGACTGCTCGCCCGCTACGTGGCGGCGGTGCCGCCAGGCGCCACATTCCTGCTCTCGGTGCCCGCGTTCCGCTTCCTTTGGAGCGGGCACGACGTGTTCCTCGAGCACAAGCGCCGCTACACGCTCGCCGAGCTCGTCGAGGTGGTGCGCCGCGGCGGCCTGGCCGTGGAGCGGCGCGCGTACTACTTCGGCTTCGTCTTCCCGATCGCCGTCGCGTTCCGCATGGCCGGCCGCCTGCTCGGCCGGCGCGGCGCCGCGCCGCGCTCGCAGCTGCGGCGGCACGGCCGCCTCGTCAACGCCGCGCTGGCGGCGTTGTGCGGCGCCGAGCTGCCATTGTTTCCGTTCAACCGCATCGCCGGGCTCTCGGCGTTCTGCACGGCCCGTCCCGCATCCGGCGTCCGCTCGCCGGCGGCCGGCGCACGCTGAAGCTTCAGCGCGTGGGCGCGTCGCGCGTCGGCGTGCGGATCGAGCACGGCCGGATCGACGGCGCTGAGATCGAGCAGGTAGTAGCGGCGGTCGTCGATGCGGCGCACGCCCGGCAGCGCGGCGAGCTCGCGGGCCGCCTCGGCCATCGCCGGGAACACGACGACGGACGGCGGCGGCTCGACGCCCTCGCGCAGCATGACGAAATAGGCGATGCCGCGCTCGCGCAGGAAGCGGCGGATGCTGCGTGCGTCCTGGGTGTAGCCGGGCCGCGAGTAGGACACCACCAGCAGGTCCTCGAAGCAGGCCGGCAGCCAGAATTGCGCAGTCGTCTCGACCAGCCCCGTGACCCGCGTGGCGTGCGGCAGCTCGCCGAGCACGTGCGCGATCCGCGTCAGCCCGGCCGCGTCGAGCATCGCCGCGCGCGTGCGGCGCATGCCGCGCGGCGACTTGGAGAAGTCGAGGTCGAACGCGCGCGTGCCGGGCGTCCAGGCCGCGCTGACGAAGCCGTACGCGGCCTGGAACGCGACGAACGCGGCGATGCAGGCGAGCACCGCGGCCGTCAGCCTTGGCCGGCCGGCGAGGCGGCGGAACGCGGCCGTGCCGCTCCAGACGATCGCCGGCACCAGCGCGAACACGAAGTAGTTGCCGTCGCCGCCGCGCACCTGGTAGCGGTTGCCGATCGCCAGCGCGAACCCGGTCGCGACCAGCGCGGCCAGCGGCAGCCGCGCGCGGTCCCACTGCTGCGGCGGGCGCCACGGCGCCAGCGCCAGCGCGATCGCGGCGAGCCACAGCCAGACGTTGCCGACCCAGGAGACGACGATGTGCTCGAGCCGGTGCGGCAGGAACAGCCAGTCCGCGAGCAGCGCCGGCAGGTCGGACCAGACCGGCGGCGCGGTCCACGACAGCGTGCCGGCCGGTTCCTTTAGCTCGAAGCCGATCGCGTGCCACAGCTTGAGCAGCGGATCGGGGCCGATCGTCGGCACGCCGGCCAGCAGCAGCGTGCGCGCGGTGACGAACAGCGCGGCGAGGGTCGCCAGCGCGAACACGGTCCAGCCGTAGCGCGGCGGCCAGGCGGCGGCATCGGCCGGCGCGCGGACCGCCGCGCCGCGCAGCCAGGCCGCGCCGGTCGCCAGCAGCACGATGCCGGCGTACGGGATCGCGGTGATCTTCGCGGCACAGGCGAGCGCGATGCAGGCGAGCATCCAGGCCGCCGCCGCGCCGGACCGCCGCCTGGCCGCAACCGTGCCGAAGCAGGCCGCGGCGAGCACGAGCACGGTCGACAGCACGTCGGGCTTGGCGTCGATCGCGGTATTGGCCAGCGCCGGCAAGGTCGCGACCAGGAGCAGCAGCGGCAGCTCGGCGCGGCGCGGCGTGCCGAGCTCGCGCATGAGCATCCGGCAGCACAGCAGGAGCGGCAGCAGCAGCGCGATCGTGAAGCCCTTGATCGCCACCGGGTCCCTCAGCGCGTACAGCGGCAGCAGGAAGACCTCGTAGATCTTCGGGAAGTAGTAGACCGGCGAGGTCAGCCCGAGCGGCGCGTAGACCGAATCGCCGGGGACGAGCACGTAGGGGCTGCGCAGGCCGTACCACTGCGAGTCGAAGCCGATCGCGGTGCGCGCATGGGCGTACAGCACCAGCAGCCAGGCGGCCAGCAGGCCGCAGCCGATGCGCTCGGCGCGGCCGCGGGCGCGCACGCGCTGCCAGAGAAACGCGAGCAGCGGTTTCCGGCGGGCCCAGCAGGCCGGAATCGCGAGCGCGACGGCCAGCCACGCCATCGTCTTCATCGAGCCGGCGCCGAGCGCCTGCAGCGTCCATGCGCAGACGCTCCACGCGGCGAAGCCGGCGACGAAGGCCTGCAGGTAGTCCGTCGCGTCCTGCGCGCGCGGCAGGCGCAGGACGCGCCGCAGCGCCATGCCCAGGCCGACCGTGATCTCCAGCTGCACCAGGTCCACCAGCACCGCGGCGTCGACCGCATGCCGGCGCAGATACAGCACCGCCGGCAGCGCTGCCAGCGCGAGCGACGCGCCGCCGCGCCCGAGCGCGAACGCGGCCGACACCGCCGCTGCCAGCACCAGCGCCTCCAGGCCGCCCTGCCAGAACGCGGGCTGGCGCACGTGCCAGTCGAACGGCCCGGGCACGAGCAGCCCCCAGAGCGGCAGGCCGATGCAGAGCGCGGCGGCCGCCGCGACCGCCGCCGGCAGCCACCGCTCCTCCGCCGCGACGCGGACGGGAACGCCGCTCACGCGCGCCTCAGCCGCGCAGGCCGAGCCGCTTGCGCTCCATCCGGCGCAGGAACTCGTCCATGATGCGGCGATACAGGTCCTCGCCGAGGTAGGCGTCCTCGACGCCGGCGTCGATCGAGGGGTTGTCGTTGACCTCGATGACCGCGATGCGGTCGCCGGCGTGCTTGAGGTCGACGCCGTACAGCCCGTCGCCGATCGGCGCGGTGGCGCGCAGCGCGAGCTTGACCACCTCGCTGGGCGCGTCGCGCACCGGCAGCGTCTCGAAGCCGCCGGACTTCGCGCTGCCCTTGGCGGCGTGGTTGTAGATCTGCCAGTGGCCGCGCGACATGTAGTACTTGCAGGCGTACAGGGGCTCGCGGTTGAGGATGCCGATGCGCCAGTCGAACTCGGTGAACATGAACTCCTGCGCGAGCACCAGCGCGGTGTGCTGGAACAGGTCGTCGGCGGCCTTCTTCAGGCTCTCGGCGTCCTCGACCTTGACGATGCCGCGCGAGAACGAGCCGTCCGGGATCTTCAGCACGATCGGAAAGCCGAGCAGGTCCGGCAGCTCGGCGAGCTTCTTCGGCTCGTCGCGGTACAGGATCTCGGTGCGCGGCGTCGGCAGCTTGCGCGACCTCAGCAGGTCGTGCAGGTAGATCTTGTTCGTGCACTTGAGGATCGAGCCGGGATCGTCGATGACGACCATGTCCTCCTTCTCCGCCTTGTTGGCGAAGCGGTAGGTGTGGTTGTCGAGCGCGGTCGTCTCGCGGATGAACAGCCCGTCGTACTCGGCGAGCTTGGTGTAGTCGTTCTTCGTCAGCGTGTCGACCTCGATGCCGAGCTCGGCGCCGGCCTCGACGAACGCCTTCAGCGCGCGCTTGTTCGACGGCGGCATCGGGTCGGCCGGGTCGGCCAGCATCGCCAGGTCGAAGCGGAACTTCCTGCGCGCGCGCGGCTTGCGCCAGAGCTTCTTGGAGAACTTGTCCAGCGCCTGCGCGAAGCCGTCCTCCTGCGAGTCGGACAGCGTGTGCAGGCCGGCCGGCTTGATCGCCGCGATCTGCCAGACGCGCTCGCGCTCGAACTCGATGCGCAGGATCGGGCACGGGAACGTCTCGAACACCTGCCGCGCCAGGTCCTCGAGCGCCGGATAGGAGGTCTCGCCGAAGTAGATCAGGATGCCGAAGTCGGTCGTGTCGCGCCCGCCGGCCGGCAGGAAGTTGCCCAGCTTGGCGTTCAGGTCCTCGATGTCCAGGCCGTACAGCGAACGCCGGCGCAGGTCGTTGATCGCGCGCACCGACGGGATCACCTTGTGCCCGCGCGCCTCGGCCAGCAGCGAGACGTAGTAGCCCGTGCCCAGGTACTTGTAGTTGCGGCACAGGTTGATGACCTGGGTGCGCTCGTCGTCGGCGCCGATCGGCTCCTTGAGGTATTCCTGGGCGGTGACGACGTTGTCGGACGGGTAGTAGGAACCCCAGTCCGAGGCCTTTTCGACGACGATGACGAGCCGACTCATGCGGAGCGCTTGCGAGGAATGCGGAAGGACCGCTGCGCTGCGCCGCGCCTGCGGCGCGGGGGAATCGGGCGGTGGCGGGTGGCGATGGGCATACGGGCGGGCGCGCAGTTTGACACAGCACCGCGCCGTGCACGAGGGACCGGGCGCGCCGCGGCGCGGCGATGAAGGCGGCGTGAACGGGCGCGTGCGCCGCGTTGCGAGCCGCAGGGGCAGCGACTAGGCTGCGCGCGTGTTCGCGCCCCCCGCCGCAATGCCGTCCGTGCCGCCCGCAACCACCGACGCGCACATCCGCCGCGCCACGATCGGCGATCTCGACGCGCTCGTCGCGCTGGAGAACGCCAGCTTCTCGACCGAGCGCATGAGCGCGCGCCAGCTGCGCCGGCACCTGGAAAGCCTGAGCGCGGAGCTCCTCGTCGCCACGCGCGAGCGCCGCATCGTCGGCGCCGCGCTGGTGTTCTTCCGCCGCTCCAGCCGCGTCGCGCGCCTGTACTCGATCGCCGTGGCCGCCGGCGAGCGCGGCGGCGGCCTCGGCGCCGCGCTGCTCGCCGCCGCCGAGCAGGCGGCGCGCCGCCGCGGCAGCCGCTCGGTGCGCCTGGAGGTGCGCCGCGACAACGCCGCGGCGCAGCGCCTCTACGAACGCCACGGCTACCGTCGCTTCGGCCTGCACGAACGCTATTACGAGGACGGCGAGGACGCGCTGCGCTACGAGAAGCCGCTGGCCTGAGCGCCCCTACCAGGCCGCGGCTTCGATCTTCTGCCGCGTCGGCGCGTCCGCCGGACGCGCGACCAGGCCGCCGGTGGCCGCCAGCGTCACCGTGAAGACGCCGCCGTCGACCAGCGGCAGGTACGCGGCGCTGCCGTAATCCGCGTCGACCCAGGCGAACCAGCCGGGAAGGCGGCGCCGGGCGCTCCACAGGTCCAGCGCCGACGACGGCGCGAGCGCGACCGCGCTCCTGGGCTCGCTGCGCTCCTGTGCGACGTCGCGGTAGCGGCCGCTGATCCGCTCCAGGCGGTACAGCGGCGGCGCGCCGAGCACGACCGCGCGCGGGTCCCAGCGGATCACGCGCGCATCGAGCTGCCATTCGTCGCCGGCGAGCTCGACTTCGCGCGCCGTGCCGTCGGGAAACCGGATCGTCACCGCGTAATGCTGCGCGCCGAGCGCGCGCGTGCGCACCTCGGCCACCGGCGCCTGCGCGGTCAGCCGGCGGTAGCCGACCACGGCGCCGCCGCCGAGGCCGGCGAGCAGGCCGAGCAGCAGGAACACCAGCGACCAGGCCAGGCGCCAGCCGGCGGCGAAGCGCCGGCGCATGCGCCAGCAGCGCCGCGCGCGGGCGAGCTGCACCAGCGCCAGCAGCGCGCAGACGGCGGCGAACGCGAACGCGGCGGTCAGGAACGGGGTCAGCGGCATCGGCCTAGCATACCGGCCGGCCGCTATACTGCACGCACGCCGTCACCGGACCTTTCGCCATGCCGCTTCGCCGCCTCGTTCCGCTTCTGATCCTCGCGCTGCCGCTGGCCGCCTGCGGCAACAAGGGGCCGCTGGTGCGGCCGGCGGCCAAGCCGGGCGCGCCCACGCAGCAGCAGCCGGCGCCGCCGCCGTCGTCCACGGCGCCCTCGCCGGAACCGGGCGGCCACTGACGCGCCCGTGCGCCTGCGCTTCAGCAAGATGCACGGGCTCGGCAACGACTTCGTCGTCGTCGATTGCCGCGACCGGCCGCTCGGGCTCGACGCCGACGCGATCCGCCTGCTCGGCGACCGCCACTTCGGCGTCGGCTTCGACCAGCTCCTGACGATCGAGCCGGCGCGCGATCCGTCCTGCGCGTTCGCCTACGGCATCTGGAATACCGACGGCACCCCGTCCGGCCAGTGCGGCAACGGCCTGCGTTGCGTCGCCCGCTGGCTCGAGCGCGCCGGCCTGCTCGGCCGCGGCGCGGCGCGCCTGCAGAGTCCGTCCGGCCCGGTCGCGGTCGAGCTGCTCGGCGACGGCCGCGTGCGCGCCGACATGGGCGAGCCGCGCTTCGCGCCGGCGGTGATTCCGCTGTCCGCCGAGGCGCAGGCCGTCGACGAGGCGGCCGGCCTGTACGCGATCGACGCCGCCGGGCGCACGGTCGAGATCGGCGCCGCGTCGATGGGCAACCCGCATGCCGTCGTCGTCGTCGACGACGTCGACGCGGCGCCGGTGGCCGTGCTCGGCCCGCAGATCGAGCATTCGGCGGCGTTCCCGCAGGGCTGCAACGTGGGCTTCGCCGAGGTCGTCTCGCGCGCGCGCATCCGCCTGCGCGTCTGGGAACGCGGCGTCGGCGAGACGCTGGCCTGCGGCAGCGGCGCCTGCGCCGCGGTTGCGGTGCTGCGGCGGCGCGATAAGCTCGACGCCGACGTGCTCGTCGGCCTGCCCGGCGGCGAGCTCGAGATCCGCTGGGAAGGCCCCGGCCGCACGCTCTGGATGAGCGGCCCGGCAGCCTTCGTGTTCGAAGGCGAATGGCCGGCGCCCGGCGCCTGAGCGCGCGGCGCCGCTCGCCGCATACGACGCACCTGCGAGGACAACGATGAGCGAACTCAGCGTCAAGGACGGTCTCACGGCGATGGACGTGGCGAGCTACCTGCGCCGCCATCCGGAATTCCTCAACGAGTTTCCCGACCTCGCGCTGGCGCTGGTGCTGCCGCGCGAGCACGGCAAGGCCGCATCGCTGGCCAGCTACCAGCTCGAGGTGCTGCGCGACAAGAACCGCGAGCTCAACCGGCGCCTGCACGAGCTGATCGAGATCGCGCACGAGAACGAGCAGCTGATGGTGCGCGTGCACACGCTGACGCTGGCGCTGATGCGCGCCGGCACGCTGGCGGACACCGCGCGCGCGGTCGTCGCCGCGCTGACCGAGGACTTCGGCACCGACCTGGTGCGGCTGGTGCTGTTCCGCGCCGATCCGGACCTGCCGGCTGCGCCGTGGCTGATCGCCGAGCCGGCCGGGGCGCCGGCGTTCCCGGCGTTCGCCGAATTCCTCAAGCGCGCCGAGCCGCTGTGCGGGCGCCTGCAGCAGGACAAGCTCGACGCATTGTTCGGCGAGCAGGCGGGGTCGGTGCAGTCGGCGGTGCTGATGCCGATCGGCACGGCCGGCATGCTCGCCATCGGCAGCCACGACGCCAACCGCTTCCATCCGGGCATGGGCACGATCTTCCTGAAGCTGATCAGCGAGGCGCTCGCCGCCGCGCTGGCGCGCTTCCCGGTCTGACGCGAGGCTCCGCGTGGACGCCGCGCCCGACGAGTCCGCCCAGGCGCAGGCCGCCGCCGCGCTGGCCGGCGCCGTCGAGCGCTTCCTGGGCTACCTGCGCGGCGAGCGCCGCTACGCGCCGAGCACGCTCGACCATTACGCGCAGGCGCTCGCGCAGCTGACCGAGTTCGCCGCCGCGCGCGGCCTGCGCCGCTGGCGCGAGCTCAGCGCCGACCAGGCGCAGGCGCTGCTCGCCGAGCGTCACCGCGCGCGCGGCTACTCGCCGGCGACGCTGCGCGGCATCGCCTCGGCCTGGCGCAGCTTCTTCCGTTACCTGGCGCGCGAGGGCGAGGTGGCGACGAACCCCGCGACCGGCCTGCGCTCGCCCAAGGTGCGGCGCAAGCTGCCCGAGGTGCTCGACACCGACGAGATGGCGCAGCTCGTCGACGTGCCCGGCGACGACGCCGAGGCGGTGCGCGACCGCGCGCTGCTGGAGCTGCTCTATTCCAGCGGGCTGCGCGTGGCCGAGCTGTGCAGCGTGCGCTGGCGCGACCTCGACGCCGCCGAAGGCATGCTGCGCGTGACCGGCAAGGGCTCCAAGACGCGCATCGTCCCGGTCGGCGCGAAGGCGCTGGCCGCGCTGGCGGCGCTGCGCGCACAGGACCGGCCCGGCGACGACGATCCGCTCGTGCGCGGGCGCCGCGGCGCGCCGCTGACGCCGAACGGCGTGCGCGCGCGGCTCAAGCGGCGCGCGCAGGAGCAGGGCGTCTGGAAGCGCGTCTATCCGCACCTGCTGCGCCATTCCTGCGCCAGCCACCTGCTCGAGTCCTCCGGTGACCTGCGCGCCGTGCAGGAACTGCTCGGCCATGCCGACATCGGCACGACGCAGATCTACACGCACCTGGACTTCCAGCATCTCGCCCGCGTCTACGACGCCGCGCATCCGCGTGCGCGGCGGCGCGCCGAAGCGGAAGCAAAGCCGAAGCAAAAAGCTTGAGACACGGAGAGCACGGAGAAAGGAAGCCGCCTGGCGGGAGCCTGTGCTGGAGCTTCCCGGAGTCGCTCCGCGTGTTCGCAGAAGCAAGCGCTTGAACCACGAAGGACACGAAGAACACGAAGGAAGAAGATCTTGGTTCGAGGCCGGTTGCGGAGGGGCTGCGGGCCGAAGCCAATGCGACGAGGCAGCGCAACCTGGTTCCGGTTCCGGACGGTGCTTCCCGGCTGAAAGCGACGTCGTGACGCGGGGCGGCGCCAGCCCTGCCTTTCCCTCCGTGTCCTTTGTGTTTCAATCCTTCCGCTCGGCTGTCCTGGCACGCCCCTTGCTCCGGACCCGTGATCTTGCAAAGGCGCGGCGAGGCCCCTATCTCGACCGCTCCCACGAACAGGGCCCGTCATGGAAAGCTTCCACGCCACCACCATCGTCTCGGTCCGCCGCGGCGGCCGCGTCGTCATCGGCGGCGACGGCCAGGTCACGCTCGGCAACACCGTGATGAAGGCCAACGCGCGCAAGATCCGCCGCCTCGGCAAGGGCGACGTGCTCGCCGGCTTCGCCGGCGCCACCGCCGACGCGTTCACGCTGTTCGAGCTGTTCGAGCAGAAGCTCGACAAGCACGGCGGCAATCTGACCCGCGCCGCGGTCGAGCTGGCCAAGGACTGGCGCACCGAGCGCCGGCTCGGCCGCCTCGAGGCGCTGCTCGCGGTCGCCGACAAGTCCACCTCGCTGATCGTCTCCGGCAACGGCGACGTGCTCGAGCCGGAGAACGGCCTGATCGCGATCGGCTCCGGCGGCCCGTTCGCGCTCGCCGCGGCCAAGGCGCTGCTCGAGAACACCGAGCTCGACCCGCGCACGATCGTCGAGAAGGCGCTCGGCATCGCCGGCGACATCTGCATCTACACCAACCACAACGTCACGATCGAAGAGCTGGGATTCGAGATTCGGGATTCGGGATTGGCAACGACGTCGAGCTGATAGCGCACCCGCTTTTCCGAATCCCCAATCCCGAATCCCCAATCCCGGCCCCGTCATGAGCGAACTCACCCCCCGCGAAATCGTCAACGAGCTCGACCGCTACATCATCGGCCAGAACGCCGCCAAGCGCGCGGTCGCCATCGCGCTGCGCAACCGCTGGCGGCGCATGCAGCTCGATCCGGCGCTGCGCGAAGAGGTCACGCCGAAGAACATCCTGATGATCGGTCCGACCGGCGTAGGCAAGACCGAGATCGCCCGGCGCCTGGCGGCGCTCGCGAACGCGCCGTTCATCAAGGTCGAGGCGACGAAGTTCACCGAGGTCGGCTACGTCGGCAAGGACGTCGAGCAGATCGTGCGCGATCTCGCCGACACCGCGGTCAAGATGGCGCGCGAGCAGGCCAAGGTGCGCGTGCGCTCGCAGGCCGAGGACCGCGCCGAGGACCGCATCCTCGACGCGCTGCTGCCGCGCCGGCAGGGCGTGGGCTTCGCCAACGAGCCGCAGCCGCCCGACGCGCACGCCGCCGAGACGCGCCAGAAGCTGCGCAAGCAGCTGCGCGAGGGTGCGCTCGACGAGCGCGAGATCGAGCTGGACTTCGCGATGAACGTCGGCGTCGAGATCATGGCGCCGCCGGGCATGGAGGAGATGACCAGCCAGCTGCGCGGCATGTTCCAGTCGCTGGCCGGGCAGAAGACGCAGACGCGCAAGCTCACGATCGCGCAGGCGCGCCCGCTGCTGATCGAGGAGGAGGCCGGCAAGCTCGTCAACGACGAGGAGATCAAGGCCCAGGCGATCGCGAACGCCGAGCAGAACGGCATCGTCTTCATCGACGAGATCGACAAGATCGCGCAGCGCGGCGAATGGAGCGGCGCGGGCGTCTCGCGCGAGGGCGTGCAGCGCGACCTGCTGCCGCTGGTCGAGGGCTCGGCGGTGTCGACGAAGTACGGCATCGTCAAGACCGACCACATCCTGTTCATCGCCTCGGGCGCGTTCTCGCTGGCCAAGCCGTCGGACCTCGTCCCGGAGCTGCAGGGCCGCTTCCCGATCCGCGTGGAGCTCTCGGCGCTCAGCGCCGGGGACTTCCGCCGCATCCTGTCCGAGCCGCACCACGCGCTGACCAAGCAGTACACCGCGCTGCTCGCCACCGAGGGCGTCAGCGTCGAGTTCGCCGAGGACGGCATCGCGCGGCTGGCCGAGATCGCGTTCCAGGTCAACGAGCGCACCGAGAACATCGGCGCGCGCCGCCTGCACACGGTGCTCGAGCGCCTGCTCGACGAGATCTCGTACGTGGCCGCGGACAAGAGCGGCGAGCGCTACGTGATCGACGCCGCCTACGTCGACGCGCACCTCGGCGGTCTGGTCAAGGACGAGGACCTGTCGCGCTACATTCTTTGACGAACCCGGGACGCCGCGTCGGCGGCGTTCCTTGCACCTTCGATCCCGGTATCCGACCATACGCCTTATGAGCACCGTCGTTCCTTTCAAAGCCCGCGGCGTGCGCGTCGAGCTGCGCGAGGCGCTCGAACAGCGCATTCCGCTGCGCATCCAGCGCGAGCGCCTGCACCCGGGCGTGATCCACGGCTACGTCGCCGGCCTGTCGCGCGACTTCTGCCTGGTCGCCGAGGTCGGCGACGCGATGCGTTTCGACGGCTACATCGCCATCGCCGTCGCGGACATCTCCACGCTCGAGGTCGATCCCTCGCGCGAGTTCGTCGACAAGGCGCTGGCGCTGCGCGGCGAGACGCTGGTGATCCCGCAGGACTTCCGCCTCGACGACTGGGCCTCGATCGCGCAGTCGGCCGCGGCCTGCGCGCCGCTGATCTCGGTCAACATGATCGAGGACGACGAGGGCGAGATCAGCTACGTCGGCCAGCTCGACTCGGTCGAGCCGAACGCGCTGATCCTGCGCGAGCTCGACCCGAACGCGCAGTGGTATCCCGACACCGGCGCCTACGAATTCGAGGGCCTCGGCTCGATCGGCTTCGGCAGCGGCTACCTGGACGCGCTCTGGCAGGTCGCCGGTCCGCCGGCCGATCCGCTGACGCCGCGGGCGCCGGCGTCCGATACCGTGCACTAGCGGCGCGGTCGCTACGGCGCGAGGCGGGTTCGCCCGGCTTCGCGGCCGTCCGGGGGCACTCTCCACGACTCGCAGGCGCTTCGGCATGGGCATCGAGCCATGAGCAGTCCGATTCCGACCAGCATCACGCTGCACCGGGCCTCGCACGTGCTCGAGGTCGCGTTCGACAGCGGCGAGACGTTCCGCCTGCCGGCCGAGTACCTGCGCGTGCATTCGCCGAGCGCGGAGGTCCAGGGGCACGGCCCGGGGCAGAAGGTGCTCGTCGCCGGCAAGGCTCATGTGAACATCGACGCGGTCGAGCCGGTCGGCCACTACGCCGTGCTGCTGCGCTTCAGCGACGGCCACGCGACCGGCCTCTATTCCTGGGACGTGCTGCATGCGCTCGGCCGCGACCAGGACGCGAACTGGCAGGCCTACCTCGACGCGCTGGCGGCGAACGGCGCGTCGCGCTTTCCCTGAGGCGCACAGCCGCATCCGGCCGCGCGCCGGACCGGCATCCTCGTTGCGCTTCCGTGAGATTCCCTAGAGCACGATGCCGCACGGCCGCCGTTGGCATCCGATGTGCCGCAACCTCTAAGTTCTCGTTCTGGACCAGCCAGCAGACGGCCTCGGACAACGTGTAAAGCTGGACGTGCCAGCGGCCGCGGGTTGGACTGGCGAGCGAATCCGCTGCCAAGTCATAGCTGTTTCAACAACTGAAGCAATAATTCAGTTACGCCGGAACCCAAACTTCAATTCACATGGAACCAACACTTCAACGTTGGGTTCCATGAACGAGAAGACCCAGTTCGCCGAACGCCTGAAGGCCGCGATGGTGGCCGCCGGCTACGAGCCGCGGCCGAGCGTGCTGGAGAAGCAGTTCAACGCGCGCTACTGG
>Ga0180222_1001395_pt1 | contig 25207 bp, 21 predicted proteins | sample eDN5th37CKraftOP_FD_151336 | JGI IMG/M metagenome (GOLD analysis project Ga0180222, IMG submission 151336) | Enriched Organic Plus compost microbial communities from Emeryville, California, USA - eDNA 5th pass 37_C Kraft OP (version 2) (version 2) ...
GGCACCTCGATGACCTCGCCCGCGTTGATCTTGAACACCGACACCGCCTCGGCCAGCCGCTGCGCCTGCTCCTGCAGCGAACCGGCCGCAGCCGCCGCCTCCTCCACCAGCGCCGCGTTCTGCTGCGTCACCTCGTCCATCTGCGACACCGCCCGGTTCACCTGGTCGATACCGCTGGACTGCTCTTCCGACGCCGCCGAAATCTCGCCCATGATGTCCGTCACACGCTTCACCGACGCCACGATCTCCTGCATCGTCGCCCCGGCGCGCTCCACCTGCTGCGAGCCCGCCCCCACCTTGTTCACCGAGTCTTCGATCAGGCCCTTGATCTCCTTGGCCGCCTGCGCGCTGCGCTGCGCCAGCGAACGCACCTCGCCCGCCACCACCGCGAAACCCTTGCCCTGCTCGCCCGCCCGCGCCGCCTCCACCGCCGCGTTCAGCGCCAGAATGTTCGTCTGGAACGCGATGCCGTCGATCACCGACACGATCTCCGAAATCTTGCTCGAACTGGCCGAAATGCTCTGCATCGTGCTCACCACCTCGGACACCGCCTGACCGCCGCGCTCGGCCACGTCCGACGCGCTGGCCGCCAGCTGGTTGGCCTGCCGCGCATTGTCCGCGTTCTGCTTGACCGTCGAGGCCAGCTCTTCCATCGACGCCGCCGTCTGCTCCAGCGACGCCGCCTGCTCTTCGGTGCGGCTGGACAGGTCCGTGTTGCCCGCTGCAATCTCGCGCGAACCCACCGTGATCTCGTCCACCCCGCGACGCACGGCCGCCACCGTGCGCGTCAGGCTCTCCTGCATGCGCTTGAGCGCCGAGAAGAGATGGCCGATTTCATTCGTGCTGCCGACTTCGATGCGGGCCGTGAAATCGCCGGCGGAAATCTTGTCGAAATGATCGCCGGCCACGCGCAGCGGCCTGAGCACCATGCGGCTGATGAACAGCCAGCATCCCGCCGCCAGGACCACGGCAAGCGCGAGCAGCGCCAGCGTCACGCCGCGCGACACCCGATGCGCCGCTTCGGCCTCGCGGACCAGTTCATCGGTGCGGTTGTCCACGTACTGGAGAAAATCGTTGCTGGCTTTCGCGAAGGCGGCGTTCACGTCCCGCGCCGCGTCGTTGAGGTCCAGGAATTGCTGGATCTCCATCTGCGACAGGGCTTCGGCCTGGCGCCGGCCCAGTTCGTCGAACGGCTTGAACGCGGCTTCCAGCTTCTGCACCAGCGCGTCGGAACCTTCGAGCCGGGAAGCCTGGCGGAAAGTCTCGAACGCCCTGTAGCCCTTCTGCATGACTTCTTGCGCCAGCTTGCCGTCGGCCGTCGCGGCCTCGGTCTTGCCCTGCTGCATCTCCATGAGCGCCGTGTTGAGCAGCACCCGGCCACGCATGAATTCGCTGTAGGCTTCGTGCAGGCGCCCTGCCTGATCGCCATAGGCCGAGTTGATCGCCTCCATCTTTGCGTTGCTGGAATTCAGCCCAAACCACGCCACGCCATTGGAGGCAAACATGGCGCCGGTGAACAACAAGAGCACCAGCAGGATGCAGGTGCGGACTTTCAGATTGACAAGCATGGAAGACCCAAGCGTTATGCGACGTGTGACAACGGTTCCCGGCCCGCACACAGGCACGGACGCTGCGGCGCCAGGGCCGGCAGCGTCCGTCAGGCGCTGTCGCCGCTCCCTGCGGGGCGGCGCGTTTCGACGGCCTATTTGCGACTGAACAGACTCGACCCCTGGATGGTCATGAATGCCGCGGACGCGGCCTGCAAGGCAACCTGCCGCAGGGCAAGCTGGCTGGCGCCAGAGTAGTAATCCAGATCCTCCAGATCAGAGAGCGATTTCGAGTACGACAGGCCTTTCTGCGTACCGGTGGCGTCCAGCGCCTCCAGCTCGTTCATGCGCGCGCCGACGGAGGCCGCCACGGTCAACACGTTGTCGTAGTTGGTCGACAGCTTCTTGTTGGCGGTGGCCAGCACGTTGTTCAGCCTGGCCAGCGCGACCTCGTCGCCCGCGATGGGCGAATCCAGCGTTTCGATGAGATTGTCCAGCGTGCTGAAGAGATCCACGTCGGTGCCGCTCTGCTGGAAGCTCTCCACGTCGATGCGGTCGCCCGCCTTGGGCGCGCCGGTGATCGTGACGGACACGCCGCCGAAGTCGATGGCCTCGCCCGCCTGATAACCGGTGGCCGGATCGGGCGGCGAGGGAACCGTGACCGGCGCGACGGGCGGATCGGCGTCCGGATCGCTGGTGGTGATGCGGTAGCCGATCGCGCCCGACACCGGATCGGCCTCGAACTCGACGCTGAAATTCTTGCCGATGTTGGCGCTGCCCGGCGTGACCGATACGGTGCCGAACTGGGCCGTTCCCTGGTTGGACGCCGCCGCGCTCGCCACGTACCCGGTCGAGCCCGGGTTGGCGCGGTTGAAGATGTCGGAACCGATGTCGCTGGTGGACATCTGGCGGCTCTGATCCACCTGCACCACGCGCTGGCCCGTGTCGCCGTTGTATTCGATCTTGCCGTTGGCCGGATTCACCGCGTAGGGAATGGTGTTTCCCTGGTAGCCCGAGAACAGGTACTGGCCGTTGCCGTCGGTGCTGTTGGCCAGGCCCAGCAGCGCTTCGCGCGCGCTCTTCAGCGCGGTGGACAGGGCCTGCCGGTCGCTGTCGGAGAACGTGCCGTTGCCCGCCTGCACGATGCGCGTGCGGATGTCCTGCAACGCGGTCGTGATGGATTCCAGGACATTGTTTTCCTGGCTGAGGTTGGTGCTGGCCGTACCGCGGTTCATGGCGTACGTGGAGTTCATGCTCTGCGTCTGCGCCACGTTGATGCTGAGGGAGGCCGACAGCGGATCGTCGGCGGGGCTCAGGAACTTCTTGCCCGTGCCGATCTGCTCGACCAGGCGGTTCATGTCCGATTCCTGAGAAAGAATGCCCTTCAGGCCATTCGCGTACATCATGCTGGTGCTCAGGCGCATCGTTTCGCTCCGATTCGTTCTCTATGTTCCGTCAATCCAGGGCCGGTCAGCCGCGCAGGCCCAGCAGGGTATCGAACATCGTGCTGGCCACGTCGACGATGCGGGCGGCCGCCTGATACTGCTCCTGGTACTGCGACAGGTTGACGTACTCTTCGTTCAGGTTCACGCCCGAAACCGCCTGCTGGGCGGCGAGCTTCTGGGCGACGAGGTTCTGCTGGGCCGTGGCGGCCGACTTGATCTGCGCCGTCTGCACGCCCACGGTGTTGACCAGCTGGGAGTACATTTCGGTCAGGTTCATGCTGCCCTTGCCCAACACCTTGGCGGTCTGGAGCTGGGCCAGCTTGAGGGCGTTGTTGCCATTGGCGTCGCCGCCCGCCGCGTCCGCCGCCGCGATCTTGTTCGGGTCGGAGATCAGCACGGTCAGGTCGCGCGCGGCATCGCGGGTCGGGGCGATGGACCATTTGTCGCCCGCCGCCGGCGGCGCGCTGATGGTCAGTTTCACGCCCATCTCGGCTTCGAGGTCGAGCACGGCATTGGGCGGCGCGCCCGTGGCCGGGCCGTTGTAGACCTGCGTGCCCGCGGGCAGGCGCAGCACCTGGTAGTTGGTGCCGTCGAAGCTGATGGAGTATTCGTTGGCGTTGATGTTGGCGACGTTGGTGAACTCGCCCGAGATCTGCGCGTTGCTCTTGTTCTGGGTGTTGGGCACCGCTTGCGGCGAAGACAGCCCGAAAAAGTCTTCGCCGGGGTTGCCGTCCAGGTCCACGCCTTGCGCGTGCTGCTCGTTGAACGACAGCGCCAGCCCCACGGCGAGCTGGCCGAGCTGGCTCTGCATCACGTCGAGCGACGAGGCGCGGAACTGCAACAGGCCGCCCAGCGTGCCGCCGGTGACTTCGGCGTCGGTCAGCTCCACCGTGGTGGTCTTGCCCGCGCCGGCGGGCAGCGTGTAGGCCAGCACGGTGCGCCCCACGTCCTTGGAAGAGGACACGGCCTGCAGCGGATAGATGGTGTCGCCGCTCAGCAGGGCCTGGCCGCCCGCCAGCGTGATGTTGATCTTGTCGCCCTGCTCGTAGGTCGTCACGCCGACGAGCTGGTTCAGCTCGGACACGGCCTGGTCACGCTGGTCGAGCAGGTCGTTGGGCGGCGCGCCGTTGGCCTTGCCCGTGGCAATGGTGATCTGCTGGTTGAGGTCGTTGATGCGGGTCAGGTAGCTGTTGACCTGATCCACCACCGTGGAGATCTGCGTATTCAGGCCCAGGCGCTGGTTCTGCATTTCCTGGTAGGCCGAGCGGATCTGGGTGGCCAGGCTGTTGGCCTTGCCCAGCAGGTCCTGGCGCGCCGCCGGATCCGCGGGCTTGCTGGCCACGGTGTTCATACTGGTGAAGAAGTTGGACAGCGCGGGGGACACGCCCACGGTGCGGTCGGCAAACAGGTTGTTGATCTGCGAAACCTGGTCGAGCTGCGTCTGCAATTGCGCGCTGCTGCCCTGGGCGCCGACGAGCTGTCGGTAGAGGAAACTGTCGTAGCTGCGCACGACCGTATCGACCTGCACGCCGCGGCCGATATACCCGTTGGAGGTGGCCTGGGCGCCGGCGGTGGACACCATGACCTTCTGGCGGTTGTATCCGGTCGTGGTGGCATTGTTGATGTTGTGGCCGGTGGTGGCGATACCCGCCTGAGCCGCGTTGAGCCCGCCCAACGCCAAGTTGTACATGTTCATGCTGACAATGCCCCGTCTGTAACCGCAAATCTGTGTTCGGAATACCCGGTTAACGGCCTGCGGTCATTCAAATTTAGAGTCCTTCCGGAATTCCCGAGGAAAACCCCGACGCCGCGGGCCCGCCCCGGAACTGGCTCATGATGCCTATCAGTTTCTGCGCATATTGCGGGTCGGTGGCGTAGCCCGCGTCCTGGATGCGGCGCGCCGCCTCGATCTCGTTGCGCGCCTGGGCCACCGCCTCGTAGCGTGGGCTGCTGCCCAGCAGGCGGGCGTAGTCGGCAAAGGATTCCTCGTACGACGAATAGGCCCGGAAAGGTTGCGTCACTTTTTTTGAAACGCCATTCTCGTACTCGGTGGTGAGCACGTTCACCACCTTGCCCTTCCAGCTCGCGCCGGCCTTGATGCCGAAGAGGTTGTAGCTGGTGCTGCCGTCGGGATGACGGATCTCGCGCTGGCCCCAGCCCGATTCGAGCGCCGCCTGGCCCAGGATGAGGCGGGCGGGCACGCCGCTTTGCTGCGAGGCGAGATTCGCCGCCCGCGCCATGCGCGACACGAAGCTGACGACATGGTCAGGCGCTCCCTCGGCGGCGGCGATGGCGCGGTCGCTGGCGCGGTTGTAGCGCATGACGTTCAGGAGCGCCGACACCTCGCGCGACCCGCCCGTGGCGAAATCCAGGTCGGATCCCTGGCCGACGCCCTTCAGGGTGTCGGCCGACAGTTCGCCGGGCTTGCCCTGCCGCATCTGGGCCAGGATGGACTGCGACAGCCCGATGCCCGGCGTGGCAAGATGCAAGGCCAGCTGCTCGTCGGCCATGGACTGCAGCATGCGGCTCTGGTCCGAGTCGAACAGGCCCTCGCGCGGCGTGGCTTCCCGCATGCGCTTGAGCATCATCTGCAGGAACAGGGCCTCGAACTGCTTGGCCACCTGCTTCTGCTGCTCGGTGCCCGAGGGGTCTTTCGTGACTTCGCGCCGCAGGTTCGAGAGGCGGCCCAGGTCGAAGACCGAATCCTGGCCGCCCGAGCCTCGCGCCGCGTCGCCGTTTCCGCTGATCGCCATCAGATGATTTCCAGTTCGGCGCGCAATGCTCCCGCGCTCTTCATGGCCTGCAGGATGGCCAGCAGATCCTGCGGCGTGGCGCCCAGGGCATTGAGGGCCTTGACCACATCGGCCAGGTTGGCGCTGGTGTTCAGGCGCTGCAGCGAGCCGTTTTCTTGCCGCACCTCGATCTGCGTATTGGGCACCACCACGGTCTGGCCCTCGGTGAACGGCGTGTCGGGCTGGGAAACCTGGTTCTGGCGGTTGATGATGACGGACAGGTTGCCGTGCGCCACCGCCGCCTCCTCGATCATCACGGTGCGGTTCATGACCACGGAGCCGGTGCGGGCGTTGATGATGACCTTGGCCGCCGAGGGCGCGCGCGCCACCTGCAGGTCTTCGACCTGCGACAGGAAGCGGGCCATGGAACCCTGCTCCAGCGGAGTGCGGACCTGCACCGCGCGGCCGTCGAGCGCCACCGCCGTGCCGGCCCCGAACTTGCGGTTGAGGGCCGACGCCACGTTCTGCGCCGTGCCGAAATCGGTACTGTTCATTTCCAGCATGATGTAACCGTCGCGCGCCACCGTGGTGGGAACGGCGCGCTCCACGATGGCGCCGCCGTTGATGCGGCCGCCGTTGAGCTGGTTGATCTGCACGCTGGAGCCGCCAGCCGACGCGCCCGCGCCGCCGACGAGAATGTTGCCCTGCGCGATCGCGTAAACCTGGCTGTCCGCTCCCTTGAGCGGCGTCATGAGCAGCGTGCCGCCGCGCAGGCTCTTGGCGTTGCCCATGGACGAGACGACCACGTCCAGGGTCTGGCCGGGCCGCGCAAAGGCCGGCAACGTGGCCGTCACCATGACGGCCGCCACGTTCTTGAGCTGCATGTTGCTGCCCGCCGGCACCGTGATGCCGAGCTGCGAGAGCATATTGGTCAGGCTCTGCTGCGTGAACGGCGTCTGCCGCACCTGGTCGCCGCTGCCGTCCAGCCCCACCACCAGGCCGTAGCCGATGAGCTGGTTGCCCCGCACACCCTGGATGGACGCCAGGTCTTTGATGCGCTCGGCATGGGCGGCGCCCATGCCGGCCAGCAGGACGGCGGCCAGGCAGGCGCGCGTCAGCGCGGAAACCAGGGCGGAAATCGGAGAATCGTGTTTCATCGTCAGAACGGCGAAGCGATCAGGAAGAAGCGCTGGAGCCAGCCCATGGTCTGGACCTCGTCCATCACGCCCTTGCTGCGGTATTCGATGCGGGCGTCGGCCACCTGCGTGGACGAGACGGTGTTCGTCCCGGTGATGGAGCGCGGATCGACGACGCCGGAAAAGCGCACGTACTCGCTGCCGCGGTTGATCGCGATCTGCTTCTCTCCGGCCACCTGCAGGTTGCCGTTGGGCATGACGCCCACCACCGTGGTGGTGATGGTGCCGGTAAAGGCGTTGTTGGCCGTGCTGTCGCCCTTGCCCTGCGCCACGTTGCCGCCGGTGGCCTCGGTGTTGAGGTTGGCGTTCGCCCAGCTGTTCATGAAGGACGGCGCGGCGGCGATGCCCAGCGAGGTGGACGACGTGCGGTTGGTGTTGGTGGCGACGTTCTTGGAGGCGTTCGTCTTTTCGTTGAGGACGATGGTGACGATGTCGCCCACGTTGCGCGGCCGGCGGTCTTCGAAGAGCGGGTAGTTGCCGTAGGCGGTGGGCTGGTAGATCGAACCCGTGGGCTGCGCCGCCGGCGCGGGCGGCGGCGGCGGCACGGCCGTGGTCGGCCCGGTCACGATGGGCTCGGGCGGAATCATGGCGCAGCCCGCCACCGCCAGGGCCAGGGCCGCACTCGATACCAGGCGCATTACGGACATGGGCATCACAGTTGGGTCAGGCGGGCGAGCATCTCGTCCGAGGTCTTCACGGCCTTGCTGTTCATTTCGTAGGCGCGCTGCGTGGTGATCATGTTCACCAGCTCCTCGGCCACGTTGACGTTGGACGTCTCCACGTAGTTCTGCATGATGGAGCCCGCGCCGTCCACGCCAGGCTGCAGCAGGTTCGCCGGGCCCGAGGCGTCGGTTTCGAGATACAGGTTCTCGCCCACGCTCTGCAGGCCCGCCGGGTTGATGAAGGTGGCGATCTGCAGCTGGCCGACCTGCACGTTGACGCCCGCGGCGCCCGGCTGCGTCACCGACACGATGCCGTCCTTGCTGATGGAGATCGTCAGCGCGTTGTCGGGGATGTTCATGGGCGGCTGGATCACGTAGCCGCTGGCCGTGGTGAGCTGGCCGTTCTGATCGCGCTGCAGCGCGCCGTCGCGCGTGTAGGCCTGGGTACCGTCGGGCAGCTCGACCTGCAGGAAACCGCGCCCGTTGATGGCGATGTCCAGCTCGCCCCCGGTGTTGTTGAGGTTGCCGGTGGTGTGGATGCGCTCGGTGGAGGCCACGCGCGCGCCCGTGCCGAGCTGCAGGCCCGAAGGCAGCTGCTGCGCATCGCCCACCTGCGCGCCCGGCTGGCGCAGGGTCTGGTACATGAGGTCCTGGAACACCGCCCGGCCGCGCTTGAAGCCGTTGGTGGCCACGTTGGCGAGGTTGTTCGAAATGACGTCCATCGACGTCTGCTGACCTTCGAGGCCGGTCTTGGCGATCCACAACGAACGCATCATGATGTCTTACTCCTGAGGCGGCGGACGGGCCGCGCGCTGAAAAATTGGTCGGTCAGGCGCTCACGGACAGGATGCCGTTGGCGCGCTCGGCATTGCGGTCCGCCTGCTGGATCACCTGCATCTGCTGCTCGAAACGGCGGGCATTCTCGATCATGCCCACCATGGCCGCCATGGGATTGGCGTTGCTGCCTTCCAGCACGCCGGACAGCAGGCGCAGCGCCGGATTCGCCGGCACGGGCGGCGCCGGCTGGCCGTTCTGGCCCGCCAGCCGGAACACACCGTCGTCGCCGTGCACGAGCTGGTCTTCGGGCGGGCTGGCCAGCTTGATGCGGCCCAGGTTCAGGATGTTGTTCGGCGCATCGCCCGCGCCGATGGCGGTGATGGTGCCGTCCGAGGAGATGGTGAGCGCGGCCTGGTCGGGCACGTCGATCAGCCCGTTCTGTTCCGACAGCACGGGCTGGCCCAGCGAGGTCTGCAGCACGCCGTTCACGCCCACCTGCAGGCTGCCGGCCCGGGTGAACGCCTCGCCCTGCGGCGTCTGCACGGCGATCCAGCCCTCCGAGCCGGCCAGCGCCACGTCCAGCTCCCGGCCCGTGGTCTGCATGGTGCCCATTTCGAAGTTGTTGCGCGGCGTGGACGTTACCGTGGACACCCGCGTGGGCAAGCTCACGCCGTCGGTCACCGGCACCGAGCGGTACATGGCGATCTGCTCGCGAAAGCCCGGCGTGTTCACGTTGGCCATGTTGTTGGACAGCGCGGCCTGGTGCTCCGTGATGCGCGCCGCGCCGTTCATGGCGGTGTAGATGATTCGATCCATAGCGTGTTACCTGCTGCCGTCTCGCCGCGCTTACTTCAGGTTCATCAGGACTTGCATGATTTCGTCCTGCGTCTTGATGGTCTGCGAGTTGGCCTGGTAGGTGCGCTGGGCGATGATCATGTTGACCAGTTCCTGGCTCATGTCCACGTTGGAGGCCTCGGTGGCCTGGCCGACCAGGGTGGACAGGCCGTTGGTGCCCGGCTGGCCCAGGATAGGCTGGCCCGACGCGGCGGTTTCCTGCCAGGCGTTGTTGCCCACCGGCTTGAGGCCCTGCAGGTTGGAGAAGTCCGCCAGCACGATGGTGCCGACCACCTGGGTCTCGCCGTTGGTGTAGTTGGCAACGATGCTGCCGTCGGCCGCGATGTTCACGCCGCTGAACTCGCCCGAGGTATAGCCGTCGGGCTTGGCCACCAGCTTGTAGTCGCTGCCGTATTGCGTGGTGCCGGCGTAGTTCATGGCGATGTTCAGCGGATCGGCGGGCGTGGTGGTGCCGCCCGGCTGGGCGAACGACAGGTTCACCACCGGCGCGCTGGTCAGCGCGCCCGCCTTGTTGAAGGTGAACTGCGTGCCGCTGGTCCAGACGCCGCCCGCCTCGGTCGTGGGCGCCATGGCTTCGCCGTCCATCGTGTAATAGACGTCGTAGACGCTGTTGCCGGCGGCGTCGGCCGGGCGCTTGACGAAGTACTGCATCACCTGGTGCGAGTTGCCCAGGGAGTCGTACACCGTCATGGGCGAGGCGTTGGTGTAGGTGTCCGATTGCGAGGGATCGAAGGGCTTGCCGAGCTCGGTCACGGCGGCCGTGTAGTCGACGAAGCCGGGGATGTTGGCCAGCGCGCCGGCGATCACCTGGCCCGTGCCGTCGAGCTCGACCGTGTTGGGCGCCGTGCCGTAGACACCGGCCGGCGGATTGCCGGGAGCCCAGACCAGGTTGCCCGTGGCGTCCTTGGTGAACGTATAGGGGGTGCCGCCCAGCGTGACCGAACCGGGCACGGCGGGCTGGACGACCGTGTCCACCGGATAGATCACCTTCGCGTTGGCGTCCAGGTTGGCCACCGTGGTGCCCGTGCTGGTGGCCTTGGGCTGCACGTTGGCCGTGGGCAATTGCAGCTCGACGGGGTTGGCGCCCACCGCGCCGGCGGGATAGCCGGTCAGGCGATAGCCCTGGGCGTTGACGATGTAGTTGGTCTTGTCGACCAGGAACTGGCCGTTGCGGGTATACATGACCGCGCCGCTCTGGTCCGTGACCCGGAACAGGCCCTTGGCGCCGTCGATGGCGATGTCGTACTCGCCGCCGTTGCCCGTCACCGCGCCCACCGTGAAGCGCTGGTTGATGGCCGCCACTTTCACGCCCAGGCCCACGCGCGAGCTGGCGTAGACGTCGGCAAACGATGCCGTGGACGACTTGAACCCGACCGTGCCGGAGTTGGCGATGTTGTTGCCGATGACGTCCAGGTTCTGCGCCGCGGCATTCAGGCCGCTCAATCCTTGTCCGAAACCCATGTTTACTCTCGCTAATCTGTAGGGAACAGGCCGCCGCCCGAGCGCCGGCCGCTAGTCAACTCGGCCGGTTTCAGCCGATCACCTTGCGCACATCCAGCATGCTGGTCTGCCCTTCCAGGCCCAGATCCAGCCGCAGCCCTTCGGTCGAATAGGAAACGCTCTTGACCAGGCCGTAGCTCAGCACTTCCGAAGAAACCTTGGCGCCGTCCGCGTCGGTGGCGAGCGCGGAAACCGTATAGGCGCCCGGCTCCAGCGCCACGCCGGCGTCGTTCTTGCCATCCCATTCGAAGCTGTACACCCCGGTCTTCTGGTCGGTCAGCTCGATGGTGCGCACCACGGCGCCGGTGGAATCGGAGATGCGGATCTGCACCTTGGCGGCGTCTTTCTGCAAGTCCAGGCCATAGGGGGTGGCCACGCGCTCGGCCTGGTTCTCGGCATCCACGCCCAGCTTCACGGTGGAGCCCGGAATCAGCACGCCCTTGCCGATCATGGCCACGGCGTTCATGGACTGCGACACGTCGATCTGGCCGCTGATGGCCAGCATGGTGTTCTTGAGATTGGTGATCCCTTCCACCGTGGAAATCTGCGCGAGCTGCGAAGTCAGCTCCGCGTTCTGCATGGGATTGAGGGGATCCTGGTTCTGCATCTGCGTGACCAGCAGCGTCAGGAACTGGTCCTGCAGGCTCTGGGCGGAGCTCGCCGAGTTCGCTCCCGTTTGGGCCAGGCCCATGGCCGTGGAGCTGGTGGTTTGGTCGATAGTCGTCATGGAATCGCCTTGTCGTCTGGGGCGTGCCGGGGTGATCAGGACTGGCCGATGGTCAGCGTCTTCTGCATCAGGCTCTTGGCGGTGTTGAGCACCTCCACGTTGGCCTGGTAGGAACGGGAAGCCGCGATCATGTTGACGGTTTCGGCCACCGGGTCGACATTGGGCATGTTCACGTAGCCCTCGGCGTCGGCCATCGGGTGCTTGGGGTCATAGACGCGCTTGAGCGGCGAGGAATCCTGGATCACGCCGGCCACCCGCACGCCGCCGATCTCCTGCCCAGCCGCCTGCCCGCCCGCGGGGTCGACCTGGAACACGACCTGCCGCGCCCGGTAGGGCTGGCCGTCGGGGCCCACCACGCTGTCGGCGTTGGCCATGTTGCTGGCCGCCACGTTCATGCGCTGCGACTGCGCACTCAGGGCCGAGCCCGCGATACTGAAAATGCTCAACAAGGACATTGCCTGACGCTCCCTTTGAATGTCATTCCTGGATGGCCGCCATCATGGTGCGGATGCGGCCCGACAGGACTTGCATGGTGCTCTGGTAGTGCAGCGTGTTGTCCGCGAACTGCACCCGCTCCACGTCCATGTCCACCGTGTTGCCGTCCAGGCTGGGCTGGTAGGGCAGCCGGTAGAGCAGCTCGGGTGGGCCCGGCGAGGCCGCCTTGGCCGGGATGTGCCGGGCCGAGGTCAGCGTGAGCTGGGTGTCGGGCAGCCGCATGCCTGCGTCCATGGCGTTCTGCATGGCCGTGCGGAAATCGAAGTCGCGGGCCTTGTAGTTGGGCGTGTCGGCGTTGGCGATATTGGAAGACAGCACTTCCTGGCGCTGCGCGCGCAGCGCCAGCGACTGCTGGAAGAAGCGGAAATCCTCGTTGAGCCTGTCTAGCATCGGATAGCCCTGTGCGTTGCAATACGGATGTCTCGGCGCGGACGCGCCATGGACTTGTTCGGATGACGGCATCATAGGGGCCGGCCGCGCCGCACAATCAGCCAAATAACCCGTTATTTCGCATCCAATTCCCGTATTGCCGGAGCCGGCGGGCTTCTACAATTCATTCACCATGAAGATTCCCGCACCGTGCCGCTTCCGCCCGCTGGCGGCCTGCGCCCTGCTGGTTGCCGCGCTGCCGCTTCCCCGGGCCGCGCACGCCCAGGATGCCGCCGTCCAGGCGCCCGAAGCCGTCGCCGCCGCCGCCCGGTCGTACCTGATCGAGCAGCTGTCCGCGCTGCGCGGCCAGCCCACGGTGGCCATCGACCCGCCCCGCACCGACCATCTGTCGGCCTGCACCGATCTGTCCCCCTTCCTGCCTTCCGGCATGCGCCCGCGCGCCCGCATGACGGTCGGCGTGCGCTGCATCGCCCCCAGGCCCTGGACCACCTATGTGCAGGCCACGGTCAGCGTTCCCGGACAGTACTACGTGGCCTCGCGCACGATTGCGGCCGGCCAGGCGCTGACGCCGTCCGACCTGGCGCCGCGCGACGGCGACCTGGTCGCCCTGCCCCCGGGCGCCATCACCGATCCGCGGGCGGTGCTCGGCATGTCGGCCGCCTACCGCATCAGCGCGGGCCAGCCGATCAAGGCCGCTTCCCTGCGCAGCGCCCAGGCCGTCGTGCGCGGCGCCACCGTGCGCATCGACGCGCGCGGCAAGGGCTTCGTGGTGAGCAGCGAGGGCGAGGCGCTGGACAACGCCGCGCCGGGCGCCACCGTCCAGGTGCGCACGGCGGGCGGCCAGGTGGTCAGCGGCATCGTCAAGAATGCCGGACTGGTGGAAATACAACTTTAGGCTATGTTACATATCGCACCGCTTCGGGGGCCCGCAAGCCCTAAAGTTCACCCCGCCCTTGTCGTTACCGAGACATAAGTAGGCGGATCGCGTGACAGCCCGATCCTCGACGCCCTGCGGAGATATCCCTTGAAAATCAATGCCACCACCAACCGGCCGCTCACGGCCGAAGCCATCAGCCCGCGCGCCGAATCCGCGCTAGCCCAGGCCTATGGCGCCGGCGGCGCCGGCTCCACCGGGTCAGGCAGTTCCCAAGTCGCGCTGAGCTCCGCGTCCCGCAAGCTGCTGGCCCTGCAGGACGGCGCCAACGACATCAACGTCGAGCGCGTCGCCGCCATCCGCGAGGCCATCGCCTCGGGCCAGCTCAAGATCGACACCAGCCGCATCGCCGACGGCCTCATCGCCAGCGCCCGCGATCTGCTGAAATAGGCCGCTGCCGCCAACCGACCATTCTCCCCACCTCTTTTTCTCGCCCGGCATGAGCAACACCACCGTCGAATCGCTGCAAACCTGTCTCAGGCAGGAAGATGCCCTGGTCGCCGAATTTGCCGTCATCCTGGAACAGGAAACCGAGGTGCTCGTCGGCCCCGGCGACGTGGACGCGCTGAGCAAAGTCACCGAGCGCAAGAACGAGGTCGCGCTCAAGCTGGTGGAACTGAGCCAGCAGCGCGACCGGCTGCTGGCCGACGCCGGCCTGCCCCCCGGCCACGCAGGCACCGAACAGGCCGTGGCGCGCCATCCCGAGCTCGCCGAAATCTGGCAGGCGCTGCTGGCCAAGTCCGGCTCCGCCAACGAAATCAATCTGCGCAACGGCGCCCTGATCGACGTGCACCTGCGCTACACGCAGCAGTCGCTCGAAGCGCTGCGCCAGATCGGCGGCGTGGGCGGCACCGCCACCTATGACGCGCTGGGCCGCGGTCCGCGCTACACCCCGGCGCGCAAATCCATCATCGCCGGATAGGGTTCCGCCGCGCGGCTTGCGGCCGCGCGGCCGCAAGCCGCGATCCAAGGCGGCGATTCCCCGCGCAAACCGCCCTCTCCCTGCGCCTTTCTTCCCGTTTCCTGCGTCCGCCGGGGCGGCCCGCGCTCTTGTCAGGCGCCGTCGGCCATTTCCAGCATGGCGTACATCTTGAGCAGGGCCACGGGCAGTTGGCGCGCCGCCAGGCGTTCGTCCGCGCCGACCACGCCGGCCAGCGTGCGGCGCGCGACGGCCGCCGGGGCCGTATGCCCCAGTTGCCAGCAGGCCGAGGCCAGCTGGCCCGCCATGAGCGACTGCCTGGCCAGCGCGTGAGCGCCGTCCACCGCCGGCAGGGCTTTCCAGGCGTGCGGCATATAGCGCATGCCCGCCTTGATCTCGTCCTGCAGCACCAGCCAGCGCGCTACCGTGGCGGCGTCGGCCTGGGACGCCGGCAGATTGGTCAGACCGAACAACTGGCCCGCCACCTCGCCGCTCTCGGTATCGATGAGGCGCGCGCACACCAGCCGGAACGTGGGCTGCTCGCCGCGGCCCGCCAGCGTGATCTCGGTGCCGGAAGCCCAGAGGGCCAGCGCGGCCCGCCGGCCATTGACGCCCGCGGCCAGCCCCGGCATGTCGCCGGGCTGACCCGCGGGCAGGTAGCCCACGCTCTTGCCCACCGCATTCAGCGTGGTCGGGCATTCGTCCTGCACCACGCGCATGCCGCCCGTGCAGCGCGCCAGCCAGGACCCGCCGCCTTCGCTCAGCGACTGCCACAGCGCGGCGTTGCCGCCATCGAGCGCATGCACCAGCGGAATCCGCTGCAGCTCCGCGCCCAGCCAGGCGACGCGCGCCTGCAGCGCCTGCGTGGAATCAGCCGGCCCGGCCGTGGCCGGATCGAAAGAAGACAAGGTGCCGTGCGGCAGGGCCAACTGCTGCGCGGGCGCGGCCAGCACCACGCCCCGGTCGCTGGCCAGGAAGGCTCCCGCCCAGGCGCCGCCGGGCAGCCCTTCGCCTTTCATGGAAGCCTTGCCGTGCACCGCCAGCAGATGGCGGTTGCAGGCCGCGGGAAACTCCCGCCGCACCATTTCGACAATGCTTCCGCCAAGCTCCGCCAGGCCGGCGCCGTCGCCGGTATAGCGCCGCCACGCGTCGCGCGCCTGCACGCAAGCCGTGTCGGTTTCCAGCCAGTGCAGCGTCTCGTCCAGTCCCTGGGCCGCGGAGATGGCGGACTGGCCGCCCTGCGGGCGCAGGATGGCCGAAGCCAGCAACTGGCGCCGGCGGGCGGGATCGGGCGCGGGCGCGCTATCGCGCGCGGAAGACCATAGCGAAGCCATGTCGGCCTCGCTGGGAGAATAAAGCGCCCGCGCCCGCTGCATCATGGCGAACGCGCGGTCGACCAGGATGTCCGCCCGGGCCAGTTCCAGGTGCTCCGGCACCTTCTGGCCCACGCTCGCGTAATGAATGGGCAGGCGGTGGCGGATGGCCGTGTCCAGCGCCGCGCCCAGGCGCGTCGCCTCGTCGAGCTTGGTAATGATGCAGCCGGCCACGTCCTCGCCCACGCCGTTGCGATAGGCATGCGCCACCTCGTCGAGGGTGTCGCCCTGGCTCGCGGCGTTGAGCACCAGCAGCCGGCGCACCGGCTTGCCGCCGTTGCACAGCAGGGCCGCCTGCTCGGCGACCTGCCGGTCGCGCTGGCTGATGCCCGTGGTGTCGATGAGCACGATCTTGCGGCTGCCCAGCTCGGCGAGCAGGCGGCGCAGCTCGCCGGCGTCGCGCACGGAATGCGCGGGAATGCCCATCAGCCGGCCGTAGATTTGCAACTGCTCCAGCGCGCCGATACGAAAATTGTCGGTGGTCAGCATGGCCACCTGCTCCCGCCCTTCCCGGGCCACGCAACGCGCGGCGAGCTTGGCGAGCGTGGTGGTCTTGCCCACGCCGGTGGGGCCCACCAGGGCGTACACGCCGCCGCCCAGGAACTCGTCTTCGGACCTCAATACGGGCAGGTGCGTGACCAGCTCGTTGCGCGCCCATGCGAGCGCGGCCTCGGCGCTCATGCCTTCGGGCAGCCGTTCGACCAGCGCGCGCACCAGCTTCGTGCTGAAACCCGCGTCCAGCAGGCTGCGGAACAGCGCTACGCCGGAAGGCTCGCGTCCCGGCCCCTGGCGGCCGCCCCAGAGCAGGCCGTCCATGCGGCTTTCCAGGGCGCCGCGCAATGCGCTGATGGCGTCCTGCAGGCCGGCGGCCGCCTCGGGCGGCAACGCCGCCGGGGCGGGCAGCGAGGCGCCGTGCCGCAACGGGGCGTCCGGCGTGCGCGCCATGCCGGCAGCGGGCGGAACGGCGGAAACGGAAGGCGCGACGGACGCAGCGGGCGCGGCGGGCGCCGGCTGGGCGGCGGCCTCCGGGCGATCGGCCAGGGGCGTATCCAGCACCGACTGGTACGCCGCAATAGGACGGGCCGGGGACGGGAACGCGGGCGGTTCGGGCATCCGGGCGGCGGGCGCGGAGGGGCCGGCCATGCGCGCCGCCGGCACGGGCGGCTGCGCCGCCATGGCGGGAGCCGGCGGAACCGGCGCCGGATGGCGGCCGCCATACCCCCACCCGTCCGCCGCACCAGGCGCCGTGGACGCAACGGCCGCGTGGCCCTGGCCGTGCGCATGCCCCTGGGCCTGTCCCTGGCCTTGGGCCATGTCCGCGGCCGGCTCGTCGAATGCGCCGTCGGCCGTCGCCAGCACCTCCACGCCGCCTTCGACGCTGCGGTTGGAAACGATCAGGGCATCCGGCCCCAGGGCCTGGCGCACCAGGCGCATGACCTCGCGGCTATTGGCGCCCACAAACCTGCTTATCTTCATGCTCCGTTACCTCCGCCGATGAGCGCGGTCACGCGGACCATGCGCTCATCCGGAATTTCCGTGTTCGACAGCACGCCGAGCTGCGGCAGGTGATGCCGCAGGAACCTCGACAGCGGCGCGCGCAGCACCGGCGACACAAGCAGCACCGGCGCATTGCCCTGCGATTCCTGGCGCGCCAGGGCGGCCTGCGTCTCGCGCAGCAGGGTATCCGCCAGGCCGGGCTCGAGCCCGCCGCTGGTGGTCATGGCCTGCGAGAGCACGCGCTCGAGTTTCACGTCCAGGCCGATGACACGCAATTCGCCCTCGCCGGGGAACCATTGCTGCGTGATGGCCCGGCCCAGCGAGCGGCGCGTGAGCGCGATGAGTTCCTGCACGTCGGGCTGCCCGCCGGTGGCGGCCGCCTGCGCCGCCAGCCGCGGCCCGTGCTCGGACAGCGTATCGATGATGGTGCGCATGTCGCGGATGGGCACTTCCTCGGCAAGCAGCCCCTGAAGCACCTTCTGCAGCACCGTGAGCGAGAGCGTCTTGGGCACCAGGTCTTCGACCAGCTTGGGCGCCTCGCGGCCGATGCGCTCCAGCAGCTGCTGCACTTCCTGGCGGCCCAGCAGGCTGGAGCCGTGGCGGTGCATCAGATGGTTGAGGTGCGTCGCCACCACCGTGCCGGCGTCCACCACCGTGTAGCCCGCCACCTGGGCCTGGTCGCGCAGGCTGGCGTCGATCCACAGCGCGGGCAGGCCGAAGGCCGGATCGGTGGTGGGCGTGCCCTTGATCTGGACCGACACGCCGCCCGGGTCGATGGCCAGCCACTGGCCCGGCATGGCCACGCCGCGGCCCACTTCCACGCCGGACAGCAGGATGCGGTAGTCGTTGGGCTTGAGTTCGAGATTGTCGCGAATGTGCACGACCGGCGGCAGAAAGCCCACATCCTGCGCGAACTTCTTGCGCAGGCTGCGGATGCGGTGCAGCAGCTCGCCGTTCTGGGCATGGTCCACCAGCGGGATCAGGCGGTAGCCCACCTCCAGCCCGAGCTGGTCCACCATCGACACGTCGTCCCAACTGGCTTCCTGCGCGGCCGCCTGGGCCTGGGTAATGGCCTGGGGCGGCACCTCCTGGGCCTTGGCCTCGGCCTCCAGCCTGCGCTTGTGCAGCATCCAGCCGCCGCCGGCCAGCGCGGCCGCCAGCGTCAGGAAAGCGATATGCGGCATGTTGGGAATCAGGCCCATGATGCCAATGATGGCCGCCGTCAGGAACATCACGCTCGGATTCGAGAACAGCTGGCTGATCATCTGCTGGCCGATATCCTGGTCCGTGGCCACGCGGGACACGACCACGCCCGCCGCGGTCGAGATGACCAGCGCCGGGATCTGGGCCACCAGGCCGTCGCCGATGGTCAGCAGCGTATAGACGCGCGCGGCCTCGCCCATCGACAGGTCGTGCTGCGCCACGCCCACGATCAGCCCGCCGAAGATGTTGATCGCCATGATGAGCAGGCCGGCGATGGCGTCTCCCCGGACGAACTTGCTCGCGCCGTCCATGGAGCCGAAGAAGTCCGATTCCTGCGCCACTTCGGCGCGGCGCTTGCGCGCCTCTTCCTCACCGATGAGCCCGGCGTTCAGGTCGGCGTCGATGGCCATCTGCTTGCCGGGCATGGCGTCCAGCGTGAAGCGCGCGCCGACTTCCGCGATGCGGCCCGCGCCCTTGGTGATGACGATGAAGTTGATGATGGTCAGGATCACGAAGAGGATGATGCCGACCGCGAAGTTGCCCCCCACCAGGAAGTGGCCGAAGGCCTCGATGACCTTGCCCGCCGCGTCCGGCCCGGTATGGCCGTTGAGCATCACCACCCGGGTGGACGCCACGTTCAGCGACAGCCGCAGCAGCGTGGCGAACAGCAGCACCGAAGGAAAGGCCGCGAAGTCCAGCGGCTTGCGCGTGAACATCGCCACCAGCAGGATCATGACCGACAGGGCGATGTTGAACGTGAACAGCAGGTCCAGCAGGAAGGTGGGCAGCGGCAGCACCATCATGCCCAGCACCATCACGATCAGGATGGGCCCGGCCAGCAGCCGCGCGTGCGCGGCCCCGTTCGTCTTCAACATGGAGAGCAGTGCGCTCATTCCTCAAGCTCCTTGCGCCGCGGCCTTGGCCTGCGGGTCGAGTTCGGCCGGCACGGCCAGGTTGCTCGGCGCGACGGGTTCCGCGCCCCAGCCCGAACGCCAGGAGCGCAACTGGAACACCCACGCCAGCACTTCGGCCACGGCGGTATAGAGCTCGACAGGGATTTCCTGGCCGAGCTCGACATGTTCATGCAACGCGCGCGCCAGCGGCGGCGCTTCCAGGGTGGGAACGCGATGCTGGTTGGCCAGCTCGCGGATCTTGGCGGCGATCAGCCCCGTTCCCTTGGCCAGCACGCGCGGCGCGCCGTTCCTGCTTTCGTCGTAGCGCAGGGCCACGGCGTAGTGCGTGGGGTTGGTGACCACCACGTCGGCATTGGGCACTTCGGCCATCATGCGGCGGCGCGCCATCTGCCGCTGCTGCTGGCGGATGCGCGCCTTGACGTGCGGATCGCCCTCGCTTTCCTTGTGCTCCTGGCGCACGTCTTCCTTGGACATGCGCAGCTTCTTGAGGTGGCTCCAGATCTGCCAGGGCACGTCCAGCCCCACGATCACCAGCAGCGACGCCACGATGCAGGCGCAGCACAGGGCCACCAGGTCCAGCGCCCGGATCAGCGCGGCCGAGGGCGCCACGTGCATCAGGCCCAGCATGTCGTCGTGATAGCGCCACAGGACCCAGACGGCCACGCCGCCCACCAGCAGGGCCTTGGCCAGCGCCTTCACCAGCTCCACCAGGGTCTGCGCGGAAAACATGCGCTTGATGCCCGCCAGCGGACTGAGCTTGGAGAAATTCGGCTGCAGCGGCTTGCCCGAAATCACGATGCCGCCCAGCAGCACGCTGGACAGCACGGCCACCACCGCCAGCAGGCCGAATACCGGCAGCACGGCGAACAGCCCATGCCAGAAGCCCTCGGCCGCCTGCTCCACCATGACGCCGGGGTCCATGGTGACGCGCTGGTCGAAGGCCAGGCCATTGCGCAGCACGCCGCTCAGGCCGCGGTAGATGGCGGCCCCGCCCGCCCAGAGCGCGCCTACGCCGGCGGCCAGCATCATGAAGGTGCCCAGCTCCCGCGAACGCGCGATCTGCCCCTCCTCGCGCGCCTTTTCCAGGCGCCGTGGAGAGGCGGCTTCAGTTTTTTCGAGGTCGCTTTCGTCGGCCATGCTCTGCGGATCGAGTGCGCTTCGCGGATTGCGGGATTGGCGAAGCGTCCGCCGAGATTCTAGGAGGCCGGCCGGCGAACCGATCAGCCAAGAAACGGGGGGAAAGCGGCGCTATTCCCCCGCGCGCCCCTTCGTTCCGGCTTTCAGCCCGCCGCCCAGGCCGGCGCCGGCGCGCGCCCGGCGGCCGCCTCGCTGGCGTAGCGGGCGTAATCCAGTCCGATCCTCACCGCGCCCCAATGTTCCGTCCCCAGAAATACCGGCAGGGAAATATCGTTGACGATTTCCCCCGTGTCGCGCGGATAGGTCTGGAACAGCATGGGGCCGTCGTTGGCGGCCAGCCGCGCGCCGACCGGGTCGTCGAAGATCCGCTTGTGCCGGCAGCGCGCCAGGTCGTGCTGCGGATCGCCGGTGGGCTCGTGGGAATAGCGGCTGTTGTGCGCGGGCGCATAGCCGCGCGCATCGACCAGCAGCGCATAGGCGCCCGCCGGCACCGTGTCGAGCAGGCGGGTAAGCTCCGCGTCGATGTGCCGGTCGTAGGCGGTATGGTAGCGGGCCGGCTCGCCGCCGGAAATACGCCGGTACTGGCGGTCGAACACGTCGCGGCCCGCGCGCCAGGCGCGCTCGAGCAGGGCCTGGGCGGCGTCCCGGAATGACTCCAGCGTGTCCGAAAGCCGGTCGAACGGCGTGCCGCCCGTGCGCATGCCGGCCAGCACCTCCTGCATGCTCTCGGTCTGGCGGCGTATGCGCTCGATCTGGCCCGACATGCTGGCCACGCGCTCGCGCACATCCCCGCTCAGCGCGGCGATCCGCCCGACCTCGCCGCTCATCGCCCGGTTGGTCCGGTCGACTTCGCCGATGGCCTGCACCACGGCCTCGACCTGCCGGTTCATGGCGCCGAAGTCCTGCACGAAACGCCCGAAGTCGGCCAGCGTGCCATCCAGCACCGTGCCGGACGCCTCCACGTCTTCGCGCAGCGTGGCGGTCTGCGCGCGCGTCGATTCCACCAGCGTCAGCATCTGTCCGGTGTGCTGGCCGATGTCGCCGGTGGCGCTGTTGACGCGCTCGGCGAGCTTGCCGACCTCGCTGGCCACCACCGCGAACCCGCGGCCGGCGTCCCCGGCCCTGGCGGCCTCCACGCCCGCGTTCAGCGCCAGCAGCTGCGTCTGCAGGGCGACGTCGCGGATGAGCTTGCTGATGTCGCCCACGGAACGGGCGCGCTCGGTGAGCTGGGCCACCACTTCGGCAAACGCAGTCATTTCGCGGTTCATGCGGTCCACGCGCGCTTTCACGTCGGAAAGCTCGGCCAGCGCATGTTCGGCCGCGCCCAGGTTGCTGCCCGACAGGGCGGCGATGTCGCGGGCGTGGGAAGAGGTCGAGGCCGACAGGTCCGCGATCTGCTGGCCGCTGGCGGCCAGCGCCTGTGCCGCCTGCGCTTGTTCCTGGGCCAGCGCGGCGCAGCGCTGGGCCTGGAATTGCGTGCGGGCCGCGTTCAGCGCGATCTCGATGCCGGATTGCCGGATGGTGATGATGCGCTCGCGGACCTGCGCCAGGAAGCGGTATAGCGGCCATGCCGAAGGGCTGAACGACAGCGCGCGCGCCGCCAGCGTGGCCTCGCCCCGGTTGAGCCGGCGCAATAAGGCCCACATGCCCCCGAACCGGACAAAGGTTCTGCTCACGATCCACCTCCTCTTGCCGGCCGCGGCCGCAGTGCAATCGACGGTCAGCGCCGGAACCTGCCTGCCGCAAGGCCCCGATCTTTTTCTTTTTTATGGAGCAGAGTCTATCCAGGCGCGCAAGAACGCGCCCTTAGGGAAATCAAGCATTAATTTCAGGCATTGATCGCGCAAAAAGGCGCGCCGCCGGCGGGCATGTCCGGCGGCGCGTCCCCTGGGCAGGCGGTCAGAAGCCCAGGCTGGCGAGCAGATCGTCGACCTGGTCCTGGCTGGTTACCACATCGGCCTTGCCTTGCGGATTGACCTGGGGACCGTTCAGCAGGCTGTTCGCGTCGTCGCGGCGTTCCTGCGGCACGTTGTCGAGCAGCACCTGCAGCAGCTCGCGCTCGATCGCGCCCACCACGTCCATCATGCGCATGATGACCTGGCCGGTGAGGTCCTGGAAGTCCTGCGCCATGATGATTTCCATCAGCTTGGACTGCGTTTGCTGCGTCTGGCGCGGCACGTCCTGCAGGAAGCTGCGCGTGTCCTGGACCAGTTCGCGCGCTTCCGGCAGCTCCAGCGGCTGGTCGAACCACTGCTGCCAGCGGCCGTCGAGCTCCTGCGCCGTGCGCGAGAGGTTGTCCTGGATCGGGCCGGCGGCCTCGGTGGCGTTCAGCACGCGGTTGGCGGCCTGTTCCGTCATCTGCGCCACGTAGCGCAGCCGGTCGCGTGCGTCGGGAATGGCGTCCGCGGCGTCCTTGATCGCCTGGTCCAGTCCCAGCTCCCGCATGCTGTCGCGCAGCATGCGGGTGAGCGAGGCGATGCGATGGATGAGGTCAGGCGATTCCGCCGGGACGACGTTTTCCGTTGTGCTCATGGCGCACCTCAGCCGGCAATTTTCTCAAAGATCTTGGTGAGCTTCTCTTCCAGCGTCGCCGCCGTGAAAGGCTTGACCACATAGCCGTTGGCGCCGGCCTGGGCGGCGGCAACGATGTTCTCCTTCTTGGCTTCCGCCGTCACCATGAGCACCGGCAGCGACGCCAGCGCGGCGTCGGCGCGGATCTGCTTGAGCATCTCCAGCCCGTCCATGTTGGGCATGTTCCAGTCCGAGACGACGAACTGGAAGCCGCCGTTGCGCAGCTTTTCCAGCCCGATGGCGCCGTCTTCGGCTTCGTCCACGTTCTCGAAGCCCAGCTCTTTCAGCAGGTTGCGGATGATCCGCCGCATCGTGGGGAAGTCATCCACCACGAGAATCTTTATGCCCTTGTCTACCATGCTCTACTCCAAAAGAAATGTTTCCGGACGCCCGCCCTGCCCGCATCAGACGCGGTGGCCGCGGTCGCCCAGACGCGTCAGAATGCGCTCGCTCATCGCCGACAGCGGCACCACCTCCTCGGCCGCGCCGATGGCGATGGCTTCGCGCGGCATGCCGAACACCACGCAGCTCGCCTCGTCCTGGGCCATGGTGTGCGCGCCGGCACGCCGCATGGCCAGCATGCCCGCGGCGCCGTCCTTGCCCATGCCGGTGAGAATCACGCCGATGGCGTTCTTGCCCGCCGCGGCCGCCGCCGAGTTGAACAGCACATCGACCGACGGGCGGTGCCGGTTGACCGGCTCGCTGGCGTCCAGCTCGACGATGTAGTTGGCCCCGCTGCGGCCCAGCCGCATGTGCGTGTCGCCGCCGGGAGCCAGATAGACGTGGCCCGGCAGCACCCGCTCGCCATGCACGGCCTCGCGCACCGTCACCGCGCACAGGGCGTCGAGCCGCTGCGCGAACGAGCGCGTGAAGCCCGCGGGCATGTGCTGCGTGATCAGGATGGCCGGGCTGTCCGGAGGCATCGGCATCAGCACCTCCCGGATGGCTTCGGTGCCGCCCGTCGAAGCGCCCACGATCACCAGTTTTTCCGAGCTGGCCAGCGGCCGGCGCAGCATCGGCGGCGGCGCGGCCGGCGCGCCATGGGGCGCGGGCGAGCGCAGCCTCGCCCGCGACGCGGCGCGGATCTTGTCGGCGATGATCTCGGTGTACTCCAGCAGCCCGTCGCGGATGCCGAGCTTGGGCTTGGTGACGAAATCGATGGCGCCCAGCTCCAGCGCGCGCAGCGTGATTTCGCCACCGCGCTCGGTCAGCGACGACACCATGACCACGGGCATGGGCCGCAGGCGCATCAGCTTCTCGAGGAAATCGAGCCCGTCCATGCGGGGCATTTCCACGTCCAGCGTCAGCACGTCGGGGTTGTGCCGCTTGATGAGCTCGCGAGCCACCAGCGGATCGGGCGCCGTGGCCACCACTTCCATGTCCGGCTGGCTGTTGATGATCTCCGTCATCAGGCCGCGCACCAGCGCGGAATCGTCCACACAAAGAACCTTGATCTTCTGCATCTTGTCCTCGAACTTCTCAGGCCTGGCTGGTGCACTCGTACACGGTCTGGCCGCGCAAGCGGAAATCACGACTGATGTACGTGAAGTTCTCGGAATGGCCGGCAAACAGCAGGCCGCCCGGCTTGAGCAGCGGGACAAACCGCTCCAGGATCTTCGCCTGGGTGGGTTTGTCGAAATAAATCATGACGTTGCGGCAGAAAATGGCGTCGAACTTCTCGTGGATGGGCCATGAAGGCGCCAGCAGATTGAGAGTTTCGAAGCGCACCATTTCCGCCAGCTCCGGGCGCACCTTCACCTGGCCCGCGTTGGCGCCGCGTCCCTTGAGGAAGAAGCGCTTGAGGCGGCTCTCTTCCATCTTGGCGACGCGTTCGGCCGGATACACCCCTGCGCGGGCGCGATTCAGCACATTGGTATCGATATCGGTGGCCAGCACGCTGCTGGCGCCGGCGCGCGAGCCCAGGGCCTCCGTCAGCGTGATGGCGATGGAATACGGCTCCTCTCCTGTGGACGCCGCGCAGCACCAGACCGAAACCGGCCCGCCGCGGCGCTGCGCGAACTCGGCCAGGATGGGAAAGTGATGCGCCTCGCGGAAGAATGCCGTCAGGTTGGTCGTGAGCGCATTGACAAAGTCTTCCCATTCGGCGGCTTCGGGCTCGCGCTCCAGGTGATCGAGATAGCTGGCGAAGTCCTGCCGGCCCAGCGCGCGCAGGCGGCGCGCCAGGCGGCTATAGACCATTTCGCGCTTGTGCTCGCCCAGCGATATTCCCGCGCGCGCATGAATCATCTTGCGCACGCGGGAGAAGTCCGCATCCCGGAAATCGAACTGGCGCTCCGCCCCGGAAGGCGGCGCGAAACCCGCTGCCGTCGCCA
>Ga0180222_1001397_pt1 | contig 25174 bp, 29 predicted proteins | sample eDN5th37CKraftOP_FD_151336 | JGI IMG/M metagenome (GOLD analysis project Ga0180222, IMG submission 151336) | Enriched Organic Plus compost microbial communities from Emeryville, California, USA - eDNA 5th pass 37_C Kraft OP (version 2) (version 2) ...
GGCCGCGAGCCGGTCCGGGAAGGCCGCATCGATCGCCGGCGGGGAGATGAGATAGAGCTGGCAGCCCGGGCGCTCCTCCGGCTCGAACAGATCGGCGAAATCTTCGTTTGGCATCGTCATGATCCGGATTGGCTGTTCAGGATGGAACTATCGCCACTGGCGGGGCCGCTTCTACCCCGAAGCGCTGCCGGTCAAGCGCTGGTTCGATCATTATGCTTCAGTGTTCGATACCGTCGAGCTCAACACCAGCTTCTATCATCTGCCGAAACCCGAGACCTTCGCGGCCTGGCGCGACGGCGCGCCGGACGGCTTCTGCTTCGCGGTCAAGGCGCCGCGCTTCATCACCCATATGCGCAAGCTCAAGGATGCGGGCGAATCGGTCGCGCGCTTCCTCGACCATGCGCGCCGGCTCGGCCCCGCGCTCGGCCCGATCCTCTACCAGCTCCCGCCGAACTGGCGGTTCAACGCGGAACGGCTGGAAGCCTTTCTCGAACTGCTGCCGGCGGACCTGACCCATGTCTTCGAATTCCGCGACAGGAGCTGGATGGTGGAGGAGGCCTGCGCGCTGCTCGATCGCCACGGCGCCTCCTTCTGCGCGCATGATTTTCCGGGGCTGGAGACGCCGCGCTGGGCCGCGGGCCGCGCCGCCTATGTCCGCTTCCACGGCGGCAAGGGCAAATATTGGGGCCGCTACAGCGCCGCCAAGCTGCGCGGCTGGCGTGACTGGATGGCCGGGCAGGAGAAACGAGGACGGCAGGTCTGGGCCTATTTCAACAATGACGGCGAGGCACATGCGATCGCCGATGCGACGGCGTTGCTGCGGCTGTTCGAAGGCTAGACGGCAGTCGCAGCGTCGCGATAGGCGGCGCGACGCTGCCGTTCGACGATCGAGGCCGTGGAATAGGGTGAGATCGTCTCCCATCCGAGCGTTGAATAGAGAGCTCGACCGTCCTCGGTGGCCACGAGCAATTCCATGCTGCTGGCATGCTGTCGAGCGTCATGCAGCCTTTGCATGAGCACATGCCCAAGTCCTTTCCGGCGATGGTCGGGCTCCGTCACGATCCGGTCGTAAATGAAGGCGTACGGCGTCTCTGCTGCATAACCGCTCGCCGCGAGCGCACCCGTTTCGGATAATATCCGTGCCTCCAACACCATACCGGCCCGCTTAACCTCGATCCTGTAACCGTCGGCCAGGCGCCTGCCAGGGGGCTTGCCAGCGGCTCGCATGAAATAGGCCGGCGCATGGAGCTCCCAACACTCCGGCAGCGCCGCGCGCAGTTCGTCGGCCGTGCCGCAGAGCTTCAGGAAATAGCCGGGCTTGCTGATCGAGCGTGCAAGGCTTTCCAGACCGGAGCCTCGCTTGGGGAAAACCCAGCGGGCGATCTCCGCATCCGACCGGGTGTCCACGCGAAAGCCGCCAAATTCGGGGACGGGCGGAGGCAGCCCACGCACGATCGATCGCGCCGTAAGCCATGCGTTCAGGACCAGCGGATCGGTGCCTCGACTGCGCATACTCTCCCACGAATAGCACGGCAGCCGCAAAAGCAGCCGGCCAAGACTCCACCCGTTTGAAGGCGTTCGTTGCACCAGTCTCCACTGTCGCGGCGCGCGACGCGCGGCTGCAGAGGCGGAAAGGCTATTTCACCACCGCGATCGCGAAGCCGTCCCAGCCCTTGGAGCCGACCGTCTGGATCGCCGTGGCCTCCACGCGCGGATCGTTTGCCACCATGTCGAACAGCCGGCGGGTGCCGAGGATCGCGGGATCAGTGCTCGCCGCGTCGATCACGCGGCCGCCGCGCACGACATTGTCGCAGACGATCACGGTGCCGCTGTGCGCCATGGCGAGGGCGGCGGCGAAATAGTCGGGGTTGCTCGGCTTGTCGGCGTCGATGAAGACGAGGTCGAACGGCCCTTCGCCGGCCGCGCGCATCGCATCGAGCGTCTGGCGCGCCGGGCCGACGCGGATCTCGACGCGTTCGGCGAGGCCGGCATGGGCGATGTTGGCGCGGGCGACCGCGGCGTGGTGGGGATCGATCTCCAGCGTGACCAGGCGGCCGTCCTCGGGGAGGGCGCGCGCCATGCAGATCGTCGAATAGCCGCCGAGCGTGCCGATCTCCAGGATATGGCGCGCGCCGATCATCCGAACATAGAGGGCGAGCAGCTTGCCCTGCGGCGGGGAAACGTCGATCGCCGGCAGGCCGGCCGCGGCATTGGCCGCGAGCGCGGCGTCGAGCGCCGGATCGCCGCGTGCGAGCCTGTCGCTGATATAGTCGTCGACGTCCTGCCAGCCGATCTCCGCCATGACATGCTCCCGTCGATGGAACCGGGAGGGCAGACGGAGCGGCTGCCCCGCCTGCCTCGGGTCCAGTTCAGGCCTTCTGCGTCGACGCCTGGTAGATCTCGTCGATCGCGGAGGCCAGCGAGGCGTTGAACGCTTCATCGCTCATCTGGTGACGCAGATCCTCGAGCAGCGCGCGGCTGAAGCTCGCGATCACGCCGCGGTTCTTGGCGAGCTCCTTGCACGCGTCCGGCCGGTTGTAGCCGCCGGAGAGCGCCACGACGCGCAGCACCCGCGGATGATCCACCAGCGGATCGAACAGGCCGGGCCTGGTCGGCAGGCTGAGCTTCAGCATTACCTTGGCGTCGCCGGTCATCGCGTCGAGCGCCTTCAGCAGCTCCTCGAGCAGGATCTGGTCCGCTTCGGCGCGTTCCGGGCTCTTGATGTTCACTTCCGGCTCGATGATCGGAACCAGCCCGGCGGCGAGCACCTGGCGGCCCACCTCGAACTGCTGCTTCACGATCGCGGCGATGCCCTCGCGGTTGGCGAGGTTGATCACCGAGCGTTCCTTGGTGCCGAACACGCCGAGCGCCTTGGAACGGCTCAGTAGCGCATCGAGACCCGGCATCGGCTTCATCAGCTGCACGCCGTTCCGCTCGTCCTCCAGACCCTTGTCGATCTTGATGAACGGCACGACGCCGCGTTCCTTCAGCACCTGCGGCACCGGCTTGCCGTCGATCTGGCCGTCCATCGTCCGTTCGAAGAGGATCGCGCCGATCACCTTGTCGCCGGTGAACGCCGGCGAGGTGATGATGCGGCTGCGCATCTGGTGAATGAGGCCGAACATCTCCTCCTCGGTCGACCAGGCCCCTTCCTCGATCCCATAGCCCTTGAGAGCCTTGGGGGTCGAACCGCCGCTCTGGTCGAGCGCGGCGATGAAGCCTTTTCCTTCGGCGATCTTCGACGTCATTTCCTGATCTTGCATAGATTCACCCATCCCCATGGCGCCGGCCCATCCGGCGACCGTCACGTCCACTGATCTTCGGTCTTCACGCCGTCGTCCTGACGGACGCTCCCGCCGGCATGATGTTCCGAGTGCTATTCTGGCTCTATTGTTCTGTTGCCGTCCCTGCCGGCGCTGTTAGGACATGGAGGGGAGGAGGGCAACCTCGCGGCAGCGCACAAAAGGGGCCTCGCATCGCCGACGCGATCGGCTCTCCAGGCCCAGGGGGATGTTTAGCCATGAACCTTCGTAGCCGGATGGCGGCGGGTTGTCTTGCCGCGGTGCTGCTGCTGGCAGCCCCGGCGGCGGCGGAGCGAGAGGTGCGGATCGGCCAGCCCGCGCCCGATTTCGAGATCACACTGATCGACCGCAGCAAGGTCTCGCTCGCCGACCTGCGCGGGCAGGTGGTGGTGCTCAACTTCTGGGCGACGTGGTGCGGCCCGTGCCGCGAGGAACTGCCGCTGCTCGATGCCTATTTCGAGCAACAGAAGCGCTTCGGGCTCAAGGTCTTCGCCGTGCAGACCGAAGACGCGGTACCGCTCTACAAGATGCGGGCGCTGTTCGCGAAACTGCACATCACGCCAGCGCGCGCGATCAAGGGGCCGTATGAAACGCTCGGCGGCCTGCCGACCAACTATGTCATCGATCGGGCCGGGCGGGTCCGCTACGCCAAGGCGGGCGCGTTCGACCTGGATGAACTGAACGCGGTTCTCGTGCCGTTGCTCAAGGAGCCGGCGGGTTGATTTCCGTCATGCCGCCCCCTGGACTGCGCTCAGACCCGCCTTCGGCGAAGTCGAGATGACCGGGAATATCCGATGGCGGCGTATCAGCCTTCGAGCGCCTTGACGCCCGGCAGCTCGCGGCCTTCCATCCATTCGAGGAAGGCGCCGCCCGCGGTCGAGACGAAGCTGAAATCGTCGGCGACGCCAGCATGGTTGAGCGCCGCCACCGTGTCGCCGCCGCCGGCGACCGAGATGAGCGATCCGCCCTTGGTAAGCGCCGCCGCTGTCTTCGCGAGCGCCACCGTCGCCGCATCGAAGGGCGGGATCTCGAAGGCGCCGAGCGGACCGTTCCACACCAGCGTGCGGCAGGTCTTCAGCGCGTCGCCGAGCGCCTCGACGGCGGCCGGGCCGACATCGAGGATCATCTCGTCGGCCGCCACCTCGTGGACGTTCACCGTGCGCGTCGGCGGGTTCGCCTTGAACTCCTTCGCAACCACCACGTCATAGGGGAGATGGACCGTGCAGCTCACCTTGTCGGCGGCGTCGAGGATCTCGAGCGCGGTGTCCTTGAGATCGTGCTCGCACAGCGACTTGCCGACGTCGACGCCCCGCGCTGCGAGGAAGGTATTGGCCATGCCGCCGCCGATGATGAGGTGATCGACGCGGCTGACGAGATGCTTCAGCACGTCGAGCTTGGTCGAGACCTTCGCGCCGCCGACCACCGCGGCCACGGGATGCTCCGGCCTGCCGAGCGCCTTCTCCAGTGCCTCCAGCTCCGCCTGCATCGAGCGGCCGGCATAGGCGGGCAGGAGATGAGCGAGGCCTTCGGTCGACGCATGGGCGCGGTGCGCGGCCGAGAAGGCGTCGTTGACATAGGCATCGCCGAGCTTCGCCATCTGCGCCACCAGCGCGGGATCGTTCTTTTCCTCGCCCTTGTGGAACCGGGTGTTCTCGAGCACCGCGATGCTGCCGTCGGCGAGCTTGCCGACTGCGGCCGCGGCCTCGTCGCCGGCGCAATCGTCGATGAAGACCACCTCGCGGCCCAGCACCGCGCCGAGCGGCGCGGCGATCATGGCGAGGCTCATGTCCGGCGTGCGCTCGCCCTTCGGCCGGCCGAAATGGGCGAGGACGAGCACCTTGGCGCCCTTGTCCGCCAGCTCGGAAAGGGTCGGCGCCGCGGCGCGCAGCCGGGTGTCGTCGGTGACGCGGCCGTCGGCCATCGGCACGTTGAGATCCTCACGCACCAGGATGCGCTTGCCGCGCACGTCCCCCAGATCGTCCAGCGTCCGAAAGCTGCTCATGCCGTCTCACCCTTCACCCATGTCTGCGCCATGCCTGCCGTCACCCCAGCGAGAGCTGGGGTCGCCATCCCGGAGGCGCACGGCTGAGGATAGCGATGCCAGCTTGCGCCGGCATGACGGTCGGCTGGTTTGCGTCGCTTAGAGCAGCTTCGCCATCGCGCTGGCGGTGTCGACCATGCGGTTCGAGAAACCCCACTCATTGTCGTACCAGGAGACGACACGGACGAGCTTGCCTTCGAGCACCGCCGTCTCGAGGCTGTCCACCGTCGAGGAAGCCGGAGTGTGCTGAAAGTCGATCGAGACCAGCGGCTCATCGGTATATTGCAGGATGCCGGCCAGCGGACCGCTCTCGGCCGCCGCCTTCAGCACGGCGTTCACCTCTTCCTTCGTCGTGTCGCGCTTCGGCGTGAAGGTGAGGTCGACGAGGCTGACGTCCGGTGTCGGCACGCGTACCGCGGAGCCGTCCAGCTTGCCCTTCAGCTCCGGCAGCACCTCGCCCACGGCGCGTGCGGCGCCCGTCGTCGTCGGGATCATCGACATCGCGGCGGCGCGTGCGCGACGCAGATCGCTGTGGATCTGATCGAGGATCTTCTGGTCGTTGGTGTAGGCGTGGATGGTGGTCATCAGGCCGCGCTCGATGCCGATCGTGTCGTTGAGCACCTTGGCGACCGGCGCGAGGCAGTTGGTCGTGCAGCTCGCGTTGGAGACGATCAGATGATCCTTGGTGAGCTTGTCGTGGTTGACGCCGTAGACGACGGTGAGGTCGACGTCCTTGGCCGGCGCCGAGATCAGCACCCGCTTGGCGCCGGCGGCCAGATGCTTGCCCGCACTCTCCTTGTCGGTGAAGAAGCCGGTGCACTCCAGCGCGATGTCGACGCCGTTGGCGGCATGCGGCAGGTTGGCCGGATCGCGCTCGGCGGAAACCTTCACCCGCTTGCCGTCGATGATCAGATCGTTGCCGTCGACCTCGACGGTGCCGGGATAGGGGCCGTGCACCGAATCGCGCTTGAACAGCAGCGCGTTCGACTTGGCATCGGCGAGGTCGTTGATCGCCACCAGCTCGAGCCCGCTGTCGGGGCGGGCGAGGATCGCCCTGGCAACGAGACGCCCGATGCGCCCGAATCCGTTGATCGCAACCTTCACCGCCATGTCCTCATCTCCCGTCAGTTACCGAGTGCGGCCAGCACCTTGGGCGCGATGGCCTCCGGCGTCAGCCCGAAATGCGCATAGAGAAGCTCCGCCGGCGCCGATGCGCCGAAGCCGTCGACGCCGAGACGCAGCCCCGGAGCGGGGACATAGCGTTCCCACCCCATGGTCGTGCCCGCCTCGATCGAGACGCGCAGCACGCCCGCGGGCAGCACGTCCGCTCGATAGGCCTCGGGTTGCGCATCGAAGCGCGACCAGCAGGGCATCGACACCACGTCCGCGCCCACGCCCTCGGCCTCGAGCCGCTCGGCGACGCCGATCGCGATCGCGACCTCGGAGCCGCTGGCGATCAGCACCACCTTGCGCGGCGCCGTTGCCGCGCGCAGCCGATAGGCGCCCTTCACTGAAAGATTTTCCGAAGCGGATTCACGTAGTTGCGGCAGGTTTTGCCGGCTGAGCGCGAGCAGCGAGGGTCCGTCCTGCCGTTCGAGCGCGAGTTGCCAGCACTCCGCAGTCTCCACCGTGTCCGCAGGGCGATAGACGTCGAGGTTCGGCATCAGCCGGAGCGACATCAGATGCTCGACCGGCTGGTGCGTCGGGCCGTCCTCGCCGAGGCCGATCGAATCATGCGTCATGACATAGACGACGCGCGTCTGCTGAAGCGCCGAGAGGCGGATTGCGGCCCGGCAGTAATCGGAGAAGACGAGGAATGTGCCGCCATAGGGGATCACGCCCCCATGGAGGGCCATGCCGTTCATCGCGGCCGCCATGCCGAACTCGCGGATGCCGTAATAGATGTAGCGGCCCGAATAATCCTCCGCCGTCAACGGCTTCTGGTTCTTCGTCTTGGTGTTGTTCGAACCGGTGAGGTCGGCCGAACCGCCGACCGTCTCGGGCAGCGCCGCGTTGATCGCCTCCAGCGCGAGCTCGGAAGCCTTGCGCGTCGCGACCTTCTGCGGCGCGGCGAGCAGGCCATCGATGTAGCTGCGCAGCGAGAAATCCGCCGGCAGCTTTCCGGCCATCCGCCGCTCGAACTCGGCGCGCCGGGGATGATCCTTGAGCCTGGCTTCCCAGGCGCCGCGCACCAGCGTCCCGCGCCCGCCGAGATCCAGCCATGCCTGACGGAGCTCGCCCGGTATCTCGAACGGCGCGGCATCCCACCCCAGGAACTCGCGGGCCGCGGCCACCTCCTCTGCGCCGAGCGCCGAGCCGTGGGTGGCCGAGCTGCCCTGCTTGTTCGGCGCGCCATAGCCGATGATCGTGCGGCAGGCGATCAGCGAGGGGCGCGGATCGGCGATCGCGGCCTCGATCGCGCGGGCCACGTCCTCCGGATCATGCCCGTCGCAGCTCTCGACATGCCAGCCGGCGGCGCGATAGCGCGCGGGCACGTCCTCGTTCGAGGAAAGCGCGATCGAGCCGTCGATCGTGATCTTGTTGTCGTCCCACAGCACGTTGAGGCGGCCGAGCTTCAGGTGGCCGGCGAGGCCGATCGCCTCGTGGTTGATGCCCTCCATCAGGCATCCGTCTCCGGCGATCACCCAGGTGCGGTGATCGACGATGTCGCCGAACGTGGCATTGAGATGCCGCTCGGCGATCGCCATGCCGACGGCGGTGGCGAGGCCGGAGCCCAGCGGCCCCGTCGTCGCTTCGATGCCCGGCAGCTCGAAATTCTCCGGATGGCCGGCGCAGGGGCTGCCGAGCTGACGGAAGCTCCGGATGTCGTCCATCGTCGGGCGCGCATAGCCGGTGAGGTGCAGGAGCGCGTAGATCAGCATCGATCCGTGGCCCGCCGAGAGGACGAACCGGTCGCGATCCGCCCAATGCGGAGCGGACGGATCGAATTTCAGATAGCGGGTGAAGAGCACCGTCGCGGCGTCCGCCATGCCCATCGGCATTCCCGGATGGCCGCTGTTGGCGGCTTGCACGGCATCCATCGCCAGCGCGCGGATCGCGTTCGCAAGCTGCTTGGGAGAGACGGACATTCGGAACCTTCTTGACGGGAGGGCGATTTCTGTAACGCAGCGCGAGTCGCGAGCCGACCCGGCGCGCGCCCATTTGTCGCGGACCGCCTCCAGCGTCAACCGCATGGCCGCTTCCGCCTTGTTCATGATCTGCGGCATGCTATGCCTTTTCCCATGTCAGACGATCGCCTTATCGCGGCCATGAGCCGTATCGAGCGAGCGCTTTCCCGCCTCGAATCCCTTCAGCCGCCGCCCGCGCCCACGCTGGGCCTCGGCGAGGAACAGGTGCCGGCTGCGGTGCACCGGCGGCTGCACGAGCGCAACGCCCAGCTTCGCCGGCAGGTCGAGAATGCCGTGCGCCGCATCGATCGCCTCCTGGCGGCGGACGAGGCCGCCTGATGGCGATGGTCGATATCGAGATCGGCGGGCGCCGCTACGACGTCGCCTGTCGTGACGGCGAGGAAGCGCATCTCCACATGATCGCCTCGATCGTCGAGGGCAAGGTCCGCGAGGCGACGGCCGCGGTCGGTGGGCTGCAAGAGGTCCGCCAACTGCTCTTCGCCGCGCTGCTGCTCGCCGACGAACTGTCGGAGATACGCTCGCGTCCGACGCCGGTCCCCGGCCCGGAGGAGGAGGCGGCGGCAGCAGCGTCCGCCGATCCCGAGATCGCCGAGGCGATGGAACGGCTGGCGGACCGGATGGAGCAGGTTGCCCGGAGGCTTGAGGGCGGCCGCGTGAGTGCCTAGATAGGAGGAGGCGGGTACTGCCCGGTACGAGCCTCGCATATCCCTGAGGCTATTCATCATCCTAGGGGGTTGTCCCTGAGCAGATCCTGGTCTGTCTTATATGATCCCCACCTGACGTTGCGGCGTCAGAGGATATTCCGGCAAACGGCCATGGCGGTCCCGCCACCAGACGAGCCATGACCAAGACCGAACTTCGCCAGGAGCTGCGCCGGCGGCGCACGGCATTCGTGGACGCCATGGATCTCGCCGAGCGCTGCGCCCATCTCGCCTCCCTGACGGCGCGGGTCCTGCGCGAGATCGAGGGCGCGGCATCGCTCGCCGCCTATCTTCCGGTGGGTGCGGAGATCGATCCTTCGGCGATCCTCGATGCGGCCGCCGCGCACGGTGTCGACACCGCGCTGCCGTTCGTCGCCGCCGATGGCGCGCCGATGCGCTTCCTTGCCTGGAAGCCCGGCGATGCGCTGCTGCCCGGGCCGCTCGGCCTGCTCCAGCCCGATCCGGAAACGGCGCGCGAGATCGCGCCCGCGGTCATCCTGGCCCCCCTCGTTGCCTTCGATCGCGCCCTGGCGCGGCTGGGACAGGGCAAGGCCTTCTACGACCGTGCCTTCGCCGCACGGCCCGATGCGCGCAGGATAGGGCTTGCATGGTCGGCGCAGGAGGTGGATGCGCTGCCCGTCGAGCCGTGGGATATGCCGCTCCACGCGGTGGCGACCGAGAAGGAGTGGATCACGCGATGAACCCCAGCTGGCGCAAGCCCTTCGGCATGGCCCTCATCCTGGCGCTGATCGCCTTCTGGGCCGGGCTCGTCGGCAAGCTTTCCGTCTATGTCGCGCACTGGCCGGCGCTGGCGCAGGCGCCTTTCTATCTTTTTGCGGGGATCGTCTGGATCCTGCCGCTGAAGCCGCTGCTGCGCTGGATGGAGCTCGGCCGGTGGCGGGCGTGACGGCGGCGTAAAGGAGCCATTCCATGTCCTGTCGTCATCCGGACGAAGGTCGGGATCCATATGCGCGCCGGCGAAGTAGGACGCGCCGTCGCGTCTAACCTGTCACCCAGCGCTGAATCGATCCCGACCCTTCGACTTCGCTCAGGACATGCTTTCGTCGGGATAATGGGGAGAGCGCTCCGTCATCCGCACGGCGCATGCTGTGCCAGGATCGCTTCGGACACGCTCCACAGCCGCTCCTGGAAAGCCGGCTTGTCCGCGAGGGGATTGGAGCGGGCCGGGCGGCAGTCGGCATAGAAGCGACCCGTCACCCCCGCGCAGGCGGGATGCGCGGCGAGATAGCATTGGGTCGCCGCTCCTTGCGGGATCGACTTGGAGAAAGCGAGCATCAGCGGACGGACGAGGCGCAGCAGCAGGCCCGGATCGCGCATCAGCTCGGTGGAGGCGATGAATCCCGGATGGAGCGCGTTGACGGTGATGCCGCGAGGCTTGAGCCGCTTGGCGAGCGCCTTGGCATGGGCAAGGTTGGCGAGCTTCGATTGGCCGTAGAAGCGGAAGCGGCCATAGCCGTTGCTGCCGTCGAGATTGTCGAACGCGATGCCCTGGCGGGGCGCCAGCCCCTGTGCGGCGGCGCTGCTGACGATGACGACGCGTCCGCCGTCGTCGCGCAGCAGCTCGCACAGCCGGTCGATCAGCAGCATGTGCGAGAGGTGATTGACCCGGAACATGCCCTCCACGCCATAGCGCACCACCGGTTCCTCCGGCCCGACGATGCCGGCGTTCGCGATGATCGCATCCAAGGTCACGCCCAGGCGGGCTATCTGCCCGGCGGCCATGGCGACCGATCCGAAATCGTCCTGATCGCAGCCGACGGGGGTGAATTGCCCTTCGATATGGCGGGCAGCCTCGGCGGCGCGCGCCTCGGTGCGGCCGGTTCCGATCACGTGCGCGCCGCGGGCCGCGAGGGCGCGGGCGGTCTCCAGGCCGATGCCTGCCGCGCAGCCGGTGACGAGCATGGTCCTGCCGGAAAGATCGAGGCCGTCGAGCACCTCGTCCGCCGTGCTGCGCCTGCCGAACCGCCTTGCCCGCGGCATCCCGCCCCTCCGCTGTCGCCTTCGGCGCCTGCATAGCGCGGGATCCGCCGAGGGAACAGGCCCGGGAGCGGCATTGCCTCCGGCGAGGCGCGCCTGGCCGATCCGACATGAGAGGGGGAGAAGTGGCGCGAGTGACGGGGCTCGAACCCGCGACCTCCGGCGTGACAGGCCGGCGCTCTAACCAACTGAGCTACACCCGCGCTCTGGGTGAGGCGCGCCACCTAGGGTAGCGGGCGGAGGCTGTCAACAGCGCTTTTGCGCGCCTTCGTCAATTGATTGTGGATAGTCCGGCCGGGGCCGGCGCCCGGGAGGGATTTGCCGATCTTCAGCCGGTGAAATCGTCGTGATGCTGGCCGGTGAGCGTACCGTCCTCGAACAGGAAGCCGGCAATGTCCGGCTTGCCGGCCGCATCGAGGATCGTCTTGAGGATGATCAGCAGCGGCACGGCGAGCAGCGCGCCGGTCGTTCCCCATACCCAGCCGAAGAAGCTGAGCGCGATCAGGATCAGCAGCGGATTGATCGTCAGCCGCCTGCCGACCAGCGTCGGCGTGACGACGTTCGATTCGATGAGGTGCATGCCGAGGAAGATCGCGGCCGGCAGCAGCGCATGGAAAGTATCGCTGAAGGTCATCAGCCCGCCGACGGCGAGCAGCAGGATTGACGCGATCGGGCCGAGATAGGGGATGTAATTGAGCAGCGCGACGAGGCCGCCCCACATCAGCGGCGTCGGCATCTCGATCAGCCAGAGGAAGAGGGCGAGCATCAGGCCCAGCGAGATGTTCACCAGCGTGATCGTCGACAGATAGGCGGAGGTCGAATCGACCATCTTCTGGATCGTCCGCGCCGTCGCCATCGCGCTCGAGAAGCTCGCCCGGCTGGTGATCGTCTGGGTGCGCATGCGCGTCCAGCCCGAAAGGAAGAAGAAGATCACCAGCAGCGCGAAGAACATCTGCAGCAGCGCGTGGGGCGCCGAAGTCGCCACCAGCTCGAGCAGCGAGTTGGGCGTCTCCACCGTCACCGCCCGGGCGCCCGGGACGCGCGGCGCCCGATCCATCGTGCGGAGCGTCTCGTTGATGAACCGATCGAGGCTCGTATACAGCTCGACCAGCGGCTTGAGCGTGGTGCGGATGCGGCCGATGCGCTGCGGCAGCAGCTCGATCCAGGCGGTCGCCGGCACCACGATGGCGGCGAGCGCGGCGTTGGCGATGCCGAGGAACACGGCGATGCAGGCGAGCGCGGCGAGCGAAGAGGGGACGCGCTGGCGCTCCAGCCATTCGAGCAGCGGCACGAGCGCGATGGCGATGACGAGCGCCGCCGTGACGGGCAGGAAGAATTCGGCGCCGGCCTTGAGCGCGAAGGGCAGCGCGAGGAAGAGGCCGATGCCCGCGATCAGCACCAGCGAGGAGAGCAGCCGATCGCGACGATAGGCGATCTCGGCATTCTCCTGCGCCAGCTCCTCGATCTGTGCGGCGGCCACGCCGTGCTCGGCGCCGGGCGCCTCGGTATGCGTGTCCATGCCCTCGTTCGTCCCGGGATCCTTCGGATCCGTCATTGGCATAGCGGCATGGCACCGGTCAATTTGGACCGCGCGGCGAGGGGAAGGGCGCTGCCCCCTACCAGCTGCGCACCCTGCCGGTGTCGATATGGACGAAGCCGTCCCTGGGATAGAAGCCCACCCCGCCGCCCTGCGCGCCGAGCGCGGCAAGGCGCAGCCTTTCCAGCGGCACGCCGGGCAGCGCGACGTCCGTCGCCTTGCCGAGCATGTGCTGGCTCTTCGTCGCGACGCCGGTGAACGGGCCGCCGGCTTCGCGCAACGCCGCGTTGGTGCTGGGCGAGCGATAGCCGGAGATCAGATCGAACGGGCGCCGCGGCGCGACGCCCAGCATCCCGCGCACGCGAACGAGGAGATCGAGCAGGCCGCGATCGATCGTCCGGACCTCGTTGCAGCGCCAGTCCCTGAGGCCATGGTCGATCTCGGCAAGCCCTTGCGGATCGAACCCGCCGGCGCCGAAATAGCGCGCATCCACCCTCTCGTTGGTATGCACATTGCGGAAGGCGAGCCGTCGCTCCGGCAGTTCCGCGAGCAATGCGCCCGGCGCGGTCAGCAGCCCGGCGCCCGCCGTCAGCATGGCCTTGACCAGCGTGCGCCGGTCCAGCGAGGTTGCGCTCATCCCGCTCCCTTGGAAAGAAACTTCCCCCGTGGCGTTCCATCTGCACTCTAATGGGAGTGCGGCGTGATTAAAGCTTATGTTCCAAGGATATGTCTCGGCATCGCCACGGCTTGTCTCGTTTCGGCCGGCCCGCCCCGCCCGGCGGCTCCGGCCGCGGCGTCCCCGGCAGCCTCGATCGATGCGGAGGTCCTCCATCTCCAGGTGATCCTCGACCGGCTCGGCTTCAGCCCGGGCGTGATCGACGGCAAGCCCGGCACGATGCTGACGCGGGCCGTCCGCGGGCTGCAGATCGCGCAAGGGCTTCCCGCAACGGGCAGGCTCGACGCGCGGACGGCGGCGGTTCTGCGGCCCCACCGGCAGACGCCGGGCATCATCGAGATCGGCCTGACCCGCGCCGACATCGCCGGCCCTTATCAGGGGCCGATCCCGAAGAAGGAGGCGGACCAGGCCAAGCTGCCCGCGCTCGGCTACAGCTCGCTCACCGAGCGCCTTGCCGAGCGATACCACACGACGCCGGAGACGCTGATCGCGCTCAACGGCGGCGATGCGAAGCTCGCGGTGGGCGCGCGACTCAAGGTGCCCAATGTGGTTCCGGCCTCTTCGGCCTATCCCGCCGATCTGAAGCCCGATTGGCGGGCGACGCTCGTCGATCTCAGCGTCGGCGCACCGCAGCCGCAGGCGGCCAGGATCGTGGTCGACAAGTCGGAAGGGGTGCTGCGCGCCTTCGACGAGGCGGGCAAGCTGGTGGCGCAGTTCCCTGCGACGATGGGATCGCGGCACGATCCGCTGCCGATCGGACGCTGGACGATCCAGGGTGAAAGCACGCTTCCTCAATTTCACTATAATCCCAAGCTCTTCTGGGACGCTTCTGCCAAGGATCGCAAGGCGACGCTGCCGCCCGGGCCGAACGGGCCGGTGGGCGTGGTGTGGCTCGACCTGAACAAGCCTCATTACGGCATCCACGGCACGCCGGAGCCGGCCAAGATCGGCCGCACCGAAAGCCATGGCTGCATCCGCCTCACCAACTGGGACGCGGCGCGGCTCGCGCTGATGGTGACGCCCGGGACGCCCGCGGTCTTCCAGCCATGACGGCGTTCGGCAAGGTCCTGCTCTGCCTCTTCCTGCTGGCGGTGCTCGCCTTCGCCGCCATGGTGCGGTTCGAGACGGCGCCCGCCGGGCGGCAGCCGCATCCCGCCGCCACGCCTGCTCCCGCGCCGGCGCCTGCCCCGGATCGCGTGGCAGGCGCGCGGCTCGCAATACCCGTCGCCGGCGTGCCGGCCGCGGCGCTGGTCGACAGCTTCGACGAGCCGCGCGGCGGCGGAGCGCGGCTGCACCATGCGATCGATATCCTCGCGCCGGCGGGCACCCCCGTTCGCGCCGCGGCGGCCGGGCGCGTGGAGAAGCTGTTCGAGAGCGAGCCCGGCGGCCTCATGGTCTATGTCCGCGCCGCGCCCGACGAGGTGCATTATTACGGCCATCTCTCGGCCTATGCCCCCGGCCTTGCGGAAGGACAGGCGATCCCGGCGGGGGGACCGATCGGCTTCGTCGGCGCGACGGGCGACGCCGATCCCGGCGCGCCGCACCTCCATTTCGGCGTCAAGCGCATGGCGCCGGGCGAGGGCTGGTGGCAGGGCAGGGACATCGATCCCTATCCGCTGCTTGCCGGGAAAGCCGTCGCCCGCTAAAGGCGCCGCCGGCTCTTTCAACACCCAGGTGAACCATGAAGATCAGCGGCGTGGACATCCGTCCCGGCAACATCATCGAATATGAAGGCGGCATCTGGCGCGCCGTGAAGATCCAGCACACCCAGCCCGGCAAGGGCGGCGCCTACATGCAGGTCGAGATGAAGAACCTCATCGACGGCCGCAAGAACAACGTCCGCTTCCGCTCGGCCGAGACGGTCGAGCGTGTCCGGCTCGACACCAAGGACTTCCAGTTCCTGTTCGCGGACGGCGATGACCTCACCTTCATGGACAAGGACAGCTATGAGCAGATCACGCTGCCGCGCGACCTGCTGGGCGAGGCCGCGGCCTTCCTCCAGGACGGCATGGACGTGGTCATGGAGCTCTACGACGAACGGCCGATCTCGGTGCAGCTGCCCGACCAGATCGAGGCGACGATCGTCGAGGCCGACGCAGTGGTGAAGGGGCAGACCGCCTCCTCGAGCTACAAGCCGGCGATCCTCGACAACGGCGTGCGGGTGATGGTGCCGCCGCACATCTCCGCCGGCACGCGCATCGTCGTCGACGTGTACAACCAGGAATATGTCCGCCGCGCGGACTGATAGGGACTGACCCCTCCCCCGATCGGGAGGAGTTGGGGCGGACGCAAGCCTCGGCGCGCGTTCCGCACGATGATCTGGCGCCGCGCGGAGCATCGGACCCGTGCAGCGCTCACCCACCCCCGTCCCCTCCCTCGAAAGGGAGGGGTGGAGATTTGGCATGGTAGCCCATTCAGGCCTCATCACCGTCATGGAGCGCGCCGCGCGCAAGGCCGGCCCGCGGCTGCGGCGGGACTTCAACGAGGTCCAGCAGCTTCAGGTCAGCCGCAAGGGGCCGGCCGATTTCGTGTCCATGGCGGACAAGCGCGCCGAGCAGACGCTGTTCGAGGAGCTGCGCAAGGCGCGGCCCGATTGGGGATTCCTGCTGGAGGAGGGCGGCGAGATCGCCGGCGATCCCAGCAAGCCGCGCTGGATCATCGATCCGCTCGACGGCACGTCCAACTTCCTGCACGGCGTCCCCCATTTCGCCATATCGATCGCGGTCGAGGAGCCGCGCCCCGGCGGGCGGGGCGAGATCACCCAGGGGCTGATCTACCAGCCGCTGACCGACGAGAGTTTCTGGGCGGAGAAGGGCAGGGGCGCGTGGCTGCAGGACAGGCGGCTGCGCGTCTCCGCGCGGCGCGACCTCAGCGAGGCACTGATCGCCACCGGCATTCCCTTCAAGGGGCATGGCGATTTCGCTAAATGGGCCGCGATCTTCGCGGCGGTGGCACCGGAGGTGGCGGGCATCCGCCGGCTCGGATCGGCCGCGCTCGATCTCGCCTGGGTGGCGGCCGGCCGCTTCGACGGCTTCTGGGAGGATCAGCTCCAGCCCTGGGACGTTGCCGCCGGCATGCTGCTCGTCCGAGAGGCGGGTGGCTTCGTCACCGACTATCGTGGCGGCGATCGCACGATGGAGCGCAACGAATTCCTGGCAGCCAACGAGGCGCTCCATTCGCGGCTCCACAAGCTGGTGGCGAACGCGCTACGCTGAGGCGCGGTCAGTGTCCGGACGGAGCGGATGACCGCTTCTCGCCCTGCCGCAGCGGTTTCGCGGCAGGGCGCGAGGCCGGTAAATCGGCCGTTCAAACGCGCTCGAACTTGCGAATCATTCTCATGGCCGCCGAGCCTTGCGGCAGGCTGCCGAGGCTCCTAAAAGCCCCCGGAAATCCCTTTCGCGGATGCGAGAAAACCCTTGGTCGACCTTTCGCAATATCTGCCGATCCTGCTCTTCCTGGGCGTTGCGATCGTGCTCTCGGCCGCGTTCGTCGTGCTGCCGATGATCGCGGCGCGCTTCACCGGCGCGAGCAAGCCCAGTCCGGAGAAGCTGGCGGAATATGAGTGCGGCTTCCCCGCGTTCGAGGACAGCCGGGCGCAGTTCGACGTGCGTTTCTACCTCGTCGCCATCCTCTTCATCATCTTCGATCTCGAGGCGGCCTTTCTCTATCCCTGGGCGGTCTCGCTCAAGGAGATCGGCTGGACGGGCTGGCTCGCGATGATGACCTTCCTCGTCGAGCTGGTGCTCGGCTTCGTCTACGCCTGGAAGAAGGGGGCGCTGGAATGGGAGTAGAGCTCTCCGCGCGCGAGGCGCCGACGCCTCCGGACGCGGCCTTCTTCAACGATCTCACCAGCGAGGTGAACGACAAGGGCTTCCTCGTCACCTCCACCGAGGAGCTGTTCCAGTGGGCGCGCACCGGCTCGCTCTGGTGGATGACGTTCGGGCTCGCCTGCTGCGCGGTCGAGATGATCCATGTGAACATGCCGCGCTACGACATGGAGCGGTTCGGCGTCGCGCCGCGCGCCAGCCCGCGCCAGTCGGACGTGATGATCGTCGCCGGCACGCTGTGCAACAAGATGGCGCCCGCGCTCCGCAAGGTCTACGACCAGATGTCGGAGCCCAAATATGTCATCTCGATGGGCAGCTGCGCCAATGGCGGCGGCTATTACCACTACAGCTACAGCGTGGTGCGCGGCTGCGACCGGATCGTGCCGGTGGACATCTACGTCCCCGGCTGTCCGCCGACCGCCGAGGCGCTGCTCTACGGCGTGATGCAGCTGCAGCGGAAGATCCGCCGGATCGGGACGGTCGAACGGTGACGAGCCCGCATCCCCGCTATGCCCCCAACGAGGGCGTGATCGATCTCGCCCGCACCGTGCTCGGCGATCGCCTGATCGCGGCCGAGGAGGCGGTCGGCGAGATCGCGCTGACGATCGAGCGCACCGCGCTCGTCGAGGCGATGCGCCTGCTGCGCGACACCAAGGGCCTCGAATATCAGCAGCTGATGGAGATCGCCGGGGTGGACTGGCCGGAGCGCGAGGAGCGCTTCGAGGTCGTCTACTGCCTGCTGTCGGTGACCCGTAACCACCGCCTGCGCGTCCATGTGAACACCGACGAGGTGAAGCCGGTGCCGTCCGTCACCGGCCTCTGGCCGGTCGCGGGCTGGCTCGAGCGCGAGGTGTACGACATGTACGGCGTGCTGTTCGAAGGCAATCCGGACCTGCGCCGCATCCTCACCGACTATGGTTTTCGCGGCCATCCGCAGCGCAAGGATTTCCCGCTCACCGGCTTCGTCGAGCTGCGCTACTCGGAAGAGCATAAGCGCGTCGTCTACGAGCCGGTGCGGCTCGCCCAGGATTTCCGCACCTTCGATTTCCTGAGCCCGTGGGAAGGCGCCGAATATATCCTGCCCGGCGACGAGAAGGCCCGCGGCGAGGCGCCCGGCGCGCCGACGCCCGCCCCCGCGCCGACTCCGCCCGCCGCCGACGGAGGGAAGAAGTGATGGCAGCAAGCGAAGCGCCCGTCGCCGGCCTCGATCAGGCGCCGGCCGCCCCGGCGGGCGAGACCGAGATCCAGAACTACACGATCAACTTCGGCCCGCAGCATCCGGCGGCGCACGGCGTGCTCCGCCTCGTGCTGGAGTTGGATGGCGAGATCGTCGAGCGGGTCGATCCGCATGTCGGCCTGCTCCATCGCGGCACCGAGAAGCTGATCGAATACAAGACCTATCTCCAGGCGCTGCCTTATTTCGACCGGCTCGACTATTGCTCGCCGCTCGGCATGGAGCACAGCTATGTGCTCGCGATCGAGAAGCTGCTCGGCCTCGAGGTGCCGCTGCGCGGACAATATCTGCGCGTGCTGTTCGCCGAGCTGACCCGCATCTGCAACCACATGCTGAATCTCGGCTCGCACATCATGGACGTCGGCGCGATGACGCCGAACCTGTGGCTGTTCGAGATCCGCGAAGACTGCATGAACTTCTTCGAGCGGGCATCGGGCGCGCGCATGCATGCCGCGTGGTTCCGGCCGGGCGGCGTCCACCAGGACGTGCCGCTGAAGCTGCTCACCGACATCGCCGACTGGCTCGACAACCGCCTGCCGCGCCTGTTCGAGGATGCGATCAGCCTGGTCGCGGACAACCGCATCTTCAAGCAGCGCAACGTCGATATCGCCGTCGTCTCGAAGGAGGATGCGCTGGCCTGGGGCTTCTCAGGCCCGATGATCCGCGCCTCCGGCATCCCGTGGGACATCCGCAAGGCGCAGCCCTACGACGTCTATGACCGGATGGAGTTCGACGTGCCGGTCGGCACGAGGGGCGATTGCTACGATCGCTTCATGGTGCGCGTGGAGGAGGTCCGCCAGTCCGCCCGGATCATGAAGCAGTGCCTGGCGCAGCTGCCGGAAGGTCCGGTCGCCAGCCTCGACCGCAAGGTCGTCCCGCCCAAGCGCGGTGAGATGAAGCAGTCGATGGAAGCGCTGATCCATCACTTCAAGCTCTACACCGAGGGCTTCCACGTGCCCGCCGGCTCCGTCTACGTGGCGACCGAGAGCCCCAAGGGTGAGTTCGGCGTCTATCTGGTCGCCGACGGCACCAACAAGCCCTATCGCTGCAAGATCCGCCCGACCGCCTTCAGCCATCTGCAGGCGATGGATTTCATGATGAAGGGCCACATGCTGGCCGACACCACCGCGATCCTCTCCGCGATCGACGTGGTGTTCGGGGAGTGTGATCGGTGATGATGGCGGCCTTCGTCGTGGCGCAGGGGGGAGCCGTCTTCGTCACGGCGCTGGTCCTGTATAGGATGGTCGGGGCCTCATCCTGGTTCAGGAAGATCGAGTTCCTTGCGTTGTCCTTCTTCGCTTGGATCCTCTTCACGCTGCTGTTTTTCTTCTGGGGCGTGAGCAGTTACATCGTTTTCTTCGGACTGGCGTCGACGTGCTTGATGAGTTCGCTCGTCTATTTCGCGATCTGGCTTGCCGCTCCTTTGTTCATGGCGAAGAAGAATGTCTGACGCAGCCCATATCCCCGACGAGGCCGAGACCCGCGCGCGCTGGGGCGGTTTCGCCTGGACGGCCGAAAATGCCGAGAAGGCGAAGGAGATCATCGCCCGCTATCCGCCGGGCCGTCAGCATTCGGCGATCATGCCGCTGCTCGATCTCGCCCAGCGCCAGGTCGGCGCGGAGACGAACACCCAGGGGTGGCTGCCCGTGCCGGTGATCGAATATGTCGCCGCGCAGGTGAACATGCCCTATATCCGGGCGCTCGAGGTCGTCAGCTTCTACACCATGTACAACATGGCGCCGGTCGGCCGTTTCCACGTCCAGGTCTGCGGCACGACGCCGTGCATGCTGCGCGGCTCGGACGACGTGATGCGCGCCTGCAAGAGCAAGGGGCTGGTCAAGGGCGGCACCACGGAGGACGGGCTCTTCACCCTTTCCGAGGTGGAATGTCTCGGTGCCTGCGCCAACGCGCCGATGGTCCAGATCAACGACGACAATTACGAGGATCTGACCTTCGAGAGCATGACTGCGATCCTCGAGGCGCTGGCGCGCGGCGAGACGCCGAAGCCCGGCCCGCAGATCGACCGGCAGGCGAGCTGCCCCGAAGGCGGCCCGACCGTGCTCAAGGAAATGCTGAACGAGAATCACGATTATCGCGGGGCCTGGGCGTGAGCGCGGTCATCTCGGCCGTCGTGCTGCTGGTGGTCGCCGTGCTGGCGATCAAGCTGGCCATCGGCGTGCTGGGGATCGTGCTCGGCGTCGCCCTTGCGGTGGCCGCCTATTTCCTCGTCGAAAAGCTCGTGGGTCAGGGGCGCTAGATGCTCGAAGACAAGGATCGCATCTTCACCAACGTCTACGGCTTCCAGCCGTGGACGATCGACGCGGCGATGAAGCGCGGCGACTGGGACAATACCAAGGAGCTGATGGCCCGCGGGCAGGACGCGATCATCGAGGAGATCAAAGCCTCCGGTCTGCGCGGCCGCGGCGGCGCGGGCTTCCCGACCGGCATGAAGTGGAGCTTCATGCCCAAGGAATCGAAGGACGGCCGGCCGAGCTTCCTCGTCATCAACGCCGACGAATCCGAGCCGGGTTCGTGCAAGGATCGCGAGATCATCCGCCACGATCCGCACAAGCTGATCGAGGGCGCGCTGATCGCCGGCTATGCGATGCGCGCGCGCGCCGCCTATATCTACATCCGCGGCGAGTTCATCCGCGAGGCGGAGACGCTGTTCGCCGCCGTGGCCGAGGCCTATGCCAGGGGCTTCCTCGGCAAGAATGCCTGTGGATCGGGCTATGATTTCGACGTATTCGTCCATCGCGGCGCCGGCGCCTATATCTGCGGCGAGGAAACCGCGCAGATCGAGAGCCTCGAGGGCAAGAAGGGCCAGCCGCGGCTGAAGCCGCCTTTTCCGGCGGGCGCGGGGCTCTATGGCTGTCCGACGACGGTCAACAACGTCGAATCGATCGCGGTCACGCCGACCATCCTGCGGCGCGGCGCGAGCTGGTTCACCCAGTTCGGCAACGAGAACAACAAGGGCACCAAGCTCTTCCAGATCAGCGGCCATGTGAACAAGCCGTGCGTCGTCGAGGAATCGATGAGCATCCCGTTCCGGGAGCTGATCGACAAGCATGCCGGCGGGATCCGCGGCGGTTGGGACAATCTGCTCGCGGTGATCCCGGGCGGCTCCTCGGTGCCACTGGTGCCGGCCGCGCAGATCATGGATGCGCCGATGGATTTCGACGGGCTGAAGGCGCTGGGCTCCGGCCTCGGCACCGCGGCGGTGATCGTCATGGACAAGTCCACCGACATCGTCCGCGCGATCAGCCGGATCAGCTATTTCTACAAGCATGAGAGCTGCGGCCAGTGCACGCCGTGCCGCGAGGGCACCGGCTGGATGTGGCGGGTGATGGAGCGGCTGCGCGAGGGCAATGCCGAGATCCACGAGATCGACATGCTCCAGGAAGTGACGAAGCAGGTCGAAGGCCACACCATCTGCGCGCTCGGCGATGCCGCCGCCTGGCCGATCCAGGGCCTCATCCGCCATTTCCGCCCCGAGCTCGAACGACGGATCGTGGAGCGCAAGGGCGGCCTGCTGGAGGCCGCGGAATGAGGCGGCGCGCGCTGCTCTGGCTGGCAGCCGCTGCGGCCTCTGCCGCGGTACCTGCGGCCGTGCCGGATTTCTCCGGCCTGGGCAGCGCGGATCGCGCACGCGCGATGATGGTCGCCTATGGAGAATGCGTCGTTCGGTTGAGCCGTGGCACAGTCGAGCGGGCGCTGGCGGCCTCTCCGGTCGGTTCGCAGGGGCGCGCCGTGGTGGATCGCATCGCCTATAGCGAATGCCCCCGTTACGGTGGCTTGAGCTCCAACCCGGCGCTCATGCGCGGTGCTCTGTTCGCAGCCCTCTACCGGGCCGATTTCGGCGCGGCTGCGCCTGCGATCGCCGACATGCGGCTGGACTATTCCAAGGATGTCGGCGGGACGGATACCGCCGAGCGCCGGCAATATGTCGGTCTGCGCCAGTTCGCCGAATGCGTGGTCCGCGCCGATCCGGCGAGCAGCCGGGCCTTCGTGCTCGCGCCCGTCGGCAGCCATGAGGACAAGGCTGCGTTCGCGGCGCTTGGAGCCCATTTCGCCCCATGCCTCACCAAGGGCGTGGAATTGACCTTCAGCAAGACGGTCCTGGCAGGGCTCGTTGCCGAAACCCTCTATCGTCAATCGTTGGCCGGCGCCGAGATGGCAGCCGCTTCGAGGAAACCCTGATGCCCAAGCTTACCGTCGACGGGATCGAGGTCGAAGTCCCAGCGGGCGCGACCGTGCTGCAGGCCTGCGAGGCCGCGGGCAAGGAGATTCCGCGCTTCTGCTATCATGAGCGGCTGTCGATCGCCGGCAACTGCCGCATGTGCCTCGTCGAGGTGAAGCCTGGGCCGCCCAAGCCCCAGGCTTCGTGCGCGCTGCCGGCCGCGGACAAGCAGGAGATCTTCACCATGTCGCCCATGGTGAAGAAGGCGCGCGAAGGCGTGATGGAGTTCCTGCTCATCAACCATCCGCTCGATTGCCCGATCTGCGATCAGGGCGGCGAATGCGACCTGCAGGATCAGTCGATCGCCTATGGCAAGGGCCATAGCCGCTTCGCCGAGAACAAGCGGGCGGTGACCGAGAAATATATGGGTCCCATCGTCAAGACGGTGATGACCCGCTGCATCCAGTGCACGCGCTGCGTGCGCTTTGCGGAGGAGGTGGCCGGAGTCGAGGAGATCGGCGCGCTCTACCGCGGCGAGAACATGCAGATCACCTCCTATCTGGAGCAGGCGATCACCTCCGAGCTGTCGGGCAACGTGGTCGATCTCTGCCCGGTCGGCGCGCTCACCTCCAAGCCCTATGCCTTCGAGGCGCGGCCGTGGGAGCTCAAGAAGACGCCGGCCATCGACGTGATGGATGCGGTTGGCACCAACATCCGGCTCGACAGCCGCGGCCGCCAGGTGCTGCGCGTCCTGCCGCGGATCAACGAGGACGTGAACGAGGAATGGGCGTCGGACAAGACGCGCCACGCCGTCGACGGGCTCGTCCGCCGACGGCTCGATCGCCCGTTCGTCCGCGTCGACGGCCGCCTCGTCGCGGCGAGCTGGGAGCAGGCATTCGAGGCGATCAAGGCAGTGGGTGCCGGCAGCAGCGTCGCGGCCGTGGCCGGCGATCTCCTCGACGCCGAGACGATGTATGCCGCCAAGGCGCTGGTGCGCGCGATGGGCTCGGACCTGCTCGAAGGCCGTCAGACCGGGCTCGCCTATGACGTGTCCAGCCTCGCAGCGGTGAACTTCAACACCACCATCGCGGCCGCCGAGACGGCCGATGTCGTGCTGCTGGTCGGCACCAACCTGCGCTGGGAGGCGCCGCTGGTGAATACGCGCATCCGCAAGGCGGTGCGGCGCGGCGCCAGGGTGTTCGCGATCGGCCCGGAGATCGATCTCACCTACAAGGTGGAATGGCTCGGCAACGATGCGGCGCTCGTCGCCAATCTGCCGCAAGCGGTGCTCGATGCGTTCAAGGGCGCGGCCCGGCCGATGCTGATCGTCGGCGGTGGTGCACTCAAGCGGGACGGCGTCCAGGCGGCGAGCCTCGCGCTGGTGGAGACGCTGGGCCTCGTTCGGGAGGGCTGGAACGGCTATAATGTCCTGCATTTCTCCGCAGCGCGCATGGGCGGGCTGATGCTGGGCTATGCACAGCAAGGCGGGATCGCCGCGCTTGCGGAAAAGGCGCCCAAGCTGGTCTTCTTCCTGGGCGCGGACGAGGTGGATTTCAGCCGCTTCGCGGGCAGCTTCAAAGTCTATGTCGGCCATCATGGCGATGCCGGCGCGGCGGCGGCGGACGTCGTCCTGCCCGGTGCCTCCTATGCCGAGAAGCCCGGCACCTACGTCAATCTCGAAGGCCGCGTGCAGCGCGGCGAGCGGGCGGTGTTCCCGCCGGGCGATGCGCGCGAGGATTGGACGATCTTCCGCGCGCTATCGGCGGTGCTCGGCTGCACGCTGCCCTTCGACAGCTACGACGCGCTGCGCGCCGCGATGATCGCCGAGGTGCCGGCGCTCGGTGAGGAAGGGTTGGCGGGCTATGGCTGGGCGCCGCCCGCGCTGCCGTCGATCGCGCCCTCGGGTGAATTCGGCTATCCGATCCAGGATTTCTACCTCACCAACGCAATCTGCCGCGCCAGCCCGACGATGGAGCGCTGCTCCGCCGAGCTGCTGCATGGTGAGAGCTATGCGGAGGCCGCGGAATGATCCTGGGCTCCCTCATCCCAGCGAAAGCCGGGATCTCCCGGCACAGGCCGCGCCGTGTGTTGCACGCGATCCCAGCTTTCGCTGGGATGACGACCAAAGAAGGAGCGGCCAGGTGACGGCCTTCTTCCAGACCTATCTCGGCTATGGCTTCGGCTGGTTCCTCGCCACGCTGATCCTGATCCTGATCATCGCGCTGCCGCTGATGCTGGCGGTTGCGATGACCATCTATGCCGATCGCAAGATCTGGGCGGCGATGGCGCTACGCCGCGGCCCCAATGTGGTCGGGCCGTTCGGCCTGCTGCAATCCTTCGCCGATGGGCTCAAGGTCTTCCTGCAGGAGACGATCGTGCCGGCCGCGGCCAATCGCGGCCTTTTCCTGATCGCGCCGATCATCACCTTCACGGTCGCGCTGATCGGCTGGGCGGTGATCCCCTTCGGGCCGGAGATGGTGCTCGCCGACATCAATGTCGGTCTGCTCTACACGCTCGCCGCCTCGTCGC
>Ga0180222_1001401_pt1 | contig 25091 bp, 22 predicted proteins | sample eDN5th37CKraftOP_FD_151336 | JGI IMG/M metagenome (GOLD analysis project Ga0180222, IMG submission 151336) | Enriched Organic Plus compost microbial communities from Emeryville, California, USA - eDNA 5th pass 37_C Kraft OP (version 2) (version 2) ...
GAGGCCGAGCTCCATCAGCCATGCGGTCAGCCGCTGGCCCAGCGTCGCACCGGAGAACGCGCCGGACAGCACGCCGACCAGCGTGATGCCGATCTGCACGGTGGAGAGAAATTTTCCGGGATCGGACGCCAGCGCGAGCGCGCGGCGCGATCCGGTGATGCCCTTTTCGACAAGCGCGGCGAGCCGGGACGGGCGGGACGAGACGATGGCCAGCTCGGACATCGCGAGCAGGCCGTTGACGACGATCAGGACCGCGACGATTCCGAGCTCGAGGGCGAACATGACGTCACGATCCTAGGGTGGTGGTTCAGAAGTTCGCTTCATTTTTCCGTGGGTCCCTGCAAGCGAACTTCTGAACCTGAACCACACTGGAATCATCAAGTTGCTCGTGTCCCTTTGATTCCGACGTTCGCATCCGAGCCTGCTGCAAAGACGGGCGAACGTCGGAATCGGGACACTAGCATATCTCCCGCAGGGCCACGCTACGGGAAATTTGACGCGGCGCCGCGATTGCGGAAAATGATCGGCCAACAGAACATGGAGGAAACATTGACGACACGACTGCAGGGCAAGACAGCGATCGTCGTCGGCGCCGGCTCGATCGGTCCCGGCTGGGGCAACGGCAAGGCCACCGCGGTGACCTTCGCGCGCCATGGCGCGCAGGTGCTCTGCGTCGACCGCAATGCACAGGCCGCGAAGGAGACCGCCGACATCATCGCGCGGGAAGGCGGCACGGCCGCGGCCTTCGCCGCCGATGCCGCGCGCGAGGGCGACATCGCCGCAATGGTCGCGGCCTGCCTGAAGCAATTCGGCCGCATCGACGTGCTCGACAACAATGTCGGCATCGCCGAGGTCGGCAGCGTGGTGGATGTCGCCGAGGCGGACTGGGACCGCGTCTTCGCCATCAATCTCAAGAGCGCCTATCTGGCGATGAAGCATGTCATCCCGGTGATGGAGCGGCAGGGCGGCGGCTCGATCATCAACATTTCCTCGATCGCCTCGATCCGTCATCTCGGCGTCTCCTATGTCACTTATGCGACGACCAAGGCGGCGATGAACCAGATGACACGCACCAGCGCGGTCGAGTTCGCGCCGAAGCGCATCCGCGTCAATGCCATCCTGCCCGGCCTGATGAAGACGCCGATGGTGGAACACTCCGCCGGCCTCGCCGCGAGCTATGCCAGGGGCGACGTCGAGGAGATGTGGCGGCGGCGCGATGCGCAGGTGCCGATGGGCCACATGGGCGAGGCCTGGGACGTCGCCAATGCGGCGCTGTTCCTCGCCTCCGACGAATCCCGCTACGTCACCGGCATCGAGCTGGTGGTCGACGGCGGCCTGACCCTCAAGGTGAACTGAGGTCCGACCATAGTTTGCTCCGGCGCGCCGTGGATTGTCCTTGAATTGCCGCGTCATCCCATGACAATGGCGTTCAGGGACCGTCGGCCGCGCTGCGCTGCGCAGCCGGCCCGGATATGAGATGCGAGCATTTTCAACGGCTGCCGGGACAGGGCGCGGCCGGAAAATGCGCCAGCGGAGCGAACATCATGAATGTCCAGAGCAAGAGTCGTTACTTCGAAGCCTATGCGCGGTCGATGCGCGACCCGGAGGGATTCTGGGGCGAGGCGGCGCAGGCGATCGACTGGATCGAGCCGGCGAAGAAGGTGTTCGACCCGTCGATGGGACTCTATGGCCGCTGGTTCGCGGGCGCGGTGGTCAACACCTGCTACAACGCGCTCGACCGCCATGTCGCCGGCGGCCGCGCCGACCAGGTGGCGCTGATCCACGATTCGCCGATGACGGACAGCGTCACCACCTTCACCTATGCGCAGATGCTGCACGAGGTGAAGACCTTCGCCGCGGTGATGCAGGACTTCGGCGTCGGCAAGGGCGATCGCGTCGTCATCTACATGCCGCTGATCCCCGAGGCGATGGTGGCGATGCTCGCCTGCGCGCGGATCGGGGCGGTGCATTCGGTGGTGTTCGGCGGCTTCGCGGCGAAGGAGCTCGCCACCCGCATCGACGACGCCAAGCCGAAGCTGATCGTCTCCGCCAGCTGCGGCCTCGAGCCCGGCCGCATCGTCGCCTACAAGCCGCTGCTCGACGATGCCATCAAGCTCGCCGCGCACAAGGTGCCGGCCTGCGTCATCGTGCAGCGGCCGCAGCAGACCTGCGACCTGATCGCGGGCCGCGATCATGACTGGAGCGGGCTGCGCGACAAGGCGATCGCGGCGAACAAGAGCGCCGACTGCGTTCCGGTGCTGGCGACGGATCCGCTTTACATCCTCTACACCTCCGGCACCACCGGCGTGCCGAAGGGCGTGGTGCGCGACAATGGCGGTCACCTCGTCGCGCTCAACTGGTCGATGTGGAATCTCTACGGCGTCAAGCCCGGCGAGGTGTGGTGGTGCGGCTCCGACATCGGCTGGGTGGTCGGCCACAGCTACATCGTCTACGCGCCGCTGTTCCACGGCAACACCTCGATCATGTATGAGGGCAAGCCGGTCGGCACGCCGGATGCCGGCGCGTTCTGGCGGGTGATCGCGCAGCACAGGGCGGCGGCGTTCTTCACCGCGCCCACCGCCTTCCGCGCGATCAAGAAGGAGGACCCGGACGGCAGGCTGATCGGCCGCTACGATCTGTCTCACTTCCGCACCCTGTTCCTCGCCGGCGAGCGCGCCGATCCGCCGACGCTGGAATGGGCGGAGAAGCAATTGAAGGTGCCGGTGGTCGATCACTGGTGGCAGACCGAAACCGGCTGGTGCATCGCCGGCAATCCGGTGGGGCTCGGCCTGCTGCCGGTGAAGCACGGCTCGCCGACGGTGCCGATGCCGGGCTATCAGGTCGACGTGGTGGACGAGGCGGCGAAGCCGGTGCCCGCCGGCCAGATGGGATCGATCGTCATCAAGCTGCCGCTGCCGCCGGCCTGCCTGCCGACGCTGTGGCAGCAGGACGAGCGCTGCAGGGAAGCCTATTTCAACGAATTCCCCGGCTACTACAAAACCTCCGACGCCGGCTACAAGGACGAGGACGGCTACATCTTCGTGATGGGTCGCACCGACGACATCATCAATGTCGCCGGGCACCGGCTCTCCACCGGCGGCATGGAGGAGATCCTCGCCTCGCATCCCGACGTCGCCGAATGCGCCGTGCTCGGCATCAAGGACGCGATCAAGGGTGAGATTCCCTGTGGGCTGCTGGTGTTGAAGGCCGGGGTGAGCCGTCCGCCCGAGGAGATCGAGAAGGAAGTCGTGGCGCTGGTGCGCGACAAGCTCGGCCCGGTCGCCGCCTTCAAGCTGGCGGTCACCGTGACGCGGCTGCCGAAGACGCGCTCGGGCAAGATCCTGCGCGGCACCATCAAGAAGATCGCCGACGGCGATCCCTGGACGACGCCGGCCACCATCGAGGACCCCAAGGTGCTCGACGAGATCGGCAGTGCGCTGAAGGGGCGGATGTAAGGCGCGGCTGTCCGCCGGCGCGCCATCCTTCGAGGGCGATGCAAGGGCATCGCTGCCTCAGGATGACGCCTTCGAGGGCGATGCAAGGGCATCGCCGCCTCAGGATGACGCTTCGAGGCTCGCGGAGCCTGTCATCGGGCTGGCGGAGCCGGACCCGTCGTGCCCCGGATGCGGTGCGGCGTGCCATGCCGCGCCGCTGACCCGGGGCCGTTCCAAACGGCGGCATCTGCGGACCGGGTTTGCGTGCTGCATTTGCGACGGTCCCAGACGCTCAGGAGGACGCGTCATGCCTCCTCATGCTGCAGATTGCCTTGTTTGTGACGGATTGCCGGGTCACACCGGCCGTCCCGCCGCCGAACCAAAGGACCAGCGCATGCCGAATGCCTCGCTTTCACGCTCCCCGATGCCGCTCCGGGCGGCGATGGCGCTGCTCGCCGGGCTGGCGCTGGCGGGATGTGCCAATCTGGAGCGGCAGTCGTCGGCCTCGGCGCAGGCCGACGACGATGCGGTCTGCCGCAACAGCGGCGCGCCGGGATCGGATGCCTATGTCGCCTGCCGGCGGGATCGCGACAACCAGCGCGGCCTCGCCAACGACAAGATGGAGCGGCAGCACCGCGATCTCGCCGAGCGCATGCTGAACGGGCAATAGCGCAGGCGGATTAAAATCGCGCCATCACGCGTGGGAGCTGTTGCCTCAGCGGCCGTTGACGGGCGGCGGCGATACCCGGCACGCGGTCAGATCGCGCTGGCGGCGATGTTGACCATCAGGGCGAGCAGGGCGGTGTTGAAGATGAAGGAGACCACGCCGTGCGTGGTGGCGGCGCGGCGGATCGCCTTGGCGGTGATGCCGACATCGGAGACCTGGGCGGTCATGCCGATGACGAAGGAGAAGTAGACGAAATCCCAGTAGTCCGGCTCGCTGTCGGCGCTGTCGTTGTCGGTGCCGGGGAACGCCAGCCCGCCCGGCTTGGCGCCGCGGTAGTACTCGTGGGCGTAGTGCAAGGCGAAGGTCGTGTGCACGGTGGCCCAGGATAGCGCGATGGTGACGGTGGCGAGCACGAGTTCGAATGCGCCGCGACGGGACGCGCCGAGTTCGGAGACGATGGCCGCGATGCTGGCGAATGCGCCGAGCGCGGTCACCATCAGGATCAGGAAGCGGCCGTCGTCCTGCATGATCGCATCGCGCCGGATGTGCGCGGTGCCGCTGCGACCCATCATGATGAAGGCCAGCGCAAGATAGAGTGCGATGGCGGCGTCCCAGCCGACGAGGGCGCGGGTCATCGGCCGCCAGGCCGCGGGCAGCAGCAGGCAGGCGGCGAGGCCGAACAGCGCCGACACGAAGATGCGCGGCCGCGCATAGATCAGCCGGACCGGGCGCGGCAGCTTGCGGTAGCGAACGAGGCGTGGATCGGGCTCGTCCCGGCCGGTCATGCGCCGTCAGTTCTTGCGTTCGGCGACGAAGCGGGCGGTGGCGCGCAGCACGTCGCCCCGCGTCCCGAACGGCGCCAGCGCGGCGTCGGCCCTAGCCAGCAGGTCGCGCACCCGCTGCTTGGCGCCGTCGATGCCGAGCTGGGTGACGAAAGTGGTCTTGCCGAGCGCGGCGTCCTGGCCGGTCTGCTTTCCCAGCGCGGCGGCGTCGCCCTCGACGTCGAGCAGGTCGTCGGCGATCTGGAAGGCTTCGCCGAGGGCGCGGCCATAGTCGTCGAGCGCCCGGTGGTCCGGCGCGGAGGCCTGGCCGAGGATCGCCCCGGCGATGCAGCCGAAGCGCAGCAGCGCGCCGGTCTTCATCTGCTGCAGCCGCGCGACGTCGACCGGCTCGCGGTCGCCGAAGCGGCCCTCGCCGGCGAGATCGAGCATCTGGCCGCCGACCATGCCGCCGATGCCGGCGGCGCGCGCCAGCGCCCGGGTCAGCAGCAGGCGAACGCCCGCATCGCTGTGGATCTCGTCGCGGCTGATGATGTCGAAGGCCAGCGTCAGCAGCCCGTCGCCGGCCAGGATCGCGGTGGCGTCGTCATACTGCTTGTGCAGGGTCGGGCGTCCGCGCCGCAGCTCGCTGTTGTCCATCGCGGGCAGGTCGTCATGGATCAGCGAGTAGCAGTGGATGCATTCGAGCGCGGCCCCGGCCAGCAGGGCCGACGCCCGCGGCACGCCGAACACCGTGGCGCTCTCCACCACCAGGAAGGGCCGCAGCCGCTTTCCTCCCCCGAGGGTGGAGTACCGCATCGCCTCCATCAGCCGGCGTGGCCGCGCGATCTCGTCGGGCAGCAGGGCGTCGGACAGGAGCTGCCCGAGCAGCGCCTCGGTCTCCGCCGCGGTGGCGTCGAGCAGCTTGGCGAAATCCTGGGTGGAAGTAGCGGTGGTCATTTAGAACGGCTCCGGATAATCTTCGGGCGACATTGATAGCAAGGCTCTTGCTTCGTCAATTCCGCCGTCCAAGCGGCTCCGGTCCGGATGCGGGATGAGTTAATCTGGAGGAGAGCCCGCCGCCGGCCTGTGGCGAGGGCCGGACAGCGCCCGAGCGGGCGCGGCTGGCGACGATTGGAGGGCCTTCAATCCCGATGCGGCGGGCGATCCGTGCCCTGATCCTGATCGTCGTGATTCTGCTGGCGTTGCCCTACGGGCTGACGCTGCTTTATGGCGCCGGTCACCCGGTCTCGACCCTGATGCTGTGGCGCTGGGCCACCGGCGCCCCGGTGACGCGGCAGTGGGTCGATTTCAAGGATATCGCCCCGGTTCTGCCGCGCACGGTGATCGCCTCCGAAGACGCCCGGTTCTGCAGCCATAACGGCGTCGACTGGGACGTCATGCGCGACGTGCTGGCGGATGCCGGGGAGGGCGACGTCGGCCGCGGCGGCTCGACCATCACCCAGCAGGTGGCCAAGAACCTGTTCCTGTGGCCGGGGCGCAGCTACCTGCGCAAGGGGCTGGAACTGCCGCTGGCGCTGTGGATCGACTTCATCCTGCCCAAGCAGCGCATCCTGGAACTTTATCTGAACGTTGCGGAATGGGGGCCGAGCGGCCAGTTCGGCGCTCAGGCGGGAGCCGCCTATGCCTTCGGGCGCCCGGCGGCTTCGCTGTCGCCGCGGGAGGCGGCGCTGCTCGCCGCCATGCTGCCAAATCCCCGTGTCCGCAGCGCGCGCAAGCCGGGGCCGGGGATGCGGCGGCTGGCTGGAACCTATATGGCACGGGCACAGGCGATAAATCTGGCCGAATGCGGCGTGAAACGGTGATCCGTCCAGGCGAGGGACCGGACGTCGGCGCTATTTCGAACGGAAAACCCTATAGCTTTGGGGCGGGCGTTCGGTTATAAGCGCGGCCTTAATCGCTATTTTCGCATCCGCGAAGCGCCGGGCCGTCCGATCGGGACGGTCACTGGTCACCGCTTGCAAGGACTTCGTTATGGCCGTTCCGAGAAAGAAAACTTCGCCATCGCGGCGTGGCATGCGCCGCTCCGCCGATGCGATCAAGACCCCGACCTATGTCGAAGACAAGGATTCGGGCGAGCTGCGCCGCCCCCACCATCTCGATCTCAAGACCGGGATGTACAAGGGCCGTCAGGTCCTGAAGGTCAAGAAGGACGCCTGATCCCATGGCGGGATCCCATGGCGCGGACGCACCAGGGCCGGTACGCCGTACGATCCGGGATCACGTTCGCGCCAGCGTCTGCAATGGCCGGATCCGGGCGCCTCACGCGCCCGAATTCCCGCCAACTCCAGCGATAGCTTTGAAAGAGGCCGGGCGGCTAGTGTACCGAATCCGAAGTTCGCCTCCCCATGCCTTGCTCTGCGTTGCGAACTTCGGGTTCGAAGGACACTAGCAGACTAGTGGGGTTTCGGTTCAGGAGTTCGCTTGGCGAGGTCGCGGACACCAAGGTTGCGAACTTCTGAAGTACCACGCTAGGCCGCCGGGCCCCTTTGCACGAGTCCAGCCGGGAGAAAGAGGTCGCCGATGTCCATGGTTGGTTTTCCGCTGCTGCTGATTCCGCTCGCGGTCTTCAACATCATGGTCTTCCTGATGCCCGGTGTGTCGTTCACGGCGCCGGTGCTGTCGGTGACCCTGCTGTCCGAAGTCAGCTGGGTCGTGACCGTCGGCGACCTGATGCTGGCGATCGCCGTGCTGCTGCTGATGTTCGAAGTCATCAAGAGCGCGCGCGGCAAATATCTCATGGATCACTTGCTGTCGCTGCTGCTGCTGGCGGGCGCGACGGCGGAATTCCTGCTGCTGCCGCAGTTCGGCAACTCGACCTATTTCCTGCTGGTGCTGCTCACCTTCGTCGATTTCATCGCCGGGATCGGGCTTCGGGTGCGGCGCTCGGCCCGTGCGGCTGCGGGACCGATCGTATCGACGCCGGTGGCCGAGCCCGAGCCCCGCGAGTCGCGGGTTGAGCCGCGCGTCGAGAGCCCCGTCGCGGCTTCGCCCGCGCCGGAGGCCCCGGAGCCGACCACCGCGCCGGCCGCGGCGACGCCGACGCCAGCGGCTCCGGCCGTCATGGTGCCGCCGGCCACCGGCAACGCCGCGCCGCACGCACCGGCACCGGCTGCGACACCACCCGCGCCGTCACCGGCCGCACCGTCACCGGCCGAGCCGCCGGCTGAGACGCGGACCGATCCTCGGCCGCCCGCCTCCGACGCGCCGCCGCGCTGACATCCGCGGCCCGGCCGATGGCGATCAGACGATCCGCGACATCCGGTCACGGTCGGCCTCCGGGCGCGGGTTCTGTAAATTCATCGCATGATACGCCGACGCGGCGCGGCCGCGGTTCATGGTCGATCGATCCGGCGCCGTATTGTCCAGTGCCGCGGCCGTGGCGATCAGTTGCATGACGAACATGCTATCGGGAACGGCAGCAGGCGATGCGGGCCGTCCGGAGCCTGCGGCTCGACGCGAAACGGCGGGAGAATTCCGCGGTGCGGCAGGTACGGGAAGAGCGTCGCGGCGTCCCGCATGGGGCGCCTCGCTCGGCCGGCCGACACTGCTGCTTCCGTTGACGCGCATGATGCGAAGCGGCGATCCTGTCTCTGTCCCGTTTTGAGACGCGGCCCGCGTCCCCGTCGATTATTTCGCAAACCGCGTGCCATTGTCGCAAACTGCGGATGGTTATTTTTGGATTTATTTAGGAACTCCGCCTAGTGTGGTGGTTCAGAAGTTCGCTTTATGATCTCCGCGACTCTGTCAAGCGAACTTCTGAACCTTAACCACACGAGAATCATTAAGTTGCTGGTGTCCCTTTGATTCGGAAGTTCGCATCAGAACTTGCTGCAAAGACATGCGAACTTCGGAAGCGGGACACTAGCCTGCGGGGCTGCTGAGGTCTTAACCTTCCACCGGGAATCAGGTCTCCCAAATGAGGCGGGCGTGAAATTCGTGACACTATCCAGCAGCGAGGCCGTGTCGCGCGCAGCGGGCCCAAATCGCGTCGTTCTCTCCTCGCCGGCGCGGGGCGCCGGCTCGACGTTGCCGCGGCCGCGCAGCAGCGTGGTCCGTCTGCGCCGGTCGGGGCTCGCTGCGACGACGCCTGAGATTCTCGCGTCGCTGGGCCATGCCACCTTCATCTGGGACCTTGCCACCGACGAGATGCGCTGGCTCGATGGCGCCGAGGCGATTTTCGGCGACGCGCCGGCCGAGGCGCTGGCGACCGGAGCGGCCTTCACCGCCATGATCGAGCCGTCGCAGCGCGAGGTGCGATCGGAGGTGGTGAAGCATCCGCCCGCGGTCGATCCCAACGAGGGGGTCCCCTACCGGATCGAATACGGCGTCCGGACCTCGCTGTCGGCTCCCATGATGTGGATCGAGGAATGCGGCTGCTGGTTCGCAGGTCCCGACGGGCGGCCGGCGGCGGTTCATGGCATCATGCGGATCGATGACGATCGCCATGCCCGTGAAGAGCATCTGGTCCGGCTGTCCCAGCACGATGCGCTGACCGGCGAATTCAATCGCAGCCATCTCGTGCGCTCGCTCGCGACCGCCATCGAGAATGCCGAGCGCTTTCGCTCGACCGCGGCCTTCATGGTGGTCGGCATCGACCATCTGTCGCGGATCAACGACGCGTTCGGCTTCGATGTCGCGGACGAGGTGATTTGCGAGCTCGCGGCGCGCATCCGGGCGCGGCTGCGCAGCGGCGATATTCTCGGCCGTTTCTCCGGCAACAAGTTCGGCCTGATCCTGAAGGATTGCGGTCTGCACGAGACCGCGGTCGCGGCCGAGCGCTTCCTCGGCGGCGTGCGCAAAACCATGGTGCCGACAAGGTCCGGCCCGGTGGCCGTCACCGTGTCGGTCGGTGCGGTCAGCATTCCCCGCCATGCGCGCGGCGTCGACGATGCCATCAACCGGGCGCAGGAGGCGCTGGAGATGGCGAAGGCGCGGCGGCGCGGCTCGTTCGCGATGTGGCAGCCCAACGTTGCCCGCGAGGAGCAGCGGCGCCTCAATATCCGCGTCACCAACGAGATCGTCACCGCGCTCGACGAGCAGCGCATCGGCATCGCCTTCGAGCCGGTGGTGGAGGCGCGGACGCGCGGCGAGGTGGTGTTCTACGAAAGCCTGGTGCGGCTGCGGCAGGACAAGGGCGAATTCCTGCTCGGGCCCGAGATCGTTCCCGTGGCGGAGAAGCTCGGCCTGATCCGGCTGATCGATCAGCGGGTGCTGGAACTGGTCGCGGCCGAACTGGCGCGGCATCCGGAGATCACTCTCAGCCTCAACATCTCTCCGGCGACCACCGGCGATCCCGACTGGTGGGCGAGCATCCAGGCCATCCTGAAAGGACGGCCCGATATCGCGCAGCGGCTGATCGTGGAGATCACCGAGACCGCGGCCATCCACAATCTCGACGATCTTCGCGGCTTCATCAGCCGGCTGAAGAATTTCGGATGCCGCATCGCCATCGACGATTTCGGCGCCGGCTACACCTCGTTCCGCAATCTGCGCAAGCTCGGCGTCGACATCGTCAAGATCGACGGCGGCTTTGTGCGCAACGTGACCAGCTCGGCCGATGATCGCATCTTCGTGCAGACGCTGATCGAGCTCGCGCGCCGGCTCGGCGTGAAGACGGTGGCGGAGTGGGTGCAGGATGAGGAAGCCGCGCAGCTGCTGGCCGATCTTGGATGCGACTATATCCAGGGACGCCTGGTGGGACTGGCGTCGCTGCAGCGGCCGTGGCTGTCGGACGCCGGCAAATAGACCGTGCCGCGTCTCGGGCGCGTCGACGTTTCATGGCAGGGATCGTCCGGACCGGCTCGACGGGGGTACGGCGGGGGCAGGCTCCGCAAGCCTCGAAGGATGACGCGGCCCCGATGACAGATCACCTTGGCCGTCGCCCTTTGAGGCCGTTGCTTCGCAGCGGCACCTCAGGTGACGGCGCACCCCGACGCCTCTCGACCACGATGCGCTCTTATTGTCCGGTCAGGCTCTCAGCGCGCTCGTCCCGCCGGGTGCCGGGGGAGAGGGTGCTCGAGGCGAGACAACGGCCGGTCGGGCGGCGGCCCTGAGGCGGGTTAGAGCTTGGCTTCTCAGCCCTGCGAAGCGAAGCTCTACTCGCCCTTCTTGGGCTCGCGGGACATCCGCTCGAGCTGTTCCTGCATGGCCTTCATCTGGCGGCGCAGGTCGTCGATGTTCGCGTTGGAATCGTCGGGCGTCTCGTCCGTCTTTTCCGCTGCGGCGGTCTGCGAGCCGCCCGGACGGGTCGGCACGAACGGCTTGAACATCGAGAAGGTGCGCTCGAACAGCTCCATGTTGCGGCGGACATGCTCCTCGAGCGGCGCGAACGGGCCGCCGCTGAAGGTGTCGGCGAGCTGCTTGCGGAATTTTTCCTGCTCGCGCGTGAGCGTGTCGATCGATTGCTCGAGATAGCGCGGCACCACCATCTGCATGCTGTCGCCGTAGAAGCGGATCAACTGGCGCAGGAAGGTGGTCGGCAGCAGATTCTGGCCAGCCTTGTTCTCCTGTTCGAAAATGATCTGGGCCAGCACGGAGCGGGTGATGTCCTCCCCGGTCTTGGCGTCGAACACCAGGAAATCTTCGCCGTTTTTCACCATCGCGGCGAGGTCCTCCAGCGTCACATAGGTGCTGGTGCCGGTGTTGTAGAGGCGGCGGTTGGCGTATTTCTTGATTGTGGTGGGTTGGTCTGTTTTCGCCATAGGGTCTCACATGTACCGAAGGAAACGGAAGTCCCCGGACTACGGCCAGGGACCGGCGAGATAGCGCAACGCAACAAAGTAAGCATTTAACGCCGCGTTCGGCTACCGTTTTGTGCAGCAAAAATACGTTCCCGGCCGCCCTTGCACGCACCGGGCAGCTGGCCGGGCGGGACTTTAATTGTCCAATAAAAACAACAGATTGAATTGATGGTCCAGCCGCCGGCCGAGGCTGGCGAGGAAAATGCTGCAAAGCATATTGCGCAAATGCGCAGCATTAGGGGCGGTGCGGAAGCCGGTTTCTGCGGCAGACTGATTGACAGCTCTCGTCCAGGTTAACAGGATGGGTCCGACAAGCCCGCCAACCGGCGGTTGCCGCGCCAGAACCTCCAAGTTTCCGAAAGGTTTCCGAAAACTTGAGGGTGATCGTTCAAGTCAAGCCCAGGAGATGTCCATGTCAGACGATGTCGTCATCGTCAGCGCCGCCCGCACCCCCGTGGGAAGTTTCAACGGTGCTTTCGCCAACGTGCCCGCCCATGACCTCGGCGCCGTGGCGATCAAGGCCGCGCTGGAGCGCGCGGGTCTCGATCCCGTGCGCGTCTCTGAAGTGATCATGGGCCAGATCCTCACGGCTGCGCAGGGGCAGAACCCCGCCCGCCAGGCCTCGATCGCCGCCGGCATTCCGGTGGAAAGCCCGGCCTGGGGCGTCAACCAGCTGTGCGGCTCCGGCCTGCGCTCGGTGGCGCTCGGCTATCAGGCGCTGGTCAACGGCGATTCCGACATCGTGGTCGCCGGCGGCCAGGAGTCGATGAGCATGGCGCCGCATGCCCAGTACCTGCGCAGCGGCGTCAAGATGGGTGCGGTCGACTTCGTCGACACCATGATCAAGGACGGTCTGTGGGATGCCTTCAACGGCTACCACATGGGCAACACCGCCGAGAACGTCGCGCGGCAATACCAGATCACCCGGCAGCAGCAGGATGAGTTCGCGGTCGCCTCGCAGCAGAAGGCCGAGGCGGCGCAGAAGGCCGGCAGGTTCAAGGATGAGATCGTGCCGGTCACGGTGAAGACCCGAAAGGGCGATATCGTGGTCGACACCGACGAGTATCCCCGTCATGGGGCTTCGCTGGAAGCCATGGCCAAGCTGAAGCCCGCCTTCGAGAAGGACGGCACTGTCACCGCCGGCAGCGCGTCCGGCATCAATGACGGCGCCGCGGCGGTGGTGCTGATGACGGCGAAGCAGGCCGCCAAGGAAGGCAAGACGCCGCTCGCGCGCATCGTCTCCTGGGGGCAGGCCGGCGTCGATCCGAAGATCATGGGCACGGGGCCGATCCCGGCCTCGCGCGCCGCGCTGAAGAAGGCCGGATGGACCGTGAACGATCTCGATCTGATCGAGGCCAACGAAGCCTTTGCGGCGCAGGCTTGCGCGGTCAACAAGGATCTCGGCTGGGACACGTCGAAGGTCAACGTCAACGGCGGCGCGATCGCGATCGGTCATCCGATCGGCGCATCGGGCGCGCGGGTGCTGGTGACGCTGCTGCACGAGATGCAGAAGCGCGACGCCAAGAAAGGCCTCGCGACGCTGTGCATCGGCGGTGGCATGGGCATCGCGATGTGCATTGCACGCGATTGATGTCGCAGTGCGGCGAAGTGTGACGATGCGATAACGATCATCACCGCCTACAAATACCTTTCTGCAGATCATCGATGCCCGGCCTTGCGCCGGGCATTTTTTGTCGTGACAATCACGAAACGGCTGCGCTTCACAGGCCGGGAAATGAAAGTCGACCAGGAGGGATAAGATGGCGCGTGTTGCATTGGTGACCGGAGGGACGAGGGGAATCGGCGCGGCGATCAGCAAGGCGTTGAAGGCCGCCGGTTATACCGTCGCCGCGAATTATGCCGGCAATGACGCCGCCGCCGAGAAGTTCAAGGCTGAGACCGGCATTCCCGTCTACAAATGGGATGTCAGCTCGTTCGAGGCCTGCGCCGCCGGCGTCAAGAAAGTCGAGACCGATCTCGGCCCGGTCGACGTTCTGGTCAACAATGCCGGCATCACGCGCGACACCGCCTTTCACAAGATGACGGTCGAGCAGTGGACGGCGGTCATCAACACCAATCTCGGCTCGCTGTTCAACATGACGCGCCCGGTGATCGAGGGGATGCGCGCGCGCAAGTTCGGGCGCATCATCAACATCTCGTCGATCAACGGCCAGAAAGGCCAGTTCGGCCAGGTCAACTATTCGGCGGCGAAGGCGGGCGACATCGGGTTCACCAAGGCGCTGGCGCTGGAGAACGCCAAGGGCGGCATCACCGTCAACGTGATCTGTCCGGGCTATATCAATACCGAGATGGTGCAGGCGGTGCCCAAGGAGGTGATCGAGAAGAGCATCCTGCCGCAGATCCCGGTCAACCGCCTCGGCGAGCCGGAGGAGATCGCGCGCGCGGTGGTGTTCCTCGCGGCGGACGATGCCGGCTTCATCACCGGCTCGACGCTCACCGTCAACGGCGGCCAGTATCACGCCTGATCGCGGCGATTGGCGCCACTGGCGGATTGGTCTATGCGGATATGGTCACGGCGGGACTCGAGAGCCCGGCCCCGCCGTGACGGTTGATGCCGCGATCGGTGCGCGCGCCCTGCGCCGCCGGCGCACGGCCTTCCGATGGCGCCGGCCGACGTGATGCGATGTCTTCCTCTCCTGCGACCCTGATCGGCCTCATCGCGATCGTCCTGTGGTCGCTGCTCGCGCTGCTCACCGTCATGACCGGCCGCGTTCCGCCGTTCCAACTCGCGGCGATGACCTTCGCGATCGGTGCTCTGGCCGGCACTGCGAGCTGGATCGGGCGGCCGGGCGCGATGCGGGCGCTGCGGCAGCCGCCGGTGGCCTGGATCGTCGGCGTCGGCGGGCTGTTCGGCTATCACGCGCTGTATTTTCTGTCGCTGCGGCTGGCGCCTCCCGCCGAGGCGGGCCTGCTGAACTATCTCTGGCCGCTGCTGATCGTGCTGTTCTCCTCGCTGCTGCCGGGCGAGCGGCTGCGGATCCATCATGTCCTCGGCGCGCTGCTCGGCCTTGCCGGCACTGCGCTGCTGTTTGCCGGAAAGGGCGGGGCGGCTTACGAGCCCGCGCAGCTTCCCGGATTCCTTGCGGCCTTCGTCGCGGCCTTTGTCTGGGCCGGCTATTCGGTGCTGTCGCGGCGGCTGAAAGCGATCCCGACCGATGCCGTGGTCGGCTTCTGTTTCGTCACGGCGCTGCTGGCGGCGATCATGCATCTGGCCACCGAAGTCACGGTGTGGCCGTCGACGCCGACGCAGTGGCTGGCGGTGATCGGCCTCGGCCTCGGGCCGGTCGGCGCGGCCTTCTATGCCTGGGACATCGGCATGAAGCGGGGCGATATCCGCCTGCTCGGCGCGGCGTCCTACGCGACGCCGCTGTTGTCGACGGCGTTCCTGATCGCGGCCGGCTATGCCGAGGCCACGGTGACGATCTGGCTGGCCGCCGTGCTGATCGCCGGTGGCGGCTTGATCGCGGCGAGGGATATGTTCCGGAAGCGCGCCTGGAGCATGGTCCGCCGGAGTTGAGTTGCTCAACCCCCGTCATCCTTCGAGGCTCGCGGCTCGCGCCGCTCGCGCCTCGGGATGACGGCTCTCGTGCGATGTTGCGCGCCAACCGATTTCCCGGTCAGACACGAAGGTGCGCGCACCTCAGCGCGGTCATGCCTTGTTCTTGCGCTCGCGCAATTCGCCGAACACCTCCGCCGCGCTCTTGCCCGACAGGCCGACCGCGGCAGCCACCTCCGGCGCGTCGGCACGCAGGAAGACGTTGGCCTTCTTCTCCTCGCCGAGCAGCACTGGGATGGTGGGCCGGCTGTCGGCGCGCAGACGGCTGACCTCCTCGGCGCGGGCGCGCAGCGCCGGATTGTTCGGCTCGATGGTGAGCGCGAACTTGATGTTGGCGGCGGTGTATTCGTGGCCGCAATAGAGCCGCATAGGGTCGGGCAGCGCCCGCAGCTTCAGCAGCGACTCCCACATCATCGGATGGGTGCCTTCCAGCACCCGCCCGCAGCCGATCGAAAACAGCGTGTCGGCGGCGAACAGCGCCTGCTCATCGTCAAACACATAGCTGATGTGGTCGAGGGTATGGCCGGGCGTATCCAGCACGCGCGCGACGAGCGTGCCGACCCTCACCGTGTCGCCTTCCTTGACGCGCTCGTCGACATCGGCGATCGGCGTTGTCTTGTCATAGGGCGCAACCACACGGCAGTCGTATTTCTGCTTCAGCTCGGCGATGCCGCCGACATGGTCGGCATGGTGATGGGTGACGAGAATGTCCGTGAGGCGCCAGCCCTCGCGCTGCAACGCCCTGATGATCGGGCCGGCTTCCGGCGCATCGACCGCCGCCGTCGCCTTGCTGGCCGGATCGTGCACGAGATAGCCGAAATTGTCCGACAGGCAGGGGAATACGCGAATCTCTGCGGCCATGATCACTCCATTCGTCGCGGTGGGCAGACCAGTGTTCCGATTCTGAAGTTCGCATGTCTTCGCGGCAAGCTCCGATGCGAACTTCGGAATCAAAGGGACACGAGCAACTTGATGATTCTCGTGTGGTTCAGCTTCAGAAGTTCGCTTGACGGACTCGCGGAGAAAGTCAAGCGAACTTCTGAACCGCCACACTAGCATAGCGGTGGGGCCGGTGAAACGCCGGCCGCGGCGGCCAAAGGCCACGGCGCCAGTCGCGGCATGCGCCGTGATCCGACGGCGTCGTCGCAACGTTCTGCGGGTTCAGCCTTGACGCTTTTTTGTTGAAGGGACCAGGTTCAACGTTCGTCGAAACGCGATAAAGTTGCGCCATGACCATCGACGTGATCGATCTGCGCGATTTCTATTCCCGCCGTCTCGGAATCGTGGCGCGGCGTCTGATCAATCGCGGCATCCGGGCCTTCTGGCCGGACGCGCACGGCCAGCGCGTTCTCGGGCTCGGCTATCCGACGCCCTATCTCGGCCTGTTCCGCGACGAGGCCGAGCGCTGTATCGCGATGATGCCGGCGACGCAGGGCGTGCTGCGATGGCCCACCGGCCGTCCGGCGCTGGCTTCGCTGGTCGATGTGCTGTCGCTGCCGCTGGCGGATGCCGCGATGGATCGCATCCTGATCGTGCACGCGCTGGAAATGTCCGACGATCCCGAAGCGCTGTTGCGCGAGGTCTGGCGCGTGCTGGCGCCGTCCGGCCACATGCTGGCGATCATCCCCAACCGGCGCGGGGTGTGGACGCGCACCGACACGACGCCGTTCGGGCACGGCCGGCCCTATTCGCGCTCGCAGATCACCGACCTGCTGCGCCAGACCTGGTTCACGCCGACCGCATGGGGCGAAGCGCTGTTCGTGCCGCCGGTCGGCAGCGGCTGGTTCCTGCGCTCGGCAATGGCGTGGGAGCGGCTCGGCGCGACGCTGTCGCTGCCCTTTGCCGGCGTGCATATCGTCGAGGCGAGCAAGCAGGTCTATCGCGCCATTCCCGCGACGCGGGTCCGGCCGCGCCTGATCCCCTCGCTCGATCCGGTGCTGGTGCCGTCGTCATCGACGTTGCAGCGCTGAGGCGCGCGATTGACTGAGGGCCGCTGAAGCCGCGGCCGCACCTGGCGACGGCGCGCGCCGCGACACCTCGCGGCGATGTTGAGAGATGATATTGCCGTGCGGCCCTCGGCGCATGACGCCGTTGAGCAGGCCGCGATGCGTCCCGCTCCTATTCGTTGCCGGGGCTGAGCTCCTCGCTCGGGGCGGCTGGCGCTGCGGCAGCGTCGACCCGCGGGCTGTGCAGGCGACGGCGGCGGCGCGGAGGGAAGCGCTCGCCGGTGGGCTGCTGCTGGCCGTTCGCATCGACGCCGTTTCCGTTGCCGTTCTGCTGCGGCTGCTGCGCGCCGGTGATGAAAGACGGCAACTGGTCGACGGCGTTGTCCTGCGACGGCTGCGGCTGGTATTGCGGCTGGGCGCGCTGCTCGCGGTAGGACTGTTCGCGGCGGGGCTGCTGCTCGCGCGGCTGCTCCTGGTCGCGGGGCTGGAAACGCTGCTCGCGCGGCTGCGGCTGGGACTGCGGGAACGGCTGCTGCTGCGGCACGAAGCCGGGCTCCGCGCCGAAGGTCGAATAGCCCTCGTCGCCCTCGCCGTCATCGGCAAGCTCGATGTCGTGGCGCTGTTGCTGCTGCGGCTGGTTCTGCCGAAGCTGCTCCTGCGCGGCGGCGATCAGGCGGAAATAGTGCTCGGCGTGCTGGTAATAGTTCTCCGAAGCCACCGGATCGCCGGAACCGCGGGCATCGCGGGCGAGCTGGACATATTTTTCGGCGATGTGAGAGGCGGTCCCGCGAATCTTGATGTCCGGACCGTTCGACTCAAAGACGCGCGTCATCGGATTCTGGCCGCGCCGGTTGTTGTTATTGTTGTTGTTCCGGCTGCGCATCCGCTTGTTATTCTGACCGTTTCTCATGTCTTGCCTTTATCAGTCCTCAAATGCCGCCACATCAGTTCGCCATGGCCGCCATGCGTCAGCTCTCCGTGTCATGCCGACCGGAAAGGCTCAAACCTATCGATGGTGCCGTTCGTCGCGTGCCACAAAGACGCGTTCCCCACCCGCCAGCGGGCGAAAAGCCCGGCCGGCTGGATCAAATCAAGCGGCCTGCCGCAGCAAGCCCAGTTTTCCCGTAAGAGTTTTCAACCGTATAATCGGGCTTTCGTTGGCTTCGCGGTCGATGGGCAGCGCAGCTCTTTCAGCCAACGCGCACAACAAAACCTGCCTTTGGAACCTGTTCGCTAGGGCGGCTCTCGCTCTGAGAGCGTCGACCTCAGCCCCGGCTGTCGAGGGGGCCAGCAACCCTTAACCGATACTATGCCGGGAACGTAGTCGGTCCCACGCAATATTCCAAGAGATTTTTTTGCGACGAAATCAGACTTTATCGGGGCCGGGACGGTAGGCGAGGACCCGCGGAATCCCCGCCAGATCGGGCCGCGGCGGCCCGTGCGGAACGAGGCCGGCGGCGCCCGCCAGCCACGCCACATCGGGGGCCTGGTGCTGGCCGATTTCGAGAATCAGCGTGCCATGGCGGGCCAGGCGGCTGCGGGCCTGGGCCAGGATCGCGCGATAGGCATCGAGGCCGTCATGGCCGCCGTCGAGCGCGCGGCCGGGATCGTAGGCGCGCACCTCGACCGGCAGCGAACCGATATCGCCGCTCGGGATATAGGGCGGGTTGGAGACGATCAGATCGAACGGCCCGGTCAGCGCGGCGGCATAGTCGCTCGCCACGAAGGAGGCGCGCGCGGCAAGGCCCAGCCGGGCCGCGTTGCGGCCGGCGGTGCGCAGCGCATCCTGGCTGATGTCGGTGCCGATGCCGGCGGCGTGCGGCAATTCGTGAAGCAGCGCCAGCAGGATGGCGCCCGATCCGGTGCCAAGGTCGGCGATGCGCAGCGGCGCCGTGATCCGCCCCTCGCTGCGCAGGATGTCCAGCGCGGTGCTGACGATGGTTTCGGTGTCGGGGCGCGGCACCAGCGTCTCCGCCGACAATTCCAGCGTCAGGCTCCAGAATTCCTGCTGGCCGAGCAGGCGCGCCACCGGCTCGCCGGCGATCCGGCGGCGCGTGAGGGCCGCGAGCTCCGCCGCTTCCGCCGCCGTCACCCGGCGGGCGCGGTCCGCGATCATGGCGGTGAGGTCGAGCTGCAGCACGTGGCCGAGCAGCAGACGGGCGTCGAGCTCGGGGGTCTCGATCGCCGCCCGCTGCAGGGTCGCCGCCAAGCCGCGCCGCGCGGCCTCGATGGTCTGGCCGGCGACATCCTGGACGGGGCTCACCGCCGCGCCTTCATGCCGCGGCCCCCTGCGCCGCGAGCTGCGCGGCCTGATGCTCGGTGGTGAGCGCGTCGATCAATTCGCCCAGCGCCTCGCCGGACATCACCTGCGGCAGCTTGTAGAGCGTCAGGTTGATGCGATGATCGGTGACGCGTCCCTGCGGGAAATTGTAGGTGCGGATGCGTTCGGAGCGATCGCCCGAGCCGACCTGGCCGCGGCGGTCGGCGGAGCGCTCGGAATCGAGGCGCTGACGCTCGGCATCATAGAGCCTCGAGCGCAGGATGTTCATCGCGCTGGCGCGATTCTTGTGCTGCGAGCGGCTGTCCTGCATCATCACCACGATGCCGGTCGGGATGTGGGTGATGCGGATCGCGGACTCGGTCTTGTTGACGTGCTGGCCGCCCGCGCCCTGCGCGCGCATGGTCTCGATGCGCAGGTCCTCCTGCTTGATGTCGATATCGACGTCCTCGGCCTCCGGCAGCACCGCCACCGTCGCCGCCGAGGTGTGGATGCGCCCCTGCGTCTCGGTGTCGGGCACGCGCTGCACGCGATGCACGCCGGATTCGAATTTCAGCCTGGCGAAGGCGCCGCGGCCCTGCACCTCGGCGATGATTTCCTTGTAGCCGCCGACGGTGCCCTCGCTGGCGGAAATCACCTCGACCTTCCAGCCCTGCAGCGCGGCGAAGCGCTCATACATCCGGAACAGGTCGCCGGCGAACAGCGAAGCCTCGTCGCCGCCGGTGCCGGCGCGGATTTCGAGGATGACGTTGCGCTCGTCCATCGCGTCCTTGGGCAGCAGCGCGACGCGGATCTGCTGCATGAGATCGTCGCGGCGGGCCTCGAGCTCGGGGCGTTCGGCTTCGGCAAGCTCGCGCATTTCGGCGTCGGTGGCCGGATCCTTCACCAGCGCATCGATGCCCGCGATCTCGGCGACGACCGCGCGATAGGTCTTCACCGCATCGATGACGGGGTTGAGCTCGGCCAGCTCGCGCGTGATGCGGACGTAGTTGTCCGCTCCGACGTCGCCGAGCAGCTGCGCCTCGAGTTCGGCGTGGCGTGCCAGCAGGATATCCAGTTTGGCTTCAGGGAGCATGATCCAGTCTCGGTCGATTACGGGGCGAGGGCGTTCGGTGCGGCTCGGCCCGCTACAACGACAGTCCCTCGGCTTCGGCGAACCGCTTCAATTCCTCGCGGATCGAGACGCTGCCCGCGGGCGCGTCGAGCAGCTCGTTCATCATCGTCTCGGCCTTGCGGGCGTCGAGGTCGAGGATCAGGGCCTTGACCGGCCCATGCGCCGTCGCGGAGAGCGACAGCGAGCGATAGCCCAGCGCGATCAGCGCCAGCGCGCCGATCGGGGTCGACGCCATCTCGCCGCAGAGCGAGGCGGAGCGCCGCGCCGCCTTGGCCTTGCGGATGATGTCGCGCAGCGCGCGCATGATCGGCGCCGACAGCGTGTCGAACCGATCCGAGACCTTGGCGTTGCCGCGGTCGACCGCGAACATGAACTGGAACAGGTCGTTGGAGCCGACCGACACGAAATCGACCTTCTCCAGCAGTTCGTCGAGCTGATAGAGCAGCGCCGGCACCTCGATCATGGTGCCGATGTCGATCCGTTCCGGCAGGGCGTGGCCATGCTGGCGCAGATAGGTGAGCTCGCGCTCGACGATCTGCTTGGCGCTGTCGAACTCGGCGATCTCCGAGATCATCGGGAACATGATGCGCAAGGCGCGGTTGCCTCCGGCGCGCAGCAGCGCGCGGACCTGGCCGCGCAGCAGGCCGGGCCGGTCGAGGCCGAGGCGGATCGCGCGCCAGCCCAGCGCCGGGTTTTCCTCGATCACCGTCTCCATATAGGGCAGCGCCTTGTCGCCGCCGATGTCGAGGGTGCGGAAGGTCACCGGCTTGCCGTTGGCGGCGTCGAGCACGGCGCGGTAGAGCGCAAGCTGCTCCGCCGCGCGCGGCAGGCTCTGGCCCACCATGAACTGCAGCTCGGTGCGGAACAGGCCGATGCCGGCGCAGCCGGTGTCGGTGATATGGGGCAGGTCGATGACGAGACCGGCATTGAGCAGCAGTTCGACGGGCTGGCCGTCCTTGGTCACGCTCGGGCGGTCGCGCAGCGCCAGATACTGCGCCTGCCGCCGGGCGCGAAAGCGCACGCGCTCCGCATAGGCGGATTCGATTTCCGCCGACGGCCGGACATAGACCGAGCCCGACGTGCCGTCGACGATGATGGCGTCGCCCGGGTCGGCCATGCCGACGGCGTTCTGCACCTCGCCGACCGCGGGGATGCCGAGCGCGCGGGCGACGATGGAGACATGCGAATTGGCGGTGCCCTCCTCGAGCACCAGCCCCCGCAGCCGCTTGCGGTCGTAGTCGAGCAGCGCCGCGGGGCCCATCGAGCGCGCGACCAGGATGGCATTGTCGGGCAGCTGCTCGCGCGAGGGGGCGTGATCCTGCCCGACCAGCTGCCGCAGCAGGCGCTGGCCGAGATCCTCGAGATCGTGCAGGCGGTCGCGCAGATAGGGATCGGTCGAGCGCAGCATGCGGGCGCGGGTGTCGGACTGCACGCGCTCGACGGCGGCCTCGGCGGTGAGGCCGGTGGCCACCGCCTCGTGCAGCTTGTGCGACCAGCCATGATCGTTGGCGAACATGCGATAGGCTTCGAGCACGTCGCGATGCTCGCCGCCTTCGGCGACGTCGCCGCGCTCCAGCATGTGGTCGAGGTCGGAGCGCAGCTTCGCCAGCGCCGCATCCAGCCGCTTCATCTCGTTCGGCAGGTTCTCGGCGATGTAGTTGGTGATGACGACGCGCGGCTCGTGCAGCACGACATGGCCGAGCGCGATGCCGTCGGAGAGGATGGAGCCCGTGGTCAGGTAGGGATGGCGCACCGCAGGCTCGGCGCCGGGCTGGGCCAGCGACGACAATTCGCCCGAGGCGATCATCTCGGCGAGCACCATCGCGGTGGTCTGCAGCGCCTCGACCTCCTCCTCGACATAGGTGCGCTTGGCGCGGTTCTGCACCACCAGCACGCCGAGCGTATTGCCCGCGCGCAGGATCGGCACGCCGAGGAAGGAATTGTAGATCTCTTCCCCGGTCTCCGGGCGGAACGAGAAGGCGGGGTGGCTTTGCGCGTCGGACAGGTTGAGCGGCGTGGCCTCGCTCGCCACCAGGCCGACCAGGCCCTCGTGCGGGCTCAGCACGGTCTTGTGGACGGCGTCGCGGTTGAGGCCTTCGGTGGCGTAGAGTTCCAGGGTGTTGTCGACGCGCAGCACGTAGGTCGAGCAGACTTCCGCCACCATGTTGGCGGCGATCAGCACCACAATCTTGTCGAGCCGCTCCTGGGCGCTGACTTTCTCCGCCATCACCTCGCGGAGTCGCCGCAACAAGACGCGGGGACCGCCCGCTGCGCTCCGCATGTGCCGATATCCTTCCCCTCGGGCTTCGCGCGACCTCCGGCCGCGGTGGCTAAACCAAAGAAAACCAAAAATTTTATCTGTTCGGCGCGTCGCGAGGGCGGGCCAGAACATGCCTTCGCCGCGCTGGCCGGCCGAGGGCCCGCGCGGGCAGCCTGTCTAGGCCGTATAGCGAATTGCGGCTTGTTTTGCCAAGCAAAACCCCTGCCATTTCATGGCGTTTCGATGGCAGGGCCGGAGCGGCGCTAGCCGATGCCGGCGGCGAGCGTGGCGTAGCCGTTCCAGATGATCTGGATACCGATGCACAGCAGGATGAAGGCCGACAGCCGCATCACCACGCTGGTGCCGCGCTCGCCGAGGATGGCGACCAGATCGCCGGCGAAGCGGTAGCAGACATAGATCGTCAGGGCGACCGCGGCGAGGCCGGCGACGGCCGCGCCGGCGACCAGAGCGAGATCGCCGAAACCCGAATTGACCGCCGGCCGCTGGCTGCCCAGCGTGATCGCGACCGAAATCGAGCCCGGCCCCACGGTGAGCGGCATGGTGAGAGGATAGAAGGCGTCGACCCGGGCGTCGGCGGCATGGGCGGTGGCGCTGCGCTGGTCCTCCAGCTCCTCGCTGGCGTGCAGCAGCTTCCAGGCGAAAGCCGCCACCACGGTGCCGCCGGCGATTCGCACCACCGGCAGCGTGATGCCGAAGAACTCCAGCACGTGCGAGCCGATGATGAGCGAGCCGAGCAGCAGCACGAAGCTGTTGATCGCGACCCCGCGCGCCAGCGCCGGGCGGTCCCTGGCATGCAGATGGGTCAGGCGCAGGAAGATCGGAGCGCCGCCGATCGGATTGACGACGGGGAACAGTCCGGCGAACACCAGCAGGAAGGCGTTGGCGGCGGTTCCGATGTCGCTCACGATCGGCCTCGCATGGCGGGCGCGCCGTCAGCCTTTGTCGAGGCCGTACAGCGAATGCAGGGTGCGGACGGCAAGCTCGGTATAGGCGGCGTCGATCAGCACCGAGAACTTGATCTCGGAGGTGGTAATGGCGCGGATGTTGATGTTGCGCTCCGAGAGGGCCGCGAAGGCCTTGGCGGCAATGCCGGCATGGCTGCGCATGCCCGAGCCGATCACCGAGACCTTGGCGACGTCGGTGGCGCTGTCGAGGCGGGCGAAGCCGATCTGCGCCTTGGCGTCGAGGATGGTCTGCCGGGCGCGCTCGAAGTCGGTCGCCGGCACGGTGAAGGTCAGGTCGGTGGTCTTGCCGTCCTCCGACACGTTCTGGACGATCATGTCGACGTTGATATTGGCGGCGGCCAGCGGCACGAAGATGGCGGCGGCGACGCCCGGCTTGTCCTCGATCTGGCGGACCGAGATCTGGGCTTCGTCCTTGGAGAAGGCGATGCCGGTGACGACGTGGCTTTCCATCAGTTCCTCCTCGCTGCAGATCAGCGTTCCGGGCGGGGTTGCGTGCGGGTCGATCGAGCCGGGCTCGTCGAAGCTGGAGCGGACGAAGATCGGCATGTTGTGCACCATGCCGAGCTCCACCGAGCGCACCTGCAGCACCTTGGCGCCCTGCGAGGCCAGCTCCAGCATGTCCTCGAAGGCGATCCGGTCGAGCCGGCGGGCCTTGGGCACGATCCGCGGGTCGGTGGTGTAGACGCCGTCGACGTCGGTGTAGATGTCGCAGCGGTCGGCCTTGATCGCGGCCGCCACCGCCACCGCCGAGGTGTCGGAGCCGCCGCGGCCCAGCGTGGTGATGCGGCCGGTCTGCGGATTGACGCCCTGGAAACCGGCGATCACCGCGACCTCGCGGCGGTCCTGGAAGCGCTTGATGATCTCGCTGCCGTCGATGTCGAGGATCCGCGCCGCGGCGTGGGCGTCCGACGTCTTGATCGGAATCTGCCAGCCCTGCCAGGAGCGGGCCTGGATGCCCAGCGCCTGCAGCGCGATCGCCAGCAGGCCGGAGGTCACCTGCTCGCCGGAGGCGACCACCGCGTCGTATTCGCGGGCATCGTGCATCGGCGAGGCCTCGCGGCACCAGGCCACCAGCTCATTGGTCTTGCCGGCCATGGCCGACACCACGACGGCAACGTCATGGCCGGCATCCACCTCACGTTTGACGTGACGGGCGACGTTCTGGATGCGCTCGATATTCCCGACGGACGTGCCGCCGAATTTCATGACAAGCCGGCCCATGACGGATGGTATGTTCCTTGAGGACAAAAGGGTATGATGCAACGTGAGTTGCGCCGCGGGAAGCCAAAGGCGCGTATACATAACGG
>Ga0180222_1001405_pt1 | contig 25066 bp, 28 predicted proteins | sample eDN5th37CKraftOP_FD_151336 | JGI IMG/M metagenome (GOLD analysis project Ga0180222, IMG submission 151336) | Enriched Organic Plus compost microbial communities from Emeryville, California, USA - eDNA 5th pass 37_C Kraft OP (version 2) (version 2) ...
GACTTTTTTGGAGGTAATATAGAATCGAACTCTAAATGTAGAGGCTCAATCCATCGCCGTCATCAACCCCACGTTGGCAATGTGAATTGGAGGCAAACGGGATTCGGAGAATCCTCCCTCCGCAGGGGGTGCTTGCCGGGGCATGGAACCACGGAATTTCCATGGCTGTCTCCGGGATGCCACGCCCGCTGCAGGGCACGCCATACGCGACAAGAGTGTGACGCGCGGAATTCATATGCGCTTTGAATAACTTGCACACATGCGCTGCAGCACTGATACCCACCGACATTTACAGTTCCGCCGTCTTCCCGACGTCGCTCGATCGATTGACTTTCCATCCGATTTGAAGGGAACTAGCGCCGCGAACTGTCCCAAAATGGGCTAAAAAGGGGGAGCATCATGAGGAAATTCGGTTTCGTTCTCGCGACGGTGTCGGCGCTTGCGCTCGGCTCGTTGGTTTCGGCGCAGCCCGCCCGCGCGGACGCAGGCGCCACGATCGCCATCGTCGGCGGGCTCGGCTGGGGCTATTGCCACATCACCTACGGGCAGCCGCGCCAGACGCCGCTCTGCGCCTTCCACGACTACTGGCATGCCCGGTGGCACGCCGCGCAGGCGCCGAAGAAGTAAGCCGCAACAGCGCGGCTGAACGGCGCCCGTTCAACCGCCACCATCGGATAGACACGAGCGCCGCAGGATGGATGGCTCCGCGGCGCTCGTTGCATTTCAGCGCAGCGCAACGCGCGATTATTTCGGTGCGATCTCAAAGACGGCGCTGACCCGCGCGCGGATTTCCTGCTCACCCGCTTCGATCGGCACCGGCGCGCGCGCCGCGGCTTCCGCCTGCATCCGCATGACGACCGGCCGCGGGCTGTCGATCGAATCCTCCGTGATCGAGAGGATGCGCACGATCCGCACGCCGGCGGCCTCAGCCAGGAGATCCGCCTTGCGCATCGCGTCCTTGGTCGCCGCGACGCGGGCCGCATCGCGCGCCGGTCCCGGCTCGGCGAGCGTGAGCTCGATGCCGCGGATCTGGTTGGCGCCGCTCGTCACCAGTTGGTCGAGGAGCGCGCCGAGCTTCTCCAGGTCGCGCACGCGCACCGAGACGTTGTTGCCGGCCTCGTAGGCGACGAGCTTCGGCGCCTCGCGCGAGCCCTGAGTTGGAAAAGAATATTGCGGCCGCAGCGAAAGCTGGCTCGTCTCGATGTCCTTCGCGGCGACGCCCGCCTCCTTCACGGCGGCGATCACCGCGGTCATCGCCTTGGAATTCTGCGCCAGCGCATCGCCCGCGCGCGGCGCCTGCGATACGACGCCGACCGTGACAATCGCCATGTCCGGACGCGCGGTGACGAGACCTTCGCCGGTGACGGCGAGCGTCGGCATGTTCTTGTCCTGCGCCGACGCCGGGGAAACGAGCGCGAACGCCAGGGGCAACGCCAAAAGAAGGCCGGCACGGAATGACGAAAGGGCGAATATCATGAGTTCCTCCATTGCAACCCGGGGAACCAGCACGACGTTCTGGGCCGGATTGCGGCAGGAAATTACTACCAGCGCTGAAAGACGAAGAACGCCCCGAACGCGATCAGGGTAAAGCCGAGCGCGTGATTCCAGCCGAGCGGCTCGTTGAGATAGAGCGCCGAGAAGGCTGCGAAGACGACGAGTGTGATGACCTCCTGCATCGTCTTCAACTCGGCGGTCGTATAGACCACGCTGCCGATGCGGTTGGCCGGCACCGCCAGACAATATTCGATGAAGGCGATGCCCCAGCTCGCCACGATGGCGAGGATCAGCGGCGTCGTCTTGTATTTGAGGTGCCCGTACCAGGCGAACGTCATGAAGATGTTGGACGCGATCAGGAGAACGATCGGCGTCAGCGCAGGTGTGAACGGCATGGCGGAAAGACAATCCGCGCACCCGGCGCGGGCGATCCGGCTGCCACAGCCGGACAGGGATCAACTCTAAATCCCCAGCGAGATTCCCGCATGGCGCGACAATGCGGCATTCGGGCGCGCGGAACCGCGCTTCTTCACCCGCCTCCGCTCGGTCACGATCTTCTTCTACGAGATACTCCATTCACACGGTTTGGGAGACTGGCCGATGCGCCACGTGCTGCTGCTTCCTGGCATTCTCCTTTCCCTTCTGTTTGCGTCGGTTCCGGCCGGCGCGATCAAGAAGGTGCCCTATCCCGAAATCACCGTGCGGGGCCTCCCGGTGTTCAAAGGTGATCCGGCGTTGAATGATCTGCGCAAGCGGCTCGCCGCCGCCGTCGCCGCCAAGGACGCCGATGCCGCCGCCGCGCTCGCCGCCCCCAACTTCGAGTGGACCGCCGGCGGCGTTCCGGTTGACGATTTCGATCCGAAGCGCGATGCCGCCCACAATTTCAAGGTCGCGTTCGGATTTCGTCCGGCCGGAAAAGATGCCGACGGCCCGACCGACGTCGGCCCCCAGTGGGAGCTGTTGAATTTCTTCGCGGCCGACGAAACGTTGACGCAGGAACCGAATTCCACGCTCGTCTGCGGCTCAACCATCGCCAAGGTCACCGACGAAGCCGCGTTGGAGGAGGCGCTTCAGCGCGTCGACGAGCCGGACGACCTGTCGGAATGGGTTTACACCCTTGGCGAGATCACGCTGACCACGGCGCCGGACGGCGGCGGCACCGTCGCCAAAGTGAAGAGTGTCGCGATGCCGATCACGGCCGTGCATCCGGAGCCGTCGGGAGACGGAAACGCACCGGCGCCCACCCATTTCGAATTGCTCTTGCCGTCGGGCCAGTCCGGCTGGACGCCGGTTGAAGGCCTCCGCCCGCTGTTCATCGACCGCCTCTGCTTCGCCAAGGTCGGCGACGAATGGAAGATCGCGTTGTACGACCAATCGGAGTAAGGCGGCGCGAGCGGCCACGGAACAAGAGATCGCGGATCGCCCGTCCCACTGTTGCCCACTCACCACTTGCTTGCGCGTGGCGCGCGCCTCCCTTTAGATCGACTTCCCGGCGCATGTTCCGGCGAAGTGGGCACCGGTTCGCCGTTAAGAACATGCGCCCAGCAAAAATACGACGAGGCGCCCATGATCATCGAGAACCAGCAACAAGTGACCGAGGCGGTGCTCGAAGCCGTGAACCGCACCGCCGATCCGCGGCTGCGCGAGATCACCGGCGCCCTCGTCCGTCATCTGCATGCATTCGCCCGCGAGGTGAAGCTGACCGAGGACGAATTCCGTGCCGCCTGCGCCTATATTGCGGCGCTCGGCCAGAAGACCACGCCGACCCACAACGAAGTCGTGCTGATGGCGGGGTCGCTCGGCTTCTCCACCCTCATCTGCCTGCTCAACAACGGCAACAACGGCCAGACCGAAACCTCGGCCAATCTGCTCGGCCCGTTCTGGCGCATGAATTCGCCGCGCACCGAAAGCGGCGGCTCGCTCGTGCGCTCGCCGACGCCCGGCCCGGCAATCTTCGTGAACATCTGGGTACAGGATCAGAGCGGAAAGCCGATCGCCGATGCCGAGGTCGACGTCTGGCATTCGTCGCCCGAAGGCTTCTACGAAAATCAGGACCCCAAGCAGGCGCACATGAACCTGCGCGGCAAGTTCACGACCGACGAGAACGGCCACTTCAACTTCCGCAGCATCAAGCCGGCAGGCTATCCCATTCCCATCGACGGGCCGGTGGGCGATCTCATCCGCGCACAGGGCCGCCATCACTATCGGCCCGCCCACCTGCACTTTCTGATCTTCAAGCCCGGCTTCAAGACGCTGATCTCGCAGGTTTACGTCAACGACGATCCCGTGCTCGACACGGACGTGCAGTTCGGCGTCACGCGCGCGCTGATCGGCAATTACGTTCGCCACGAGAACGGACCGGCGCCAGCGCCCGACGTCGAAGGGCCTTGGTACTCGCTCGACTACACTTTTAAGATGGAGCCGGGCGAAGCCAAGCTGCCACGTCCGCCGATCGACTGAATCAAAACCGAAGAAAACGGATTCCGCGCCGCCGATTGCCGCGCACGGGGGAAAGTGTTGCGATGAAAGTCTTCGTCTTCGACCTGCTGCCTTACGACCGTCATTTCGAGGAAGCCAAGGCCGAACGCTTTCTTCCCTATCCGCTGTCGGGCAAGAATTTCGACCGCGAGATCGCCGCGCGCACCTACGAGGAACATCTCAAGGTCTGGGAGGAGATGGACCGCCTCGGCTTCGACGGCGTCGGCCTGAACGAGCACCACACCACGCCGCACGGACTAATGAACTCGCCGAATATGATGGCGGCGGTCGCGGCGCAACGCACGAAGCAACTGAAGTTCCTGATCCTCGGCAATCTCCTGCCGCTGCACAATCCGCTGCGCATCGCCGAGGAACTGGCGATGGCCGATTGTCTCTCGCGCGGCCGCGTGATCTCCGGCATCGCCCGCGGCGTGCCGCGCGAATACAAGGTGTATCGCGTGCCCATGGCGGAGTCGCGCGCGCGCTTCGAGGAAGCCTTCGACGTGATCATGAAGGCGTGGACGCAGGACACGTTCACCCACGAAGGCAAGTTCTGGAACTACAAGGACGTCTCGATCTGGCCGCGCCCCTACCAGCAGCCGCACCCGCCCATGTATGTTCCCTTCACCGGCAGCCGCGAGACGATCGAGTTCGCCGGCAAGCACAATCTCAACGGCGTCATCCATTACATGCACAAGGGCCTGACCGAGGACATCGTCGCCCTGTTCGCACGCGCGCTCGCGCAAAACGGCCACCAGATCACGCCCGAACACCTCTGCGTCGTGACCGATGCCTACGTGGCGGACAGCAAGGCGAAGGCCATCGACGAATACGCCCCCTACTTCCTCTATTACAACCAGACGCTCTGGCATCACGGCAGCCTGCCCGACAAGGACGCACCGCCGCCGAAAGCACAGGGATTCGTCAGTTCGTCCTCGCACGACTACGTGCGCCCGGAGAACAAACCGTTCGCCGAAATGGACCGCGCCAGGATCCGCAACATGACGCGCGCCGACGTCGAGCAGCGCGTCGCGACCAACGATCTCGCCTGGGGCACCCCGAAGGAAGTCGCCGACCGCCTGATCGAGGTCGCCGAGATCGCCGGCGCCAATTCCATCATGGTGATGCTGAACCAGGGCGCCATGCCGAACGACATGTTCCTGGAGCAGGTTCGCCGTTTCGGGCGGGAGGTCCTGCCGCGGCTCCAGGCGCATGAGGTCAAGCGCATTCCGGCTCTGGAGATTGCCGGGTAGCGCACCACCGGATGCCCGGAACACGGTTGCTTAACGAATTCAGCCGACGATGGCGCCGTGGCGACGTCGACTGTCGAAGGGGTGCGGCCGGCCGGACGGGCGAGCGAAATGTCTCGTCCGTTATGCATTGTGTTTCTTGTTCTATTCATCCTCGGCGGCATCGCAGCCGCGCTGAACAAGGACATCCGTAAGGGCTTCGACGAGCTCGCGCATGTTTCCTACGTCGCAGCCTTGCAGACGAATAAGGAGTCATGGCCGCGGCTCGAACAATTGCACATGCTCGATCCGGCAAGCTTCCGCTTCACGGATGAAGCGAGCTACCTCAATCACACGCCCCTCTATTATCTGCTGCACGCCCATCTCGGCCCTGCAATCGAAGGACATCCCGAGGCGCTGATCTGGCATCGCCTGCTCGACGTCGGGATGGCGGCCATTGGTCTCGCGGCGGCACTCGCGCTCACCTTCGCCCTCGGATTCTCGCGGCTGGAGTTTCTCGCCTACGCCGTCCCACTCATCGCCACGCCCGTGCTCGTTCCGCTGGCCGGCGCCGTCAACAATGATAACGCCGCGTTTGCGGGTGGCGCGCTTGCATTGTTCGCGGCCGGGCGCTTGCTTACGGGCGCCGGCACGGCGTGGCTGGTCGTTGCGCTGATCGGCCTCGTGATTGCAGCCGCAGCGAAGCTCACGGGCTTCCTGCTGGTCGGCGGCTTCCTTGGCGCGCTGTTCCTGTATCTGGTCTGGCGGAAGCAGATGACCCGCGGCTGGCTGGTTCTGTTCGTCGCCGCGTTCCTCGTCGCGGCCGCGCCATATCTCGCTTTTCTCGTACAATATAGAAGTCTCGCACCCGAAACGTCCGCGCAGCTCGCCATGCTGCAGGACGCCGCCCGCGAGATGGGATGGGCGGGCGCGCCGCGGCTTTCCTTCCCGGCCTACGCGATCAATTTCACCACGTCCTTCGTTGCCGGCTGGATGCCGACCCTCGCGCCGCGCAACGCCATGCATCATGCGATGCTGGCGATCCCGATCGCGGCGATCACCTGCGCCATTGCCGGGTCGTGGCTCGCGATCCGCCGCGCGCTCGCAGGAAGGGAGCATCCGCTGGATGTCATGGTCGTTGCCGGCTTCTTCGCCCTGGCGGCGACCTTCATCCTTCACATCGTCTTCAGCTACGAACGCCATCTCGCCACCGGCTGGCTCATGGACGCTTATCCTCGCTACTACCTGCCGATGATCGCCATCGTCCCGCTCGCCTGCATCGTACTGCTTCGCGCCGTGGAACCGCGATGGCAGCCGGCACTGCTCGCGTTTCTGATTGGCGGCCCCGTAGTCTTCCGACTGCTGGGCGGACCGCTCGGCGGCTGACGGCCGGCTCCACCGCTTTCTTTGCCGCAGTCGCCCGGCCATACTCCTGCCCGCAGGGATCGTCATCGATTCCGCAAACGTTCCAGCGCAATTGAAATACGGCCGGGCGAACATGCATGAACGGTGAACAGACGCTGACGCTCGGTATTCTTGCCGCCACCTTCGCGCTCTTCGTCTGGGGACGCTGGCGTTACGACGTGGTCTCCGTCCTCGCGCTGTTGGCCGTCGTGCTCACGGGCCTCGCGCCGGCCGACCAGGCCTTCCTCGGCTTCGCGCATCCCGCCGTGCTCACGGTCGCGGCCGTGCTCATCATCAGTCGCGCCTTGCAGAATGCCGGCATCGTCGATGTCGTCGTGCAGTTCGTCGCGCCGCTGCGCGGCCGGGATACCCTGCAGATTGCCGCGCAAACCGCCGCCGTCGCCGTCCTTTCCAGTTTCATGAACAATGTCGGCGCGCTCGCGCTCCTGCTGCCGGTTGCGCTCCGCAATGCCCATCGCGGCGGCTATCCACCGGCCAAATCCCTGATGGCGCTCGCCTTCGGCTCGCTCCTCGGCGGGCTCACCACGCTCATCGGCACGCCGCCGAACCTGATCGTGTCGCTCTACCGGCAGGAGCAGACGGGAACGGCCTTCGCGATGTTCGATTTCACGCCCGTCGGCCTCGCCGTCGCAGCGGCCGGCGTCGCCTTTCTGGTTCTCGTCGGCTGGCGCCTCCTGCCCTATGAGGCACGCAGCGGCGAAGCCGACAAGCCGTTCGAGATCGAGGACTATGTCACCGAGGCGGTCGTACCGGAGGAGTCCAAGGCCGCCAACGCCACGGTCTACGAGATCGAGGAACTGACGGATGACGAGGTGACGGTGATCGGCGTCATCCACGGCGACATCAAGCGCCTCGCGCCGCCCGGCTATCAGCGGATCGCGGCCGGCGACATTCTGATCCTGCGCGGAAACGCCGAGGCGCTGAAATCGTCGATCGACGCCGTGGGCCTCAAGCTCGCGGAAGACCGGATCGCCATGGAGGACCTCACGTCCAAGGACGTCGACATCGTCGAAGGCGTCGTCAGCAACAATTCGTGGATGATCGGTCGCACGCCCATCTCGATCCGGCTGCGCACTGTCTATGGCGTGAACCTGATCGCGCTCGCGCGCCGCGGCCGGCGCCTGACCGATCGCATCGGCGACACGACCTTCGCATCCGGCGACGTCGTGATGTTGCAGGGGCCCAAGGCCGAATTGTCCGAGACGCTCGCCACGCTGCAGGTGCTGCCGCTCGCCGAGCGGGACCACGGGATCGGCCGCCCGCGCAGGCTACTGCTGGCAGCCGGAATTTTCGTCGCCGCCATCGCGCTGACGATCGCCGGCACGCTGCCCGTGCATGTCGCCTTCGTCGCCGCCGCAGCGGCATTGATCGTAACCGCCGTGGTCAAGCCCGACGAAGCCTACGCCGCGATCGACTGGCCGGTGATCGTGCTCATCGGCGCCATGTTCCCCGTCGGCGGCGCGCTGGAATCGACCGGCACCACCAAGCTGATCGCGGAATCGATCGTCGGCCTCGGCACCGGGCTCGAACCCGTCTGGATGCTCCTGATCGTCTTCGTCGTGACGATGTTCGTCTCCGACGTCATCAACAACAATGCGACGGCGATCCTCATGGCACCGATCGCCGTCGTCGTCGCGCACACACTCGATGCCAATCCGGACGCGTTCCTCATGGCGGTCGCGATCGGCGCGTCGTGCGCGTTCCTCACGCCCATCGGCCATCAATCCAATGCGCTGGTGATGGAGCCTGCCGGCTACCGCTTCGGCGACTATTGGCGCGTCGGCCTGCCGCTGGAACTTCTGATCACCGTTGTGACGATCCCTATGATTCTGCTGGTCTGGCCGCTGTAGAGTGCGCGCACGCAAGCGCGAGGGAAACCCCATGAGCGAAACAACAATCAACCTGCTGCTCTTCCCGAACCTGACGCAGCTTGACCTGACCGGTCCCTACGAGGTGCTGGCGCGCATGCCGGACGCGAAGATCGAACTCGTCAGCCCGACGCTCGACCCCGTGAAAAGCGATCGCGGCCTCGCCATCCTCCCCACGACGACACGCGAGCACGCGCCGGCCTGCGATCTCCTCGTCGTGCCGGGTGGCCCGGGCACCGACGACGCCATCCTCGATCCGCAATGGATCGCCTTCGTGCGCGAGCAGGCAAAAACAGCCCGCTGGATCTTCGGCATCTGCACCGGCTCGCTGCTGCTCGGCGCCGCGGGTCTCCTGCGCGGCCGCCGCTCCGGCGGTCACTGGCTCGCGCGCGATCTGCTGACACAGTTCGGCGCCATCGTCGTCGACGATCGCATGGTCGTGGACGGCAACATCTACACCTCCGGCGGCGTCACCGCCGGCATCGACATGGCGCTGCGCGTCGTTGCTGAGATCGCCGGCGAGGAAACGGCGAAACGCATCCAGCTCCAGATCGAATACGATCCCGAGCCGCCCTTCCGCTCCGGCACGCCGTTCACGGCGTCTGCCGAAACCGTCGAGGCGCAACGCAAGGCTGGTGCCGCGCGCCGGAAGATCCGCGAGGAAGCCGTCGCCAAGGCCGCCGCCGCGCTCAACAACCATTAACAACTCTTCCCTAGTCTGACGCCCGCAAAACGCGGGCGTCCCATGAAATTTCCAGGCCAGCCGCCGACCCTCGCCGGTTCGACCGCCGGGAATCTCCGCGCCGGCGGCCGCTTCTCGCCGAACATGGATACGTTGCGCGCGGTCGCGCACTGCTGGATCGTCGTCGCCGCCGCCGCCTACTTGTTCGATCTCTGGCGACAGACGGCCGTCGGACTCACCGACGGCAGCGGCCGCCCGTTCGGCGACGACTTCATCAACTATTATTCGGCGGCGAAGCTTGCCGTGCTCGGCCGCGTCGATGAAGTGTTCAACCTCGACGCATTCAACGCGTTCCAGGAAGCGGTCGTCGGCGCCGATGTCTTCTATACGGGCGTGAGCGGCCCGATCACCTTTTATCACTACGGCTATCCGCCGGTCCTGATCCTGCTGACGCTGCCGCTCGCGGCACTTCCCTATGCGCCGGCCCTCTTCGTCTGGCTCGGCACGGGCTGGTACGCCTTCTATCGCGCGCTGCACATCGCGATGCCGAATGGCGCCCTGCTTCTCGCACTCGCCGCACCCGCCGTATTCCTCAACGCGATGGCCGGCCAGAATGGATTTTGGACCGCGGCGCTTCTCGGCGGCGGCCTCGTCCTGCTCGAACGCAGGCCGGCCGTGGCCGGCATCCTGTTCGGGCTCCTGATCTTCAAGCCGCACCTTGGATTGCTGATTCCGGTTGCGCTGCTCGCCGGAAGGCAATGGCGGGCGTTCGCCGCTGCCGCGCTCACCGCACTCCTCGCCCTTGCCGCGAGCCTCGCGGCTTTCGGCGCCGACATCTGGGCCGATTTTCTGCGCACCACCACATTGCTGCGTCATGTCTTTCTCGAAGGCGATGCCGGCATTCACCACCGGCTGGTCTCGGTGTTCACCGCCGCACGCTGGCTCGGCGCGAGTGTCGGAATCGCTTACATTGTTCAAGCCGTATCGGCGCTGATCGCAGCTGCGATCGTCGCCGTTGCATGGACGCGCAACGCGCCGGCGCCGCTTCGCTACACGCTGCTCGTGCTCGGCACCTGGATCACGACGCCGTATCTCCTCGACTACGATCTCGTCGCCTCCGCCTTCGCGGTTGCCTGGCTGACGGCTTATGCCGGCGAGCACCCGCAGCGCTGGCGAACGGTCCTGTTCGTGTCGGCCTTGGCGCTGACCCTTCCCATTCTTTCCGCGCCACTGGGCAGATTGACCGGACTGTCGGTGGGCGGACTGTTCCTGATCGCCGCCTACGTCCCTGTCGCCGCCATGCTACGCGAAGCCCTGGCACGGCCGGTTACATTCCAGACACCCGGCCGCGGCTGATCAGAAAGCCGTCGCGCCGCTCAGGACGCGCCGCCACCGCCGTGACGGCGCAGCACGGTCGCCTCGATCGCCTGAATCGCGACGAACAGGAGCGACGAGATCGCAGCGAGCACGACGATCGCCGTCATCACGAGATTCATCTGGAAGATCTGGCTACCGTAGGTGATGAGATAACCGAGCCCCGCCTTCGCCGCCTGGAACTCGCCCACCACCACGCCGACCAGCGCAAGCCCCACATTGACCTTGAGCGCCGAGATCATCGTCGGCACGCTGCCCGGCAGCACAATTTTGGTCAGCACCTGCAGCCGCGACGCGCCGAACAGCTGCACAAGCCGGATTTTGTCCGGATCGATCGCCTGGAAGCCCGTGTAGAGCATCAGGATCGTCACGAACAGGCTGACCGCGATCGCCATGGCATAGATCGAGGCGGCGTCGCCGAGCCAGATATAGAAGATTGGCACCAGCGCGATCTTCGGCAGCGCGTTGAGCACAACGATGAAGGGATCAAGTATCCGGTAGAGGAACGACGACCACCATAGCGCGATGGCGCACAGCGTCCCCAGCACCATGCCGCCGACGAAGCCCACCACCGTCTCGACGAACGTGACCCAGCTATGCGTGACGAGACTGCCGTCCTCGAACATGGCGGCGAAGGTGCGCGCCACCGCCGACGGGTAGCTCGTCAGCATCGGATTGATCCAGCCCATGCGCGGCGCCACTTCCCAAAGTACCAGGAGCATGACGACTAGCCCGACCTGCCACGCCTGGATGTGCATCGCACGCCGGCGCAGGCCGCGCAGATAGGATTCATAGGCCGGGCTGCGGGACGGGCCGGCGGATGCCGCGCTCTTCGAAGCCGATGCGGATACCGCGCTCGTCGCTGCCTCGCTCGCCATATTCGCCTCCTATTGCACCTGATGCAGGTCGAGCTCGTCCCAGATCGTCTGGAAATAGCCCGAGAATTCCGGGCACTTGCGTGCATGGAACGGCGACGGCCGCGTCTCGCCGCTGCTCGGGAAGCGGATGTCGTGCTCGGACTTGATCCGACCCGGCCGCCGGCTCATCACGATCACCCGGTCGGCCATGCTGATCGCCTCGCCGATATCGTGCGTCACCAGGATCACCGTCTTCTTCTCCGCCGACAGGATCGCCGCGATCTCATCGGAGAGCGCGAGCCGTGTCTGGTAGTCCAGCGCCGAGAACGGCTCGTCGAGCAGCAGGAGATCGGGCTCGGGACAGAGCGTCCGTGCGAGCGCCGCCCGCTGCCGCATGCCGCCCGAAAGCTGGCTCGGCAGGCTGTGCAGGAACTCCCCGAGCCCGTAGCGCGTGAGAAGGTCGATCGCCCGTTCGTGCGACGCCGCCCGGTCGAGGCCCAAGAGCTCCGCCCCGATCAGCACGTTGTCGAGCACCGTGCGCCACTCGAGCAGCGTATCCTTCTGGAACATGTAGCCGACGCGCGGCGACGGCGCGGAGACAAGCCTGCCGTCGATCTCGATCGAGCCGCGCGAAGGACGCAGCAACCCGGAGATCATCGACAGAAGCGTGCTCTTGCCGCAACCCGACGACCCCACGATCGCGACAAACTCGCCCCGCTCGACACGCAGCGAGACATTGGAGAGCGCAAGCGTCTCCCGTTCCGGCGTGAAGTAGTTGAGCGTCACGTCGCGGATCGCGACGGCCGGCTGCGCGCTTGCAGAGGATGCCAGCATGGCGGCGCTCCTCAGTTGCTCGCCAGATTCTGTTGCGCCTTCTTCGCGTACTCCGTGGTGACAATCGCCTCGTAAGGGACCTTCTTGTCCGCCGGCAGCACGCCGCCGACCACCATGATCTCCTGCGCCTTGGCGAGTCCGCCTTCGTCCACGATCGTGTTCGACGCCCAGATCGGCACGCCCACCGTGCGGTAGCGCGTCACGACCGCGATGTTGTCCTCGACGGAAAGGCCGGGGAAATAGGGAGCGATCGTCTCGGCGATGTCCTTCTCGCTCGCCGTCTTCACCCATTCCTGCGCCTTGGCGATGGCGTTGGTCCACTTTTGCGCCACCGCGCCGTTCTTCTCGAGCCAGCTCTTCTTGGCAAAGAACACCGTGTAGTCGGCTCGCCCCACCTCCTTGCCGATGGAGGCAATGAGATGCAGCTTCCCGTCCTGTTCGAGCTTGGTGAGGTTCGGCTCGTTGAAGATGCCAAAATCCCCGACGCCGGAGATCCACGCCCCGTCACGCGCGTTGTGGGCAACATTGGTGACGATGCCCTTGACCGTCGCCGCGTCCACGCCGCGCTGCTTCAGTACATATTCGAGATAGAGCTCAGGTGTGCTGCCCGGCCGCCAGCCCAGGATCTTCGCGCCGTTGACCATGGACCAGTCGAAATTGTCGATCTTCTTGCGCGAGACGAAGAACAGGCCGTCCGTCGCCGTCAGGGCCGAGAAGATCATCGGCTTGTCAGCGGACTCGCCGTTGTAGATGTAGATCGGCACTTCCGGTCCTGCGAGCGCGAAGTCGGCGGCTCCCGAGAGAATCATGGCACCCGCGCGATCGCCGCCGTTGGTGGTCACGAGCTCCACTTCAAGCCCTTCTTCCTTCACGAAACCCTTCGCAAGCGCCACGTACATCGGCACGTAGAATTGCGAGCGCACGACCTCGGCCATCTTGACCTTGATCGGTTCTGCGGCGAGCGGACCGCCAAGGGCGAACGAGGCGGCCACCGCCGCAGCGGCAAAAAAATACCGTGCACGCGCATTCATGCTGACGCTCCTTCCGGGAAACGAATTGCACACGTTGCATTGCAACGGCCGTGCCAGCCGCCGACAGGCGTCAATTCTTGAAAAGTCACGCTGAAAAGTCATGCCGCACCCTTCGCGGACGTTGTTCCGCATGAACGCTCTCGCGTCATTCGCTCATCAATTGGTCAGTATCGGTGACACAACGAAGGCAATTTCCGCGCAATGCGAACGCGCGCCATCGGCACGGAATTTGCTGCAAGCTTCTAATCCTCTTCAGGAGATGCCGATGCACAAATTTTCACTCTCTCCGGAAATCGTCGCGCGGGTCACGGAGCGCGCCGGGCGCGCGCACCCCTTCGACACGATCGACGCGGCCAAGACCGCCTTCGTCGTGATCGACATGCAGAATTACTTTATGAAGCCCGGATTCATGGGCGAGGTGCCACCCGCGCGCGAGATCGTACCGACGGTGAACAAGCTCGCCGCCGAGTTGCGCGAACGCGGCGGCCATGTGGTCTGGGTGAAGAACGCCACCAACGACACGCGCGAGAGCTGGTCCGTGTTCCACGACTGGCTGCTGACGCCGGAGAAACGCGATCAGCGTTACGCCACCATGGATCTTGACCATGAGGGACACGAGCTCTGGAGCGAGCTCGACGTGAAACCGGAGGACGCGCAGATCGTGAAGAAGCGCTTCAGCGCATTCATTCAAGGCTCGTCCGATATCGTCGCCTATCTGCGCGGGCGCGGCATCGACACGCTGCTGATCGGCGGCACGGCCACCAACGTATGCTGCGAGAGTTCCGCCCGCGACGCCATGATGCTCAATTTCAAGGTGGTCATGGTGCCGGACGCGCTTGCGACCTACACCGATGCCGAGCACAACGCGACGCTCGCCACCTTCTATTCAATCTTCGGCGACGTGCAGACCTCGGAGGAAGTGATCGCCTCCCTCGACCGGGGCCGGAAGGCTGCTGCGGCCTGAGCTGTTTCATTGCCAACCGGGCTTCCGCGCCGGGAGCCCGGAACGGCCCTTCCCTCGCCGCCCTCCTGCGCCCATATTGGCGGCGATGGCCGCCCCGAAATCCCCGAAGCGCAAGTCCGAGAAGCCCTACCGCACGGCCCGCGGCGTCAGCCACGGCATGGCCGAGCGCCCGCAAGCGATCTACGACACGGGCCCGACCGTCACCGGTCTCGATCCCAAGCTCGCCGCCGAACTTGGCCTGACCTCCGAGAATGAATCGGATTACGTCCCCTCCCTCGGCGTCACCGCTTCTGCCGACGCTCTCAAGGCGCTGCTCGAGGAAGGCCGGCCGGAACTCCGCGACCAGGTCTGGATGCCGCACCGGCCGGAGCGACCGGAAAAGTCCGAAGGCGGCAAGAAATTCGAGCTGATCTCACCCTACGAGCCGAAAGGCGACCAGCCCACCGCGATCGACGAGCTGGTGAAGGGCGTGCAGGCGAACGAACGCACGCAGGTGCTCCTCGGCGTCACCGGCTCGGGAAAAACCTACACGATGGCGCAGGTGATCGCGCGAACGCAGCGCCCCGCCCTCATCCTCGCGCCGAACAAGACACTCGCCGCGCAGCTTTACGGCGAGTTCAAGAGCTTCTTCCCGAACAACTCGGTCGAATACTTCGTCAGCTACTACGACTATTACCAGCCGGAAGCCTACGTCCCGCGCACCGACACCTATATCGAGAAGGATTCGTCGATCAACGAGCAGATCGACCGCATGCGTCACGCCGCGACGCGCGCATTGCTCGAGCGCGACGACGTGATCATCGTCGCCTCCGTGTCCTGCATCTATGGTATCGGCTCGGTCGAGACCTATTCGGAAATGACCTTCGCGCTGCAGAGGGGCCAGCGCGTCTCCCAGCGCGCGCTGATCGCCGACCTTGTCGCGCTTCAATACAAGCGCACCGACATGGATTTCCAGCGCGGCACCTTCCGCGTGCGCGGCGACGTGATCGATCTCTTCCCCGCGCACTACGAGGACCGCGCCTGGCGCATCCAGCTCTTCGGCGACGAGATCGACAGCCTGCAGGAGTTCGACCCGCTTACCGGCGAGAAATCCGCCGACCTCGACTTCATCAAGGTCTATTCCAACTCGCACTATGTGACGCCGAAGCCGACCCTGATGCAGGCGATCAACAGCATCAAGTCCGAGCTGAAGCAGCGCCTTGAGCAGTTGAATCGCGCCAACCGCCTGCTCGAAGCCCAGCGCCTCGAGCAGCGCACCCTGTTCGATCTCGAGATGCTCGCCGCCACCGGCGTCTGCGCCGGCATCGAGAACTATTCGCGCTATCTCACCGGCCGCAATCCCGGCGAGCCGCCGCCGACCCTGTTCGAGTATCTGCCGGACAATGCCCTTGTGTTCGTGGACGAAAGCCACGTCACCATCCCGCAGCTCGGCGGCATGTACCGTGGCGACTTCCGCCGCAAGGCGACGCTCGCCGAATACGGCTTCCGCCTGCCCTCGTGCATGGACAACCGCCCGCTCCGCTTCGAGGAATGGGACCTCATGCGGCCACAGACCGTGTGCGTGTCGGCGACGCCCGGCGGTTGGGAGATGTCGCAGACGCAGGGTGTCTTCGCGGAACAGGTGATCCGCCCCACCGGCCTCATTGATCCGCAGGTGACGGTGCGTCCGGCCCGCACCCAGGTGGACGATCTCCTCGGAGAAGTACGGCAGACCGCGGCGAAGGGCTACCGCAGCCTCGTCACCGTGCTCACGAAGCGCATGGCCGAAGACCTCACCGAATATCTGCACGAGCAGGGCGTGCGCGTGCGCTACATGCATTCGGACATCGACACGATCGAACGCATCGAGATCATCCGCGACCTGCGCCTCGGCGCCTTCGACGTGCTGATCGGCATCAACCTCCTGCGCGAGGGCCTCGACATTCCCGAATGTGCGCTGGTCGCGATCCTCGATGCCGACAAGGAAGGCTTTCTGCGCAGCGATACGTCGCTGATCCAGACCATCGGTCGCGCCGCGCGCAACGTGGACGGCCGCGTGATCCTCTATGCCGACACGATCACCGGCTCGATGGAGCGCGCGATCGCCGAAACCAATCGCCGCCGCGAGAAGCAGACCGCCTGGAATGAGGCAAACGGCATCACGCCCGAGAGCGTCAAGCGTTCGATCGCCGATATTGTCGACAGCGTTTATGAGCGCGACCACGTCATGGTCGACACCGGCTTCGAGGACGCCATCGCCATCGGCCACAATTTCGAGGCGGTGCTCGCCGACCTCGAAACGCGCATGAAGGATGCCGCGAGCAATCTCGAATTCGAGGAGGCCGCGCGCCTGCGCGACGAGATCAAGCGCTTGCGCGGCATCGAGATGGCCGTGCTGGATGATCCGACAGCCAAATCAGCTTCTTTCCCCTCTCCCCGCTCGCGGGGAGAGGGTGCCGGCGCGCGCAGCACGACGGCGGGAGAGGGGCTGCGCGCCCCCGCCTCCCGCGGCGGCAAGCCCGGCACCCGCACCTTCAAGGGCAAAAGCCGCTAGCCGCCTATCCTCAAAGCCATAGCTGCCTGCGGCTGGTGACGCCCGTTACCGCCGCCGCGGAAACATTGGAACCCTCCGGATCGTGCCATAATTGATGGCCGATTGATTCTCGTAACCGCGCGGCGCGAGCGCGAGGGGGCCTGCCGAATGCATCGAAATGTCATTGTGCCGCTGCGCGCGTTCTTCGTTCTCATCGTGGCGGCGCTGGCTGCCGCCTGCGTCAACAACCAGGACATCACCGGCTCGACGGCCAATCGCACGACCTTCGCGCAGAACATCCAGCGCCCGGTTCCCACGCGCGAATTGAACCCGCCGCCCTCCGCCGTCGAGATCCGCGCTCAGTGCTGGATGCACTACGACCGCCTGGTCGCCGACCTCGACACCAAGACCGCGCTCGTCAAGCAGTGCGTCGCTGACCGCACCGGCCTGTAATCGTCCACGGTTTCAACAGGTTCCGCATAATCGCCCTGATTTACTCCGGAATTTGCCGCCAAGCGGACAAACCCGCATGGCGGTATGCCGGCCGTGGGACCAGGCACGACTCGCTTCAGCACGGGAGACGACAGGATGAACGCCACCAATGCCGAACGGCCGGATAACCTCGCGGACGCGACGCAGGCGGCCGCGGATTTCGAGGGGGAGCTTCGCGAGATCATCCGCGGGCGCGACGTCACGTTCCTGCGCGCATCGATGACCAAGCCGATAGGCGACGCGAACAATCTCAACTCCCTCATTCAACGCGTGGCCGGCACGTCGACGGCCGAGATCGACAACCTCATTCGCGAACTGCAGGAAATGCGCGACTACCTGCAACGGGAAGGCGAGCGCGTGCAGCGCGAGATCGCGGGCTATGCACGCGTGAGCCAGGACGCGCGCAAGCAGATGGAAAGCGTCGGCGAGCGCATCGCAGAATGGCGGGCCGCCATGCAGACGGCGAGCGCCCTCACGCACGACTGAACGCTTCAAAGATCCCTCTCCCCGCGTCGGCTGCTTGTGCTTCACGCTCGCCAGCGTGACGGGGAGAGGGTAAAAGCGGGACATGCCCCGCGTCGTCGGCATCGACCACCTCGTCCTCAGCGTCAGCGATTTTGACCGCTCACGCGCGTTCTACGACAAGCTGCTGAAATTTCTCGGCTTCAAGGTCCTCGACGAATACGCCGATTACATCGGCTGGACCAACGGCAAGACACGTCTCTGGATCGCGAGCGCGGACACCGACGGCCAGCGCCACAAGTACCGCAAGGGCGACGTCGGCTTTCATCATTATGCGTTCGAGCTGCGGAGCCGCGGCGACGTCGACGCGCTTCAGGCGTTCCTCGAAGAGAACGGCGTCGAGATCGCCGACGCGGCCGCCGAGCACTATCCCGACTATTACGCCGTCTATTTCCTCGATCCCGACGGCATGAAGTTCGAGGGCATGAAATACGGCCCGGCGCCACGACCGCGGGCGCCGAAGAAGCGCAAGACATCTTCGCGCAAGCCCCCTTCACGCAGGAAGTCGTCGCGCAAGCGGCGCGGATCGAGCTAACCTTCGCCGGACCGCGGCGGAGAATAGACAGCGGCATGCCGCTCTTCATCGAAGCACTGCTATGGGGCCTGTTGTCGGGCTCTGCGCTCTTGATCGGCGCCGCCCTCGCCTATTGGCCGGCGATCAGCCCTCGCATCATCGCGACCACGATGGCCTTCGGCTCCGGCGCGCTCGTCTCCGCGCTTGCCTTCGATCTGATGGACGATGCCTTCGCGCTCGCCGGTTTCGGGCCGGTCGCGGCCGGCTTCCTGTTCGGCGCGCTCCTCTTCACGCTCGCCAACATCGTCATCACGCGCAGCGGCGGGCACCATCGCAAACGCTCCGGCCATCAGCAACAGAAGGCGCACGAAGGCGCGGGTCTCGCCATCGCCGCCGGTGCGCTCCTCGACGGCATCCCGGAATCCGTCGTGATCGGCGTGAGCTTCTATCTCGGGAAAGGCGTCGCCCTCACCGCCGTGATCGCGATCTTCATATCCAATCTGCCAGAAGCGCTCGCGAGCGCGAGCGGCATGCGCAACGCGGGACGCTCGCCCGCTTACGTCTTCGGCGTGTGGGGCGGGATCGTGCTCGCTTCCGGTCTCGCCGCGATGTTCGGCAACATCGCCTTTGCCGGCGCCGACCCGGTTTTCGTGGCCGCGGCGAGCGCGGTCGCCGCCGGCGCTATCCTTGCCATGCTCGCCGACACCATGATCCCCGAAGCATTCGAGACTGTGCATGAATACACCGGCCTCATCACGGTCCTCGGCTTTCTCACTGCGTTCTGGCTGAGCAAGGCCGCCGGCTGACGCATCCGCGACAACCGCGCCGCATTCCCGCCCGATTCCAGCGGTGCGCTTGGCGTTGCGACGGCGCGCTGCCGACTTGGGGGCGGTGTCTCCCGCTGGCAGCGAACGCACAGAAGCGCCGTCGCTCGAACCGACTGAACGACACGGGGAGATGCAGATGAGAAAAGTATTGATCGCCGTCGCCGCCGCTGCCGCACTGACCGCGAGCTCGATGGGGACGACGCAGCCGGCGAAAGCCGATATCTCCGCATGGTGGCTGCTGCCGGCCTTCGTTGCCGGCACCTGGGTCGGCCATGCCCATGCGCACGGACGTCCCTTTCCATTCTGGGGTCCGCGCTGCTGGTACGAGAAGCGCAAGTACCGCGGCCGCTATCGCACCGTGCGCGTCTGCGCCTGAGATCGACGCAGCCAATTCAATTAAAACCGCCGCTCTTTTTTCGAGTGGCGGTTTCCGTTTTGCACACCAGCGGCATCGCTTTCGCACCACAAGAATGCCGCAGCTGCTTCGGGTTGATTCGAGTCGAAATCGACCTGTGTATTTAATCCCAAGGAAACATCGAACGCGTCTGATGCGGTCCGGCGGTCCCGCGCGCGGACCGCTGAACGAATGCGATTGCAGAACACGGAGGTGCACCATGCGAAAAGCATTCATCGCAGTAGCAGCAGCGGCAGCGGTTCTCGCCGCCGGCACGCTGACGACCACGCAACCTGCGAAGGCGGACCCGATTTCCGCCTGGTGGCTGGTGCCGGCCGTCCTCGGCGGCATGTGGATCGCCGGAGCCGCCGCGGCGAGCAGGCCCGCGTACGGCGCGGCCTATGGCTACTACGGCCAACCCTACGGCTACTACGCGAGCTCCTACGGCTACGCGAACTGCTGGCAGGAGCGCCGTCGCATTCGCGGCGCATTGCGCACCGTGCAAGTCTGCTACTGATCGGCGCCTTCGAATCGCGCTTGCGAGCCGTCGCCCTAGGGTGCGATCGCTTCAGGTGGAAGCCTTCTCGCTTTCACCTGAAGTGTGAATCGCACCCTAATCTGTTGAATAGGAGGCGACGGCTTCCCGTTTTCCGTCGCACGCTTTTTCCGTCGCAGGATTGCCCAAGTTCCCCCCGGAACGAATTCCGCTCTGCAAGATTGGCCTTGCGTCCCCCGTACGGAGTAACGAAGGAGGTGCTTCATGAAAAAGTTTATCGTCGGGATGGCCGCCGCGGCTGCGTTGACCGCAACCACGTTCGCGCCGCAGCCCGCCAAGGCGGATCCGATTTCCGCTTGGTGGCTGCTGCCCGCATTCATCGGCGGCCTGGTCGTCGCCGGTAGTGCGTGGCGACATCCCGCCTACGCCGGTCCGCGTGGCGCCTACTATGAACCCGGGCCGGCTTATGGGCCGGCGCCGCGTGGCGCCTACTACGCCCAGCCGCGCGGGCAGGTTTACTACGAGCCGGCCCAGCCGCGCGGGCAGGTCTACGCGCGCGAAACGGTGCGCTCGCGGTACTGAGCGAGGCCAGCGAACGCAACGCAAGCACGGAATTCCCCGGGGTTGGCATCCGCCGCCCCGGGGATTTCTACTGACCGCCTCGTGATGGAACCTGCAAAGTTCCATCTCTACAGGAAGCGCCCAACCGCGCTCAGCGGGCGGTTGTGTGGCCGGCCGCGCCAGTCCTACACTTCGACTTCGATTGTGGGGCTCGGGGTCGGAGATGTTTGTTCATACGGTTGCGGGGCTGTCGCTGGTTGTACTTGCCTCTGCCAATCCCACCGTCATTGCGCCGGACGCCAGCGGCATGATCGCGCAGATGACGAAGCAGGAACGGCGCGCGAACGTGCAGCCGTTCGTGCAGTCCGCGACCGATTGCGTCGTCCACGCCGTCTCGAACGATCCGCGGCTTGGTCGCATGGATTTGAGCGAATTGATCGTCGATTCGTTCTCGTCGTGCGTGGAGCCGGTACGCGCGCTGATCGACGCGCATGATCAATATTATGGCGCCGGCACCGGCGAGGAGTTCTTCATGGGCCCCTATCTCGACGCCCTGCCCGCGACGGTCAGCGCCGCCGTCCGCAAATAGCCGGCGCGGAACATCCGTGCATTGCGGCCGTTAGCGCAGGGATGCTTCACCATCCTGCGTGTTGCCATGCCGCTGAAAGCACTCGCCTTCAACTGCACCTTGAAGCGGTCGCCCGCGCCGTCCTCCACCGACCGCATCCTGCGCGATCTCCTCGCCGGTCTCGAACAATACGACACCGAAGGCGACATCGTGCGCGCCGTCGATCACGATATCAAACCCGGCGTGAGCTCGGACGAAGGCGGCGGCGATGCCTGGCCGGCACTGCGAGAGCAAGTACTCGCCTCCGACATTGTCATTCTCGGTTCGCCGATCTGGCTTGGCCAGCCGTCGAGCGTCGCCAAGCGCGTGCTCGAACGCATGGATGCCTTTCTCGGCGAGAAGGACGCGCAAGGCCGCATGCCGAGCTACGGCAAGGTCGCCGTTGCTGCCGTGGTCGGCAATGAGGACGGCGCGCATCATGTTGCCGCCGAATTCCAGCAGGCGCTCACCGAGGTCGGCTTCACCATCCCTGCCGGCGGCGCGACATATTGGGTTGGTGAGGCCATGGGCAGCATCGACTATCAGGATCTCAACAAGCCGCCCAAAGTCGTCGCCGAATGGACAAAGATGCTCGCGTCGAATACCGCCCATCTCGCGAGATTGCTGAAGCGCGAAGGCTATCCTGGTCGCGGCTGATCGCCGGAGCAGGATGAAGTTACGTCCGGTCGTCTGTTGCGGTCATTGCGAGGCGCGCAGCGCCGAAGCAATCCAGTTTCTCAGCGGCTGGATTGCTTCGCTTCGCTCGCAATGACCCTGGGATGCGCCAACATCAAATCATCGCACTTTCGTTTCGCCTACTTCACCGGAAAGTCAAAATAGGTCTTCGGGAACGGCTCGTTCCGCAGCGTGAAGTGCCACCATTCCTTGTCGTAGGGCTGAAAGCCGCGCCGCCGCATGGCGGCGGCGAGCAGCATCCGGTTTGTCCGCGCCTCCACCGAAACGCTTCGATCCGACGGCCACGACTGCACGCCGAAGAAATCGAACGGCGAGCCCATGTGGAGCTCTTTGCCGTCGTCGAGCCGCACGAGCGTGAGATCAACAGTCGAGCCGCGCGAATGACCGGAGCGTGCCGCGATGTAGCCGTCGCGGAACAGGTTTCGCTTGTCGACGTCGGGATAATACGTCTGCTTGTTCTTCTGATCGGAGACGTTCCGCGCCCAGCGGACAAAATGCGCGACCGCCCGTGCCGGCCGGTAGCAATCGAACACCTTCAGCCCGAGGCCGGCCATGGCAAGGTCGCGCTGCACGGCGGCGAGCGCCTGCGCCGCCTGACGCGTCAACAGGCAGACCGGCGCCTCGTAGCCATTGATGCGGCGGCCGACAAAGTTGTTCTCCGTGAAATAGCGCATCTCGACCTTGAGGCCGGGTGCGGCTTCGCTCGCGTCGACGAACGCCGGATGGCGGGGCTGCGCGCTCGCCCCAGTTGTCGTAAACCCGGTCGCCGTTGCAAGGAGAAGCGCTACGCCAATGAATGGCCGCACGGCGCTCACTCAGCGCGCGGCAAGCCGTCCGTGCGGAAGGAGGCGCGCGGCAATCGCGAACAGCGCGACGCCGGCCGCCGCATAGGCCAGCGTCGAAACGAGGTACATCGGGAGATAGCCGCTCACCCGCGACACATATTCCGCGGCACCCATGCTCTTGTCGTAGCCGGCGCCGAAATAATACCCGACGTTCGACAACACGAAGAAAGCCACGACGCCCACGGCCGCAACCACGACAAGCTTGCCGGCCGTCGCCACGTCGAGGCGTTCGCTCGCGCGGCCGAGCCGTCCCGCGTACCACAGCGCCAGGTAGCCGACGAACAGCATCCAGTAGCCGAGCGTCATGCACGCGGCCGCCACGCCCACAAGGCCGATCGCCACCGCGTCCAGCACGACCGCTTCCGCCGCGAGCACCGCGAACCAGAACGGACCCGCCAGGAACAGCCCGGCCAGGAAGAAGACCGCCGTCGAAGCGTCCGGGGCGATGTTGCCGATGCCGAAATGATGCACCCGCGTTGCCGCCATGAGCAGGATCAGCAGGAAGGCGACAATCCGTTCGGAACGGGCATCGAGGGCGAACATACGGGACTCCGTTGCAGGGGCGGCCAACCTAGAAAAGCCTGCCCGCCGCCGCAAGACCCGGCTTGTAGCTCTGCCGCCACAAATCTGGGCTTTCCGCAGCACAATCCGCCCGCGCGCTTGACCCGCGTGCGCCGCGGTTTCATCGTCCGCGGGACACGGGAGAATCCCATGAACTTCAAGCGCACGGTCGGCCTTGCCTGCAGCCTCCTGCTCGTCGCATTTGCCGCGGCGTTGGCCGCTCCGGCACAGGCCGGCCCGATCGAACGGATTTTCACCCGCGACACCGGCTTCGTGCCGCCCTGCGACAGCGACTGGGCACTCGCCACCATTTCCTGGCGGTTCGCCTACAAGGAGGCGCGCTTCTGGGCGTCGCCCGATTCGATCACCGAGTTCGGCAAGGTGCGCGAGATCGCCTACCGGCCGTGGGGGCCGCAATACACCCCGCGCCGCTATTGCCAGGTGAAGGTCCGCGTCGCCGACCTCCCGCGTCCCACCATCGTCTATTACTCGATCATCGAGAAGGGGGGCTTCGCCGGCGTGGGCTGGGGCGTCGAATGGTGCGTGGTCGGCTGGGACCGCAACCTCGCCTACGCGCCGAATTGCCGGGCCGCCCGGCCATGAATCATCTGCGCGGCCTGATCGCCGCGCTCGGCTTCATTGTCGTCCTCGGCCTCGCGGCGCCCGCCGCCGCGCAGAATCGCGGCACGCCGGGCAAGTTCGATTTCTACGTGCTCACGCTTTCCTGGTCGCCCTCCTACTGCGAGGCGGAAGGCGACCGCCGCCGTGACAACGAGCAGTGCGGCCGCGGCCGTCCCTTCGCCTTCGTCGTGCACGGCCTCTGGCCGCAATACGAGCGCGGCTATCCGCGCGCCTGCGTCAATCCCGCGCCACGCATCCCCAACCGGATGATTGACTCCATGCTCGATCTGATGCCGGCGCGCGGCCTCGTCATTCATGAATGGCGCGAGCACGGCACCTGCTCCGGCCTGAGCGCCGACGAATATTTCAAGGCCGTGCGCAGCGCGCGCGAGCGCATTGCCGTGCCCGAGCGCTTCCGCCGTCTCGACGCCTATGAAACGGTCGCGCCGCTCGAGGTCGAGGACGCCTTCCGCGCCGTCAATCCGGAATTGAAGGCGGACATGATCTCCGTCGTCTGCGATCACCGCTGGCTGCGCGAGGTGCGCATCTGCATGAACCGCGATTTCACGTTCCGCCCCTGCCCCGATGTCGATCGCCGCGCTTGCCGCACGCCGCGCATCGTCATGCCGCCCGTGCGCGACTAGCGCGGAATGAAGTCAGATCGATTTGTTTGTTGTTGTCATTGCGAGGCGCGTCGCGCCGAAGCAATCCAGTTTACCGGCAGCTGAATTGCTTCGCTTCGCCCGCAATGACGCTGAATGCCTCAACTTCAAATTATCGCGCTCTAGCGTGTGACGATCACCGGCGTGCCCACGGACACCCGCCGAAAGAGATCCATGACGTCCCTGTTGTACATGCGGATGCAGCCGTGCGAGACGAAGCGCCCGACCGAGCCGGGATTGTTGGTGCCGTGAATGGCATAGTCGCCGGCACCGAGTGTCAGCGCTGCCGCGCCCATCGGGTTACGGGGCGAGCCGCCGGGGATCCTGTCGGGCAGTCGCGGATTCGCGCGCTTGATGTCCGCAGGCGGCTCCCAGTTGGGCTCGATGTATTTGCCCGAGATGCTGGAGCGGCCGCTCCACTGCATCCCGGCCTTGCCGACGCCGACCGGGTATCGCACCGCGCGCCCCTCACCCGTAACGTAATAGAGGCGCCGCTCGCTCGTCCGGATCACGATGGTGC
>Ga0180222_1001406_pt1 | contig 24995 bp, 28 predicted proteins | sample eDN5th37CKraftOP_FD_151336 | JGI IMG/M metagenome (GOLD analysis project Ga0180222, IMG submission 151336) | Enriched Organic Plus compost microbial communities from Emeryville, California, USA - eDNA 5th pass 37_C Kraft OP (version 2) (version 2) ...
AAAGCCCCGCAACAAAACGCGGGGCTTTTGTGTTTGTAGAGCTAAGATAGCTCCCCTCACCAACACACAAAAGCCGCACCCCAGACAACGCGCTGGACGCTGAAACCTCATGTCGGAGAAACAAGACGTCGCGACGATCACAACGTCGCCATAAGTGATCGGGACGGCTTCCCTTTTTCCTCGGCAGAACCGGAAGCTTAGCTTCCGGTTTTTACTTCTGCCACCAGAGGCGCATTTGGAGCAAGTGCGTTACTGGATGGTGCTGCTTCCGTGGATTGCGATACGCATGCTGCTTCACCTTGCAACTCGTGGGCATCGACGTGCATGGAGAAACTCTTTCTCCAGCCTCCGTGGAAATAGAGGATTGATGACATCAGCAGGGTGGAAAGCATCGCGGCGGGAAAGCTCAGCCAGAGCGCATCCGTACCAAGCTGTTCCCGCAGGCCAAGAGCAACGCCGAGACGCACAGGATACATTGATACGAAAAGAATAACGAGCGGCCATATAACCTGGCCGTTGGCGCGTACGGTTCCGAAGAGAACCATAGTCACGCCGAAGGCGATGAATCCCCAGGTGGCTACCTGCCCGATGTGCCGGCCGATCGCGATGGCCGGGCTTTCAGCGCCGAGAAATATCTGCAGGGCCTGCCGGTCGGCGACCAGCAGCAGCACGACAAGAGCACCGGTCATCAGAACGGCATAGATTGTTCCGATGCGGGTTATGGCGCTGACACGGTCCCATTTTTCCGCGCCGATGTTCTGGGCTGCCATCGCACTGACCGCGGCCCCCAAAGCCATGGCCGGCATCTGCACATAGGTCCAGAGTTGCTGCGTGGCGCCGAAGGCGGCTGTCGTGTCCACACCCTCGCGGTTGACCAGCCGCATCATGGTCAGCATCGAGCTTGAGACGACGATCATCTGGATGCCCATCGGCAGCCCTTTGACAAAGATAAGCCGCAACAATTTTCGGTCCGGAACAAGAAGCCACAACTCCCCGCCGCGCAGCCGCAACGGCAGATCGCGATGGTAGATATAATAAAGCATCGCCGCGAGGCTTATGTAATTCGCGACAGCCGTTGCCAGTGCCGAACCCGCAATACCGAGCGCAGGCAGCGGACCCCAACCCAGGATAAAAAACGGGTTGAGCACTATGTCCAGAAGCACCGCCATTCCCATGAATATCAGCGGGGTCACCGCGTCGCCGCTGCCGCGCAAAGCCATCATCAGGATTGTCTGCATCAGGATCGCCGGCATGGCGAGAAATGTGACCTGCAGGAACGCGCGCGCCAGCGGCTCGATGGTGTCAGGCGTCCCCAGCAGCGCCAGAACTTTTGGAGCGAGCAGCCAGCCAATGGCTGCGACCACGATGCTGAGCGGCACGAAAGTGCCAACTGTGGTCCCCGCTATGGTGCGCGCGGTTTCTATATCCCTTCGCCCGAAGGCCTGTCCGATCAGGATCGTCGATGCCATGCCGAAACCGAAGACGAAAGCGGTCAGCAGAAACATGACCAGATTGCCGTTCGTGGTGGCCGCCAGCGCATATTCGCCCAGCAACTGGCCGATCCAGATTGTGTCGATGGAACCATTGGCCGACTGCAATATGGAAGAGCCAAGCGTCGGCAGGGCAAAGAGCAGAAGAGCTTGATTGATCGGGGCTGTCGTCAGGTCAATGCTCTTTTTCATGGGGCCTCGTGATCAAAATGATATGCCGGGAGCAATTGGCAGGTGAACTGCGCGAATTTTGAAACAACTGCATCACTATTCTGTTCCAGCACAATGGTGGCAGTTTGCGTGGCGCGCGTAAAGTCACGGAAAAGAATGCCGAATGGAGTGCAAAGCGCGGGTGCGGCCCTTTTATACCATTCCCACCACCCAAAAGATTGCTAATATGTTCTCGGGCATGGAGGGGCCCGATCCATGAAAGGTCTGGCAGACGCATCCGCGCTGGATGCCAACGGTAACGGCGAGAATGCCAGCGAGCGTGTCAGTGATCCGCACCCTTCCGAAGGGCGCAGGCCGCCGCAGCCAAAGACGGGCGACGATGCCCCCACAGGCACGGACCAGCTCGACTGGCTCGTCGCAATGATCAATCATGTGCCGGATTTCATCTATGCCAAGGACCTGCAAGGGCGGTTCCTGTTTGCCAACGATGCGGTGGTCCGCAACAATGGCCTGTCAGACATCCATGAACTTATCGGGCTGACAGATTTCGATATTCATGGCGAAGCCGCGATTACGGCGCGCATTGCTGAAATCGAAAGGCGGGTCATGGAAAGCGGCGTGCCCGACCTTGGCTATGAAGAGCGTGCCATGCGCGGAGGTGCCGATCGCTGGCTGATGATTTCGCGCGTGCCTCTGCGTGACCGAAACGGCAATATCATCGGTGTTGTGGGCGTATCGCGCGACATTTCCATCAAGAAGAAAGCTGAACGCTTCATGCAGGTGCAAGCCCGCATTCTGGAAATGACGGTGAGTGCCGTTGCGATACCGGAATTCGTGGATCAATTGACCCGGTTGCTGGAAAGTCTGGCCACCGGCGTTCAGTGCGTCGCTGTTGTGACCGATGAAACGGCTGACGATGTCATTATCTCGGCCCCCTCGCTGGCTTTTCCGGCGGACGACCTGAGGCGGGAGCCGCCGCCGCTTTCTCCGGCGCGCCTTGAAGCTGCGCTGACAGGGCTCGCTGCCGATGGCAAAGCCATATTCTCCATGGAAATCCCGTCCGCGGACGGTGCAGGGCACGGCATTCTTGGCTTCATTGCCGATGGCGAGGCTTCTGACGATCACGACCTGCGCGAGTTTTTGGCCTCGGCCGCAGGGATGGCCGGAATTGCTATCGACAGGCGCATCGCCGACGAGCGCATCCGCTATCTGGCCGAACATGATGCGCTGACGGGGCTGGCAAACCGGGCTTTTCTGGAACGGCGGCTCGAACATATGCTTGAGCACGCGTTAGCCCATTCGCGTAAAGTGGCTGTCGGCTTTCTCGACCTCGATCAGTTCAAACCGGTCAACGATACGCTCGGGCACGCGGCCGGAGACAGGCTTTTGCAGCAGATTGCCGGGCGAATCCTGTTGTTGCTCGGCGAGGGGGAGCTTGCCGGTCGCATGGGGGGCGATGAATTCATTCTCGTTCTGAAGGCGGACGAGGGTGATTTCTGCTCGCGGCTGGAGGAGATAAGGCGCAGGATCAGCGAGCCGGTCGAACTCAGCGGCACATCTCTGGAGATAACGTGCAGCATCGGTGTCGCCTGTTTTCCCCGGCATGGCCGGTTGGCGGGGGAATTGTTCGCGGCTGCGGATGCGGCCATGTATGACGCCAAGGCGAAGGGGCGCAATAGCGTCAGCATCTATTCTGTCGAGATGTCGCGCGATTTTGCATCGGACGGAAGCGGACAGTCATAGCTCTTGCGTTCTGTTCAGCCGATCCTCGCCTTGACGAACACGTCATAGCGCGTGCTTTTGCCGAGTATCTGGTGGGAGGGTTTGCGCAATCCGGCCATGGGATCGGCGCGCAAGGGCCACTTCAGCACCACGCGGTATTGCGCGGCTTCCAGCGCCACCTGCATCAGCTTTTCGGCATCCGGATCGGTGCCGACGATCTCGCGGATCTGCCGCATTTCCTTCTTGACGAGCGCGCTGTTGCCGCGCGGCGGGTGCATCGGGTCGACAAGCACGACCTGCGGCTTCAGCTCAGGAAGGAGCAGGCGGGAATCCCCGTGCAAAAGCGTCATGCGCGCCACCGTTTCGGCATAGCGCCCGCCTTGCGCGGCGGCGCGCGCCAGTCCGTCCGCAAGAAGCCCATGCATCTTTTCCGAGCGCTCGATCAAGGTCACCTTCGCGCCGAGGGAGGCCAGCAGGAAGGCATCGCGCCCGAGACCAGCTGTCGCGTCGACGATTTCCGGCGTGGCGTCGCGCGTCAGCCCGGCTGCCTTGGCGAGAGGCTGGCCGCGTCCTTCGCCGGAGCGGAACCTGTGGCCGACAGCGCCACCGACAAAATCAACGAGCAGTTCCGAGGTATCGATTTTCTGCGACATGATTGCTCTCAGAACGGGCAGGGCGCGGTGAAGCTCACGGCCCGGCCATCTGGGTGCCGGAAAGACAGCTCTTCCGCGTGGAGAAGAAGGCGGTCTGCGGCGGCGAGCGCTTCACCTTCGGCGTAGAATTCGTCGCCGAGGATCACATGGCCGAGCGCTTTCATGTGCACCCGTAGCTGATGCGTACGGCCAGTCAGGGGAAAGAGGCGCAGGCGCGTGGTGTTTTCGCTCCGGCCCAGAACCTGCCAGCGTGTCTGCGCGGGCTTGCCGTGATCTCGATCGACACGATGACGCGGCTTGTTGTCGGGGTCTATCGCCAGGGGCAGGTCGATCAGACCCTGGTCTTCTTCAACGCGCCCCCAGACCACAGCGACGTAGGATTTTTCCGTCGTCCGCGCCTCGAACTGCGCGGCGATGGCGGCATGTGCCTTGCGGTCGAGCGACATCAGCACGATGCCCGATGTATCCTTGTCGAGACGATTGATCATCTGCGCCTGCGGATATTCTTCCTGAACGCGCGTTGCGAGACTGTCGGACAGGGCAGGATGACGCCCCGGTACGGACAGCAAGCCGCTCGGCTTGTCCAGCACGAGAAAACCCGCATCACGATGAAGGATCGAGACATAGGGTTCCAGCGGGGGATGATAGACGGGAGCAATGGCGGATAACACACTCATGATCTTTTCTAGCATGGTTTCCTCCATGCGGAGAAGCATGCTCGTGTCTGCGGCGCCAAATGATGCGCTATCCACCGTCGGCTATGTGATCATGCAAGGAAACAAAGTGATCATGCAAGGAAACAAATGGCGGAGAGGGAGGGATTCGAACCCCCGATGGAGTTGCCCCCATGCCGCATTTCGAGTGCGGTGCTTTCAACCACTCAGCCACCTCTCCGCGTTGTGCAGCACTGTAAGACGACCCTTGAGGAATCGCACAGTAACAAGCATCAATAACGAATGCCGAGCGTGCAGCGGCTCAATAACGGGCCAGCGCCGATTAGACAAGAGCTAATTTGCATTCCGTTGTGAAAATTCTTGACTTTTCTGCCGCATCGAACCTATAAGCACCAGACCTTCGGCGTGGGGTGATCCGCGCCTATTGTTTTGATTGCAGATTTCGGGCTTTCCCAAGGCTGCGATCAAGGGCAAGAGCCCGCTCACCAACCGACTGATAAAAAGACGGCCCATCGCTTCGACGCCAATGTCGCAGATCGTGAGAGCCGGACCGAACAACCGAAAGGACAACAAATGTTCGCAGTCATCAAGACCGGTGGCAAGCAGTATCGCGTTGCCGCAAACGACCTCATCAAGGTCGAAAAAGTTGCTGGCGAAGCCGGTGACATCGTAGAATTCGCAGAAGTCCTGATGGTCGGCACGACCATTGGCGCCCCGACCGTCGCCGGTGCCCTCGTCACCGCCGAAGTCGTCGAACAGGGCCGTGCCCGCAAGGTCATCGCGTTCAAGAAGCGTCGCCGTCAGAACTCGAAGCGCACCCGCGGTCATCGTCAGGAACTGACGACCATCCGCATCTCGGAAATCCTCACCGACGGCGCAAAGCCTTCCAAGAAGGCCGCCGAGAAGAAGGCTCCGAAGGCAGACGCCGCTGAAGGCGAAGCCGCAAAGCCGAAGAAGGCAGCGCCCAAGAAGGCCGCAGCCAAGGCCGCAACGGCTGAGTAAACAGAGAGATTAAAGGAGAACACCAATGGCACACAAAAAAGCTGGCGGTTCCTCGCGTAACGGTCGCGATTCAGAATCCAAACGCCTTGGCGTGAAGAAGTTCGGCGGCGAAGCTGTGCTCGCTGGCAACATCATCGTGCGCCAACGCGGCACGAAGTGGCATCCGGGCGCCAATGTCGGCCTCGGCAAGGACCACACGATTTTTGCAACCGTAAACGGCTCCGTGTCTTTCCGCACGAAAGCCAACGGTCGCACGTACGTGTCGGTTAACCCGATCGCGGAAGCAGCAGAGTAAGCCGGGCACTCTTTAAAGCACCGGCGTCCCATCGGACCCGGTGTAAATGGCAGCCTAGCCAAAAGATCGAAGGGAAGATGGGGCCACCCATCTTCCCTTTTTGCATTTGGAGGAACGAAAAATGGTTGTCGAAGTTCTGGAAGAAGATTGTTACGGCGCTAGCAGTAGCGAAAGAAGAGGCAGTTATGCAGATCTGTCGCCCGGCGCGGCAGGTGAAGCAAGCCCCGATCTGAGCGCAGATCTGGCTTATGAACTGGACTGTCCCGTCCTCGTCACTGAAAGGCTGGTGCTGCGCCCGCCACATGCCGAAGACGTGGATGCGATTTCCTATCTTGCCAACAACGCCCGCGTCTCCAGTATGCTTGCCCGTATGCCGCATCCATACACGCGTGAAAACGCCGTCGATTTTGTCGAGCGCGTGCGAAAAGGCGAGATGGGCAATTGCACCTACGCGATCACGCAAGCGGAAACCGGCATCTTCATGGGGTGCTGCGGCATCCATGCGCATAAGCACGGCGAGGGGCTGGAAATCGGCTACTGGCTGGGCGAACCCTATTGGGGCCACGGCTTTGCCACCGAAGCCGCGCATGTGCTGATCGACCTGGCTTTCCGCGCAACGGAAATCGAGCGGCTGCATGTCTCGTGCCGCGCCAGCAATGGCGGCTCGCGCCGCGTGATCCACAAATGCGGGTTCCAGTTCAGCAGCATGGGCATGGCCGACTCGCTTGCCGCAGGCAATGTGCCGGTGGAGCGCTATGTTCTCGACCGCCGCACCTGGATCGGGCTGAGAAGCTGGCAGTCGTAAGATAAGCAACGGTCCTGCGTGAAGCCCTTCCGGACAGGCGCAGGACCGATAATCATCGGGGAATGAAATGATGGATACGCACGCAATCGCCCGCGACAGGATCGTGGTGCGCGCGCTCGAAAAGGGCGACCTGCACCGCTACCGGGCCATAAGACTAAGCGGTTTGCAACTTGCGCCGATGGCTTTCGGTTCGAGTTTCGAGGAAGAAAACGCCTATTCGGACAGCGTATTCGCGCGCCGTCTGGAACAGGTGGACGGCAATGTGGTTTTCGGTGCCTTCGACGGTGAAAACCTGCTGGGAACGGCAGGCATGTTCCGCCATGACCGCAAGTCCGAGCGCCATCGCGGCACGCTCTGGGGCGTCTATGTGGCTCCCGAAGCGCGCGGGCTGGACCTCGGCAGGGCTCTGGTCGGCAAGGTCGTGGACCACGCGGCCAGCCATGTCGTCGTTCTGGATGCCAAGGTGGTCGCGACCAACGAAGCCGCCAAACGCGTCTATTATGCGCTCGGTTTCAAGACTTACGGCGTGGAACCCAAGTCGCTCTGCGTTCAGGGCCAGTATCTGGATCAGGAATTGATCTATATCGATTTCACCGATCCTGAACGGAACTCGAAATAGGCATAAACCGGCTTCCTCGACTGTTTGCAGGAAGCCGGTTTTGCTGTAATTGCAACACACCACAGGCGGGCACGCCCGCTTGTAACGATATCAGGGCGCGCGCCGCCCCAAAGCCTGCCGCAGCGCGGGCATCCAAGAAGGTTACGTTCAGATGAAGTTTCTCGATCAGGCAAAGATCTATATCCGCTCCGGCAATGGCGGGGCGGGGGCGGTTTCGTTCCGCCGCGAGAAATTTCTTGAGTTCGGCGGCCCGGATGGCGGTGACGGCGGACGCGGCGGCGATGTGTGGGTGGAGGCCGTCGACGGCCTCAACACGCTGATCGATTATCGCTACCAGCAGCATTTCCGGGCCAAGACCGGCATGCACGGCATGGGCCGCAACATGACCGGCGGCAAGGGCGACGACGTTGTCCTCAAAGTGCCGGTCGGCACGCAGATTTTCGAGGAAGACGACGAAACGCTGATCTGCGACATCACCGAAATCGGCCAACGCTATCGCTTGGCCAAGGGCGGCAATGGCGGTTTCGGCAACCTGCATTTCACGACCTCGACCAACCGCGCGCCGCGCCGCGCCAATCCGGGACAGGAAGGCATCGAGCGCACCATCTGGCTGCGCCTGAAGCTGATTGCCGATGCCGGTCTGGTCGGCCTGCCCAATGCCGGAAAGTCCACTTTCCTCGCAAGCGTGACAGCGGCAAAGCCGAAGATTGCCGATTATCCTTTCACCACGCTGCACCCCAATCTGGGCGTGGCGCGTGTGGACGGGCGCGAGTTTGTCATCGCTGATATTCCGGGCCTGATCGAAGGGGCGAGCGAAGGCGTCGGCCTTGGCGACCGCTTTCTCGGTCATGTCGAGCGCACGCGCGTCCTTCTGCATCTGGTGTCGGCGCAGGAAGAAGATGTGGCCAAGGCCTACAAGGTCATTCGCGGCGAGCTGGAAGCCTATGAGCACGGGCTTGCCGACAAGCCGGAAATCGTGGCGCTGTCGCAGGTGGATACGCTGGACGCGGAAGCGCGCAAGGCCAAGGTCAAGGCGCTGAAAAAGGCATGTGGGCGCGATCCGCTGCTGCTTTCGGCGGTCAGCCATGAAGGTCTGAACGACGCGTTGCGCCAGCTCGCCGCCGTTATTGACCAGAGCCGCGCCGCAGAGGCCGGTACGGCGCAAGCCGAAGAATAAGCGTCGGATTTTATTTTGGATGCGGCGAGGGGAATGAAGGCATGCTGAAGAAACTGAAAGATTATCGCCGCATCGTTGTCAAAATCGGGTCCGCCCTTCTGGTGGATCGTGCAAGCGGCCTCAAGCGCGACTGGCTGGAAAGTCTCGGACAGGATATCGCCGCGCTGCATCACGCAGGCGTCGAGGTGCTGGTGGTCTCGTCCGGCGCCATTGCGCTTGGCCGCACGGTGCTGGGCCTGCCGAAGAAGGCGCTGAAGCTTGAGGAAAGCCAGGCCGCTGCCGCTGCCGGCCAGATCGCGCTCGCCAAGGCCTATGCCGATGTGCTTGGCGGTCATTCCATCCGTTCCGGCCAGATTCTCGTCACACTTTCCGATACCGAGGAGCGCCGCCGCTATCTCAATGCGCGCGCGACCATCGAGACGCTGTTGAAGCTGAAAGCCGTGCCGGTCATCAACGAGAACGACACGGTGGCAACCACCGAAATCCGCTATGGCGACAATGATCGTCTGGCCGCACGCGTGGCGACGATGATGGGCGCGGACCTTCTGGTCCTGCTGTCGGATATTGACGGGCTTTATACGGCCCCGCCGCACAAGAACCCGGATGCGCAGTTTCTACCATTGGTCGAAACCATCACGCCGCAGATCGAGGCCATGGCAGGCGCAGCGGCGTCGGAATTGTCGCGCGGCGGCATGAAGACCAAGCTCGACGCGGGCAAGATCGCCAATGCCGCCGGGACCGCGATGATCATCACCTCGGGCACGCGTTTCGGCCCGCTTTCGGCCATCGACCGCGGCGAGCGCGCAACGCTGTTCGAGCCGGCGCGTGCGCCGGTCAATGCGTGGAAGACGTGGATTTCCGGCAATCTGGAACCGGCTGGCCGGTTGACGGTGGATGCCGGTGCGGCCAAGGCGCTGAAATCCGGCAAGTCGCTCTTGCCTGCGGGCGTGAAGGAAATCGACGGCCAGTTCGAGCGCGGCGATACGGTTGCGGTGATGAACGAGGACGGGCGCGAGATCGCCCGTGGCCTGATCGCCTACGATGCCGAGGATGCGCGCAAGATCGCAGGCCATAAAAGCGATGAGATCAGCGAAATTCTTGGCTATGATGCGCGCGCGGCGATGATCCATCGCAACGATCTGGTCGTGCGCGCGGCCAGCAATGCGGAAGCGGTGTAGGGGGAGAGGACATGCTGACCAAGGCAGAGACGGCAAACGATATTGCTGCCGTGATGGCGGAGGTGGGGCGCAAGGCGCGCGCCGCCGCAGCACCCCTTGCCATCGCCACCACCGACCAGAAAAACAGGGCGCTGATTGCCGCCGCCGATGCGATGCTGGAAGCGCGGGCCGATATTCTGGAAGCCAACAGGCTTGATCTTAGCCATGCGGAAAAGAACGGCATGGCGGCATCCTTCATCGACCGGCTGACGCTGGATGACGGCCGGATCAAGGCCATTGCCGATGGTATCCGTGCTATCGCCGCCCTGCCTGATCCGGTTGGCGAAGTGATTGCCGAATGGGATCGTCCGAACGGCTTGCATATCGAGCGCGTGCGCACGCCGCTTGGCGTGATCGGCGTCATTTACGAAAGCCGCCCCAATGTAACCGCCGATGCCGGAGCGCTGTGCCTCAAGGCGGGCAATGCCGTCATCCTGCGCGGCGGATCGGATTCGGCGCATTCGTCGGCAGCCATTCACAAGGCGCTGGTCCGGGGGCTTGAAGCGGCGAACCTGCCAGCCGATGCGATCCAGATCGTGCCGGTGACTGACCGTGCGGCTGTCGGCGAAATGCTGAAAGGTCTTGGCGGCGCGATTGACGTGATCGTGCCGCGCGGCGGCAAAAGCCTCGTTGCGCGGGTTCAGTCGGAAGCGCGGGTGCCGGTCTTCGCGCATCTGGAAGGCATCTGCCATCTTTATATCGACAAGTCCGCCGATCTCGACATGGCGCGCAAGATTGCGATCAACGCCAAGATGCGGCGCACCGGCATTTGCGGTGCTGCGGAAACGCTGCTGGTGGATCGCGCCGCGGCTGCGACGCATCTCGCGCCGATCCTCGGTGATCTTGCCGCCAAGGGCTGCGAAATTCGCGGCAGCGAAGAGGTGAGGGCGCTCTATCCGGAGGCAAAGCCTGCCACGGAAGAAGACTGGTCGACCGAATATCTCGATGCGATCATTTCCGTTGCGCTGGTCGATGGCATTTCGGGCGCGATTGACCATATCAACCGCTATTCCTCGCATCATACCGAAGCCATCGTGGCGGAAGATGCGGAAGCGGTTGCGCGGTTCTTCAACGAGATCGACTCGGCCATTCTCCTGCACAATGCCTCCACGCAATTTGCCGATGGCGGCGAGTTCGGCATGGGCGCGGAAATCGGCATTGCCACCGGCAAGATGCATGCGCGTGGGCCGGTCGGCGTCGAGCAGCTGACCTCGTTCAAATATCGCGTGCGCGGCAACGGGCAGATTCGAAGCTGATGCGTTTTGGCTTCGGGCTTTCTGCGCTCAAGGAACAATATCCCGGCGTCGATGCGCATTATCTGCGCATGCCCCATGTCGAAAAGGGCATGGCGGTGGGGCTGTTCGGCGGCTCGTTCAATCCGCCGCATGAAGGCCATGCGCTGGTGGCGGAAATCGCCATAAGGCGGCTGAAGCTCGACCAGCTCTGGTGGATGGTGACGCCCGGCAATCCGCTGAAGGACAGCCGCGAACTGGCGCCGCTCGCCGACCGGCTGAAGCTGAGCGAGCAAGTGGCCAAAGACCCGCGCATCAAGGTGACGGCGCTCGAAGCCGCCTTCAATGTGCGCTACACGGCGGATACGCTGGCGCTCATCCGCGATGCCAATCCCGGTGTTCATTTCGTCTGGGTGATGGGCGCGGACAATCTCGCCTCCTTCCACCGCTGGCAGCGCTGGCGCGAGATTGCGCAGAATTTTCCGATTGCGGTCATCGACCGGCCGGGCTCGACGCTCGCCTATCTGTCGTCGCGCATGGCGCAGACATTTTCCGACAGCCGCGTCGATGAGCAATATGCGCCGATACTGGCGCGGCGCACGCCCCCGGCCTGGACCTTCATCCATGGGCCGCGTTCGTCGCTGTCCTCCACCGCCATTCGCAAGACCCGTACCGCATCTTGATGGTTTCCTGACAATTCCTGCAAGATATGCGTATAGCGGGCAAAGAAACTAAAAAAGTGAACGGGCAGGAAAAGCTCGCGCTCTTGAAACAAAACAGGGACTCTGCCTATTTTAGGGCGTGTGGTGCTTACAACTGCTACACTGCGTTGTTCTGTTGAGAAAGGGAATACACTGAGAACAGCAATTGAGAAGAAGGCTCATCACGTGCCTTCCACGGTCGGGATGGACGAGTCCAATCTCGTGTCCCAGACCTTCGACGCGGCCTTGGCCAGTCTCGAAAACTCCAAGGCGGAATCCATCATCCCCATCGACATTCGCGGAAGATCAACGATCGGCGATTTCATGATCGTCGCGTCGGGCCGTTCGCATCGCCATGTGACGGCGGTTGCCGACCATCTTTTGCAGGCCCTGCGTGAAACGGGCTGCAAGGATATGCGGGTCGAAGGTCTCGAGAGTGGCGACTGGGTTCTCATCGATACCGGCGATATCATCGTCCATATCTTCCGGCCGGAAGTCCGCGACTTCTACAATATAGAGAAGATCTGGCTCGACGAGGGTTTCGACGAAGAACGAGCACTCGAAACGGTGCATTAGAGCATTCGAACCAAAAGTGCGGAGCGCTTTTGGGCGGAATAATGCGTGAAGAAGATTAAAGCGTGACACGCTTTAATTCCATGAATTGAGAGCGTCATGCGTGTGAGTGTTTTTGCCGTGGGCCGGATGAAAGCCGGCCCCGAACGGGAACTGGTCGAGCGTTATTTCGACCGGTTTTCCAAGGCTGGCCCGCCTTTGGGGCTGGAATTTGCCGGTGTGAGCGAGATTGCCGAAAGCCGGGGCCAGACGGCGGATCTGCGCAAGGCCGAAGAGGCCCAGCGCATCCATGAAGCGCTTGACAATGGTGCGGCGCTGATCCTGCTTGATGAGCGCGGCAAGGCGCTCGGATCGGAAGCATTTGCGGATCGCATCGGGCGGATGCGGGACGATGGCAAGCGCCAGCTCATCGTCGCCATTGGCGGGCCGGATGGCCACGATCCGGCCTTGCGATCACGCGCCGATCTCGTTCTGGCGCTGGGCGAATTGACCTGGCCGCACCAGATCGCCCGCATCCTGATTGCCGAACAGCTTTATCGCGCCGCCACCATTCTGGCAGGCCATCCCTATCATCGATCATAGCTCTTTTTCAGTTTTTGATATAGAGCGGTTCCTGTAAATCGTTGGAACCGCTCTAACCTTTTGTTTTTTCCGTATTTCCGAACGCAAAACCCCTTCACACTTTTGCACGAAATGCTCTAAGGGATTTGTATGGCCGGGTGGCCATTCTGTCGTTGCCTCGCTTATCACCGGAAGCCACATGTTGCATTCACCGCCTGCCAAGATGCTGCCGCAGATCGCATTCGTAACTGACCGTGGTTTTCTAAAGCCTACTCTTGTGGCGATGTGGGGCGTATTGCGTCACTTGTCCGTGCCCGGCATCATTCACTTCTGGGGCGATGGATTGAGTGAGCAGGATTGGGAGGCGGTCAGGCGCGTTGCAGCCACAAATCCCGATGTTACGCTGAATTGTCTGGCGTTGTCGGCCGATGAGTTGAGCGGCGCAAAAGGACCCACCGCGCATATTTCAGCCGCTACGATGGGGCGCCTTCACATTCCGGCCCGCATTTCTGGCCGCGTTCTTTATATAGATGGCGACACGCAGGTAGTCGGTGATGTTGCGCCGCTGTTCTCGCTCGATCTCAATGGCTGTCCGATCGGTGCGGTACGGGATTGTGTCGTGGCGAAATGGTCGGCGCGCAATCTCAAAGTACGCGCTAAATGTCTCGCCCGCATCAGCGAATTGCAAGGACTGATGGAGCAGGCCGATATATCTCGCTATTTTAATGCCGGGGTTCTGCTGCTTGATACGGATGCTATCCGTGCTGAACCGGAATTGCATAAGGCGATGCGGGATCTCGTTCGGGCTTCGGCCTTTCCGCTGGGCGATCAGGACCACCTGAACAATGTGTTTCGCGGTCGCGTGCACCTTCTTAACCCGGCTTACAATTCTTCCTGGCGCGATGCTCCCCGACAGCGCAGACATATCGCGCGGCTTGGCGGCGATGCCGGGGAAAGCAGGGCGCTTCGGGATGTCATCGTCCACTTTCACGGCCCTGAAAAACCCTGGAAAAGGCCACGGCGCGATGTTTGGAAAAGTCGCGCACGCGCCGTCTGGCGCTATCGCCGTGAAATGCAGATATATGCGCAGAGTTATCCCGACCTTGTGCCGTGAACGCGCTGACCGGGGATCGCAGCCCGCTCAGCTTTGTTGAAATGCGTAATGCAGGCGGATGCAGCCGCGGTCAAGCGTCTTCGCACTGAGGAGAACGGGGCTTGCCTTGAAGCCGACAGCCGGAAACAGCGGTATGCCGCCGCCGATCAGTTCCGGCATGAGGTAGATCTCGATCTCATCCAGCGCACCGCGTTCCAGAAACGCCATCTGCAACTGGCCGCCGCCAAGCATCCACACATCGCCATCATTGAGCGCACGCAGTTCCGCGATCAGCGCATCGATGTCGTGGCGGATTTCAAGCGGTCCCTTCGGATTCTCGATGGGTCGCGAGGTGACGACAATACTTCTCTGGTCGCCATAGGCCCACGGCTCATCGCTCTGCGCGACGAAATCATAGGTCGCGCGGCCCATGACCACGGTGCGGATCGACTTGATGAAGCTGCGATAGTCATGCTCGCCCAGATCGGCGTCTCCATATTTGAACAGCCAGTCGAGATTTCCGTTCTCCGCCGCAATGAAACCGTCGAGACTGGCGGCGATGTAGCCGACAATTTTCGCCATGATGAACTCTCCTGTTGATTTATAAATGAACATACGTTTATATATTGTCCATGGCAAGAACGAAATCCATATCCGATGAGGCGGTGCTCGACCGGTTGATGTCAATGGTGTCGGAGGCTGGCCCTGAGGGGCTGACCTTCGCGCGGGCGGCGAAGGCGGCAGGGCTTTCCGCCGCCACATTGGTCCAGCGTTATGGCAACCGGGAGGCCATGCTTGAGGCGGTGCTGCTGCGGGCGTGGGACAGGCTCGATGCGGCGACGCGTGCTGCCGATGAAAATGCGGCCCCCGGCCCGCAGGGGGCTATCGACCTGTTGATGGCGCTGATGCCATCCGATGCCGCTGAATATAATGCGACGGACGGGCTTCTGCTGCTGCGCGAAGATATTCGCAATCCGGTGCTGCGGGCGCGGGGCGCGGCATGGGGCGTCGATCTCGCCCATGCACTGGGGCGCAGGCTTTCAGGCGATGCGGAAAAAGCCGAACGTCTCGGCTGGCAGATGGCCAATATCTGGCAAGGCGCGCTTATATGGTGGGCGTTCAGGCGTTCCGAGCCGCCGGAGGCAGCCATCCGGCGCGCCCTGACGGAATGGCTGGAGGCAGTCTTACCTTCCTGACGGCTTTCCCGAATTCTGTTGTACGATCATGCCCTGCTTTGTAGGCTCCGGTCGCAAACGGCAGGAGAGCTCTCATGCGCGTCGAACAACTGGATCATGTACAACTTGCCATGCCGCACGGCGGGGAAGAGCAGGCACGCGCATTCTATGGCGGGCTGGTCGGCCTACCGGAAGTCCCGAAGCCGTCGAATCTCGCCGCTCGCGGCGGCTGCTGGTTCGAGCGCGGCGTTTTGAAAATCCATCTGGGTGTCGACACAGCTTTCGTGGCTGCGCGCAAGGCGCATCCGGCATTCCTGATAGACGGCCTTGATGAGCTGGTCGAAATCCTGTCCGAAGCCGGTTCTCCGGTCAGCGAGGATGAGCCGCTGGAAGGCTATAAGCGCTGTTATGTTTCCGATCCCTTCGGGAACCGCATCGAACTGATGGAACGGCTTTCGGCCTAAACCGGTCGTTATGGTTGATGCTTCGTTAACGGTATCGGGCTAGGTTGCGGTGTCAGCCCTGATTTTGGCCTTGTTTCGTCCCGATAGAACAGCATGGTTCCTGTACGCCTTTTTAAAAGACCGAGATTGCTTGCATCTGTGCAGGCTGGCCTTGTCGTGGCCGGGCTGTTTGCCTCTGCGCCTGTTCTGGCGCAGGACGCCTTGCAGCAGCAGCGCGATCAGGCGGCGAGCGAATATGAAAAGCTCAGCAACGAACTCACCGTTACCGGCGACAGGCTGAAACAGCTTGAGGACGAGGTGGCCGGGCTGAAGAAGGATCAGGCCACCATCACCGCCGCGCTGATCCAGTCGGCCAAGACCGACAAGAAGCTGCAGCAGGATATTGCCGATATTGCCGACAAGCTGATCGCGCTGCGCGAGCAGGAAGACGGCATCCGCGCATCGCTCAGCGCAAGGCGCGGCGTTCTGGCCGAAGTGCTGGCCGCATTGCAGCGCATGGGGCTGAACCCGCCGCCCGCCATTCTGGTGCGGCCCGACGATGCGCTCGCCTCGGTGCGCAGCGCCGTGCTTCTTGGCGCCGTGGTGCCCGAAATGCGCGAGCAGGTGGAGGAGCTCACCGGCGACCTGAAAGACATGCAGCAGGTCACCGCTTCCATCGCGGAAGAGCAGGAAAAGCTGAAGACGACCCGCACGGTTCAGGCCGAAGAGCAGAAACGGCAATCACTTCTTCTTGAGGAGAAGAAGAAATTGCAGGCGCAATCGGAACAGGAAATCGAGGCGCAGCGCAAGCGTTCCGAAGAACTGGCGGCCAAGGCGGGCAGCCTGAAAGATCTTATCGACGGACTCGACAAGCAGATGGCGGGCGTGCGCGATGCAGCCGAAGCGGCCCGCAAGGCGGAAGCCGATCGCCTTGCCGCAGCAAGGGAAAAGGCCGGGGAAGCCGCGCCCGATGACACGCATCTGCGCCCGCAGATCGATTTTGCCTCCTTGCAGGGCAAGCTTGCCCTGCCTGCAGCGGGCAGGACGGTGCGCCGCTACGGCGAGAAGGACGGCGTCGGCGGCTCCATGATGGGGCAGGTGGTCGAAACCTTGCCCTCTGCCACGATTACGTCACCTTCCGATGGCGTGATACTTTACGCGGGCACATTCCGTTCCTACGGGCAGCTCTTGATACTCGATGCAGGCAATGGATATCATGTCGTGATGGCTGGCATGGGTCGAATCGATGTATCGCAAGGCCAGTTTGTACTTGCGGGAGAGCCGGTCGGCGCAATGGGAGAAAAACTTCTCGCAAGTGTTGCACCGATAGAGGTGGGCAATGGCGCGCCATTGCTTTACATTGAATTTCGAAAGGATGGAAAACCCGTCGATCCCGCTCCGTGGTGGACCGAACGGCTTTCTGGAAGGACGTGAAAATGATGCGTAAACTGTCGCTGCTGTTCGCCGGGGCCCTTCTGGGGGCGTCAGCCATGGTGATGGTCCAGGGCGCGCCGGCTTCCACTGCTTTCGCGGCAGGGAAAGATAGCGATGTCTACAAGGAACTGGCCCTTTTCGGCGATATTTTCGAGCGTGTGCGCGCGCAATATGTGACGCCGCCCGACGACAAGAAGCTGACCGAAAGCGCGATCAACGGCATGTTGACCTCGCTCGATCCGCATTCGTCCTATCTCAACCCGGAAGCCGCGCAGGACATGCGCGCGCAGACCAAGGGCGAGTTCGGCGGTCTCGGCATTGAAGTGACCATGGACAACGATCTCGTCAAGGTTATCGCGCCGATTGACGATACGCCCGCTTCCAAGGCCGGCGTGCTGGCAGGCGACCTCATCACCAAGATCGACGGGCAGGAAGTGCGCGGGCTGTCGCTGAACGACGCCGTGGACAAGATGCGCGGCGAAGTGGGCTCGCAGATTGAGCTGACCATTCAGCGCGAAGGCGCCGACAAGCCGATCACGCTGAAGATCGCGCGCGCCATCATCAAGGTGAAGGCCGTTCGCTACCGCGTCGAGAACGATGTGGGTTATCTGCGCGTCATCTCGTTTACCGAACAGACGTCCGATGACCTGAAGAAGGCGATCAAGGATATTCAGGACAAGATTCCGGGCGACAAGCTCAAGGGCTATGTGCTGGACCTTCGCCTCAATCCGGGCGGGCTGCTCGATCAGGCGGTCGCCGTATCCGACGCCTTCCTCGACAAGGGCGAGGTGGTTTCGACCCGTGGCCGCGATCCGCAGGACGTGACGCGCTTCGATGCACGCAAGGGCGACCTGACCGATGGCAAGCCGGTCATTGTTCTCATCAATGGCGGTTCGGCCAGTGCTTCGGAAATCGTTGCCGGCGCGCTTCAGGATCATCGCCGCGCCACCGTGCTCGGCACGCAGTCCTTCGGCAAGGGCTCGGTGCAGACGATCATTCCGCTCGGCGAAAACGGTTCGCTGCGCCTGACGACCGCGCTCTATTACACGCCATCGGGCAAGTCGATCCAGGGCAAGGGCATCACGCCCGACATCAAGGTCGACCAGCCATTGCCGCCGGAACTGAAGGGTGAGGACGTCGTGCGCGGCGAATCCGAACTCAAGGGCCATATCAAGGGCAATGCCGAGGATGACAACGGCTCCGGTTCGTCGGCCTATGTTCCGCCTGATCCGAAGGACGACATCCAGCTCAACGAAGCCATCAAGCTTCTGCGCGGCGAGGTAGCCAATGCAGCCTTCCCGCCGGACCCGAAGAAGGGCGTATTGAACTGATCGCTCCATGCTGGATCTGAACAGCCCGTTAGGACTGGACAAGAAACCGCGAAAGCGCGGGGGCTTACGCTCCCGCGCTTTTCGTTCTTCCATGAAAGGTCTGGCCATCGTCGCCGGGCTTTGCCTTGCCGGGGGCGCGGTCTTCGCCATCTGGCAGACCAATCAGGCGGGGTTCCGCAAGGTCGAAACCGCCGCGCTGGAACCGGCGCAAGCTGAAGCACCCGCTGTCAAGCCAGAGGTGAAGCCTGCGACCGGCAATACGCCGCCGCCCGGCAGCGCATTGCGCGGCGCGAGCGGCCAGCCGGGACCGGCCATCATCAAGGTTACGCCGGACATGCCGCCCGGTATGCCGAATGTCACTGCGGGCGCGGAAGGCAATGTGGTCGTGGTGCAGAACACGCATCGGTCCGGGCAGGACCAGCGCGTCGCGCATTTGCCCGAACCGGCGCTGGTCGAGCAGAGCCCGACCGGGCCGCTTCCGGTGCGCGGCGCGGACGGCCTGCGCCCGATGGATGCCTATGCGGTCGGCTGGTCCGGCGCGCGCGGGGCGCGGATTGCGCTTGTCATTGGCGGTCTCGGCCTTTCCCAGACCGGCAGCATGGAGGCAATCGACAAGCTGCCGCAGGAAATCACGCTCGGTTTTGCGCCGCAGGGCAACAGTTTGCAGCGCTGGATGCAGGCGGCCCGGCAAAACGGTCATGAACTTGTGCTGCAATTGCCGATGGAGCCGTTCGATTATCCGCGCGTCAATCCCGGCCGCAATACGCTGACGGTGGATGACGGGGCGAAGAAGAATCAGGCTTCCCTGCTGTGGGCGCTGTCGCGCATGACCAATTATGCCGGAGTGATGAACTATATGGGCGCGCGTTTCACAGCCGAGACGGAAGCCTTTTCGCCGGTGCTGGGCGAGATCGGCAGGCGCGGCCTTTATTATCTGGATGACGGCACTTCGGCGCGCAGCCAGGCCGACCGGATTGCCGAAAGCGACGCGGTGCCTTTCGCGGCGGCGGATGTGCTGATCGATGCGGCGCAGGACCGCGGCGCGATCCTTGATCGTCTGGACGAGCTGGAGCGGATCGCGCGGGCCAAGGGCAGCGCCATCGGCACCGGCTCGGCCTTTGCCGTGACGGTCGATGCTGTTGCTGCATGGGCCAATGAGGTCAAGAAGCGCGGCATTGAAATCGTGCCGGTTTCGGCGCTGGTTCGCGATCCTGAGCAACGGTAAATTTTCATATCATGGAGAATGTCATGTCGAAGCACAAAGGCCCTGTCGACCCGGAAAGCCTGCCTTATCGTCCCTGTGTCGGGCTGATGGTGCTGAACAAGGCCGGTCTGGTCTGGGCAGGGCGGCGCATCGTCATCCCGGGCGACGAGATGGACGGTGCGACGCAGCTCTGGCAGATGCCGCAAGGCGGCATCGACAAGGGCGAGGACCCGGTCGAGGCGGCGGTGCGCGAACTTTATGAGGAAACCGGCATGAAGTCGGTCTCGCTGCTGGAGGAAGCGTCGGACTGGATCAATTACGACCTGCCGCCGCATCTGGTCGGCATTGCGCTCAAGGGAAAGTATCGCGGCCAGACGCAAAAATGGTTTGCCTATCGCTTCGAGGGCGACGAGAGCGAAATCGCCATCAACCCGCCGCCCGGCGGCCATACCGCCGAGTTCGACCGTTGGGAATGGAAGCCGATGGCCGAACTGCCGGGGCTGATCGTTCCCTTCAAGCGCAAGGTTTACGAGGACGTGGTTGCCGCTTTCCGGCATCTCGCGGCCTGATTTGAGAGGAGAGGGTGCGCTCGCCCCTTGTGCCGCCCGCCAACATATAGTCAACTCGCATCAGGCGCGCCGGACGGCGCGTTTTGAGAGGGAGAAAAACGCATGGATGTTGGAAGTCTTCTCGTATTTCTTTTTGTGGGTCTTATCGCTGGCTGGCTGGCAGGCAAGGTCGTGCAGGGCGGCGGTTTCGGCCTGATTGGCAATATTATCGTCGGCGTGATCGGCGCTTTCTTTGCGGGCTGGCTGCTGCCGCGCCTTGGGTTTTCCATCGGCGGAGGGATCATCGCCGCAATCGTCAATGCTTTTATCGGCGCGGCCATCCTGCTTGCCATCCTGCGCATCATCAAACGCGCCTGACCTGCAAATATTTTTTTGAACAGACCCGGCTTCCCGAAAGCCGGGTTTCTTCATTGCGAAGTTCATCCCATGACACCGAATTCCAAACTGTCGCTCGGGCTGATTCTCACCGCATCGGCCGGTTTTGTCGATGCGATTGCCTTCCTGCAGCTTGGCGGCTTCTTCGCTTCCTTCATGAGCGGCAACACGACCCAGCTCGGCACCGCGCTGGCCGGACAGCCGGGACCGCAGGGCGCGGTGCTGGTGTGGTTTCCGGCGATCCTGATCGTGCTGTTTTTCGCCGGAGCATTTTTCGGCACGCTGACGGTTCGCGCCCATGGACGCCGGGGCAGCCTTTATGTGATGGCGAGTGTCGTGGCGATATTGCTGCTGGTGGGCGTGCTGCGGCGGGAGGGCGCGCTGTTCATCCAGCCGGTGCTGCTGCTTGCCGCCGCCATGGGCGCGCAGAATGCGGCGGTGCAGCCGATAGGTGCGGCGCGTCTTGGCGTGACCTATGTGACCGGCACGCTTTTCAATGCCGCCGCCGATCTTGCCTGTTCGCTGCGCGGCGAAACGCCGAAATGGCGCTGGCTCCAGCATGTGGCCGTGTGGCTTTCCCTGATGCTTGGCGCCGTCGGCGGCGGACTTGGGCACTCTCTCATCGGCCTCGACGCGCTGTTCGTTCCGGCTGCGATGATTGTGGGCGTCATGGTCGCCTATGCGAAGCTCAACTGAAAAGAGACTTTTCGCTTTCCACCAGTTCGGAAATGAGCGCCGAAACCGCCGTCACCCGCCGCAATGTGCGGGCGGATTCGTGATAGGCGAGCCAGTAGGCGCGGCGAATGATCCGGTCCGGCAGGACAGGCACAAGATCAGGATCGGCGCGGGCGATGAAGGCGTGAAGAATGCCGATACCCGCACCGGCGCGCACGGCCTCGACCTGTCCGAGAGCGCTCGACACCTCAAAGGCCGGTTTCCAGTCGCGGGAAATTTCCGGCGCATAGGCGAGCGACGGGTTGATGACCAGATCCTCCACATAGCCGATGAGCCGGTGATGATTGAGGTCTTCCGGGCTTTCCGGCGTGCCGTTTTCTGCCAGATAGCGCCGATGCGCATAGAGGCCCAGCGTATAATCGACGAGCCTGCGCGCGATCAGCCTGCCTTGTTCCGGACGTTCGACCGTAATCGCGATATCCGCCTCGCGGCGCGATAGCGAAAAGGAGCGCGGCACAGGCACAAGCTGGATGGTGAGGTCCGGATATTTTTGGGTCAGCCGCGCCAGCCGGGGCGCCAGGAAATTGACGCCGAACCCGTCCGGCGCGCCGATGCGCACCGTGCCCGACACGGCAATATCGGCATTGCCGACCTGCGAGCGGGCGGCGAGCATTTCGGCTTCCATGCGCTCAGCCGCCAGCAGAAACTCCTCGCCCGCTTGCGTCAGCGTCGAGCCATTGGTGCGCCGCGTCAGAAGCGTGGTGGAAAGTGCCGTTTCAAGCGCCGTCAGCCGCCGCGCGACGGTGGTGTGGTTGAGGCCGAGCCTTTTGGCCGCGCCCAGAATCTGGCCGGAGCGGGCAACAGCCAGGAATATGCGAATATCGTCCCAGTTCATGGCGGCACACTAGCATAAAAATGCACAACGGATACGCTTTTCAACGCCTTGCAATCAGGAATTTGCAGAGTCAAGATGAGCGTAACGATGGGGGCCTCTGCGCCCTCCAAAGCGATCATCAGGGAGGTTCTTCGATGCGCAATATCGGACATTTCATCGGCGGCAAGCATGTGGCGGGCAAGAGCGGCCGCACGGCGGACGTCTTCCAGCCGCTCGATGGCTCGGTGCAGGCCAAGGTGGCGCTCGCCACCAAGGAAGAAGTGCGCGCCGCCGTCGAAAACGCCAAGGCGGCACAGCCGGCCTGGGCGGCGACCAACCCGCAGCGCCGGGTTCGCATCCTGCGCAAGTTCATCGAACTGGTCGAGGCCGAATATGACAGCCTCGCCGAGCTCCTGGCCCGCGAACACGGCAAGACCATTGCCGACGCCAAGGGCGACATCCAGCGCGGCCTTGAAGTGGTGGAAGTCTGCCTCGGTGCGGCGCATATGCTGAAAGGCGAGTTCACCGACAATGCCGGCACGGGCATCGACACCTATTCCATGCGCCAGCCGCTTGGCGTCGTGGCAGGCATCACGCCCTTCAACTTCCCGGCCATGATCCCGCTGTGGAAGGCTGGTCCGGCGATTGCCTGCGGCAATGCCTTCGTGCTGAAGCCGTCCGAACGCGATCCGGGCGTGCCGATGCGCCTTGCCGAACTGTTCATGGAAGCCGGTCTTCCGGCAGGCATCTTCAACGTCGTCAATGGCGACAAGGAATCGGTCGATGCGCTGCTCGACGATCCGGACGTGCAGGCCATCGGCTTTGTCGGCTCCACGCCGATTGCACAATATATCTATGGCCGCGGCTGCTCGAACGGCAAGCGCGTGCAGTGCTTCGGCGGCGCGAAGAACCATCTTCTCATCATGCCGGATGCCGACATGGACCAGACCGTCGACGCGCTGATCGGCGCTGGCTACGGTTCGGCTGGCGAGCGCTGCATGGCAATCTCCGTTGCGGTGCCGGTCGGTGAAGACACCGCCAACCGCCTGATGGAAAAGCTGATCCCGCGCGTCGAAGCGCTGAAGATCGGCACCTCCACCGACAATTCCGCCGATTACGGCCCGCTCGTCACCAAGGCAGCGCTCGACCGTGTGCGCGGCTATGTCGATCTCGGTGTCGAAGAAGGCGCGAAGCTCGTCGTCGATGGCCGTAATTTCAAGATGCAGGGCTATGAAGACGGCTTCTACATGGGCGGCTGCTTGTTCGACCATGTGACCAAGGACATGCGCATCTACAAGGAAGAAATCTTTGGCCCGGTTCTCTCGGTCGTGCGCGCCAAGAATTACGAGGAAGCGCTGGCCCTGCCGAACGATCATGAATATGGCAACGGCGTTGCGATCTTCACCCGTGACGGCGATGCGGCCCGCGATTTCGCCAGCCGCGTACAGGTCGGCATGGTCGGCATCAACGTGCCGATCCCGGTTCCGATTGCTTACTACACCTTCGGCGGCTGGAAGGCTTCCGGCTTCGGCGATCTCAACCAGCATGGCCCGGATGCGTTCCGCTTCTACACCAAGACCAAGACCGTTACTTCTCGCTGGCCGTCTGGTGTGAAAGACGGTGCGGAGTTCGTCATCCCGACGATGAAGTAACCCCGGACGATTCCTTACGTTTGCGCGTCCTCGCTTCGCTGCGGGCGCGCGGCTGGGGTTAAGGACGGTGCGGAGTTCGTCATCCCGACGATGAAGTAAGCATTGCGCCGATCACCTCATCCTGAGGAGGCGTCCTGAGCTTGTCGAAGGACGCCGTCTCGAAGGACGAGGTGAGAGGAAACTGCCAGCGAAGGGACGGGCGATTTCGCCGGCTACCTGATCAGGGATGCAGGGGCGGAAAGCCGTGCCGTTCCGTCAGGGCGGCCAAAATCTTGTGCGGGTCGGCAATCAGCGAACGGCCTTCATACATGCCGGTCTCAAACTCGGAACGGTCGCCATCCTTCACTATCAACAGAGGCAGGCTTTGGTTGTCCTCGCCTGCCAGCGCTATCACGCCCTTGCGCGGGCGCTGCCAGTCGATGCGCTCAATATCCAGACTGCTGCCCAGCGCCGGAAACGAAGCCAGCACGCCTTCGATGAGCGCGCAGTGCCAGCAATAGAATGTCTGGCCGGGATAAGCCGGATCTTCAAATCCCGGCTTCAAGAGAAAAAGCTTGTCCTGTTTCATCTGTCACCCCAAATTAGGCCGGGCTCGGCTCCCGGAACGCGCATTTCGCAAAGCTTTTCGCACTTTTCGGAATATGATTTGGAACAGCTTTCCAAGCCAGATGCCGGCAATCGATCTATAGCTTGATCCCGATTGCAAAAGCTCAACTTTTTCGATCCCCGCCCTAAATAGACAAAGTAGCCCGATCATCAGGAGTTCCGTTCATGAGCGAAAAGATCAATCGCCGCATCGTGCTGGCATCGCGCCCCGAAGGTCGCCCGACCGCCGAAAACTTCCGGCTGGAGAAAGCGGCGATCCCCAGCCCCGGTGATGGCGAGGTTCTGCTGCGGCTGCGCTATCTGTCGCTCGATCCCTATATGCGCGGGCGCATGAGCGCGGCGAAATCCTATGCCGCGCCGGTCGCCATCGGCGATGTGATGGAGGGCGGCACGGTCGGCGAAGTCGTTGAAAGCGGCAGCGCGGGCTTTGCACCGGGCGATTTCGTGCTTTCGCATTCCGGCTGGCAGGATTATGCGGTCGCCGATGCCTCGACCCTGCGCAAGCTCGACCCGAAGGAGGCTCCTGTGACCACGGCGCTTGGCGTTCTCGGCATGCCGGGCTTTACCGCCTATTCGGGCCTCCTCACCATCGGCCAGCCGAAACCGGGCGAGACCGTCGTGGTGGCGGCGGCAACCGGCCCGGTCGGTTCTGCTGTCGGGCAGATTGCCCGG
>Ga0180222_1001408_pt1 | contig 24969 bp, 27 predicted proteins | sample eDN5th37CKraftOP_FD_151336 | JGI IMG/M metagenome (GOLD analysis project Ga0180222, IMG submission 151336) | Enriched Organic Plus compost microbial communities from Emeryville, California, USA - eDNA 5th pass 37_C Kraft OP (version 2) (version 2) ...
AATCGGCCGGGCCTGCGTTCACGCGAGGGCGCGATCGTGCCGCGCCGGCAAGGGGAGAGACGGGCTTCGACAGGCTCAGCCCGAACGGGGAGCGCTCCTCGTTCGCCCCGAGCGAAGTCGAGGGGCGGGCCCCGGCAGGCTCGGCCCGAACGGGCTGGAGCGGGCGCGCGCCTCCTAGGCGGCGGCCTTGAGCGCTTGCTGCCGGCGCGGGACGAGCGGGCGGAAGGCGATGGCGAGCAGGTGGGGCCCCGCCAGCCCCTGCGGCGGGGGGACCATCATCAGGGCGGCCGGGCCGCAGCGGTAGAGGCCGGGCGCCTCCTCCGTCATGCCCTCAAAGATCGGCCTGGCCGGGACCGGCGCGGCGGCGCATTCGCGCGCCCGCGGGCCGAAGGCGGCGACCGGGTGGAAGGCGCATTCCTCGATCTGCATCCAGTCGCACAAGGCGCCGAACTGGACGCCCGCGGCGAAGCGGCCGGCGCCGACCGGGATCGTCGCGAGATAATAGCCGTCGTGCGTGGCGTGCGCCTCGACCTCGATCGCCGCCTGGCCGCGCGCGTCGGCGAGCATCGCCGGCAGCCTGACCGAGGCGGCGCGGAAGTCCGCGTTGCGAAGGTCGAGATCGAAGCGGTTCGCCCCGAACAGGGCGAGCGAGAGCGGCAGGCCGTAGGGCTGCAGCTCGCCCGAAAGATACATGCGCTCGCCCCGGTGGAGATAGGCGAAGCCGCGCTGACGCAGCCCCTCGCCCGCGCGGGCGACGTCGAGCAGGCGGATGCTGTCGTCGGTGCCGAGATTGACGTCGTGCTCGAACGCCTCGAACAGCGCGACCTCCTCGGCCGACGGCAGGAAGAGCAGCCGGGCGAGCGCGCCCATCGCCATGTGGCGGCGGCCGTCGGCGTCGCACGAGGCCGCCGGCGCGACCATGCCGGCATGGGGATCGCGCGCGAAGGCGACGGCGCCTTCCTGCACGCGGTCGCGGATCGCGTTCTGCGCGCCCTTCGCGCCGCCGCCCTTGCGGATCGGCCGGCCGTCCGGCCGGTAATCGACCGCCGAGCCCTGGACGATGGTCGAAAGCTGCTCGACCACCGAGATCGGGCCGGAGAGCGCGTGGAGCGCGCGCAGATCGTAATGGCGCGCGTCGAAAAAGCCCTTCTTGTCGAGCCCGGTCAGCGCCTCCTCGCGCAGCAGCAGGTAGCGGCCGGCGACGTGGAGGTCGAAACGCCGGGCGAGCACCGGCGCGACCTTGTTCTGCGCGGTGCCGGCATAGCCCAGATCGACGAACATCACCGCGTCGCCGCGCGCGACGCCCGCCGCCTCAAGATGCGCGAACAGCCGGTCGGCGAAGGCGGCGGAGCGCTCGACGATCCGCGCCACCCATTCGGGGGCGAGCGCGGCGCGCTCGAACGCCTCCTGCGTGTCCCCCATCGCGCGCGCCTCGGCCTTCGTGAGCCCAAGCTGGTCGGCGAGCACGTCGATGCGGCCGTGGCGGGCCTGCGCGGCGAGACAGGCCGCGACCGCCCCGACGTCGGTGAAGGAAGCGCGACAGGCGGTGAAGCGGCTGATCTCCGCCGTCGCGGCGGGCTTGCCGGTGACCGCCTCGAAGACGCGCGCGGGAAGGTGCCCGTCGCGCAGCAAGAAGACGGGCTTCACCGGGCGGCGCGTGCGCGCCGCGATTTCCTCCGCCTCGCCCTGGACCCAGAGCGCGAAGGCGTGGAAGACAGGCCCGAGCACGTCGTGGCCGAGCGCGAAGGCGGCGTCGCTTTCGGCGCGCAGCGCGACCGCCGGCCGGTGCGGCTGGAAGGCCGGCACCGTGGCGCGCACGGCCGGATCGACCATCGCCGCCGCCGCCGCCTCGAGCCGCAGCCGGCGCTCAGCGGCGGGATCGAACTGGCGCAGATGCGCGGTGGCGATGCCGAGCGCGGCGGGCGCGTCGCGGTCCGCCACCGGATTGTCGCCGACATGGAGAATCGCCCCGGGCGCGACGCCAAGCGAGGCCACGACCTCCTCGAACAGGCCGGCCGCCTTGGTGCGGCCATGAGCGGAGGAGCAGAAGATGCGGTCGATCAGGGCCGCAACATCCTCGCCCGCCGCGGCGGCGACCAGCGCGCGAAGCTGCGCCTCATCGAGATAGGTATCGCTGACGAGCGCGACGTCGAGTCCGCGCGCCTTGGCCTCGCGCACCAGCGCCACCGTCGGCGCGAAGGCGAAACAGTGGCGATGCTCGGCCGCCAGCTCGGCCGCGATCGCGGCGGCGACCTCCGCCTCCGGGGCCGACGGCATCAGCGCGCGGTAAATGTCCGAAATCGTCACCTCGGCCCGACCGGCGAGGCGCGCGGCCTTGCGGGCCTTGTCCTCGGCGCGGGTGCGCGCCCAGGCGCCGCCGCCCGGGATCGGCAGGTCGGCGAAGACGTCCGCGGGCGACTGGACGTTCCGCCAGATCAATGTGTCGAAACAGTCGAGCGAGAGGACGCGCACTCCCTCCGGCGCGCGATCGAGCAGGAGAGGCAGTTCGGCGGCGGCGATTTCGAGGCGCATGGGGTTCATCTCCAGCCGGCGAGCGTGGCGCGCAGCTTGTCGAGCGCCGCCTTCTTGATCTGACAGATGCGGGCGGCGCCGACGCCCAGCGTCTGGCCGATCTCCTCCAGGTTCATCTCCTCGACGAAGTAGAGCTGGAGGACGAGCGCGTCGCGCTCGGGAAGCTGGCGGATCGCGCGGGCGACCGCCTCCTTCAGCCGCTCGCGGTCGATCCGCTCGTCGGCTTGCTCGTCGAGGTCGGCGAACCACATCGAATGGTCCGAATAGATCTCGTCGATCGATTCCTGCTGGACCGCCTGGTTCTCGTCCACGAGGGCGCGATAGCTCGCGGCGTCGAGCCCCATTTCGGCGGCCATCTCCTCCTCTGTCGGCGCGCGGCCGAGCCGTCCCTCGAGCTTCTGGCGCACGGCGGCGAGCTCGCGCCGGCGCGCCATCGCCGAGCGGCAGATGAGCGCGTGGCGGCGCAGGTGATCGATCATCGCGCCGCGAATGCGCAGCGTCGCATAGGTCGCGAAGGCGTGGCCGCGATCCTCGAACGAATTGGCGGCCTCGACCAGCGCGACCATGCCGATCTGGACGAGATCCTCGGTCTCGATCGCGGAGGCGACGCGGCCGTGCACGTGCCAGGCGATCTTGCGCACCAGCGGCATGTGCGCGCGCACCAGCGCCTCGGGCGACTGCGCCGCCCGGCGGCCGTAGGTGGCGGCGGCCTCGTGCGGATCAACCAGCGCCATCGCATGCCTCCATCGGCGCCGCGACGCGACGGACGGGTGACGCCACGGCGACGCGCTCGGCGAGCCGGCCGAAGGCCTTGCTCGCCCGCGCGCTCGGGAACAGCTCGACGCAGCAGCGCTTGCGGCGCACCGCCTCGCGCACATAGGGATCGTCGGGAATCGAGCCCAGATGGGCGAGCGTGACCTCCATGAAGCGGGTGATCACGCTTTCGAAATGGTCGAAGAGGGCGCGGCCGGCCTGGTCGCTTTCGACCATGTTGGTGACGACCGTGAACGCGCGCACGCCCTGCCCCACCGACAGCGCTTTCACCAGCGCATAGGCGTCCATGAACGCGGTCGGCTCCGGCGCGAGCACGATCAGCGCCCGGTCCGCCTCGGCGACCAGGGCCATGTTCTCCGCGCCGATGCCGCCGCCGGTATCGACGATGATATGGTCGAACGCCCCGGCCTGCTCAGCCAGCGCGGCGATGAGGCGACGGCGCTCCGGCTCCGACAGGGCCGAGCCGATGCCGATGCCGCTGTGGCCGGGCACCAGCGTCACGCCCGAAGGCCCCTCGATCATCAGGTCGTCAAGCTCGCAATGGCGGGCGAGCAGATCGGCGATGGTGAGGCTGGGATTGAGGCCGAGCAGGATGCCGGCGTTCGCCACCCCCATGTCGCAATCGACCAGCAAGGTGCGCGCGCCGCCCCTCGCCAGCGCGACGGCCAGGTTGACGGCGACATTGGTCTTGCCGACGCCGCCCTTGCCGCTGGCGATCGCGGTCATGCGCGCCTTGTCGTTCACCCACTCGCTCACGCGGAGACCTCCGTTTCAAGCATCGGTTGCTGGGATTCGCCGCCGACCACGGCGACCACCTCGACGGGCTTGCCGTCGGGAATTTCGAGGAAGGACAGCACCGGCACGTCCGGCAGGTGCGGGCCGAGCAGCCGGGAAAGCGCGCGACGCATGATCGGCGAGGTGACGACGGCGAAGCGCCGGCCCTCGCGCAGCAGCGGCCCGGCGACGCCGCCGACGGCCTGGACGATCTTCTGCCCCAGGCCCGGCTCGATCGGGTGCACGGCGTCGCGGCCGGTGCGGACCGCCTGGCTGAGCAGCCCTTCGAGGCTGGGATCGAGGGTGACGACCGGCAGCGGCATCTTCACCGGCACGATCGTCTGCACGATCAGCGCGCCGATCCGCTGGCGCACGGCCTCGACGAGCTGGACCGGATCGGTCTCGTCGCGCGCGGCGTCCGCCATCGCCTCGGCGATGCGGCGGAAGTCCTTGAGCGGCACGCCCTCGGCGAGCAGCGCGCGGCACAGGGCGGCGATCTGGGCGAGGCTGAGCGGCTGCGGCGTCAGGTTGGCGACGAGCTGCGGCGCGCTCTCCTTCAGCGCGTCGAGCAGCTTCTGCGCCTCGTCCATGCCGAACAGGTCGGCGGCGGCGGTCTGGATGATCTGGTTGAGGTGCGTCGCGACGACGGTGGCCGGATCGACGACCGTATAGCCGGCGACGACCGCCTCGGCGCGCTGCGAGGGTTCGATCCACACCGCGTCGAGCCCGAAGGTCGGGTCCTTGACCTGGCGGCCGGGCACGCGATCGAGCAGGTCGCCGCTGTCGAGCGCGAGCAGGTCGTCCGGCCAGACCTCGTCCTCGCCGACGACGACGCCGTGGACCGAGATGCGATAAGTGTTCGGCGAGAGCGAAAGCTCGTCGCGCACCCGCACGATCGGAACGACGAAGCCCAGCTCGCGCGAGAGCTGGCGGCGGATGCCGGTGATCCGGGCCATCAGCGGCGCGCCCTTGCGCTCGTCCACCAGGCCGATCAGGCCGAAGCCGAGCTCCAGGCTGAGCGCCGCATCGTCGCTGACCTCGTCCCAGCCGATGAGGTGCGGCGCGGGCGGGGCGGGCGGCGCCTCCACGACCAGCGCCCTGGCGTCGGCGGACTTCTTGAGCTTCCAGGCGATGAAGCCGGCGACCGCGGCGGCGGGCAGGATGATGGCGTGCGGCATGCCGGGCAGCAGGCCGAGGATGGTGAGGATCACCGCGACCGGCACCCAGGCCTTGGCCGAGCCGAACTGGCTCGCGATCTGGCCGGAGAGGTCATAGGGCGACGAGACGCGGGTGACGATCGCCGCGGCGGCAATCGAAAGCAGCAGCGCCGGCACCTGCGCGACCAGCGCGTCGCCGATGGCGAGCAGCACGTAGGTGGACGCGGCATCCTTCAGCGACAGCGAATGGCTGACCGTGCCGAGGATCAACCCGCCGATGATGTTGACGAGCAGGATCAGCACGCCGGCGACGGCATCGCCCTTCACGAACTTCGAGGCGCCGTCCATCGAGCCGTAGAAATCGGCCTCGGTGGCGACCTCCTGGCGGCGCTCCTTCGCCTCGTCCGGCGTGAGCAGGCCGGCGTTGAGATCGGCGTCGATCGCCATCTGCTTGCCGGGCATGGCATCGAGGGTGAAGCGCGCCGACACTTCGGAGACGCGGCCCGCGCCCTTGGTGATGACCACCAGGTTGATGATCATCAGGATCATGAAGACGAAGATGCCGACGGCATAGTCGCCGCCGATCAGGAAGCTACCGAACGCCTCGATCACATGGCCGGCGGCGTTCGTCCCCGTATGGCCGTTCACCAGCACGACGCGCGCCGAGGCGACGTTGAGCGCGAGCCGGAGCAGCGTCGCGAACAGCAGCACCGTCGGGAAGGAGGAGAAGTCGAGCGGGCGGGCGACGTTCAGCGCCACCATTAGCACCGCGAGGCTCACCATGATGTTGGTGACGAAGCCGATGTCGAGCAGCGTCGCCGGGACGGGCACCACCATCAGCACGACGAGCAGCAGGATCGCGATCGGGAGGATCGCGCCCTTGCTCGCGTTCAGAAAGACGCGCCGGTTGAGTGCGTTCATCGATCAGGCCCCGATTCCGGCAAGCAGGAGGTAGGCGAGGCGCGCATATTCGGGCGAAGGGCCACCGAACGGCCGGGCCGGATCGGCGCCGAGCCCGGTCGGATCGCTGGGGTCGATCGCCAGCGCCGCCATGCGAAGCGCGGTCGCCTCCGCGTCGCGCTGGGCGGGGCGCGCGGCGGCGTAGCGCACTTGGGGCCGGCTCTCGCCGCCGCCCGGCCCGATCCGCTCCGCGAAATGGGCGCGGATCTCGGCGAAGCTGCGCGGCGATCCGTCGCGATTGTAGAAGACGGCGCGGTTGGCGCGCGCGGCCGCCGGCAGCAGCGCCGCGGCGGCGCCCTGCGGATTGGCGTCGTGCGCGCGCAGGAAGCGCGCGGCCCCGGCGGGCCCTAGGAAGTGCGCGAGGTAGAGATCGACCGGTTCGGCGGCGCGGCCGAGCCGCTGTTCGAGATAGTCCTGGTTGTCCGCGGCATAGGCGGCGGCCATGGCGGAGGCCGCCTCCGGCTGGCGGCGCAGGTCGAGCACCGCGCGGCGCATCTCCGGATCGGCGACATAGTAGCGACCGTTCGCGCCCTGCCGGATCGCGTCCGCGGCCCAGCCGAGGCCGTGATCGGCGCCATGGCGCTTCACCGTGGCGAGCCAGGTCTGCTCGATGAACTGGAAGAGGCCCGCCGCGCTCGAGGTGCGCGCGCGCGCATCGGGATTGAACCCGCTTTCGATGCGGGCCTGGTTGAACAGATAGGAGAAATCGACGCCGGTCCGCGCGGCGGCGAGCTGGATCGCGCTGCTGATCCGGCCGCTGAGACCGCCGGCGGCAACCGTGCTGTTCGTCGTCGGAATCATGACGCCCCTTTCCATTCGGGGGCATCAGAGCAAATGGCGTGCCAGTTTGGCTTTCGCTTAGGGCCGGGGACGCCTGCGCCCCTAGCGGGCGCCGCGGCGATAGGTGGTGTCGGCGGCGACGCCGCGGGCGGCGGCGAGGCCGGCGACGTGGCGCGCGATGCGATCCGTCAGGAAATTGACGCGCGCCTGGGCGGCATTGGCCTGGTCGGCGAGATCGGAGAGGCGCTCGCGGTCGATCGCCTCGGGCGTCAGCCCGGCGCGGCGGACCGCCTCGATCGCCGCGCGCAAGTCTTCGGCGGCCGCTTCCACGACCGCCGCCTCCGCGCCGTCGAGCGCGCGGATCATCGCCGCCTGGCAATCGGCGAGGCGGGCGAGCAGGTCTTCGCTCATGCCTCGCGGCGCGGCAGATCGAGCGCGATCATGCGCTCGGCGATCTTCTCGGGATCGACCGGATAGCGGCCCGAAGCGATCGCGCTGCGGATCGCCTCGATCTTCGCGCTGTCGATCGGCGGCCCTTCGGCGACGAGGTCCAGCACCGAGCTCTGCACCGCGCCCGGCCGGCCGCGCACAGAGGCATCGCCGACGGCCGCCGTCGGCTGGCCGGCCGCGACCGTTCCGCGCGCATTGTTGACCCGCCCGGGGCCGCCCTTGCTCACGCCCTCGATCATCTCGTTCCCTTTCGCGAGAGCAATGGCGCTCTCAGTCGAACTCAATAACGGCCGCGTTAGCATTTAATTAAATCCCGGAAGCGCGACACGGCCATCGCCGGTCACTTCGCCGATCAGCGGGGCGCTGCGGCGCTCCATGCGGACCCGAATTCGATCGCCCGGCGCGCCGTCCTGCTCGGCGGTGCCGGTCGCGCTCACGACGAAGCTCGCGCTACTGACGAACACCGTCACCTGGTCGCCGCGGCGGACGACGGGGGCGGCGCGCGCGCCGGCGCGCTCGGCCACGGCCGCTTGGGCGGTCTCGCCGCCGGCGACCAGCGGCACGCGGATGCGCCAGCCGAGCGTCGGGCAGCTCACCGCGACCGCGCCGAGGATCGGCGGGCCGACGACGGCCGGCTGCGGGCAGGGCGCGAGGCGCAACCGCCGGTCGATCGGGGCGCGGGCGCCGCCCGGCTCGCCGATGCCGGCGCCCAGCGCGGCCGCGACCTGCCGGTCGAGATTATCCAGATTTTCGAAGCTTTGCGCCGCGGCGCACGCCGGAATCGCGGCGGCAAGCACGGCGAGGCGTCGGAAAATTGGCGTCATTGCCCTCACTCCAGTCGATTCGACGGGAGGGAAGCAATGGACGTGCCAAGCGGCCGAAAGGTCAGCGACGCCGCAGCTCGATGCGCTGGCCGCCGGGGCCGATCGACTGTTCGAACGAGATCGCGATCCGCCGCTCGTCGAGACCGGCCTCGCGCAGCGCGCGCGCCACCGCGACGCTGCGGGCGGCGGCCAGCTCGAACCGGTCGAGGCGGGGCCCGCCCTCGGCGAGGCCGCGGCTGGAGACGAGGAGGTCTCCGCCCGCGAGCGCGCCCGCCGCGGCGGCGATCCGCGCCCGCCCGCCTTCGGTGAGCCTCGCCTCCCCTGGCTCGAACAGGTCCACCGGCCGCCAGGCGGCGACGAGGGTGCGGCCGGCCGCGCTCGCCCGCGCCGCTTCGTCCGCCGCCGTCGGCCGCGCCGCCTCGATGGCGTGGAGCAGGACGAAGGCGCCGAGCAGCAGCAGCCCGAGGTCGGCGAAGCTGATCGCCCAGCGCGGAACGCTCGCCGTCTTCATCTCACGCGCGCGCGAGGCGGCGGCTGCGCCACAGCCGGATCGCCTCCTCCTCCTCGCGGGCGAGCGCCTCCAGTCGCGCGATCACGCTTTCCTGCCACCGGAGCTCGGCGCGCGACAGCCGCTCGAGCCGGGCCGCGATCGGCCCCGCGATCACGAAGGCGATGAACAGGCCGTAGAGCGTCGTCAGCATCGCCGTCGCCATCGCCGGCCCCATCGCTGCGGCGTCCTGCATCTTCGCGAACATCGCGATCAGGCCAAGCACGGTGCCGATCATGCCCATCGCCGGCGCGATCTCGCTCGCCGAGCGCCACAACCCGATCACGCCCTCGTGGCGGGCGCGGCGCGCGCCGAGCTCTTCCTCGGCCCAGCGAGCGAAGCGGTCACCGCCCTCGGCGTCGGCCAGCCGCACCGCGGCGAGGCGGACGAACTCGACCGGCGTCTTCACCCGGTCGGCGCAGACGATGCCCTTGTAGGTGGAGATGCGCTGGATCTCGCGCACCGCCCGGTCCGCGACGCGCGCGTCGGCATCGGGCCGGGCGCGCAGCAGGGGACCGAAGGCGCGCAGCGCGCGGCGCAGGTCGGCGCCGGTCGCCTGGACGATGACGGCGAGGATGGTGCCGCCGAAAACGATGAGGAAAGCGATCGGATCGAAGAAGCGCTCAACCAGGGCCAACATTCCGATCCTCCCTGCCGGCAAAATTTTGCCGGCCCCGGCAATTTCTTGCCGGTCCTTCGAGACGCACAGGCTCCGCAAGACGCGCCCGCCGCGCCCGCGCCGATTTGGCACGATCGTTGCAGCCGTTCCCGCCGGACGCCCTTGCCTGTCGGAATAACGACGCCGCGGGGCACAGCTTTAGGAGCTTTTCGATGCCACAGGGCGACAGCCTGTTCGGGATCCACGGCACGGCGCTGGCGCTGCGTTCGCAGCGGCTCACCCTGCTCGCCTCGAACATCGCCAACGCGGCGACGCCGGGCTACCAGGCGCGCGACATCGATTTCAGCCGCGCGCTCGACATGGCGAGCCGCGGCTACGATCCGCAGCGCGCCGCCTCGGCCGCGATCGCCTATCGCATCCCGACGCAGCCGTCGCTCGACGGCAATACGGTGGAGCTTTCCACCGAGCAGACGCTCTTTGCCGAAAACGCCGTCCAGTATCGCGCCACGCTCGCCTTCCTCGAAGGCCGCATCGACACGATCCGGCGCGCGCTGAAGGGGGAATGAGATGGCCCAGCCGATGAACGTCTTCGACATCGCCGGCCGCGCCATGTCGGCGCAGCTCGCGCGGCTCAACGCGACCGCCTCGAACCTGGCCAATGCCGGCTCGGTCTCGGGCAGCCGCGAAACCGCCTTTCGCGCGCTGAGGCCCGTCTTCCGCACCGTGGAGGACCGGCCCGGCGTCGCCACCGTGCAGGTGGACCGGGTCGTCCAGACCAACGCCCAGCCGACCCGCCGTCACGATCCCGACAATCCGCTCGCCGACGCGAACGGCGACGTGTGGGAAGCCGCCGTCGATCCGTCGGCGGAGCTGATCGACATGGTCGAGGCCGCCCGCCAATACCAGAACAACGTCCAGGTGCTGCAGACCGCCAAGACCCTCACCCTCGACACGCTGAAGCTTGGCAAATGACGACAATCGGCACCTCGAACCCGCTCGGCAACCTCACCGACCCGACGACGGCGGCGACGACCACCGGCTCGTCGTCGATGAGCATGCTGAACCAGAACGACTTCCTGCGGCTGATGACGACGCAGCTCGTCGCGCAGGACCCGTTCAACCCGATCGACAACACGCAGATGGTCGCCCAGATGGCGCAGTTCTCGCAGGTTGCCGGCATCGCGCAGATGAACCAGAGCCTGCAGCAGCTCGTCGCCTCGCTCGGCGCGAACCGCATTGCCGACGCCGCGAGCTGGATCGGCCGCTCGATGCTGGTCGAATCCGACATCGCGACGCCGCTTCGCGACGGCAGCTATGCCGGCGTCGTCGACCTGCCGAACGGCGCGGACGACCTCACGATCAACTTCGTCGATTCCGACGGCCGGGTCGTCCACACCGAGAGCGCCTCGAACCTGGTCGCGGGGCCGATGGCCTTCGCATGGGACGGCAAGGACGAGGACGGCAACGTCGTCGCCTCCGGCCCGCTCGCGATCCAGGTCGTCGCCCGCGTGAACGGCGCGACCACGACGCCCGCCACCGCCACCTGGACCTCGATCGCCGGCATCCAGTCGCCGGCGACCGGCGGCGCCACCCAGCTCGTCACCGGGCTGGGCATCCTTTCACCGCAAGACGCCATCCGTCTCGCCTGACCCCGATCAAGCAAGGAGCCTATCCATGTCGTTCTACACTTCGCTCTCCGGCCTTCGCGGCGCGCAGACCGATCTCTCGGTGATCTCGAACAACATCGCCAATGTCGGCTCGGTCGGCTTCAAGCGCAGCCGCGCCCAGTTCGGCGACATCATGCCGCCCTCGACCACGACGGCGGGCCAGGGCGCGCGGCTCAAGACGATCGAGCAGCAGTTCACCCAGGGCGGCTTCGAGACCTCGGAGCGCGAGCTCGACCTCGCCATTTCGGGCGCCGGCTTCTTCGTCACCCGCGACGCGCTGACCGGCGGCACGACCTATTTCTCGCGCAACGGCTCGCTGAAGGTGGACGGCCAGCGCTACCTGGTCGACTCCAACGGCGGCTACATCCAGGTGCTGCCCGTCGACACCGAGGGCAACGTCACCGCGACAGGCCTCGGCGCCGCGCGCAACATCCAGCTGCCGCTGACCTCCGGCACGCCGCGCGCGACCACCCTGCTCAGCCTTGCCGTCAGCCTGCCGCAGACGGCGGACAAGCCGGCCGACCGTCCGGTCTACAATCCGGGCCATCCCTATGTCTTCGACCGGCTCGACGCCAACAGCTACAACTTCTCGCAGCAGACGACGGTGTACGACAGCGAGGGCAACGCCCAGGCGGCGACGCTCTATTTCGTCCGCACCGGTTCGACCACGCAGGGCGACCCGGCCGACACTTGGGAAGTGCACCTGTTCGTCGGCAACGAGGAGGCCTCGGCCTCCGGCACCACCCCGGTCGTGCCGCTGCAACTCGAGTTCGACGCGACGGGCACGCTCGTCTCGCCGACCAGCTCGACCACCTTCAGCAGCGTGCTGCCGGCGGGCGCCTCCGCGCCGATCGGGATCACGCTCGACCTCGGCACCACCACCCGCCAGGGCCCGGGCGCGTTCACCGTCAACTCGATCAACCAGGACGGCGTCGCCTCGGCCAAGTTCAGCGACGTTTCGATCGGCGAGGACGGCCTCATCACCGCGGTCTTCTCCGACGGCTCGACCCAGGCGCTCGGCAAGCTGATCATCGCCAACTTCTCCAACCCGGCGGGCCTGCGCCAGCAGGGCGACGGCCGCTGGACGGTGACCGGCGATTCCGGCGAGGCGATCGTGGGCCAGGCCGGCAATGACGGCTTCGGCCGCATCCAGACCGGCGCGCTGGAGCAGTCCAACGTGGACGTGACCGAGGAGCTGGTGTCGCTGATCGCGGCGCAGCGCAACTTCCAGGCCAACGCCAAGGCGCTCGAGACCGCCAACGCGATGACCGATTCGATCATCAACCTGCGGTAACGCGCGACGGGGGACTGACCGATGGACCGGCTCGTCCACACTTCGCTGTCGGCGCTGCGCGCGGCGATAGCCCGGCAGACCGCGACGGCGCACAACCTCGCCAACGTCAACACGGTCGGCTTTCGCGCCGACATGGCGGAGGCGCGGGCGCTGTACCTGCGGGGGCTCGGCCTCGAGGCGCGGGCGCCGGCCTCGGAGGAGGTGGTCGCCGCCGACATGACGCCGGGCGAGGTCGTCTCGACCGGGCGCAGCCTCGACATCGCGCTGCGCGGCGACGCCATGCTCGCCGTCCAGGCGCGCAACGGCGAGGAGGCCTATACCCGCCGGGGCGACCTGCAGCTCAGCGATTCCGGGCTGCTCACCACCGGCGACGGCCTGCCCGTGCTGGGCGAATCCGGGCCGATCACCATCCCGCCCGCCGATTCCCTGCGGATCGCGGAGGACGGCACGATCTGGATCGTGCCGCGCGGCGGCGATCCCAACGTGCCGCAGCAGGTCGACCGGCTGAAGCTGGCGACGCGGTCGGGCTCGCGCATCCTGAAGGGCGTGGACAACCTGTTCCGCGTCCCCGACGGCGGCGCGCTTCCCGCCGATCCCCAGGCGCGGCTGACGTCCGGCAGCCTGGAGCGCTCCAACGTGCAGTCCACGCAGGCGCTGATCGACATGATCGACGCCAGCCGCTCGTGGGACATGCAGCTCAAGCTGATTTCCAGCGCCCGCGACATGGACGTCGCCACGACCGATCTCATGCGCCTGCCCGATTGATCCCAAGGAGAGACTAGATGAGCACCGCCGCCCTTCAGGTCGCACGCACCGGGCTCGATGCCCAGGACCAGCGCATGCGCGTCATCGCCAACAACCTGGCGAACGTGAACACCATCGGCTTCAAGCGCGACCGCGCCGAGTTCGAGACGCTGGCCTACCAGCTCGTCACCGCCGCCGGCGCCAATTCGGCCGGCGACGATCGCTACGCGATCGGCCTCAACCTCGGCACCGGCGTGCGCATGACCGGCACCTCGCGCGAGGTGACGCAGGGCACGATGAACAATACCGGCAACCCGCTCGACATGGCGATCGAGGGCGAGGGCTATTTCCAGGTCACGCGACCGGACGGCACCATCGCCTACACCCGCGCGGGCAATTTCCACCTTTCGCCCGAGGGCAAGATCGTCACCTCCGAGGGGATGCCGCTGCAGCCGGAGATCCAGATCCCGGAGAACGCGCAGTCGATCACGATCGGCGCGGACGGCACCGTTTCGGTCTCGCTGCCCGGCCAGGTCGAGCAGAGCCAGGTCGGCAAGATCGAGATCGCGCGCTTCGTGAACCCGGCCGGGCTGCAGGCGATCGGCAACAACCTCTACATGGAGACCACCGCCAGCGGCACCGCGCAGACCGGCGCCCCCACCGAGGAGGGCCGCGGCGCGATCCGCCAGTCCCAGCTCGAAATGTCGAACGTCAATGTCGTCCAGGAACTGGTCGACATGATCGAGACGCAACGCGCCTACGAGGTCAACTCGAAGATGATCTCGGCCACCGACGAGATGCTCCGCAATGCGAACCAGCAGCTCTAAGATGCGCCGCGCCGCGCTGCTCATCGCCGCCGCCGCGCTGCTCACCGCCGCGCACGGCCGCCGCGCGCCCGAGCCGGAATTCGCCCCCGCCCTGCCCCCGCCGCCCCCGGCGCCGGAGGCCAATGGCGCGATCTTCCAGGCCTCGCAGGGTTTCACGCCCTTCACCAGCGGCGCGCGCGCCGGCTCGGTCGGCGACGTGCTGACCGTGACCCTGGTTGAGCGCACGCAGGGCCAGTCGACCTCGACGTCGCAGACCGCGCACAACGGCAATGTCGGCCTGATCCCGCCGAGCACCGGCCCACTGTCGCTGTTCGCGCCGACCGACACGACGGCGGGCGGCAATTCGCGCTTCCAGGGCAGCGGCCAGACCGCGCAGGCGAACAGCCTGATCGGCGAGATCAGCGTCACCGTGATGCAGGTCCTGCCCAACGGCTCGCTGGTCGTGCGAGGCGAAAAGCAGCTGCGGATCAACCGCGGCAACGAGACGATCCGCCTGTCCGGCATCGTCCGCCCGGCCGACATCGGCCCGGACAACCGGGTGCCTTCCACCCGCCTCGCCGACGCCCGCATCGACTATGTCGGCCGCGGCGAGATCAGCCGCGCCAGCCGCCAGGGCTGGCTGCAGCGCCTCTTCTCCATCGTCACGCCCTTCTGAGGATATCGCGATGCTCCGCCGCCTGCTTCTCGCCCTGATCTTGTGCCTCGTCGCCGCCATGCCGGCGGCGGCGCAGGTGACGCGCATCAAGGACCTCGGCTCCTTCCAGGGCGTCCGCCCGAACCAGCTCGTCGGCTACGGCATCGTCGTCGGCCTCGCCGGCACCGGCGACGACAATCTGGAATATGCGACCCAGGGGATGAACGGCATCGCCTCGCGCTTCGGCCTCACCCTGCCGCCGGGCGTCAACCCGGCGCTGAAGAACGCCGCCGCGGTGATGGTGACGGCCGAACTGCCGCCCTTCGCGCGGCCGGGCCAGCAGCTCGACATCACCGTCTCGGCGCTGGGGCGCGCCCGCTCGCTGCGCGGCGGGACGCTGATCCTGACGCCGCTGCGCGGCGCCGACGGACAGATCTACGCAATGGCGCAGGGCAATCTCGCGGTCGGCGGCCTCGGCGTTTCGGCGCAGGACGGCAGCCAGGTCTCGGTCAACGTTCCCTCGGCCGGCCGCATTCCAGGCGGCGCCACCGTCGAGCGCGCGGTCGATACCGGCTTCGCGACCTCGCCGGTGCTGACCTTCAACCTCGATTCCGCCGATTTCACCACCGCCGAGCGGGTCGCCCGCGCGATCAACACCGGCCTTGGCCAGCAGATCGCGCGCGCCATCGACGCGGTGTCGATCGCGATCGACGCGCCGCAGGGGGCGGAATTCCGCACCGCGCTGGTCAGCCGCATCGAGAACCTGCCGGTCGAGCCCGCCGACGCGCCGGCGCGCGTCATCGTGAACGCGCGCACCGGCACGGTCGTCATCAACGGCGCGGTCCGGATCAGCCCGGCCGCCGTCAGCCACGGCCGCCTCACCGTCGCGGTGCAGGAGAGCCCGACCGTCGTGCAGCCGGCGCCCTTCTCCAACGGCCGCACCGCGATCCAGCCGCAGAGCAATATCGAGATCACCGAGCATCGCGCGCCGATGTTCCAGATGCCGCAGGGCGCGAGCCTGGCCGACATCGTCCGCGCCGTGAACGCGATCGGCGCCGCGCCGTCCGACCTCGTCGCGATCCTCGAGGCGCTCAAGCAGGCCGGCGCGCTGCACGCCGAGCTGGTGGTGCTGTGATGCCGAGCCCGCTCGCCCCGATCGGCGGCGTCGCGCCCGCCAACAGCGCGAACGCGGACCCGCGCGCGCAGCTGCGCGCCGCGGCCGAGCAGTTCGAGGCCGTCTTCCTGCGCCAGATGATCGGCGCGATGCGGCAGGCCAAGCTCGCGGACGACTGGCTCGACAGCTCGGCGACCGAGCAGTTCCGCGACATGGCCGACGCCCGGCTCGCCGACACGATGGCGCAGCAGGGCAGCTTCGGCATCGCCGAGCTGCTGATCCAGCAATTCGAACGGACCGCGGCCGCGACCAACGGTGCGAACGGCCCCGCCGGCAGCCCCGGCACGGGCGCGACCGACAATGATGGAGCGCAATCGTGAGCGATCTTCTCGCCATCGGCTCGTCGGGCCTCGCGGCCTATCGCAACGCCCTCGCGGCGGTCGGCGAGAATGTCGCCAACGCCGACACGCCCGGCTTCGCCCGCCGTTCCGTGCGCCTCCAGGAGGTGAACGCCAGCGGCAACATGCCCTTCTACAAGAACCAGGTCATCTTCGGCGGCGTCGAGACGGCGGGCGTGCTGCGCGCCTGGGACGAGTTCAAGGCGACCGAGGCGCGCACCGCCAACGCCGCCGCCGGCCGCGCCGATACCCGCAAGCAGTGGCTCGGCGCGGTGGAATCGGCGCTCGACGACGGCCCGACCGGCGTCGGATCGAGCCTCGCCAAATTCTTCGCGGCGGCGACGACGCTGGCCGGCGATCCTTCCGACCCGCTCAACCGCTCGGCGATGCTGACGGCGCTGGAGGACGTCACCCGCTCGTTCCGCTCGACCGCGGAGGCGCTGGGCCGCGTCGCCACCGGCATCGCCAATGCCGCGCAGACCGACGTCGACTCGCTGAACGATGCGCTCGCCGCGCTCTACAATCTCAACGGCACGATCCGCACCGCCACGCCCGGCAGCACCGCGCGCGCCGCGCTGGAGGACCAGCGCGACCGGCTGATCGACGAGATTTCCGCGAAGCTGGACGTGACCGCGACGATCAATGCCGACGGCACCGTCACGCTCAATTCGGCCAGCGCCTCGCCGGTGGCGCTGATTCAGGGCACCGGGCCGGGCCATGTCGATCTCGTCCGGGCGGCCGACGGCCGGCTCGCGCTCAACCTGTCGATCGGCGGCGCGACGATGCCTCTGCCGGCCGGGAGCGGGACGCTGGCGGGCTATCTCGACGCCGCTTCGCAGACCGCCGACCGGCGCGCGCAGCTCGACGCGCTCGGCGCCGACTTCGTCGCCACAATCAACACCTGGCAGGCCGGCGGGCTCGACGCCAACGGCGATCCGGGCGCCGACCTGCTCCAGCAGACGGGCGGCGCGGGCACGATGCAGCTCGCCGTCACCGATCCCTCGCTCATCGCCGCCGCCGGCACGGACGGCACGCCGAACGGCAACCTGCTCGCGCTCGATGGCATTCGCGACTCCGCCGACCTCGAGGGCCGCTGGGGCGCGATCGTCTCGCAGAACGCGCAGATCCTCGCCTCCGCCAAGTCGGAAGCCGCGGCGGCGGACAGCTGGCGCGATCTCAGCAAGGCGGCGCTCGACGGCGTGAGCGGCGTCGATCTCGACCGCGAGGCGGCGGACCTGCTCCGCTTCCAGCAGGCCTATACCGCCTCGGCCCGGATCATCCAGGTCACGCGCGAGACCATCCAGTCGCTGTTCGACGCGCTGAGATAAGGAACCGGCAATGATCAGCGGCACCCGCTACCAGCTCACCCTCGAGATCAACCGCCAACTCGCGCTCGCGCAGCAGATCGCCTACGGGCAGGCGCAGATCTCCACCTCGAAGCGCCTGCTGGCCCCGTCGGACGATCCCGTCGCGGCGGCGCGGATCGCGCAGATCTCGATCACCCAGACCGACCAGGACGCCTGGCGAGCGAACCTCGCCAACGCGGCCGCGCTGTCGGCCAGCGCCGATACGGCGCTCGGCTCGCTCGAAAACGCGCTGCAACGCGCGCACGAGCTGATGGTCGCCGCCGCCAACGGCACGCTTTCCGCCGAGGACCGCTCGACGGTCGCGCTCGAGCTGCGCTCGATCGCGGAGGAAATCTCCACCTACCAGACGACCAAGGATTCGCGCGGCAACGACCTGTTCCCCGCCGCGACGGCGACGCGGATCCCGGTCGGCGCGGGGCTCACCATCGCCGCGGTCGGCACGCGCGCGGAGATTTTCGAGGTCGATACCGGCAGCGGACCGCAGAACATGGCGGCGATCGTCGCCGCGGCCGCCGACGCACTCGACGCCAACGATCCGGCCGCGATCTCCCAGTCGCTGGACGACGTCGTCGCCGCCGTCAGCCACGCCGCGATCGAGCACGGCAAGCAGGGCGCGCGCGGCAACCGCATCGACCAGCTCACCGAAAGCCTCACCAACAACGCCCTCCAGCTCAAGGAGGAGCGCTCTGGCCTCGAGGATACCGACGTGACCGCGGTGGTCGCCAAGCTCCAGGCGCAGCAGCTCACGCTCGAGGCGGCGCAGGCGGTGTTCGCCAGGGTCAACCGCAGCACCTTGTTCGACCTGCTCGGCTGAGACCGGCGATCCCGGAAACGCGGCGCGAAAAGCCGCGAAAATCGCGGTTAACGCGCCCTAAACCGTAAAGGCGGACGCGCTCGCTCCGTTAATGACTGCAGGAGGACGCGCGGCGTCCTTTCGAAAGCTTGTTCGCGGGGACCCGGATGTTTGCACTCATCGGCATCGTCGTCGTCATCATCATGGTGTTCGGCGGCTTCATCCTCGGTGGCGGCAGTATCGGCGCCATCGCGCATGCGCTGCCGCTCGAGTTCCTCGTCATCGGCGGCGCCGCCGTCGGCTCGACCATCACCGGCAACTCGACGAAGGAGCTGAAGGCGCTCGGCGGCAGCATCATGGGCGTCTTCAAGGGCCCGCGCTACGGCAAGCAGGACTATCTCGACGTCATCTTCCTCGTCTCGAAGCTGATGAAGATGCTGCGCACCGACGGCCCGGTCGCGGTGGAGCCGCATATCGAGGATCCGAAGTCCAGCCCGATCTTCGCGGACTATCCCCGGCTGCTCCAGGACGAGACGCTGATCCACCTGATCTGCGACACGCTGCGGCTCGTGGTCGTCTCCTCCGGCACGCTCGATCCGCACGCGGTCGAGGAGGTGATGGACAATTCGATCCGCACCCACCACCACGACGCGCTGCGCCCGGCCAGCTCGCTCCAGACGCTCGCCGACTCGCTCCCCGCGCTCGGCATCGTCGCGGCGGTGCTCGGCGTGGTGAAGACGATGGCCTCGATCGACCAGCCGCCCGCGATCCTGGGCGAGATGATCGGCTCGGCGCTGGTCGGCACCTTCCTCGGCGTGCTGCTGTCCTACGGCTTCGTCGGGCCGTTCGCGAACCGCGCGCGGCAGGTGATCGAGGCGGACGGCGCGATCTATCAGGTGGTCAAGCAGATCATCATCGCATCGCTGCACGGCCATCCGCTGCCGCTGGTGATCGAGGCGGCCCGCTCCGGCATCCAGCACACGAACCAGCCGGCCTTCGCCGACGTGTTCGACGGCATGCGCGGACGCTGAGCCATGGCTTCGCGCGCCGCCAGCAAGCGGGGGCACAACGAGCCGCCTCCCCAGCCGATCATCGTCAAGAAGGTGATCGCGCAGGCACATGCCGAGCATCATGGCGGCGTGTGGAAGATCGCCTATGCGGACTTCGTGACCGCGATGATGGCCTTCTTCCTGCTGCTGTGGATCATCGGCGCGACCGACGAGAACCAGAAGCGCGGCCTGGCCGACTATTTCACGCCGACGCTGATCGAATACAAGCAGGACAGCGCCGGCTCCGACGGGATCATGGGCGGCGATTCGATCATCGCGGAGGACAATTATCCGCATCGCGCGACCCAGACCGGCATGCGCGCGATCGTGCTGCCGCGCGACGTGACCGGCGACCCGCGCGAGGGCGCCGTGCCGCGCGACGAGGATCGCGCCCGCTTCAACCAGCTTCGGCAGGAACTGATGCGGCGGATCGAGGCCGATCCCGACCTCAGGAGCCTGCGCAATCACATCAGCTTCACCGAGGACGACGAGGGCCTCAGGATCGACCTGATGGACGAGGCGGACTTCTCGATGTTCCGCGTCGGCACCGACGTGCTGTTGCCGCGGGCGCGGGCGCTGGTCGCGCAGGTCGCGAACGTGATCCAGGGCGTGCCCAACCAGGTGGTCGTGCGCGGCCACACCGACTCGCTCCCCTATTCGGCGGGGCAGACGATGAACAACTGGATGCTTTCGACCGCGCGCGCGGAGAGCACTCGCGCCGTGCTCCAGGCCTCGGGCGTGCCGGTGTCGCGGATCAGCCGGATCGAGGGCGTCGCCGACCGCGAACCCTTCGTCCCCAACGACCGCTACGATCCGCGCAACCGCCGCATCTCGATCACGCTGGCGTGGCGCTACGCGGGCGCGATCCGCCGCGATCCGCCGCCGGGCGAGATCGCCGCGACCGCGCCGCGAACCGGCGCCGGCGCCGGCGCGCGGCCTCGTCCTTAGGCCCTGTTAACCATTTTCGGCTAGCCCGACGGGAACGTGACGGACGCCCGCGGGCGGACCGAATGAGGCCATCGATGGACAGCAAGGCGCTTTACCGCGAGATCGGGCGCTTCTTCGACCAACACGGCCTTTGGCCGAGCCCCCAGAACTACGCCCTCATCTATCAGCTCGTGGTGGATGCCGAGTCTCCGGCGGCGCGGGCGATCAAGTCCGCGACCAGCGACGGGGTGCGCCTGACCCAGCGCGAAGCCGACGAGATCATGGAGACGCACGGGCTGGCCAATGGCGGCGGCGCGGCGCCGACCGACGCCGCCAGCGCGGCCCTGCTCTCCGCGACGCGCCAGCAGGTCGAGGAATTCGCCGCCCTCGTCGAAGCCTCGCGCGCCGAGGCGAAGAGCTACGGCGAGGACCTGGAGGCCGGCGCAGCCCGGCTCGTCGCCGCCGGCGGCGGCGACGACGATCGCGTCGCCACGCTGATCGGGATCACCCGGGCGATGGTGGAGCGCACCCGCGCCGCCGAGCAGCAGCTCAGCCAGGCGCGGAGCGAGGCCGAGAACCTGCGCACCAAGCTCGCCGAGGCCTCCGCCGAGGCGCGCTCCGACCCGCTCACCCGCCTGCCCAACCGGCGCGCGTTCGAGGAGCGCTTCGCCCAGCTCCAGGAGCAGGGCGCGACGGTGAGCCTCGCCATCTGCGACATCGACAAGTTCAAGCGGATCAACGACACCTACGGCCACGGCGTCGGCGACCGCGTGCTGCGGACCGTCGCCGGGCTGCTGCGCGAATGCTGCCAGGGCCATCTCGTCGCCCGGCTGGGCGGCGAGGAATTCGTCGTCCTGTTCGAAGGGCTTGCGCCCGAGCCCGCCGCGGCGATCATCGACGACGCCCGCGCCGCGCTCGCGGCCAAGCACTTCCGGCTGCGCGAGAACGACGCGCCGCTCGGCCAGGTCACCTTCTCCGCCGGCGTCGCGAGCGGCACCCATCCCAACGGCACCTCCGCGCTGCAACGCGCCGACGAGCTCCTCTATCAGGCCAAGGCGAACGGCCGGAACCAGGTGCTGGCCGAGGGGAGCTGCTGAGACGGGGTGCGCCGGCCGCGCCGGCCTGCTATCCGGCCCCGACAAGAGGATCGTGGAGGGGCTGACATGGCGGACGTGCGGATCGAGCGCGAGCGCGGCGTAGTGACGATCGCATTCGCCCGGCCGGAGAAGAAGAACGCGCTCACCGAGGCGATGTACGGCGCCGCCGCCGACACGCTGGAGGCCGTGGCCGCGAACGACGCGGATCGCGTCGTCCTCCTGACCGGCGACGGCGGCGATTTCACCGCCGGCAACGACATTTCGACCTTCGCCGCCGTCGCGGCCGGAGCGGTGGACTTGTCGAATTCGCAGGTCGGCCGCTTCCTGCGGGCGATCAGCACCTTCCCGAAGCCGATCGTCGCGGCGGTGACGGGCCATGCGGTCGGGATCGGCGTCACCATGCTGCTCCATTGCGACCTCGTCTATGTCGCCGAGGACGCGACGCTGCGCACCCCGTTCATCGACCTCGGCCTGGTGCCGGAGGCCGGCTCCAGCCGGCTGCTGCCGGCGCGGATCGGCCATGTCCGCGCCTTCGCCCTGTTCGCGCTCGGCGAGACGATGAGCGGCGCCGAGGCGGTCGCGGCCAGGCTCGCCAACAGGGCGCTCCCCGCGGCCGAGGTGCAAGGCGTCGCGCGCGAGGCGGCGCGCACGCTCGCCGGCAAGTCCGCCTCGTCGCTCGCCGCCACCAAGCGGCTGATGCGCGACAGCGAGGCAATCGCGCGCGCGATCCGCGCCGACGACGAGGCGTTTCTCGCCCAGCTCAGGACGCCCGAGGCCGCGGCCGCCTTCGCCGCCTTCGCCGCGCGCGGGCAGCAGAAGGGCTGAATCGCCGCCCGTTCAACCGGGTTTCATCCTCTAGCGCCGAAACGAAACGGGCCGGCGACGAAACGAGCTTGCATCCTGCTACAAATGTGGCATGCTTCAAATGTAGCAAAGGATGAGCGATGATCGATTCCCTGCCGCGCCGTGAGCGCGAAATCTTCGAGATTCTGTGCGCGGGCGAGGCGACCGCCGCCGACGTGCGCGCCGCGATGGCCGATCCGCCAAGCTATTCGGCGGTTCGGACGCTGCTTGCCCGGCTCGAACGCCGCGGCCTCGTCACGCACCGCAAGGTCGACCAGGCCTATGTGTACAAGAGCGTGCCGCAGCCGGCGAAGGTGCGCGAGTCGGCGCTGAGGCAACTGGTGCGGACCTTTTTCGACGGATCGGCCGCGAGCGCGGCGACGGCGCTGCTGGGCCTGACCCGCAGCCTGTCGCCGGAAGAGGCGGCGGAGCTCAAGCGCGCAATCGACGAAGCGAAGGAGCGGAAGTGATGGACATGCAGTTCTTCGCCGACATGGCCTGGAAATCCGCGCTGATCGCCGGGGCGACGCTGGCGGTCGCGGCGACGCTTCGCACGCGCGCCGCGGCGGACCGGGCGCTGGTCCTTCGGATCGGCGTCGTCATGCTGCTCGCGCTTCCGGTGATCGCCCTGGCCTTGCCGGGCCTCAAGGTCGCGGTGTGGAGCGCGCCGACGCCGGCGCCGCTCCCGCCGCTGTCCGACGCCGAGCTGGCGATGCTGATGTCGCTTGCGCCCGCGAGCGCGCCCGAGCCCTCAATCTGGGACGATCCGACCCCGCTGATCCTGCTCGCCTGGCTGGGCGGCGTGATCATGTCCGGCACGCGCCTGCTCGCCGGGCTCGCCACGCTGGCGCGCTGGACGCGCCGCGCGAGCGAAGTGGTCGACCCCGTCTGGCGCGACGCCTTCGAGCGTGTGCGCTGGGCCGCGCCCCGGCCGGAGTCGATTCGCCTCCTCGTTGCCGACGGCCCGCGCTCGCCGCTGAGCTGGGGCTGGCGCCGCCCGGTGATCCTGATCGATGCCGACACGCTCGCCGACCCCGACGAGGCCGAGGCGATCCTGGCTCACGAAATCGCCCATGTCGCGCGGCGCGACTGGCCGGCGCTGATGCTGGCGCGGATCGCGGCGGCGCTGTTCTGGTTCAATCCGCTGGTCTGGCTGCTCGAGCGCGAGGTGGTGCAGCAGGCGGAGGAAGCCGCCGACCGCGAGGCCGCCGCGCACATCGAGCCGACCCGCTATGCCCAGACGCTGCTCAGCCTCGCCCAGGCGTGCCGCCTGGTCCCCGCCAACAAACTGGCGCCGTCGGCGCGCGCCCTCTCCCGCCGGGTGAAGGCCGTGCTGAACGACGCGAACCGGCCGGCGGGCCCGCTGCTGTCCGCTTTCGCGGTCCTCGCCTGCATCGGGCTCGCCGTGCCGGTCGCCGCGATGCGGCTGGTCGCCGCCGAGCCGGCGCCCGTCCCGCAGCCGCCCGCGGCGCCGATCGCGACCGCCGGGCTTGCCCCTTCGGCGGTCGCCGCGCCGACGCCGCCGGCGGCGCCCCGCGCGCCCGGGGCCGACGCGCCGGAAGCGCCCGCGGCGCCCGCCGCGCCGGTCGCGCCCGCCGCCCCGCGCGTGGTGGTGTCGGGCGACATCGCCCGCGCGGTGAACGAGGCGATCGCGACGGCGATGGCCGCGATCCCGGACGTGGATGCCGTCGTCGCCAGCGCGATGGCCTCCGTCGATCGCGACGAGATCGCGCGCGCTGCCCGCTCCCGCAGCCTCACCGCCGCCGAGCGCGCCCGCGTCCGCGCGGCGCTCGCGCAGGCCCGGGCGACGTCGCGCGTCGAGATCGACACCGCGATCGGGCAGGCCCGGGCTCAGGCCCGCAACGCCGCCGCGATCGCCTTCGCCAGCAGCAGCGTCGGCCTGCAGCGCGGCGCGGACGGCATGGAGCAGGGCGCGCGCCGCATGGAGCAGCAGGCCGCGCAGATGCGCGATCAGGCCTGGCGCGCCCGCGCCATCGAGCGCGCCCGTCAGCGCGGCGAGACCGTGACCGACGAGGACCTGCTCGAAACCGCCCGCGGTCTCGAGGAGGGCGCGCGCGAGATGCGCGAGGGCGCGCGGCAGAGACACAGGCGAACCCGCGAGGGTCCAGGGAGGAAATGGCGGGCGCCCGGCGCCCGCCATTTTCCTTTCGCCGCACGCCCGGGACGATTCCGCTTGCCACGCGCCGCGCGACGAAGCATGGGGGCGCGCCCACCAGGCCGGGGCCGCCCCCGCGCCCCGCAGGAGAGACGATGTCATGAAAGCCTATCTGTTTGCCGGCGCGGCGCTCGCCGTCCTCGCCTCCACCCCCGTTTTCGCCCAGGAGTCGGGCGCCCCCCTCACCCGCGCGATGATCGAGCAGCGCATCCAGCAGCAGTTCACCGTCCACGACACCAATCACGACGGCTTCATCGGCCGCGACGAGCTTGGCCCGGACGCCGACGAGGCGCTCGCCAACCTGGACACCGACCATGACGGCAAGCTCTCGCTCGCCGAGATCTCGGCTGCTACGCTGGCGCGCTTCGACGCCGCCGACACCGACCATGACGGCACGCTGAGCGACGCCGAGCGCGAGGCGGTGATGGTCCGCATGCAGCAGCAGTCGCCGCAGGCCGACGAGGCCGCGCCCGCGTCCGCGCCGCACCACTGATCGCGCGCGCCGGCCCTTGAGCCGGGCGGCCGCATCGCCCATCCTGCCGCGACAGACAGGGAGGACGGGCGATGGGCCTCGCGCGAATGCTGACAATCGCCGCCGCCGCGCTGCTGCTCGGCGCGGCGC
>Ga0180222_1001409_pt1 | contig 24960 bp, 28 predicted proteins | sample eDN5th37CKraftOP_FD_151336 | JGI IMG/M metagenome (GOLD analysis project Ga0180222, IMG submission 151336) | Enriched Organic Plus compost microbial communities from Emeryville, California, USA - eDNA 5th pass 37_C Kraft OP (version 2) (version 2) ...
TTCGCAGTTGACCATGCTCGATCGTGCCGGCGGCGGCGCGAGCGCCGATTTCGGCGGCAGCGGCGGCGATTTCGGTTCGCCCGGTCCGCCCGGTCCGACGGCCGCGCGCCGGCCCGCCATGTCGGGCGCCGGGCGTCGCGACGACATGGACGACGAGATTCCGTTCTGAGCGGACGCGCGCTGCGCGCTCACGTGTGCCGCCGCGGCGTGGCGCAGTGTCATCAGGCGAAAGCGGCGCGTTCCGGCGTGGCCGCATTCGCCGGCCGATGGCGCGAGCGCGGTTGAGCATGCCGATGCGGCACGGTGGCGCAGGCGGCGCGCCGCAATTGCAGCGGTCGGCGGCGCGGCACGTTTAACAACGAGCGATGCGGGAATTCGATGTTGCCGTGCGGGAGGCGAGCGAAAGCCGGCCGGCGCGCCGCCGGAACGCGAACGGTTGTGTTGCGGCCTCGCAAATATTTGCTAATCTGAATATATGGTTCTGCCCGATGGGCGGACTGGGAGCTGCGCGACGGACCGCGCCGCTTTCGGGAAGATCAGAACGCGCTCGATGGCGGACCACGCAACGCCGCCGCCGGGCAGACCGCTCGACCCAATAATGCCTAGCGAAGGCCGACGATAACGGCCCATTTTGTGGGGGAAACACAGATGGAATTCAAGAAATCGCGTTTTGCGCTGGTGATCGCGGGCGCCGCTGTCGGCGTAATGCTCGGCATGGCTTCGGCATCGGCGGCGGCCTCGAAAGGCGAGGAACTCGCCTTTTCGCGCGCCAAGGGCAATTGCCTCACCTGCCACGACATCAAAGGCGGCGCCGACCCCGGCAATGTCGCCCCGGCGCTCGCCGACATGAAGACGCGCTTCCCGGACCGCAAGGAACTGATCGCGATCATCTCGGACGAGACCAAGCGCAATCCGCAAACCGTGATGCCGCCGTTCAAGCGAAATCTGATTTTGAACGACGAGGAAATCGAGGCCATCGTCGACTTCCTGTATACGCGCTGAGCGCGCCGGCGGAGCAGCGAAGATGGCGTGCGACGAACGAAATTTCCGCCGTGCCGGGCGACGCGCGGTAAGGCGCGGCCGTAACGGCGACGGTCTGACGGCGATCCGGTTGGACAACCAAGGCGCATCGGATTCACTGATGGCCGAATGCAACAAAGCTTCCGAGCAAATCGGACGATACGGGGAGGATTGGTGAATGCTGCGCAAAACCTTAATTGCGGTCGCAATCGTTGTCGGCGCGGCGCAGCCGCTCCTGGCGGCCAACGACGTCGATCCGCAGGCGGACGCCAAGGCGTTCAAGGAATACTTCACGAAACGTTTTCCGAAAGTGCCGGTGAACGACTTCGTCAACGGCCCCTATTCGATGGACGAGGGCCTGCGCAAGCAGTGGGAGTCGATCGACGCGTTCCCGCCCTATGACTTCGCGATCGAGAAGGGCAAGCAGATGTTTGCCACGCCGTTCAAGAACGGCAAGACCTACGCGGATTGCTTCCCGAACAAGGGCATCGGCATCCGCCAGAACTATCCCTATTTCGACACCAAGTCGGGGCAGGTGATTTCGCTCGAATTCGCGGTCAATCAGTGCCGCGAAGCCAACGGCGAGAAGCCGCTCGACTACTCCAAGGACGACATGGCGGCGGTGACCGCCTACATGGCCTTCACGTCGCGCGGCAAGCCGTTCGACATCAAGATTCCGAACGATCCGCGCGCGCTCGCCGCCTATGCCAGGGGCAAGGAATATTTCTACACGCGCCGCGGCCAGCTCAATTTCTCCTGCGCGAGCTGCCACGTGCAGAACCCCGGCCAACGCATCCGCACCGAAGTGCTGGCGCCGGCCTACGGTATCACAGCCGCGCTGCCGATCTACCGCTCGGCCTGGAACGGCATGGGCACCACCACCCGCCGCCTGCGGACCTGCAACAGCCAGGTGCGCGGGGTGCCGCTGCCGGGCGGCGACGAGGTGTATCGGGACCTCGAATACTTCCTCTCGTACATGAGCAACGGTTTGCCGATCTCCGGCCCCGGCACGCGGCCCTGATCGCAAGAGAAAAGTGGAGGAAATCCCATGCGCACTCGTATTCTCGTCAGGTTGGCGGTGCTGCTCTCGCTCGGCGGTTTCGCGACCGCGGCGATGGCCGCTTCCGCCGACGACTTCAAGGCGGCGGCGGCCAAGGCGGAAGCCGCGATGAAGCAGGCAAACGCGCTCAAGAACCAGTGGACCACCACGGTCGACGCCATGAAGGCCGCGAAGAAGGCGGCCGACGCGGGCAAGTTCGACGAGGCCGTCAAGCACGCCCACGAGGCCGAGGCGCTGGCGAACGCCTCCGTCGCGCAGGCCAAGGAGCAGGCGACGGCTTGGCACGACGCCGTGGTGCATTGAGCGGGGGCTGCTGACCCCGACCAGCGATCGCCGGGGCCGTGGTCCGCGAGGACCGGCCCGGCGGCTTCGCTCCTCGTAAGACGCTGATCGACCGGGCGCGGGCCGGCCTCGGCCGCGCGCGGTCGATGCCGTTCGGCGCGACCGTGTGTGGCCCGCCGACCGGCTTGCCTGCGGGCTCGCAAGCACGATGCGGTGTCACCCTGCCAGCGCCGCGCGCACGCCGTCGATGACGTATTGCACCGCCAGCGCTGCCAGCAGCACCCCGAGCAGGCGCGAAAGCACGTTGCTGCCGGTATGTCCGAGCAGCCGGGCGATCGGCACCGACAACAGGAAGACCGCGAAGCAGATCGCCAGCACCAGCGCGATGACGCCGAGCAGCGCGCCGAGCAGGACGAGATTGCCGGCGCTGCGGCCGGCGAGCAGCACGGTGGCGGTAATGGCGCCCGGTCCCGCCATCAGCGGAATGGCGAGCGGGAAGGTGGCGATATTGCGCACGCGCTCCTCGACCGCTTCCCCGGCTTCGCGCGTCTGCCGTTCGGTGCGCACCCCGAGCACCATCTCGGAAGCGATCGAAAACAGGAGCAAGCCGCCGGCGATGCGGAAGGCGGGCAGGGTGATCGACAGCGTGCGCAGCAGCCAGTCGCCGACGAGCGCGCTGCCGGCGAGGATCCCGCCCGCGATCAGCGCGGCGCGCAGCGCCACGCTGCGCCGCGCCTGGGGCGGCAAGCCGGTGGTGATGCCGAGAAAGCCGGGCACCAGGCCGATCGGATCGACCACCACCACGAGCGTCACGAAAGCGCCGATGAGAAATTCGAGCGGCATGGGACGCTAGGCTACTCGTTTCGCCCCACCCGTGGCAGACCAAAATCGGGCTTTCGCCGAGGTCTGGCCGTCGCCCCGGCCGGGGCGTCGGAAGGGTAGTATAAGATATTGAAAATACGATATAAATAACCACGTTAATTGGGTCCGCGCGGGTGGCAAAGCGCGCATGAATCATGTACAAAAATCAGTCACAGACCTAGCGTTCCAGGAACCCATCCTTGGCCGACAACGAAACTCCGAAATCGGGGGGCGAGAACCCTTCCGACGTGCGTCCCGTCTCGATCACAGAGGAGATGAAGCGCAGCTATCTCGATTACGCGATGAGCGTGATCGTGTCGCGCGCGCTGCCCGACGTGCGCGACGGCCTCAAGCCGGTGCACCGGCGCATCCTCTATTCGATGCACGAGCAGGGCCATACGCCCGACAAGAAATACGTCAAATCGGCGCGCGTCGTCGGCGACGTGATGGGTAAATATCACCCGCACGGCGACCAGGCGATCTACGACGCGCTGGTGCGCATGGCGCAGGATTTCTCCATGCGCCTCATGCTCATCGACGGGCAGGGCAATTTCGGCTCGGTCGACGGCGATCCGCCGGCGGCCATGCGCTACACCGAATGCCGCCTCGACAAGGCGGCCATGTCGCTGCTCGACGACATCGACCAGGACACGGTCGATTTCCAGCCCAACTATGACGGGAACGAGCAGGAGCCGGCGGTGCTGCCGGCGCGCTTCCCCAATCTCCTGGTCAACGGCGCCGGCGGCATCGCGGTCGGCATGGCGACCAATATCCCGCCGCACAATCTCGGCGAGGTGATCGACGCCTGCACCGCGCTGATCGACGATCCGGCGATTTCGCTCGACGACCTCATCGCCATCGTGCCCGGCCCGGATTTCCCGACCGGCGGCATCATCCTGGGCCGCGCCGGCATCCGCAGCGCCTACACCAGCGGCCGCGGCTCGATCATGATGCGCGGCAAGGTCGCCTTCGAGACCATCCGCAAGGAGCGCGAGGCGATCGTCATCACCGAGATTCCCTATCAGGTGAACAAGGCGAACATGGTCGAGCGCATCGCCGAACTGGTGCGCGACAAGAAGATCGACGGCGTCGCCGACCTGCGCGACGAATCCGACCGCGAAGGCTATCGCGTGGTGATCGAGCTCAAGCGCGACGCCGAGCGCGACGTGGTGCTGAACCAGCTCTACCGCTTCACGCCGCTGCAGACCAGCTTCGGGGCCAACATGGTCGCGCTCGACGGCGGTCGGCCGCTGCTGATGACGCTGCGCGACATGCTGTCCGCCTTCATCGCCTTCCGCGAGGAGGTGGTGCAGCGGCGCACCAAGTTCCTGCTCGGCAAGGCGCGCGACCGCGCCCATGTGCTGGTGGGCTTGGCGATCGCGGTCGCCAATATCGACGAGGTGATCCGCCTCATCCGCGCCTCGCGCGACGCCAAGGAGGCGCGCGAGGCCTTGATGGGGCGCGACTGGCCGGCCAGGGACATGCTCGCGATGGTGATGCTGATCGACGATCCGCGCCACCGCGTCGCCGAGGACGGCACCATCCGCCTGTCGGCCGAGCAGGCGCAGGCGATCCTCGATCTCCGCCTGCAGCGCCTCACCGCGCTCGGCCGCGACGAGATCAAGGACGAACTCGACAAGCTCGCCGCCGAAATCGCCGACTATCTCGATATCCTGCGCTCGCGCGCGCGCATCCAGGCCATCATCAAGGACGAGATGGCCGAGGTGAAGAAGCTGTTCGCCACGCCGCGCCGCACCGTGATCGCCGAGGAAGAGGCCGAGGTCGAGGACGAGGACCTGATCCAGCGCGAAGACATGGTCGTGACCGTGTCGCATCTCGGCTACATCAAGCGCGTGCCGCTCTCGACCTATCGCGCGCAGAAGCGCGGCGGCAAGGGCCGCTCCGGCATGCAGACGCGCGAGGAGGATTTCGTCTCGCGCCTGTTCGTGGCCTCCACGCATGCGCCGGTGCTGTTCTTCTCCTCGCACGGCCAGGTCTACAAGGAAAAGGTCTGGCGCCTGCCGCTGGCGGCGCCGCAGGCGCGCGGCAAGGCGCTCATCAACATCCTGCCGCTCGATCCGGGCGAGACCATCACCACCATCATGCCGCTGCCCGAGGACGAGACCACCTGGGGCAATTACGACGTGATGTTCGCCACCACCAAGGGCACGGTCCGCCGCAACAAGCTGTCCGACTTCGTCGAGGTCCGCCGTTCCGGCATCATCGCCATGAAGCTCGCGGAGGGCGAGGCGATCGTCGACGTGCAGATCTGCACCGAGAAGGACGACGTGCTGCTCACCACGGCGGGCGGCCAGTGCATCCGCTTCCCGGTCCCGGAAGTGCGCGTGTTCACCGGCCGTACCTCGATGGGCGTGCGCGGCATCGCGCTCGATAAGGACGACAGGGTAATCTCGCTGTCGATCCTGCGCCATGTCGACGTGAGCGCGGAGGAGCGCGCGGCCTACCTCAAGCGCGCGAGCGCCGTGCGGCGCGGCAACGTGGAAGAGGAGGCGGCGGCGCCGGAAGCGGAGGAGGGCGCGGAGACCGCCGGCGCCATCGAGCTCGGCGAGCAGCGCTATGTCGAGCTGTCGGCGGCCGAACAGTTCGTGCTCACGGTGTCCGAGCGCGGCTACGGCAAGCGTTCGTCGTCGTTCGAGTACCGGATCACCGGACGCGGCGGCAAGGGCATCGTCGCGATGGACATCTGGGAAAAGGTCGACGGCGAATTCCGCATCAAGCCGAAGATCGGCCGCCTGGTCGCCTCGTTCCCGGTCGAGGAGGCCGACCAGATCATGCTGGTCACCGACGCGGGCAAGCTCATCCGCACGCAGGTCGCCGGCATCCGCATCGCCGGGCGTTCGACGCAAGGGGTGATCGTGCTCGACACGGCGGAAGACGAACGCGTGGTGTCGGTCGAGCGGCTGTTGTCGGAGGAAGAGTAACCTTCGGTGTCAGGCCCCGCGCGAGCGGGGCATGCCACAGGCCGAAACAGAACGCTGTTGTTGCGGCAGGGGGTACTGGATCGTCCGCTCTCGCGGAGGATGACAGCAGGGAATGCGGCAGCCATGAACGAGCACCTCTTCTCGGCCTTCCTGCTCATCACCGTGGTGCTGTTCCTGACGCCGGGGCCGATCGTAACGCTCATCCTCACGACCGGCGCGCGGGCCGGCACGCGCGCGGCGCTGATGACGGTGGTGGGCGCCAGTTCCGGGAATGCCGTGCTGCTCGCGCTCATCGCGCTCGGGCTGGGCTGGATCCTGAAGACCTCGGCCGAGGTTTTCGACGCGCTGCGCTGGGTGGGCGCGGCCTATCTGGTCTGGCTCGGCGTGCAGGCCTGGCGGCAGGCCGGCGCGGCGGGCGCGGAGACGGTCCCGCGCGGCCATGTGCATGTCTGGCGCGGCTTCGTCGTCGCCATGACCAACCCGAAGACCATCGCTTTCTTCACGGCCTTCCTGCCGCAATTCATCGACCCGTCGCTGCCGGTCGAGCGGCAGCTGCTGGTGATGTGCGTCTGCTCGGTGACGCTCGGGGCCGTGCTCGATGCCGGCTGGGCCGTCGCCGCCGGCTATGGCCGCGCCTGGTTCCTGAAGCCGAAGCACAACAGGCTGCTCGGCCGCCTGTCCGCCTGCGCGCTGATCGGGGGCGGCATCTGGCTGTCGCTGGCGCGCAGGCAGGGCTAGCCGTTTGCCGTCGCTCTGAGATGGTCGCCCTTCGAGGCGCGCCGCCGCGCGGCTCGCCCCCAGGGGGACGGGTCCCACGCGTTAATTGTTCGCCAGGCGGTCGGTCGTCACCAGCCGGATGCGCGGATTGCCGTAGGGCGTGCCGACGCAATTGAGGTAAGGCCAGGGCCGCTGCTTGCAGGCCGCCATGGCGTCCACGATGGGCTTGGCGATCGGCTGGGCGTCGACCCGGGCGGTCGGCGCCGACAGCAGGGTCACGACGGCCGCGATGGCGGCGGCGATCGTCACGGCGGAGATGGATTTGAGCATGGCGGCCTCCCGATCTTGTCGCTTCGGAGATCGGTCGCGCCCGGCCGGCAAAAGGTTCAAAGCCCGGATGGCCGGTCTTGCGGCGCGGGCGGGCGCGGGCTAGACGAGGGTTCCATGCGGATCGCCCTCTATGCCGGATCGTTCGACCCGGTCACCAATGGTCATATCGACGTGGTGCGCCACGCTGCCCGTCTGGCCGACCGGCTGGTGCTGGCGGTCGGCGTGCATCCCGGCAAGGCCCCGCTGTTTTCGGCCGAGGAACGGCTCGCCATGCTGGAAGAGAGCTGCGCGCCGCTCGCGCGCGCGGCCGATTGCGAACTGGCCTGCGTGACCTTCGCCGATCTGGTGATCGAGGCGGCGCGGCGGCTCAACGCCGATATGCTCATCCGCGGCCTGCGCGACGGGACCGATCTCGATTACGAAATGCAGATGGCGGGGATGAACGAGGTGATGGCGCCGGAGGTCCAGACGGTATTCCTGCCCGCTTCGCCAATGGTGCGCCCGATCACCGCCACATTGGTACGTCAGATCGCCGGCATGGGCGGCGACGTTTCCGCCTTCGTGCCGGCGTCGGTTGCCGCGCGTCTGAAGAAGAAATTCGCGCGCCCGTCCGGCGCGTGATCCCGCTCCAACCCGAGGACATCCATGATAAGCCGCCGCTTCGCCCTCGCGCTCGCTTTGTCGCTCATCGCCGCGCCTGCGCTGGCGCAAAGCGCCGAGCAGGCGCCCGCCACCTACAAGGCCAAGTTCGAGACCTCGAAAGGCACCTTCGTGGTGGAAGTAAAGCGCGCCTGGGCGCCGCTCGGCGCCGACCGTTTCTATAATCTGGTCAAGAGCGGCTTCTACGACAATGTGCGCTTCTTCCGCGTGATCTCCGGCTTCATGGTGCAGTTCGGCATCAACGGCGATCCGTCGGTCATGGCGCGCTGGCGCGGCGCCCCGATCAAGGACGATCCGGTCAAGACCAGCAACAAGCGCGGCTTCATCACCTTCGCGATGGCCGGACCGAACACGCGCACCAGCCAGGTGTTCATCAATTTCGTCGACAACACCGCGCTCGACGGCATGGGTTTCGCGCCCTTCGGGCAGGTGGTGTCGGGCATGAACGTGGTCGACAAGATCAACGCCGAATACGGCGAGGGCGCCCCGCGCGGGCGCGGCCCCGATCAGGGCCGTATCCAGATGGAAGGCAATGCCTATCTCGCCAAGGAATTCCCGCGCCTCGACTACGTGAAGAAGGCGACGATCGAGAAGTAGCGGTCGGCACCGGGCCGGCGCGCGCCGCGCCGCGACCCGGTGATCGCGCTCGGGTGAGGCGGAATGCCTCGCTGAGCGGGATGGCCGGGACACCGGGGCGTTCACGCCCGTCTGCGACCGGCCATGCCCGGTCATGACGACAGAGAGATTCCCGTTTTCACAGGAGATAAAAATGGCCAAGCCGGAAGATACCCTCACGCTCGAAACCACCAAGGGCAAGGTGGTGATCGAGATGCGCCCCGATCTCGCCCCCAACCATGTCGCGCGCATCAAGGAACTGGTGAAGGACGGCTTCTACGACGGCATCGTGTTCCACCGCGTGATCGACGGCTTCATGGCGCAGACCGGCTGCCCGCACGGCACCGGCACCGGCGGTTCGGGCCACAAGCTCAAGGCCGAGTTCAATGCCGAGCCGCATGTGCGCGGCACGGTGTCGATGGCGCGCGCGCAGAACCCGGATTCGGGCGACAGCCAGTTCTTCATCTGCTTCGACGACGCCCGCTTCCTCGACCGCCAGTATACGGTCTGGGGCAAGGTGATCGAGGGCATGGACAACGTCGACAAGATCAAGCGCGGCGAGCCGGTGCAGGACCCCGACAAGATCATCAAGGCCACGATGGGGGCGTAATCCCTCCCCTGAAAGGGGAGGGTGGCGCGCGCAAGCGCGCCGGGTGGGGTCGCTTCTTGCCTTAATCGAACGGACCCCAACCCGCCCGCCTTCGGCGGGCGACCTCCCCCGCAAGCGGGGGAGGTATAAGAAAGAACATGCGCACCGACCTTTTCGACTTCAACCTGCCGCCCGACCGTATCGCCTTGCGGCCGGTCCATCCGCGCGACGCCGCGCGGCTCCTGGTCGTGCGCCCGGGCGGGACGCCGGAATGGGACGATCGCGGTTTCGCCGACCTGCCGGACCTGCTGCGGCCGGGCGACTGCCTGGTGGTCAATGACAGCAAGGTGATCGCGGCCCGGCTGAAGGGCCGGCGGATCGGGCGCGGCTCCACCGAGCCGGCGATCGAGGCGACGCTGCACAAGCGGCTCAACGGCTCGACCTGGAAGGCCTTCGTCAAGCCGGCCAAGAAGCTCGAGGCCGGCGATCGGCTGCGCTTCGGCAGCGAGGGCAAGGTCTGTTTCCTCGACCAGCTCGATGCTGAAGTTTCACATAAAGATGAAGGAGGTGAGGTAACTCTCTCATTTTCCTTCTATGGCCCGGTGCTCGACCAGGCGATTGCCGAGCGCGGCGAGATGCCTCTGCCGCCCTATATCGCCTCGAAACGGCAGACCGACGAGCAGGACAAGGCCGACTACCAGACCGTGTTCGCGCATGAGGAAGGCTCGGTGGCGGCGCCCACGGCCGGCCTGCATTTCACCGAAGCCGGGCTCGCCCGGCTGGCGGAGCGCGGGGTCGCGATCCACAAGGTGACGCTGCATGTCGGTGCCGGCACCTTCCTGCCGGTAAAGGCGGAGGACACCGAGGGCCACAGGATGCATGCCGAGTTCGCCGTTCTGCCGGCCGAGGTGGCGGACAGCCTCAACGCCGCCCGCGCCAAGGGCGGCCGCATCGTGGCGGTCGGCTCGACCGCGCTGCGGACCCTGGAAAGCGCGGCCGCCGAAGACGGCAGGCTCGCCCCCTTTGCCGCGGAGACCTCGATCTTCATCACGCCGGGCTACCGCTTCAAGGCGGTCGATCTGATGCTGACCAATTTCCACCTGCCGCGCTCGACCCTGTTCATGCTGGTTTCGGCCTTTTCGGGGCTCGAGACGATGCATCGCGCCTACAGGCACGCGATCGAGAGCGGCTATCGCTTCTACTCCTATGGCGATGCGTGTTTGTTGTATCCGGCCCGTTGAGCGTCCGCGGCCCGGATGCGGCGAACCGCCGATCCGGGCCGCGGCCTTCCGGCCATAACCGGGGTCCTGCCGCGCGGCACGTCGCAATGCGCGGCGCCCGAGAGACCGGTCGGTGCCCTTCTGTTTCTGTTATGAGAACGTAATGCCCGAACCCTTCTCCTTCCGCCTCATCGCCAGCGACGGCATGGCCCGGCGCGGCGAATTCGTCACGCCGCACGGGCGCGTGCAGACGCCGGCCTTCATGCCGGTCGGCACCCAGGCGACCGTGAAGGGCCTGCATCCTGAAGCGGTGGCGGAAACCGGCGCCGAGATCGTGCTCGGCAATACCTATCACCTGATGCTGCGGCCGGGACCCGAGCGCATCGCCGCGCTCGGCGGCCTGCACAAGTTCATGAACTGGCAGAGGCCGATCCTCACCGATTCCGGCGGCTTCCAGGTGATGTCGCTGTCGTCCCTGCGCAAGCTCACCGAGCGGGCCGTCACCTTCCGCTCGCACATCGACGGCACCATGTTCGAGCTGTCGCCCGAGCGCTCGATCGAAATCCAGGCGCTGCTCGGCGCCGACATTTCCATGCAGCTCGACGAATGCCTGAAGCTGCCGGCCACGCGCGACGAGATCGAGCGCGCCATGAAGCTGTCGCTGCGCTGGGCCGAGCGTTCCAAGCGCGCCTTCGAGGGCCGCGAGCGCGAAGGCTATGCGCTGTTCGGCATCGTGCAAGGAGGCGACGATCTTGGCCTGCGCGCGACAAGCGCGCGCGAACTGGTCGATATCGGTTTCGAGGGCTATGCCATCGGCGGGCTGGCGGTCGGCGAGCCGCAGGCCGTGATGCTCGAGGTGGTCGAGGAGACGACGCCGGCGCTGCCGGCGGAGCGGCCGCGCTATCTGATGGGCGTCGGCACGCCGCACGACCTGCTGGAAGCGGTCCGGCGCGGCATCGACATGTTCGACTGCGTGATGCCGACGCGCAACGGCCGCCACGGCATGGCCTTCACCCGCTTCGGCTCGATCAATCTGTCGAACGCGCGGCACGCGCACGACCCGCGCCCGCTCGACGAACTGAGCCCGCATCCGGCCGCGCGCACCTATTCGCGCGCCTATCTGCATCATCTCACCAAGGCCAACGAAATCCTGGGGGGCGTGCTGCTCTCGACCATCAACATCGCCTACTACCAGGACCTGATGGCCGGCATGCGCGCGGCCATCGCCGACGGGCGCTTCGAGGCCTTCTACGCCGAAACCATGGCGGGCTGGACGCAAGGCGACATCGCGCCTCTCTGATCCTCCCGTCAACCGGAGGACCGATATAATCCATCCTTCTCTGCGGCGCGCAGCAATTCTATGCCAAAATTGAACGTTATTTTGTAGACAGACATAGGGGGCATAAAAAATTTTGCTGTATCTTGTTTGGCGCGCTCGTCGCGGTCTCTAAAACAATATTCATTGGTCGAGTCACAATACCGATATCGCCCATGTGAGAGGCTGTTTCGCATTCTCCTTATTAGGTCGTATGAGGAAGGTTTTGGTCTTTTCTCATACGGCTCCAACAGAGAAACTCGTATACCGCAATCATTGATAAGGCAGTCATACTTGCCGAGTGCGGCTTCGAGTTTCTGGATCAGGCTGTCTCGTTTGCTCTTCCCGAGTCGATTTACGATTCCCACTCCGTCCACGATGATCGAGTACACGAATGCACGGAGTGAGTATGCCCGATCGACCTTCCAGTTTACGTTTTGTCCGTAGCTCTTGCCAAAGTCGCGTAAACTTTCCTCAAGTCCATTCAGCATCCGAGCCGCAGCGGAGTCCGGATCTTCTTGCCGACCCTTTGCCCTGTCCAAAAACCAAAAGAGCAACAGGTGATCCGCTCGTATTCTGCTCCACGCTTCCTGGAGCTCTTCTGCTGGTGCGGTGCTCATCTATGACCTCCGCGCGCAAGAAAAATGAAACCGGGGACAGTGTACGACCTAAGCGGGGATTCCCCGGATGAATGCCGAAGTTGAGGCGGATCGTACCGATTTTCGAGCGACTGAAAAGGTCTGTCCCGTTTCCTGGCTGTCGTCCGCATCGGGGTCTCCAAATGTGAACGCAAGGCTTTGATCTGAGCGGGTTTTGCTCGGTATCGGGGCGCGGCCTTCCCGGCAGGTGCTCTTGAACACGAGACGCATTTCGGCGCGCCTCGAAATGGCGGAGAAGGCATTGTCACGCCCCGGGCATTTCGATATCCAGACCCGGCAAAATCGACGAAGGTGCTCTCAATGAACGTCCACCCCGGTTTCCTCGCCCACCGCCGCAAGCCGACCTTCAAGCTGCCGCCGGGCTCGACCGACGCGCATTGTCACGTGTTCGGCCCGGGCGACAAGTTTCCCTACGCGCCCAACCGCCGCTATACGCCGGAGGACGCGCCCAAGGAGATGCTGTTCGCGCTGCACCGCCATCTCGGGGTCGAGCGCACGGTGATCGTGCAGGCGAGCTGCCACGGCAGCGACAACCGCGCCATGCTCGACGCCATCGCCGACGACCCCAAGCGCATCAAGGGCGTCTGCATCGTCGACAACACGTTCGGCGATGCCGAGTACAAGACGCTGCACGACGGCGGGGTACGCGGCGCGCGTTTCAATTTCGTCAAGCATCTGGGCGGGCGGCCCGACATGGACCTGTTCAACCGCACGATCGACCGCATCAAGGGCATGGGCTGGCACGTGGTGCTGCATCTCGATGCGCCCGATATCGTTCCGATGTCGGACATGATCCGCAGGCTGCCGCTGCCTTTCGTGATCGACCACATGGGCCGCGTGCCGGGCAAGGACGGCGTCGGCCAGCCGCCGCTGAAGGCGCTGCTCGAATTGGCCAAGCTCGACAATTGCTGGATCAAGGTGTGCGGGTCCGAGCGCATCTCGTTCCCGCCCTATGCCGAGGCGGTTCCGATCGCGCAGGCGATCATGGCGGCGGCGCCCGACCGGGTGCTGTGGGGCACCGACTTCCCGCATCCGAACGCCACGCACGAGGCCGACGAGGCCGATCTGGTCGATCTGGTTCCGCAATTCACCGCCGATCCGGTGCTGCAGCGCAAGCTCCTGGTCGACAATCCGGCGCGGCTCTACGGGTTCGAATAGGGTCCGGCGGCGCCCGCGCAACGGGACCGGGCGCGCTGCCTCGAAAATAACCGGCCTGCCTGTACGCTAGGCAGCGGGCGGCCAGGTTCCATCCGCAACGCCCTGCGGGCCTGCCTTCCCATCGTCATTGCATCATCCGGGCGCGCCTCGCGCGGCCTCCGGCCTGTTTCAAGTCGCTGCGGGATCCGGCCTTTTTCGGCCGATGCGCGGGCGTAGCCGCAGCTCCGCGGGTCCGCTGGCACGGACCTTGCTCCTTTACCGGCCGAGTTGGTGGCTAGGGTTCCGGTCCTCGAAGCTCGGGGACGTCTGGACCGAGAGCCGCCGCCCGGGACCTTCGTCAGCCCGGGTGCACGGCGGGATAAAAACCCGGGAGACCTCAGTGGCCGTGGTTTGGCGACGAGGTGCTTTTTGCCAGTCCGCGGTCATCACAACCGGTGAGGACTGGAACTTATGAAACCCAAGACCTCTGACCAGAACACTCTCGGCCGTCGTCCTCGCGGCCGCACCGGCAGGCGTCTTGCCCCCACGTATTACGGCTTTTCCGCCCCGTAATACCCAACCCAGGAGATTGCGATGAGTCGCAAAACTGCCATTGGTGCGATCCTCGGGCTTTTCTTATGGTCCGCCACGGGCGCACAGCCGAGCCAGGCTGCCGGACTGACCATCGGATACAGCGATTGGCCCGGCTGGGTCGCCTGGCAGGTCGCCATCGACAAGGGCTGGCTCAAGGAGGCCGGTCTCGACGTCTCGTTCCAGTGGTTCGATTACTCGGCCTCGATGGATGCCTTCGCCGCCGGCAAGATCGACGGCAACCTGATGACCAATGGCGACACCCTCGTCACCGGCGCGGGCGGCGGCAAGGGCGTCATGATCATGCTGACGGATTATTCCAACGGCAACGACATGATCGTCGGCAAGCCGGGGATCAAGAGCATCAAGGACCTCAAGGGCAAGAAGATCGGCATCGAGGTCGGTCTGGTCGAGCATCTGCTGCTGCTCGAGGGCTTGAAGAAGAACGGCATGAGCCAGAAGGACGTCACGCTGGTCAATTCCAAGACCAACGAGACGCCGCAAGTGCTCGGCTCCGGTCAGGTCGACGCGATCGGCGCCTGGCAGCCGGTTTCCGGCCAGGCGATGAAGGCGCTGCCCGGTTCGCGCCCGGTCTATACCTCGGCGCAGGCGCCCGGCCTCATCTACGACGTGCTCGCGGTCAATCCCACCAAGCTCGCCGCCCACAAGGACGAGTGGATCAAGCTGATCAAGGTCTGGGACCGCGTGGTGCACTACATCAACGATCCCAAGACGCAGCCCGACGCGCTCAAGATCATGTCGGCGCGCGTGGGCCTGACGCCGGAAGCCTACAAGCCGCTGCTCAAGGGCACGCATCTGATCGACGTGGCGGAAGGCAAGAAGGTGTTCAAGAAGGGGCCCGGGCTCAATTCGCTCTACGGCTCGTCGAAGATCGCCGACGACTTCAACGTCGATAACGCCGTCTACAAGCAGCATCAGGACATCGAGAGCTACATCGATCCGTCGCTGACCGCGGCTGTGAAGTAGTCGACCACTGCGGCCGGGGAGTGGACACGATGAAGCGGAAAGGGTGGTTTCAGGTCCTACGGCCGCTCTCGCCGCGCGCCAGGCTCGCATTCGGCACGCTGTCCTTCGTGCTGCCGATCGTGATCTGGTGCATCGTGAGCTACGTCCCGGCCGTGTGGCACCCGCAGATGCTGATCACCGACCCCGGTTCGATCGACTATCTGCAGGTCGGCATGCGCATGAACAAGGCGGCCTTCGCCGAAGCGGTGGCGGAGGCCGAGAGCGAGCACAAGGACCCGCCCAAGGGCGTGTCGAGCAATCCGATCTATCTGCCGGCCCCGCACGAAGTGGCGACGGCGCTCTACACCGCCTTCGTCACGCCGTCCCCGACCAAGGACAGCCCCTGGCTGCACCAGAGCCTGTGGCACAGCATGCAGGTGATCTTCTGGGGCTTCGTGATCTCCTCGATCTTCGGCGTGCCGCTCGGCATCCTGTGCGGCACCTATGCCGCCTTCGCCCGGCTGAACGAGCCCTTCATCGAATTCTTCCGCTATCTGCCGGCGCCGGCCTTCGGCGCGCTGGCGGTCGCCATTCTCGGCATCTATGACGGCCCCAAGATCACCATCATCGTGATCGGCACCTTCTTCCAGCAGGTGCTGATCATCGCCAATACCACGCGCAAGCTCGACGGCGGGCTGGTGGAAGCCGCGCTCACGCTCGGCACCAAGAAGCTGGCGCTGCTGACCAGGGTGGTGATCCCGGGCATCCTGCCCGATCTCTACCGCGATCAGCGCATCCTGCTCGGCTGGGCCTGGACCTATCTGATCGTGGCCGAGCTGATCGGCACCACCAGCGGCATCACCTGGTTCATCACCCAGCAGGCGCGCTACCAGCATTTCGCCAATGTCTATGCCGCGATCATGATGATCGGATTCATCGGGCTGGGCACCGACATGGTGCTGGCGCTGATCGGACGGCGGCTGTTCCCCTGGGACCGGACGCTCACCAAAAATGCGTGACGCCATGAACAAATACGTCGCCCCGGGCGAATTTCCCTCCTATCTCGATCAGTCGGCGGCCGTGCGCGCGCGCTTCGAGCGTCTGAAGAAGCGCGAGGTCATCCTCAAGGTCGACCATCTCAGCAAGGTGTTCACGACCGGCAAGGGCGAAACGCTGGCGCTCAACGACATCAGCTTCGAGACCCACCGGCGCGAATTCCTGTGCGTGGTCGGACCGTCCGGCTGCGGCAAGTCCACGCTGGTGCGCATTCTGGCGGGGCTCGAAGAGCACACGTCGGGGGAAGTCCTGCTGCAGGGCAAGCCGGTGACCGAACCGGGCAGCGACCGCGGCATGGTGTTCCAGGGCTACACGCTGTTTCCCTGGCTGACGGTGAAGAAGAACGTGATGTTCGGCCTGGAGGTGAACGGGCGGAGCAAATACGAGGCGGAACGCGACGCGCTGCAATGGCTGCAGCTGATCGGCCTGGAGAAATTCGCCGACAGCTATCCGCACCAATTGTCGGGCGGCATGAAGCAGCGGGTGGCGATCGTGCGCGCGCTCGCCAACCAGCCGCGCATCCTGTTGATGGACGAGCCGTTCGGCGCGCTCGACGCGCAGACGCGCGCGCGCATGCAGGCGCACCTTCTGGAAATCTGGCGCAAGATCGACATCACCATCGTGTTCATCACGCACGATCTCGACGAGGCGATCTTCCTGGCCGACCGCATCCTGGTGCTGTCGGCGCATCCGGGCGAGGTGCAGGAGCTGATCGAAGTGCCGGTGCCGCATCCGCGCAGCGCCGCGCAATTCATCTCGCCGGAATTTCTCGCCACCAAGGCGCGGCTCGAAGAACTGATCCATCAGGGCAAGGCGGACGACGACGAGGACGCCGACACCTACCAGATGGTCGCGCGGCTCACCGACGTCACCGACAGTGTCGATTAGCCATGCTGTGGGGTGAGCGCACATGGGCCGAGCTGCCCAACGACCTCGCGGCGGCCGGGCAGGCGGCCATCCTGCCGGTGGGGGCGACCGAGCAGCACGGGCCGCACATGGGCTGCGGCATGGATGCGGTGCTGGCCGACCGTCTGTGTTCGGAGGTCGCCGCCCGCACCAAGGTGCCGATGCTGCCGGTGCTGCCCTATGGCTGCTCGCTCGGCCACAGCCGGCGCTGGCCCGGCACGATTTCCGTGCAGCCGGCGACCTTGATGACGCTGGTCAAGGAACTGGGCGACGGCGCCTATTATTCCGGCGTGCGCCGCCTGTTCATCGTCAATACCCACGTGACCAATGCCGCGCCGTTGCGCTGCGCGCTGGAAATGCTGCGCGCCGAGCATGACGATCTCATGGTCACGCTGGTCAATTCGGCGCAGTTGAGCGAGCGGGTGCGCGAATTTCATGGCGCGGACGGCGAGGATTGGCACGCCAACGACGCGGAGACCTCGCTGATGCTGGCCACCGCGCCCGCCCTGGTGCGCACCGAGCGGATGGCCGAAGCCGACGACCCGGACCGGACCGGGGGCCTCGTCTTCGCTCATCCGGTCAACCGCACCAGCCGTAACGGCGTCACCGGCATGCCGAGCCGCGCCACGGCGGCGAAGGGGCGGCTCTGGTTCGAATGGATGGTGCAGGACCTGAGCGACTTCATCACGCGCGGCTTGAGCGAGACGCCGCCGCTTGCGCATTCCTATTTCGAAGCGGTTGGCTGACGCCGGAAAGGACAAGAAACGATCATGCTTGCGACGGACAAGATCAAGCAGGTGCAGGACGAGCTGCGCGCCAAGGGCGTGAAATACTGCATCGGCGCCTATGTCGATATTCACGGCGTGCCCAAGGGCAAGGTGGTGCCGCTCGACCATCTCGAGCACATGGCGCACGGCTCGGAGCTTTACACCGGCTATGCGCTCGACGGACTGGGGCAGGCGCCGAACGACGACGAGATCGCCTCGGTGCCCGATCTCGACCACGTCATTCAGCTGCCTTGGGAGCCCAAGCTCGCCTGGATGCCGGCCGACAATACCTTCCGCGGCGAGCCCTATCCGCTCAACACCCGCGTCGCGCTCAAGAACATGCTGGCCAAGGCGGCCGAACTCGGCTTCGGCTTCAATCTCGGCATCGAATGCGAGATTTCGGTGCTGCGCAAGAACGGCGACGGCACGCTGGCGGTGCCCAATCCGGACGACAAGCTCACCAAGCCCTGCTACGACCTGCGGCCGTTCCTCGACAATTTCCGCTGGCTCGACAAGGTGGCGAGCTGCATCAACGATCTCGGCTGGGACCTCTACTCGTTCGACCACGAGGACGCCAACGGTCAATACGAGTTCGACTTCCGCTTCGCCGACGCGCTCACGACCTGCGACCGGCTGATCTTCTTCCGCTACATGACCAAGCATTACGCCAAGGAAGAGGGCCTGCTGGCGACCATGATGCCGAAGCCATTCGCCGACAAGACCGGCTGCGGCGCGCATTTCAACATGTCGCTCTACGATCTGGACAGCGGCCGCAACGTGTTCGTGCGTCCCGGTGCCGACGATCCGCGCAAGCTGGGTCTGAGCGAGACCGGCTATCATTTCATCGGCGGCATACTGCGGCACGGGCGCGCCTTGTGCGCGGCGTTCGCCCCGACCGTGAACAGCTACAAGCGCCTGGTGCGGCAGGGGGCCATGAGCTATTTCTCCTGGGCGCCGGTGTTCAATTCCTACGGCTCGAACAACCGCACCAATTCGGTGCGCGTGCCGATGGGCGGCGGCCGCTGCGAGTCGCGCAACGCCGACGGCGCGGTCAATCCCTATCTCGCCGCCACGCTCGCGCTGGCCGCCGGGCTGGAAGGCGTGCGCGAGAAAATCGATCCGGGCGAGCCGAACGAGGACAATCTCTACACGATATCGGATGCCGAGCGGCGCGCGCGCGGCATCGATTTCCTGCCGCAGACGCTGCAGGAGGCGGTCGCGGCCTTCGCCGCCGATCCGCTGATGGAGAGCGCGCTCGGCAAGGAACTGCGCGACGAGTTCATCAAATACAAGACGATGGAATGGGAAAGCTACCACCTGACCGTCAGCCAATGGGAAGTGGAACGCTACAGCCACATGTTCTAGGGCGGGAGCCGGGGCTTCCGTTCATCAGCCAACAACAAACAAAAGGAGTCTCCTGATGTACGATCAATTCACGCGGGCCTCGCGCAAGGCCGGGCTGTTCCCGGTGCGCGAGCGCAGCCGGCGGCATCATCCCGATTTCGACCGCATGGCGACGCAGGGCTGGAAGGCGCTCGACGCCGAGGGCAAGCTGTCGGAATCGGGCTGGCGCAAGGAACAGCAATGGGCGCTCGACATGGGGCTGCCGGGCGCCGATTGCCTGACCGACAAGTCGATCCCGACCTTCGCGCGCGGGGAACTGCCGCATTTCGCCGGCATCAATACGTTTCTCAAGGCGCCCTATGTCGAGAACGTGCGCGACGTCGCCAAATACGACGCCGCGGTGATGGGCATTCCCTTCGATTCCGGCACCACCTACCGGCCCGGCACCCGCTTTGGGCCCCAGGGCATCCGCCGCATTTCGGCGCTCTATACGCCGTACAATTACGAGCTCGGCGTCGATCTCAGGGAGCAGATGACGCTGTGCGACGCCGGCGACGTCTTCACCATTCCGGGCAATCTGGAAAAGAGCTTCGACCAGATCACGCGCGGGGTCAGCCACGTGTTCTCGTCGGGTGCGCTGCCGGTCATGTTGGGCGGTGACCATTCGATCGGATTCCCCTGCGTGCGCGGCATCGCGCAATGCACGTCGAAACGCATCGGCATCATCCACTTCGACCGCCATATCGACATCCAGGAGAAGGATCTCGACGAGCGCATGCACACGACGCCCTGGTTCTGGGCGACCAATCTGCCGAATGTGTCGCCGAAAAACCTGGTGCAGCTCGGCATCGGCGGCTGGCAGGTGCCGCGCGCCGGCGTGCAGGTGGCGCGCGATCGCGGCACCAACGTGCTCACCATCGCCGATATCGAGAAGATCGGACTGGAGAAGACCGCCGAGATCGCGCTCGAAATGGCCTGGAAGGACGCCGACGCGGTCTATGTGTCGTTCGACGTGGATTCGATCGACTGCGGCTTCGTACCCGGCACCGGCTGGCCGGAACCGGGCGGCTTCCTGCCGCGCGAGGCGCTCAAGCTCTTGGGGCTGGTGGCGGCCGAGGGCCTGTGCGGGCTGGAAGTGGTGGAAGTCTCGCCGCCTTACGACACGTCCGACATCACCGCGCTGATCGGCGTGCGCGTGGTGGTCGAGGCGCTCGGCTCCATGGTCGCGCACGGCAAGCTCGGCAGCCACAAGAAGCTGATCGACAAGCCGGTTCAATACTAGGGAGGAACGTCATGCACCGGGGACATGACCACGACCACCATCACCACGGCAACGGCGCGGCGTCCGGCCACAATCACGCCGCGCCGCCGCGCGCCGCGCAGTGGCAGACGCCGCATCTGCCGCACGACCATGTGCACGACGATCATCACCAGCACGAGCCCGATCTCGATCTGGTGGAGATGGCCTTCGTCGAGGGGTTCGCTGCCACCAAGGATCCGGCGAGCTTCCTGAGGCTGGCGCGCATCCCGTTCGAGGCGCGCGACGGCAATGGCGCCAAGCTGGTGCTGCTGCGGGTCGAAAGCGGCGCGACCACCGATGTCGGCACGCTGTCGCCGCAGCTCGGCGGCGGCGCCATGCGCTACGACCCGTTGCCGGCGCGCATGGTGACGCACCGGCGCAAGCTCGGCTTCGTCTATTTCGACGGTCACGCGCCGCGGATGTTGAGCCTGGGCGAGGTGAGGCAGCTCACGGAATCGTAACCGTCATTGCGGTGGCGCGGCCGCACGGCCGCGTCCCGCACTGACGGCAGCTCACGGCCCCCCGTACAGCCAGGCGATGCCGTCGTAGCTCTGCTCCGGCGAGCGGCCGGCGAGCGCCAGGTCGCGCAATTCGGCGGCCACTCCACGCGCGTGATAGAATTCGCCGTAGACGCGCGCCATGATCTGCGTGCGACCGGTGCGCAAATAACGCGCCTGCTGATAGGCCTCGAAGGCGGACGGCAGATCGTGCGGCTTGGCCGCCACCGCGTCGGCGAGGACGACCGCGTCCTCCGTCGCCATGCAGGCGCCCTGTGCCAGATATTGCAGCATCGGATGGGCCGCGTCGCCGAGCAGGGTGACGTTGCCGCGCGACCAGGTTTTCACCGGCTCGCGGTCGCACAGGACCCACATGCGCCAGGTCTCGATGCGCTCGAGCATGCGCAGCACCTGCGGCACCTGGCCGGCGAAATGCTTCCACAGCAGGTCCTTGCTGCCTTCGGCGTCCCAGCCTTCCTCGTAGTGATCGGAATGGAACACGGCGACGAGGTTGTACAGCTCGCCGCGCCGCAGCGGATAATGCACGAAATGGGTGCGCGGGCCCGCCCACAGCACCACGTCGGGGCGCCACAGGTCGTCCGGCACGTCCTCGCGCTTGAGCACGGCGCGATAGGCGATATGGCCGGACACGCGCGGCTTGCCGTCGCCGACGATGCGCTCGCGCGTTTTCGACCACATGCCGTCGCAGCCGATGAGGGCGCGGCCGTCGACCGTCTCGCCCGTGTTGAGGGTGACGCTGACGCGGTCGCCGTGATCCTTGAAGTCGTCGACGCGGCGGCTGGTCTCGAGCGTGATCAGGTTGCTGGCCTGGCAGGCCTTCAGGAAGGTGCCGTGGATGTCGGCGCGGTGGGTCACCGCGTAAGGCTGGCCGAAGCGCTCCATGAAGGCGCCATCGAGCGGGATGCGGGTGACGAGCTTGCCGGTGAGCGCATCGCGCATTTCCTGCGCCGGCGGGCGGTGGGCATCGGCCAGCACCGCGTCCTTGAGCCCGAGCTTTTCCAGCATGCGAAAAATATTGGGGCCGAGCTGGATGCCGGCGCCGACCTCGCGAAACTCGCTCGACTGCTCGAACAGGTTCACGGGAAATCCCTTTTGCGCCAGCGCATGGGCGGCGATGAGACCGCCGATGCCGCCGCCGGAGATCAGGAAAGGGGCGGAACCGTTCGTGTTTGCCATGGGGAAGCGCCTCGTACGCGGAAGAATGGTTTCAGTCGGGCGGACCATAAATGCTGGTCGGCCGCAACGCAAAGCGCGCGCGAGGAAGCGGAAATGGCCGTCATTCCGGGGCACGGTCCCACGGGTTACGGCGAAGGCCGGCCCATCGGCGGCCCGCGGCCGCGCGCCCGGAACGACGAATAAGACGGTGTCGGTGGGGTCGGAAAACCCGCGCTATTTGACGACCTGGCCGCGGATTTCGCCGGCCTTGTGCGCCGCGGTGTGGATGTTGACGTACATGTCGCCATCCATCAGCGCCTTGGCCTGGGCATCGGTGAGGGTGGCCGAGCCTTCGAACGAGGGACCGTGCGGATTGATCGGCACCATCACGGCGGCGTTCTTGCCGGCCGGCGCCGGCCCGTGCAGATGGGCCGCGGTCGCCGGCCCGCTCAGGCCTTCATAGCTGCCCTTCCAGGTCAGTTTCTTGGTGGCGGTATCGAAGGTGGCGGTGACGGTCCCGGTCCCCTTGCTGTTGTTGGGCGGAACCTCGTTGGACCCTTTGAGCTCCGCCTTCAGATCGATCATGGCGGCAAAAGACGGAGAAACGAATGCAATGGTAGCGGCCAGTGCGACTGCGGCCGTCAATGACCGCGCGAATGGGGTCGTCATAGGGCTCCTCCTCGGGTGGGCTTCATGTTCGGCCAAAAAGGCGAACACCGGAGCTTAGCACCTATTCCACGGCACCCGTGCTCACTCGGCCGTGACCATGATCGTGGTCGAGGAGGTTTGGCCGCACGACTCGCATTCCCAGTGATGCCGGATTTCGCCGCCCTCGACGAATTCCGACAGGATCGGGGCGACCATCCAGTCGTCGCAATAGGGGCAATGGGCGGGCGGGGTGACAGTGCCGATCGCGCAGAGCGGAGCGGGATTGCTGTGAACCTGCATAGCCGAAGCCTCCTTCAGTCGCTCGGTGCCCCCGTCATGGCGACGATGGGTATCGGCCTATCGTGGCGCTCGCACGACCGATTGATGGAAGGGAGGTGGCCATCCGAACAAGCTTTTGTGACAAGGACCGAAGGCACGCGATGCAGCGACGCCGCGCATCCGTGTGCGGCGCGGAATTTCCGAAATTTTTATGGGTCGTGATGCTGGCGCATCCCTAAGATCGGCGCGCTCGTGCGAGCGGGGGGCGGTTACATCGGGAGGTAACGATGCGAAAGCTGGCCTGGTCTTGCGCTGCCATTGTGATCGTGTGGGCGGCGGCCGCCGTCGCCCAGACCGCGGCTCCGGTCGCATGTCCGCAACCGCAAGCGAACATCGCGCGACAAAAGACCCTGCAGTGCAGCGCCTATTTTCGCAAACAGGGCCTGCGCGGCGACGATCTGGTCAACAACACCGCGGTGTGCGTCGCGCAGGCGCGCTTGACCTGCCTGCAACAGGCGGCCGCCAACCATGTGACGAAGGCCGGACGCGTGCAATTCCTGGCGTCGTGTCTGGGCACCTGACGCGCGCGGCGGACACGGCGGCAAGGGCCGCGCGCCGTTAACGTCCCGGCGCCGCGCATGGTTTCACGTTCTGGGGAAGGCGGCCGGCGCCTCCGGGCGCGTCAGCCCGGCAGCATGGCCCGCAGACGGCGCGGGATATAAGGCAGCGCCAACGGATAAAGCAGCCCGATCATTTCGGCGACAAACGCAAAAGAGCCGAAGCCGAGCGCGGCGATCACCGCGAACAGCGCGACGGTGCCGCCGTCGATTCGTGCGCCATAGACGGCCGCGACCAGGCCGCACAGCGCGGCGAGCCCATACAACAGGCGCGCAATGGCGAGCGGCGGCGTGGCGAGCTTGCGCTGACTGGCGACGAGCAGCGGGATGAGACCGAGGCCGCCGGCGGCCGCGAACGACAAGGGCACCAGCGGCGGCGGCTCGCCGAGCCAGACATAGGGCGCGGTGACGAGGTCCGTCAGCGAGGCGGCGTGCATGGCGAGATGGATCGCGGTGCCGACGATCCCGACGCCGATCGCGATGGCGCAAACCAGGCCGAACAGCAGCGTCGTCAATTTGTTGTCCGCCGCCAGCAGCATGAAGCCGGCGAACAAGGCGAGCGGGCTCGCCACCAGGGGCACGATGGCGACCTGGTCGCGCTCCAGCGCCACCATGGGGTGATAGAGATAGACCTCGATGAACAGCGGCCCGAGCAGCATCATCGCGATCAGGATGAGGAAGCGGCCCAGCATGGCTCACTCCGCCTTGGCTTCTTTCTCGATCTCGCGGATCGGATCGCCGGCGGTCGTCTTGGTGAATTCCGGCGTGGGGTTGTATTTGATGCCGTTGAGGATGTCGTAGCGGCTTTCGTCGTCCCACAGCACATGGTGTCCGCGCAGCGTGGTGCCGTGGCAGGAGTCGCAATTGCCGCCCATGTTGCTGAAGCCGGCCGAATGCAGGTGCAGCGAATGGATGCTGCCGGCGAAGGCGAGCGCGACCTTGATGTTGTGGCAGGTCAGGCAATCCTCCACCCGCATCGGGATGCCGTAGCTGGGGGCGAAAATGCCGTGCAGCTTCGGCGTGTCGCGGCCGACCACCAGGCGGTTGACCGCGTCCGCCAGGTGCTCGCCGTGGCAGGCGTTGCAGCCGCGCTCGAGCGCGTGGGCGGTCTTGGTGTTGAACTCGGTCAAGGGCACGCCGAGCGCGAAGGCCTTGGCGCTGTCCGCGCTGTGCCACATCGTGAAGGTGATGACGAAACCGGCGCCGATGACCGCGATCGCGCCCAGGGCCAGAAGCACATTGCGGATCATGGCACGGTCCTTTCTGTCGATGCGTTGACCAGCATGCCGAGCAGCACCGCGAGCAGCAGGAACGCGGCGGCGGCGAGGCTGGCGGCGCTCAATGTCACGAGGCCGGGGACGGCCGCGAGCGCGCAGCCGAGAACGATGATGATGAAGGCGATCGCG
>Ga0180222_1001410_pt1 | contig 24947 bp, 22 predicted proteins | sample eDN5th37CKraftOP_FD_151336 | JGI IMG/M metagenome (GOLD analysis project Ga0180222, IMG submission 151336) | Enriched Organic Plus compost microbial communities from Emeryville, California, USA - eDNA 5th pass 37_C Kraft OP (version 2) (version 2) ...
CGCCGCTGCCAAGAAGAAGGGCAAGAAGGCGAAGAAGTCCAAGAAGGCCGAACTGATCGCGACCGACGTCTCCGCCGCTGCCAAGAAGAAGGGCAAGAAGGCGAAGAAGTCCAAGAAGGCCGAGCTGATCGCGACCGACGTCTCCGCCGCTGCCAAGAAGAAGGGCAAGAAGGCGAAGAAGTCCAAGAAGGCCGAACTGATCGCTACCGACGTCTCCGCTGCCGCCAAGAAGAAAGGCAAGAAGGCGAAGAAGTCCAAGAAGGCCGAGCTGATCGCGACCGACGTCTCCGCCGCTGCCAAGAAGAAGGGCAAGAAGGCGAAGAAGTCCAAGAAGGCCGAACTGATCGCGACCGACATCTCCGCCGCTGCCAAGAAGAAGGGCAAGAAGGCGAAGAAGTCCAAGAAGGCCGAGCTGACCAACGTCGTCGACTTCTCCGCTGCCGCGAAGAAGAAAGGCAAGAAGGCGAAGAAGTCGAAGAAGGCCGAGAACGTGATCCTGTACCGGATCGCCGCCTGATCGCAGCCTCTTCGTTTCGGTTGACCGAAGCGGCCGGACCAAGGTCCGGCCGTTTCCTTTTTGCAGATCGACGGTCGTGAAATTCGATGCGGCGCGCTACGGCTCGCCCACCGTCAGGTCGGGTGCATCGGGATGCTTGATCCCGACGACGTGATAGCCGGCATCGACATGATGAATCTCGCCGGTCACGCCGCGTGACATGTCGGACAGGAAATACGCGGCCGCATCGCCCACCTCGTCGAGCGTAACGTTACGGCGCAGCGGCGTATTGTATTCGTTCCATTTCAGGATGTACCGGAAGTCGCCGATGCCAGACGCCGCGAGCGTCTTGAGCGGGCCGGCCGAGATCGCGTTGACGCGGATATTCTTCACGCCGAGATCGGCGGCGAGATAGCGCACCGAACTTTCCAGCGCTGCCTTCGCAAGCCCCATCACATTATAATGCGGCATCCATTTCTCGGCGCCGTAATAGGTCAGCGTCAGCATCGATCCGCCATTCGTCATCAGCTTCTCGGCGCGCTGCGCGATGGCCGTGAACGAATAGCAGGAGATCAGCATCGTCTTGACGAAATTGTCCTCGGTGGTGTCGATGTAGCGGCCATCGAGCTGGTCCTTGTCGGAAAACGCGATGGCATGGACCACGAAATCGAGGCCGCCCCAGGCGCTACGGACCGCGTCGAAGACGGCGTCGATAGTCTTGGGCTCCGACACGTCGCAATGGCCGACCACGATACCGTCGACCTCCTCCGCCAGCGGCTCGACCCGCTTCTTCAGCGCGTCGCCCTGGTAGGTAAACGCCAGGTCCGCTCCGTGATTGCGGCATGCCCGGGCGATCCCCCAGGCGATCGACCGGTTGTTTGCCACCCCCATGATCAGCCCGCGCTTGCCGCGCATGAGGCCAGAGCCGTCCGCCATCACTGTTCCTTCTAAGGCACTCTCAGTGCATTCCCTTGTGGCATAGGGTATTCTGGCCATCAAGAACCGGCCCGTCCGGAAGAATGGCGGCCTGCTTTTCGGAATATCGAATACCGGACAGGTGTTCGCTCCGTGATGTCCGCCCGTGCGCGGCGCCTTGGCCGCGAAGGTTTCGTCACCGGGACAGTGAGAACGATGAGCAGTTTTCGGCACGATGTGGAGGCGAATGTCCCCGCTTTGCGGCGCTATGCGCGGGCTTTGACCCGCGATGCGGAACTCGCCGATGACCTCGTCCAGGACACGCTGGTGCGCGCCCTGCGGTCGGAACACCTGTTCCATGGCGGCGAGATCAGGTCCTGGCTCTTTACGATTCTCACCAATTTGAACAGAAACCGGCTCCGCTCCCTGGCGCGGCGGCCGATGACCGCGACGCTCGAGGACAACGACGCTCCGGATTCGGCCGGTCCCGAGGCCGGGGGCCGCGACATCGAGCGCGCGCTCGATCTTCTGGTCGACGACCAGCGACAGGCGCTCCTTCTGGTGGTGCTCGAAGGACTGTCCTATCGCGAAGTCGCGGATATCCAGGGCGTGCCCATCGGCACGGTCATGTCACGGCTCGCGCGCGCCCGTGCGCAGATCAAGGTCTATCTCGACGGCGAGCGTCCGGCGCTCCGCCGCGTGAAATAGACGAGAGGTGCAATGATGGTCGATCGGACATCACCGGTCACCGAAGACGAACTTCACGCGTATGTCGACGGCGAGTTGCCGGTCGATCGCCGCGCTGCGGTTGAAGCCTGGCTGATGTCGCATCCGGAGGATGCGGCACGCGTTTCCGCGTGGCGTCTCCAGGCCGATGCAATCCGCGCGCGCTTTGGCAATACCGTCAACGAAACGGTTCCCGCGCGTCTGAACATCGAGACGCTGCTGCGCTCCGGCCGCAACTGGCGCGCGATCGCCGCGGCGATCGTTGCTGTCGCGTTCCTCGTCGGCGGCATCGCGGGCTGGATGGCGCGCAGTACCACCGAGGTGGTCGCAGCGGTCGGCGATCCGGCGGACGATCTCGCGCAACGGGCGCTTGCCGCGCACAAGCTCTATATCAGCGAGATTCGTCATCCGGTTGAGGTCGGCGCCGCGGAAAGCCATCTGACGCCGTGGCTGTCGCGACGGGTCGGGACGCAATTGCGGTTTCCGGATTTCGCGGCCTTCGATCTGAAGCTTCTCGGCGGCCGCCTGTTGCCGGGCGAATCCGGACCCGCGGCCCTGCTGATGTACGAGAATGGCAGCGGTGACCGGATCACCTTCTACATTTCGAAGCTGGAGCAGCCGCAGACCTCGTTCCGCTATTACACCTCGGACAATGTCGCGGCGATCCGCTGGGTGGTGAGCGACTACGGCTACGTGGTCGCGGGGCCGGCGGACAAGATGCGCCTCAAGGAACTGGCGCGTGCCGCCTTCGAACAACTCGAGAACCGGGCGCCACCGCCGCCACAGAACAGATCGTCCGCGGACCCGGCGGTCAGCCGCAAGGGCGGCTGACGCGTCTTCATTCGCGCGCGTTACCCGAGATTGCGGCGAGGATCGTAGGGCTTCTCCTCCCGCCATTTGCGCATCAGCTCTTCGAGCTCGGCATCCGGCGCGTCGGGAAGGACGATGCGGATTGTGGCGAGGAGATCGCCCGAACCGCTCTTGTCCGGGAGGCCCTTGCCGCGCAGACGGAAGGTGCGTCCGCCACTGGTATTGGCGGGGATGTTGAGCTCCACCGCGCCATCGAGCGTCGGCACGCGCACTTTTCCACCGAGCACCGCCTCGTAAAGCGAGATCGGCAATTCCAGCCGGATATTCGAGCCATCGCGTTCGAAATACGGGTGCTTGGCAATGTGCACCGTGATGATCGCGTCACCGGGCGGGCCGCCATCGGAGAACCCCTGGCCCTTCAGCCGGATCTGCTGGCCGTCCGACAACCCTGCGGGAATCTTGACGTCGACTTCCTTGCCGGTCGGCAGATAGACCCGCCGGGAGCCGCCATGGGCGAGGTCGGACAATGTGATCGTGGTCGATGCCGTCGCGTCGCGACCGGGAGGCGGGGCGAATTCTTCCGGCTCGAAGCTGCGGGAGCCGCCGCGCCGCGCGCGGCCGCCCATCATCTCCTTCAGGATGTCGTCGATGCCGCCAAACCCCGCGCCCCCGCCGCGCGATGACCGTTGCGCGCCCTGCGGGCCGAAGGTGAATGTCTCGAAGTGGACGTCCGGGCCGGCGCCCGCGCCGAAGCCGCCAAAGCCGCCGCCAGGATGCGCGCCTTCGAAGCCTTGAAAGCCCTGAAAGCGCGGCTTGCCCTCGGCATCGATTTCGCCCGCATCGAATTGCTTGCGCTTGGTCTCGTCGCCCAGAATTTCATAGGCGGCGTTGGCCTCGGCGAAACGCTCGGAGGCTTTCGGATCGTCTTTGTTGGCGTCCGGATGGTGCTTCTTGGCAAGCTTTCGAAAGGCTGACTTGATTTCGCCAGCGCTAGCCCCCCGCGGCACCCCCAACACCTCGTAGGGGTCGCGCATGTATGACGTTCTCCTTGTTTCGCATGGCGCCGGGGTCGGCCCCGGCGGTCGATCGGCGCGGGCTTTAAGGCCCGGCCTGTGGTTCTTCGGCTATTTGGGATTGTAATCCGATTTTCGCAACGCCGGGCGGCCGTTGCCGGATCTATGCACCGCCTTCCCCGCCGCGATGCCCTTCAGGTCCGCCGCCAGGCCTTCAGCCGGCGGACTTCCCACTCACCGCGCGCGGCCCGGCACGCCTCCCCCTCCATCCAGGACTCCGATCCCTCGAGCACGTGGCTTGCGATGAAATCCCGGCACAATGTCCCCTCGACGCGGTAGGCCTGCGCGATCGGGGTCACGGTGCCCCTCGCGCCCGATGCCGGATTTTCCCATGTCACACTGTCATCCGCGCTCGCCCGGCTCATGACCTGCGCCGCCGCGCGTTTGGCATAGGCAAGGTCGGAGGCTGGCGGCAGGCCGTTGCCGTCGGAAGCACGCGGTTTCGAGATGGAGCCCGTGTGGACGGGCTCGTCCGTTCCGGCGCCGTCCGAAATCTTGACATTGGCGCTGCACGCGCAGACGAGCGGAGCCGCGGCGGCGACGATCAGGCCGCTGCGCAGCATTCGGCATAGTCGCGCGCGGAGCGCTCCCTTATATACGAAGGCCCGGACGAGAGACTGGCCGGCCAATCGGTACTCCACGGAATGACAGACACACCAAGCATTCAACAGCCGGAATTGTTAAGGAACGGTGATTTCACCGAAGCCGCCGAGCCATTCGCGTTGTTCGCGGCCTGGCTCGACGAAGCGCAACGCAGCGAACCGAACGATCCGAATGCGATGGCGCTCGCCACCGCCGGTGAAGACGGTTTTCCCGATGTGAGGATGGTGCTGCTGAAGGGCTTCGATGAAGCGGGCTTCGTGTTCTATACGAATCTCGGAAGCGCGAAGGCGCGCGAGCTGAAAGAGCGTCCAGAGGCCGCGCTGGCCTTCCATTGGAAATCGCTGCGCCGGCAAGTGCGCGTCCGCGGCACCGTCACGCAGGTCAGCGACGCGGAAGCCGACGCCTATTTCGCGACGAGGCCGCGTCTCGCGCAGATCGGCGCCTGGGCCAGCAAGCAATCGTCGCCGCTTGAAAGCCGACTCGCCTTCGAGGGCGCGGTGGCAAAAGTGACGGCGCGCTATCCGCTCGGAACGATCCCGAGGCCGCCCTTCTGGTCCGGCTTTCGCATCGCGCCGCTCGCGATGGAATTCTGGCATGATCGGCCGTTCCGCCTCCACGACCGGATCGCGTTCACCCGCGGCCAGCCGGATGAGGCCTGGGTCAAGACGCGCCTTTATCCGTGAACCGTGTCGCGGGAATGAGTTGAGCAGGATTTGCGATGCCGATGTCCGACCATAATGCGCCGCGCCGCACGCTGCTCCTGACCGGGGCCAGCCGCGGCATCGGGCATGCCACCGTGAAGCGATTTTCGGCGGCCGGCTGGCGCGTCATCACCTGTTCGCGCCATGGCTTCCCGGAAAACTGCCCGTGGGAGGCTGGCCCCGAGGATCACATCCAGGTGGACCTCGCCGATCCCGACAGCACCGAGGAAGCGATCGCGGAAATCAAGAACAGACTCCCCGACGGAAAGCTGCACGCACTGGTCAACAACGCCGCGATCTCACCCAAGGGCGCGGGCGGTCAGCGCCTCAGCGCCATCGCGACCGACATCAGGACCTGGCAGCATGTGTTCCAGGTCAACTTCTTCGCGCCGATCATGCTGGCGCGCGGCCTGATCGAGGAATTGAAGGCGACCCATGGTTCGGTGGTCAACGTCACCTCGATCGCGGGCTCGCGGGTGCATCCCTTCGCGGGCGCGGCCTATGCCACCTCGAAAGCGGCGCTCGCGTCGCTCACCCGCGAGATGGCGGCCGATTTCGGTCCGCTCGGCATTCGCGTCAACGCGATCGCACCGGGCGAGATCGACACATCGATCCTCTCGCCGGGCACTGACAAGATCGTCGAGCAGCAGATTCCGATGCATCGGCTCGGGACGCCCGACGAAGTCGCGAAGATCGTCTATGTGCTTTGCACCGAGACCTCGTCCTATGTCCACGGCGCCGAGATCCACATCAACGGCGGACAGCACGTCTAGGCAATTTCTGTCGAGGCGGAATCGCTTCGCCCGTTTCGTCATGCCCCGCGAAGGCGGGGGATCCAGTCAACTGATGAAGCCGTTGCGTTTACTGGATTGCCCGCTTTCGCGGGCGATGACAGCTAAAGAGCGTCAAAGGCGATGACAGCTAAAGAACGGCAAAGACAATGGATCAGAGCCACTTCTTCCATTTGAAATACACGTAAGGAAGGATCGAGGAGATGATCATCGCCAGCAGCGCCAGCGGATAGCCGAAGCTCCATTTGAGTTCGGGCATGTGCTCGAAATTCATTCCGTAGATCGAAGCCACCAGCGTCGGCGGCATCAGCACCACCGCCACCACCGAGAACAGCTTGATGATGTTGTTCTGCTCGATGCTGACGAGACCCACCATCGCGTCCAGAAGGAAGGTGATGTTGTTGGTCTGGTAGGTGGCGTGGTCCGACAATGACTGGACGTCGCGCTGCATCGTCTTGAGCTGCGCCCGCACTTCCTTCGACCAGCGCATCGACTCGTCTTCGTGCGCCATGAACAACACCAGGCGGCCGATCGAGACGAGGCTTTCGCGCACCTTCGAGCACAGGTCGCCCTTGCGCCCGAGCGTGAAAAGGATCCCCTGATAGGTCCGCGACGTCGCTCCGCGATTGCGCCGCTGTTCGAAGATGCGCCGCGAGACCTGGTCGACCTCGGCGCCGACGCGCTCGAGGATGTCGGCATTGCGGTCGATCACCGCATCCAGAAGCTCCATCAGCACGGTCTGGCCGGTGACATTCGCCGGGCAAAAGCGGGCGAGCTTGTGCCGTGTCATCGCAAACGGGCGCGGCTCGTCGTAGCGCACGGTGACGAGGCGCTGGCCGGCGAGGATAAAGGAGACCGGCGTCGTCACCGGGGACGGGGTGTCCGACTGCGACATCAGGGTCGCCGTCATGTAGCGCGCGCCGCCCTCGATATAGAGACGACTGGAGATCTCGATCTCCTGCATCTCCTCGCGGGTCGGCACCGCGACGCCGACAAGCTTCTCGACCAGCTTGTCTTCCTCGATCGTGGGATTGACCAGATCGAGCCAGACCGCTGCCTCAGGAATCGCTTCCCCGGGATTGAGCGGAAGCGGCTCCAGCGATGAACCGCGCGGGGTGTAGACGGTGAGCATGACGTCTCCGCGGATGCGGCTCGCGCCGCGGCGGCGAAGTCATGGCCACGAGGCGGTGGCGCATGCAAGCGGTAATTGCGGCGAGAGCCCGGCGGGGCCGGTTATCGACCAGCCCCCACCGGAGCTGTCTGGCGCACCTTGTCAGGCGGCGCGATCCTTGCGGTCTTCGACGGTATCCGCCTGCTTGCACTCGCTGCCATAAGGCAATGCGGCGACCAGGGCGGAGATAGCGATACGGCCGTAACGGCGGTCAAGGTCCAATTCCGACCGCCGGCTTTTCTGTTCGGCTCCGGACGTCTCGGCGGTAGTCATGTTTTCCTCCTCAACGGATGCTTTTTGTCCAAGAGGCACCCTGCAGGGAGCATTTGGACCGAGTGCGGCGGAATTGGGCGATCAATGGTAAGAGTTGGAGGCAGGCCGGTCACAAAGCTGTGCGGCTGTACCGGCGCTGCCCCGCTTCATCACTTGAGGATGTCAGGGTAAACTGGCGCTTAATGAGTTCCGTGCCACGCTCGGTGCGGATGGCTTGTCGACACCTTGCGGCTTTCCGGCAACACTTTCACAGGACCGGTCCTGCGATCAGGGCTTATCACTGGATGGAAAGCGTTTTTCGGCTATGTTCGCCGCGAAATCTCGCCGGGTGTAGAAACAATAGGATGTGGTGATGCGCCTGATCGCGCTTCTCCTGATCGGGATCGGTTTATCGGGTTGCGTCGCCTCGACCAGCGCGGTTTACGAGCCTGCGTCGGAAGCCAATTTCAAGCCACGCGATCGCGAATTGCTGGCGAAAGTCCCCTACGCCAAGGCGACGATTCCGGAGCCGTATCGGCGCCACATCGTCAATTATCACCGCAAGGAAACGCCAGGATCGATCGTCGTCGATACCGATTCGCGCTTCCTCTACTACGTGCTGCCTGAAGGCAAGGCGATCCGCTACGGCATTACCGTTGGCGAGGAAGCGCTGACCTTCTCGGGCATCGCCAAGGTTCAGCGCAAAGCCGAATGGCCGACCTGGACTCCGACCGCCGCGATCAAGGAACGGCTCGGACCAAGCATCCCGAATCAGGTGGGTCCGGGACCGCATAATCCGCTCGGGGCGCGCGCGCTCTACCTCTATGCCGGCGGCAAGGACACGCTCTATCGCATCCACGGCACCAACCAGCCTGAATATATCGGCTCGGCGGTTTCCTCGGGCTGCATCCGCATGACCAACGAGGACGTCATCGACCTCTACAACCGGGTCAAGGAAGGCACGGTGGTCGTGGTGCTTGCTCCCAAGCAGGGCGATTCGCCGAACAACCCGCAGGTGGCGATCCGCATGCCGGAGCGCTCGCTGCCCTTCTGACGGCGGCCGGATAACCAGAATCAAAAACGGCGCCTTCGGGCGCCGTTTTTTTATGCGCTCATCTCGTGCGCCGATTCTCGCGCGCTCAGCCGAGTTCGATGTGAACGATCTCCGGCGGCACCCCGACGCGCATCGGCACGAAGCTCGTGCCGAGCCCGCCCGACACGATCATCTCGCGGCCGCCTTCGACGATATGTCCATAGGCGAAGCGCGCACCGTATTTCGAAGGCACGAAGATCGGCCAGACCACCGGCAGCCGGACCTGGCCGCCATGCGTATGACCCGCGAGCGTAAGCGAAACGCGATCCGGGACGCGCGGGAAGATGTCGGGCTCGTGCACCATCAGGATCACGGGATCGTCGGTTGTGATCCTGGCCATGGTGCCGGGCAAATCGTCGGCGCCGCGAAAGTGCCCGCGACCGAGCGGGACCGCGAGTTGATCGCCGAGCCCGGCGAGCCAGAAGCGCGCCCCCGCCTCGCCCAGAAGGACCGCATCATTCTCCATGACCGGGATATTGGCCGCGGCAAGCGCATGCCGGATGGTCCTCTGCTCGAACCACCAGTCGTGATTGCCGAGGATGGCGTGAAGACCGAGCGGCGCCTTGAGCCGCGCCAGTTCCGCGGCCCAGACCGGTGGCGGCACGGGTTCGGTCACGAACCGGTGGGTGGCGACGTAATCGCCGAGCAACAGGATCAGATCGGAGCGCAGCGCATTCGCGGTGTCGATGATGGTCCGGATGCGCTCCAGACCCATATTGGGGCCGCCCGCATGCAGATCGGCGATCACGGTGATGGTCATGCGCTGGCCGGCCGGCCAATGGCGCGGCTTCAGCTTGTAGCGGGTCACCTCAAGAACCGACGCAGCCTCGACGCCGCCATAGCCCGCGAACGCGGCGCCGGACAGCGAGGCGGCGCCGAGACCGCCCAGCAGCAGCGAGCGCCGCGTGATCAGCGACTGTCGTTGCACCCGGACGGGCGTGAGTTCCGAGGGCCGGATCGGTTTCATGCCGGCACAACTAGGCCGCCATGGGTGAAGACTGCGTTCACACGATCGCAGAAAGCACGGGGTACGCGGCCATTCACCGGACGCGCCGTCTCAGGACGCTTCCTCTCAGGACGCTGTCTCTCAGGACGCTTCCTTGGGCCGGGGCCGAGGAAGCGGAATTTCGCCGGCAGGATCGAGCACATTCCACTGACACAGGCGATAGCCGCCCCTTCTTTCGGCAAGGTCCATATGAATATGGTCTTCGTGATGGCCGTCGGAGCCGGGACCTAGAACTGTGGTGAATCGCTCGCAGGTGGTCTTGCGGACCGCCTCGCGGAACCCGCGATCCACCTTGCGGTCGGTGAACGACACAAAGCGCCCGTCGGAGAGGCGCAGGCCGCGAATGTCGATGGCGTTGGCGAGCCCGTGCTGGCTGATCCGCGCACCGGCGACGCGGTTGCGTCCGCGGCAATCGTAAGAGGCGTAGTTGTCGAGCGCCTGGGGCGCTGCGCCGAACTGCGCCGCGGTCGCGGTGAGGTCCTCGCGCACCCAGACCGCGACCGCTTCGGCCATCGTGCAGCGCATCGTGGCAGGCGGACTGACGGCAACCCGCGACTTGTCCGGCTGAATGATCGCTTCGAGCCGCACCACATCGGTCGCGCCGCAATCGCCCGGCCCGCTGATCGAGGGCAGCGGCTCGATGACGGCAACCTTGTTCGATACGCGAATCAGGCAGGCCGAAGGTTCATCCGGCTTTGCCGCGACGGCCTCGGCGGGGGGTTGCGGGTCCGTCTCCGCGGCGAATGCTTCCATCGGAACGGGCGCGATCCGGCGCGTTGCGTTGTCGCGCGGCGGCATGGAAAGCGGCTTGGGAAATGGCGAGACTGCCGCAGCCGGCTTCTTTTTGTCGGGAGAGGCCGGCTTGGTCCGCTCCGGCTGTGCCTGTTCGGCATTCGGGCGCTTGTCGCGCGACGCCGAGCCTTGCGCCTGCGCCGCAGGTGCAAGGCACGTCACCACAATCAGAACAAGAACCGGATAGAGCAGCCCCACGCGCGTGATATTCCAACCGAATGCGGCTTTTGTGCGCGATCGCCACGGCAATGGCAATTTCCTCTGCGCGTCATGCTAGCGTCGCGATGTCGCGAGGGTTCGCGCGAGGATACGAATGACGCATGACGTGATCGTGGTCGGTCTCGGGGCCATGGGCAGCGCCGCATTGTACCATCTGGCGCGCCGCAACGTGCGCGCGATCGGCCTCGACCGATTCGAACCCGGCCATGAGCGCGGCTCCTCGCATGGCCGTACGCGAATCATCCGCCACGGCTATTTCGAGCATCCGTCCTACGTTCCCCTGGTTCGCCGCGCCGCAACGATGTGGCGCGAACTCGAAGCGGCCGCAGGCCACCGCCTGATGACCGTCACCGGCATTGCGGAGATGGGTCATCCCGACTCGACGCTGGTGAAGGGCACGCTGAGCGCGTCCCGCGAACACCGCCTGCCCCACGAAGTCCTCACCGCGCATGAATTGATGCGCCGTTACCCGGCCTTTCGCCTGCCGCAGGATTATGTCGCCGTCCTGCAACCCGATGCAGGCTTCGTCGAAGCGGAAGCGGGCATCCGCGCGCATCTGCGTCTCGCCGGTGCCGCCGGTGCCGTTGTCCGCACCAGCGAGCGCGTCACGTCCATCGAACAGCGCGGCGAGCATGTGCGCGTGCGCACCGAGCGCACGAGCTATGACGCGGGCGCCGTCATCGTGACGGCGGGGCCCTGGACCAAATCGCTCCTGCCCGACCTTGCGCTGCCGCTGCAGGTGACGCGGCAGGTCCTGCTCTGGGTCCGACCGCCGCAGCCGGAATTGTTCAGGCCCGGATGGTTCCCGGTCTTCATGATCGAGAGCGAGCACGGGATTCATTACGGGTTCCCGCTGCATGACGACGGCCTGTTGAAGATCGCCAAGCATCACCACGACCGCGAGGTCGTGGACCCGGAAGACTATAACCGCACCGTCAGTCAGGCCGACGAGTCAACCGTGACAGGCCCGCTGTTCCGGATGTTGCCGGCGGCCGCGGGGCCGGTCGTCGCAAGCAAGACCTGTCTCTACACCATGGCCCCCGACGAGGACTTCGTGATCGATCGCGTGCCCGGACAAGAGCGCATCGTGGTTGCCTCGCCCTGCTCCGGCCACGGCTTCAAATTCGCCCCCGCGATCGGACATGCGCTGGCCGACCTCGCGCTGACCGGACGCACGGCCATGGATCTGCGGCGCTTCCGGCTGGCGCGCTTTGGGGCAATGGCGAGTTAGCCTGCCACTTCACCTGAAGCGGCCGGCTCTGTAACCTTCCGCCTGTCACGGCCAGCAATAAGGCCGGAAGGGAGGAATGCGATGCAGGGCTTGATGCAGGATTGGCCCCTTCTGTGTCACCGCATCATCGATCATGCGGCCACGTTTCACGGCGAGCGGCCGGTCGTGTCGCGATTGGTCGAAGGGCCGATCCACAGCACCACCTATGCCGATATCAGGCGACGCGCGCTGAAGGTGGCGCAGCGTCTCGAGCGCGACGGCGTGCGCCTCGGCGATCGCGTTGCGACGCTTGCGTGGAACACGCACCGGCATGTCGAGGCCTGGTACGGCATCATGGGCATCGGCGCGGTCTACCACACCGTGAACCCGCGGCTGTTTCCCGATCAGATCGCCTGGATCGTCAATCACGCGGAGGATCGCGTGATGATGACGGACCTCACCTTCGTGCCCCTGCTCGAACAGCTCGCAGACCGCTTGCCGACAATCGAACGCTACGTCGTGCTGACCGATGCGGCGCATATGCCGGCAACATCGCTGAAGAACGCGGTTGCCTACGAAGAGTGGGTCGCGGAAGCCGATGGTGACTTTGCCTGGAAAGGTTTCGACGAGAACACCGCGGCCGGCATGTGCTACACATCCGGCACCACCGGCCATCCCAAGGGCGTGTTGTATTCGCATCGCTCGAATGTGCTGCACTCGATGATGGCGAGCATGGGCGATGCCATGGGCGTGTCGTCGCGCGATGTCATGATGCCGGTGGTGCCGATGTTCCACGCCAATTGCTGGGGCATCGCCTTGACCGCGCCGATGAACGGCGCCGCGCTCGTACTCCCCGGCATGAAGATGGACGGCGCTTCGATCTTCCAGATGCTCGACGAATTCCGCGTCACCTGCACCGCCGCCGTGCCGACGATCTGGCTGATGCTGCTGCAGCATCTCGAAGCGACCGGTGCGAAGCTGCCGCATCTCAAGCGTGTCGTGATCGGCGGCTCGGCCTGCCCGCGGGCGATGACGGAGAAATTCGAAAAGCATTATGGCGTCAGCGTCATCCATGCCTGGGGTATGACGGAAATGTCGCCGCTCGGATCGCTCTGCACGATCAAGCCCGAATATGCCTCGCTCGGCGGCGACGCGCTGTTCGCGCTGAAGGTCAAGCAGGGTCATCCGCCCTTCGGTGTCGAAATGCGCATCACCGACGACCTCGGCCGTGACCAGCCCTGGGACGGCAAGACCTTCGGCCGCCTCAAGGTCCGCGGCCCCGCGGTCGCGCGCCGCTATTACCGGGACGACACCGACATTCTCGACGAGCAGGGCTTCTTCGACACCGGCGATGTCGCGACCATCGACCCCTACGGCTACATGCAGGTCACCGATCGCTCGAAGGACGTCATCAAGTCGGGCGGCGAGTGGATCTCCTCGATCGATCTGGAAAATCTCGCCGTCGGGCATCCGAAGGTCGCCGAGGCCGCCGTGATCGGCGTGCAGCATCCGAAATGGGACGAGCGGCCGCTGCTCGTCGTCGTCCTCAAGAAGGATGTGACGGCCGACAAGGGCGAATTGCTCGACTTCCTGCGCGGCAAGGTGGCCGACTGGTGGCTGCCGGACGACGTTGCCTTCGTCGACGAAATTCCGCATACGGCAACCGGAAAGATCCAGAAAACGGCATTGCGAGAACGCTTCAAGGGCTACATCCTGCCGGGATCGATGGCAGCGGAGTGAGCCATGGCGCTGGCGGAGGCGAGTATGGCGGCCGGCGCGGCGCGGCGTCATGTGCGCTTCACCGGGCCGGAAAAGGATTATTGGCGCATCGTGGTGCGCGGCGCCGTCCTTTTGATGGTAACGCTCGGGCTCTACCGGTTCTGGCTTGCGACCGATATCCGCCGCTTCCTGTGGGCCAATACCGAACTCGACGGCGAATCCTTCGAATATTCCGGCACCGCCCTTGAACTCCTGCAGGGCTTTCTGTTCGCGATCGCCCTGGTGCTGCCGATCTATACGGTCTTCACCATCACGGTGCTCGATCTCGGCGTCTTCGGCAACGTGCTGTCGGTTTCAGCCGTGCTGCTGCTCGCCTTTCTCAGTCAATACGGAATCTATCTCGCACGCCGCTATCGGCTGACGCGCACGATATTCCGCGGCTTGCGCTTTCATCAGACCGGCTCGGCCATCCGCTACGCGATCTGCGCGGTGTGGTGGTGGGGCTGGACGTTGCTCACTCTCGGTTTCGCCTATCCGTTCACCCGCGCCGCGCTCGAGCGCTTCAAGCTCGGCAATACCTGGTACGGCGACCTGCAGGGCCGGTTCGTCGGCTCCGGCTGGCACCTGTTCCTGCGCGGATTCCTGATGTGGCTCGCCGTGCTGATCCCGCTCCTGACGACGGCAGTGTCCCTCCTCGCGATCAGGTGGCCCGCCGTACTCACCGCCTTGCGCGGCAGCGGCGACATTATCGGCCGTCTGGAAAAGGCGAGTCCCGGCTTCGTTGGCCAGCTTGGCCTCGGGCTGACGGCCTTTGCGGTCACGCTGGCTTTGGTCGCGCTGCTGTTGCCGGCCTTCCACGCCATGGTCATGCGCTGGTGGATCAACGGCATCCGCTTCGGCGAGATCGTGGCGAAATCGCATCTGCGCACCCGCGACGTGTATTTCGCGTATTTCCGATTCATCCTCTATCTGATCGGCTTCCTGATCGTTCTGTCGGTCGGCATCTTCTTCGGGCTGATTTTTCTCGGTGCCTTCGCGCAGGATGGCACACCGCTGCAGGAATTTCTGACCGTCGCGATGATGGTCGGCACCTATGTGGTGTTCATGCTCGGGCTGATCACGCTCTTCAATGCAACCGTGACGCTTTCGGTCTGGCGGTTGACGGCCTCCTCGATCGAGTTGTCCGACACCGCGCCCATCGAACGGGTCAAGGCCGCGGGCGACGCGAGTTCGCCGCTTGGCGAGGGCATCGCGGACGTGCTCAATCTCGGGGGCATCTGATGCCGGAGCTGACGAGCCCGGCGGTCTATTTCGACGGCATGACCGCCGCGCGTCATGACGTGACGGTCGAGCTGAACGATTATGCCGTCGTGATCTTCGATCGCGCCGGCGAATTGATCGATCAATGGCCCTATCCGCGGCTCAAGCACCTGTCGGCGCCGGCGCATATCTTCCGCATTGGCCTTCGCAAATCGCCGACCCTCGCACGTCTCGAAATCGCCGACCAAGACATGGCGCATGCCATCGACCTCGCCTGCCCCGACATCGACCGGACCGGGGTGAGCGCGCGCAAGGCGCGGCGCAAGGCGATTGCCCTGAGTTTTATGGCCGCCGTCTCGCTGTTGGCCGTCGCAGTTTACGGGGTCCCGGCAATCGCCGACCGGCTGGCGCCCGCGATCCCGCAGGGTGTCGAGCGCCGCCTTGGCAACGCCGCCGACACCCAGGTGCGCGCGATGCTCAACAAGGGCCCGGGCAACCGCCCGTTCGAATGCGGTGGAGCCGCCGTCGAACAGGCCGGCTACGCCGCTTTCAACAAGTTGATGTCGCGGCTGCAGGATGCGGCCGAGCTTCGCCTGCCGCTCCGCGCCGCCGTGATCCGCCGCGAGGAAGCCAATGCCATCGCCCTGCCCGGCGGCCATGTCTATGTGTTCAAGGGGCTGATCGATCAGGCCGAGAATGTCGACGAGGTCGCCGGCGTCATCGCCCATGAACTTGGCCATGTCGCAAATCGCGACGGGGCCCGGGCGGTTTTGCAGGGCGCCGGATTGTCTCTGATCTTCGGCATGTTCCTCGGTGATTTCGTGGGCGGCGGCGCCGTGGTCCTTGCCGGAAAGACCCTCCTGAAATCCGCCTATTCGCGTCACGCGGAAAGCCGGGCCGATGCCTTCGCGGTCCGCACCATGGATACCGCCGGCGGCGACGCTCGCGCGCTTGGACGATTCCTCGCGCGAATCGCCGGCAAAACCCGCTCCGGGTCGATCTTCCTCGACCATCCCGCCACACCGGAGCGCGTAACCCAGATCGATGCCATGGCGCCGCCCCAAAGTCGTGGCGCAACGCTACTTGACGCGGCCGAGTGGAGAGCTTTGAAACGCATCTGCGCGGGCTACGTATAACGCGCGCACGCGAGCGGAATTCGGCTTGCGGCAGTTCCGCACCACAAGGTTCCGCGCTAGGCAAGAACGACAATGGCACGCCGCCGGCTCCCCGACGAACCGATCTCCAAGCTCGCAACCTGGTCGCGACGGCTCGCGCTGTTTTCGGTCGCGGCGGCGCTGATCGCCATCATCATCGTGCGCGCAGGGCTGATCGAGGCGCTGCCGGGACTGGCGACGTTCGGGGGCGCGCTGGCCTTTGCCGGCATCGCGATCCTTTTGGCGCTCGCCTCCTTTGTCGTCATCTGGCGGCAGGGACTTCGCGGGCTTGGATACGCCGTCACCGCGATCGTCGTCGCCGGTCTGCTGCTCGCCTACCCGGCCTATCTTGGATACAAGGCCTACACGCTGCCGCCGATCTACGACATCACGACCGACGTGCTGGACCCGCCGGCCTACGATGCGGTCCGCCGCCTGCGCTCGCGCACCAGTAATCCGGTTCAATATGCGGGTCTGCATGCCGCGGAATTGCAACGCGAAGCCTATCCGGACATCGCCCCGCTTGAACTGTCGGTGGCGCCGAAAATGGCTTACGACCATGCGCTTGCGCTGGTGAACAAGCGGCGATGGCTCGTCCTCGACGCGCGCGAGCCGCAAAAGGGGCGCGACGGCCGCATCGAGGCGGTGGCCCGCACGGCGATCATGGGATTTCGCGAGGATATCGTGATCCGCATCCGCGGCACCGAAGAGGACTCGCAAGTCGATATGCGGTCCTCGACCCGGTATGGCTATCACGATCTCGGCGGCAACGCGTCGCGGATCCGAAGCTTCCTCGACAACCTCGAGGAAAACGTCAACGCAACGCTCGAACGCGAGGAGCGGCGACGGCCGCCGGAGAAGAAGGCGCCGCCCACGGTGCCGAAGGGCAAGGCTGCACCGGCGAAGCCTCAGGCCAAGCGGTAATGCCCGGCGATCGAGGGCGGTCCCTCGGTCAACACCTTGCCGCGCGCAACGAGATCCTCCAGATGCGCGAGGACCGATAGCCCGGCCGCGCCAACGAGCCGCGGATCGATGCCGATATAGATCGCGCGTACCAGCGTCGGGATATCGGCTTCGCCCTTCCCGAGCCGATGCAGGATCGATTCCTCCCGCCCGATCCGGTGACGGATGTAGCTCTGCACGAAACGCGGCGCGTCACGGATGACATTGCCGTGGCCGGGGAAAAACACCGTCTCGCGACGCTCGGCGATCTTGTAGAGCGAGGCCATGTAATCGCTCATCGCGCCATCGGGCGGCGCGACGATCGAGGTCGACCAGCCCATCACATGGTCGCCCGAAAACAGCGCGTTGGTTTCCTTGAGCGCGTAAGCCATGTGGTTGGCGCAGTGCCCCGGCGTCGTGATCGCCTCGAGCGTCCAGCCCGGCCCCGAAATCTCATCGCCATCGGCAAGCGTGATGTCAGGCCGGAAATCGGTATCGCCGGCCGCGTCGAGCGGATTGATTTCTCCGATATGCAGCGGCCGCGATACGCGATGCGGGCCTTCCGCGCAGGTCGGTGCGCCGGTCGCCGCTTTCAATGAAGCGGCCGCGGGCGAATGATCGCGGTGGGTATGCGTCAGCACGATGTGACTGACGGTCTCGCCATCGAGGGCGGCGAGCAGGGCGTTAACGTGCCGTTGATCACCCGGGCCCGGATCGATGACCGCGACCGTGCCACGACCGACGATGTAGGTGACCGTCCCCTTGAAGGTGAACGGCCCGGCATTGCCGACACAGATGGCGCGCACGAGCGGCGCGATCTCCTTCACCACGCCCGGCTCGAGATCGAAGGTCTTGTCGAAAGGAATGTCGTCGGTCATGCGTTCAGGTTTCACGTTTTGCCGGCCGCCCATGCGGAAACGGGGCATTTATCGATCATTTTAATCACACACAACGAAATCACCGCAAAAACCCTTCAAATATTTCGTCTATGCTTTCGCTAAATGACAAGCAACACAGCCCTGCGGAAGTAAGAAGTACGATGTCGGAAGTCCGAAGCCTCATCCAGGAACTCGAAGACGCCATGGCCGCCGGATCGCCGGCGATGCGCTTGAATACGCTCACCCGCATTACCGACCTGTTCCTGTCCGGGTCGGGTCAGCATAGCGACGAGCACCTGGCGCTGTTCGATGACGTCCTCCTGGTGCTGATCGAAACCATCGAGGTCAATGCACGCGCGCAACTGGCGTCCCGCCTTGCCAGGCTCTCCGACTCCCCGCCGAAGGTCACCCGGACGCTCGCCTTCGATCCGGCCATCGCCGTCGCGGCGCCGATCCTGATGCATTCGGAGCGGCTGAGCGATCGCGATCTCATCGAAAATGCCGGCACGATGAGCCAGGCGCATCTGCGGGCGATGACCCAGCGCCGCAGCCTCAGCGAACCCGTGACCGATGCGCTTCTCGCGCACGGCGACGACCGGGTGTTTCAGCTGGTGGCGCAGAATGCCGGCGCCCGCTTTTCCGAGGACGGATTCGGCAAGCTGGTCGGCAAGGCCGCGCAGGACGAGAGCCTCGCGCGCTATGTCGGCTCGCGTCACGATCTGCCGCGCCACCACTTCCTCAAGCTTCTGGAAACGGCCTCCGCCGCGGTGCGGGAGCGGCTGATCGCGGCCAATCCGAAATTCGCCGATGTCATCCAGACCACCGTCGCCGATGTCGCATCGGCGATCAGCGACGAGGTGCGCAGCACCTCGCGCGAGCACAACCGTGCGATGACGCGCATCAAGCGGCTGCACCGGACCGGGCAATTCAACGAAGCCGAATTGCATGCCTATGCCAGCGCCAACGATTTCGAGCGCGCGGCGATCGCGCTGGCGGCGCTCGGAGAATTTCCGATGGACATCGTCGAGCGCGCGATGATCGACAAGTCGACCGACCTCATTCTGGTTCTGGTGCGCGCGGCGAAATGCTGCCGGGCGACCGCCCGCGCGCTCCTGACGATGCGCGTCGCCGATCGCAGGCTCTCGCCGATGGATATCGCGTCCGCTCTGGCGCAATTCGACCGCCTGCAATTGTCCACGGCACGGAGCGCGATCGAATTTTACCAGCTCCGCCGCCAGAGCGACGACAAGCCGCACGTGCCGGCCGATCTGTCGCTGGAATGGTACGCCGAGGCGCTTCCGCCGCGGCCCGGCGCGATCGGACGGTAAAGCGTCTTCAGTCTTCATAGAAGACGCCGCTCTCTCACTATCGAGCTGCTCTCTTGCTGTCGAGCCGCTCTCTTGCCGTCATCGCCCGCGAAAGCGGGCGATCCAGCAGCCACAAACGCTTCAAGAGGCTACTGGATGCCCCGCTTTCGCGGGGCATGACAAGAGATGCCCCCGCTTTCGCGGGGCATGACACGACATGGGCGCTGCTGTTCCAGCCCGCCGCGCCCTCAATGAATCTCCGGCTCCGGCGTCTTCTCGCCGGCGAGCAGGAAATCGAAGTCGCAGCCTTCATCCGCCTGGCCGATATGCTCGGCGAACATCGCGCCATAGCCGCGCAGGTAATGCGGCTTCGGCGGCGTCCATGCGGCCTTGCGGCGGGCCAGCTCCTCGTCGCTGACATGGAGATGAATGCGGCGGTTCTTCACGTCGACCTCGATCTCGTCGCCGGTCTGCACGAAGGCGAGCGGCCCGCCGACAAAGCTTTCGGGGGCGACATGCAGGATGCAGGCGCCGTAGCTCGTGCCGCTCATCCGCGCATCCGAAATCCGCAGCATGTCTCGCACCCCGGCCTTCACCAGCTTCTTCGGGATCGGCAGCATGCCCCATTCCGGCATGCCGGGCCCGCCCTTCGGACCCGCATTCTTCAAAACGAGGATGTGGTCCGGCGTGACGTCGAGATCGTCGCGCTCCACTTCGCGCGCCATGTGGTTGTAGTCCTCGAACGCGATCACCTTGCCGCGATGCTGGGTGAGCCGCTGATCCGCGGCCGATGGCTTCATCACGCAGCCGTTCGGCGCGAGATTGCCCTTCAGCACCGCGGTCGCTCCGCCCTCGTAGATCGGATCGGACAACGGATGAATGACCTCGGGCAGATGCACCTTTGCGCCCGCGATGTTGTCACCGACGGTCTTCCCGGTCACCGTGATGCATGACAGATCGAGAAGATCGCGCAGCTCCGCCATCAGCGCGCGGAGGCCCCCGGCATAGTAGAAGTCCTCCATCAGGAATTTGCCCGACGGCGTGATATTGGCGATCACCGGCACATCGCGCGAGATTGCGTCGAACCGCTCCATGTCGAGCGGGATGCCGGCCCGGCGCGCCATCGCCACCACATGCACGATTGCGTTGGTCGAACCGCCGAGCGCCATATGCACCTTGATGGCGTTGTCGAAGGCCGCCGCCGAGAGGATCTTCGCGGGCGTCAGATCCTCCCACACCATGTCGACGATGCGCCGGCCCACCGCCGAACACATCCGCGGATGCGACGAATCCGCCGCCGGGATCGACGACGCACCGGGCAATGCGAGCCCCATGGCTTCGGCGATCGACATCATCGTGGCGGCCGTTCCCATCACCATGCAGGTGCCGAAGGAGCGCGCGATGCCGCCTTCGATCTCGTTCCAGTCGTCCTCGGTGATGTTGCCAGCGCGCTTCTCGTCCCAGTATTTCCACACGTCCGAACCGGAACCGAGCTTCTGGCCGCGCCAGTTGCCGCGCAGCATCGGACCCGCGGGGACATAAATCGACGGGATCCCCATCGAGATCGCGCCCATGATCAGCGCCGGCGTGGTCTTGTCGCAGCCGCCCATCAACACAGCGCCGTCGATCGGATGACTGCGCAGCAATTCCTCGGTCTCCATCGCGAGGAAATTGCGATAGAGCATGGTGGTCGGCTTGATAAACGGCTCCGACAGCGACATCGCCGGCAATTCGACCGGAAAGCCGCCCGCCTCCCAGACGCCGCGCTTCACGTCATCGGCGCGCGAGCGCAGATGGGCGTGACAGGCGTTGAGATCGCTCCAGGTATTGATGATGCCGATGACCGGCTTGCCCTCCCAATCCGCCTTGTCATAGCCGAACTGGCGCAGGCGCGAGCGGTGGCCGAACGAACGCAGGTCGCTTACCCCGAGCCAGCGATGACTGCGGAGGTCCTCAGGACGCTTGTTGTTTTTCATCTCAGGGCAATTGCTTTGCGGGGGCGGTTTGAGCGGCTTTTCCGGTGGCCTGCCGCCGCTCGTATAGTTGAGCCAAAATCACAATGCATGCAACCACGGCGCCCGCAATGTCGGTCAGGAGGCCGGGATCGATCAGCAAGAGCCCGCCCACGATCAGCATCACGCGCTGCCAGTGATTGGCCGCCGTCACGAAATAGCCGTGCAGCCCCGCGGCAAAGAGCAGGATGCCGCAGGTAGCGGTGACGAAGGCGCCGATGATTTGCGGCCATGAGCCGATCATCAGCAGCGCTGGCTCGTAGATCAGCATGTAGGGCACGACGAATCCCGCGGCGCCGATCTTCACCGCCGCAAGGCCCGACTTCCAGAGATCAGCCTTGGCGATGCCGGCCGCGGCAAACACCGCGAGCGCGACCGGCGGCGTGATCGCGGAGAGCACCGCGAAATAGAAGGCGAACATATGCGCCGCCGGCGGGATCACTCCGAGCTTGATGATCGCAGGGACCAGCAGCGCCGTCATGATGATGTAGGCCGGCGTCGTCGGCATGCCCATGCCGAGCACGATGCCGGCGATCATGGTCAGCACCAGCGCGAGGATCAAAAGGTCCTGCGCCAGCCCGACGACGAATTGCGTGAATACGATGCCAAGACCTGACAGCGTCACCACGCCGATCACGATGCCGGCGCAGGCACAGGCGAGCGCGACGCCGAGCGCGTTCTTCGCGCCATCGACGAAGGCCGCGATCATATTCGGCCAGTTGACATATTCGCGAGTCGATTTGCGAAGCGCCGCCACCGGAAAACACAGGACCGTTCCGACCAGAGCTGCGAGCGGCGCGCTGTAGCCGGAATACATGACGACAAGAATCCCGACCACCGGAATGAAAAGGTGGCCGCGCTCGCGCATCACGATGCCGAGCTTCGGCAATTCGGCGCGCGGCAGGCCCATGAGTCCGCGCCGCTTTGCCTCGAAATGCACCGCGGCAAAGCACGCGACGTAATAAAGGATCGCGGGGATGACCGCCCAGATCACCACCTGCCCGTAGGATACCGCCAGGAATTCGGCCATCACGAAGGCGGCGGCGCCCATGATCGGCGGCATTATCTGGCCGCCGGTCGACGCGGTGGCTTCGACGCCGGCCGCGAAATGCGGCGGGAAACCGGAGCGCTTCATCAGCGGAATGGAAATCGGTCCGTCCACCATCACATTGGCGACGGCGCTGCCGGAGATCGTGCCGAACAGGCTCGACGATACTACCGAAACCTTGCCCGGTCCGCCCGCGGTATGGCCGGTCAGCGCCATCGCGAAGTCCATGAAAAGCTGGCCGGTGCCGGTGCGCTCCATGAAGGCGCCGAACAGGACGAAGATCAAAACGTAGGAGGCCGAGACCGAAAGCGGAATGCCGAAGACACCCTCGGTCGTCATGTAAAGCTGATCGAGCAAGCGCTCCGGCTCGAGCCGCGCGATCAGAAGGCCGTAAAGCAGGAACACCACCGCGGTGATCGGCAGCGCAAGCCCGATCACCCGGCGCGTCGCCTCCAGCACCACCAGCACCATCAACACGCCCATGGCCTTGTCCATGAACGTGAGATCGTCGATGTAGAAGATGCGGGTGACGATGTAGTCGTAGTTGATGAAGAGATAGAGGATCGGGATCGCGCCCGCGACCATCAGGCCATAATCGAACAGGGTCGGCAGGCGGTCGTCAGCGCGCCGCTGATCGTCGGATTTCGGACCATCGTCCTTCGCGATCGTCCAGCGATACAGCAAGAAGGTCAGCACGATCGCAAACAGGAGGTGCGTGCCGCGGAACAGCACCGCCTCCGGCACGCCGAATGCGATCGCCCAGATGTGATAGGCCGCCATCGCGATCGCGACGACGACCAGCGCCCAGCCCACAAAGTTGCGATGGGTGAATTGAAGCTTCACGAATGCTCTCCCCCGTGAGCATCAGGCACACGAAGCCGGCAGCCGTGCCGCCGGCTCCATGACAGGCGGGCCTATTTCTTCAGCTCGACCCCGGCTTCCTTGTAAAACTTCGCAGCGCCCGGATGGAACGGCACGCCGATATCCTCGGCCATCTGCTTCGGCGTCAGCCCCGTCATCGCCTTGTTGACCGCGGCCATGTTCGAAACGTTCGAGGCCATCGCCTTGGTCATCTGATAGACCATGTCTTCCGGCAGCTTGCAGGACGCAACGATATGCGTCGCATAGCCGATCACCTTCACGTCCTTGTCCTGTTTCGGATAGGTCCCCTTCGGCACCGTCACCAGCGTGTAGCCGGGATTGATCTTGCGCATGTCCTCATACATGTCGGCCATGTCGAGGAGCTTGATGTCGCGCGCGGCGGCGAGATCCATCACCGCGCCGGAAGGAATGGTGGTGCCGAGCGTGAACGCCACCGCATGTCCGTCCTGCATCTGGGTGACGGAGTCGGTGTAGGACACGAAGCTCATCTTCACGTCGTTGTAGCCCATGCCGGCCACCTTCAGCATATGCGCGGTGATCGCCTCGCCGGTATTGCCGCGCTGCTGGGTGGTGACGCCCTTGCCCTTCAGGTCCTTCACCGAATTGATGTTGGCGTCGGCTCGCGTGACCACCTGGAAATATTGCGGATAGAGCGTCGCGACGTTGCAGACATTGCCGTGCTTCTTGGTGAAGGGCGGATTGCCGGCGATCGCGTCGACGGTGGAGATCGAATTGCCGAAGCCGACGTCGGCCTTGCCTTCCTCGATGCCGCGTACATTGGCGATACCGGCACCCGGCAGAGCCTGCACCGAAAGCCCGCCGACCGACTTCTCCCACATGTCCTTGAGCTGACCGCCAAGCGGAATCCACACGCCGCCTTGCGGTCCGGTCATCATTTTCAGTTCGGCGGACTGGACGCTGGGGATCGCGGCAAGGCTTGCAACAACCGCAGACGCCAACAAGCGCATCTTCATCTGGACGTTCTCCCTAGGGTTCCCGCATGGCGGGGTGTCGTTTTGTTTTCGACTTGGGCAGAACGTTACGCGGGCGGACGGGCCGGACACAAGCGGCTTCGCGCGGCATTTGCCGTCGGCCTGGTGCCCCCGGGCCTGGCCGCGCCAGGCGGCCGCAGACCCCTGGCAAGACAAAGCTAATCCTCGATATTCGGCGGCAATGTAATCAGGAACTCGGTGCCCTTTTCCAGTCGCACGATCTCGACCGATCCGCCAAGTTGACGCGCGGTGCCGAGAATCACCTTGAACCCGAGCGACTTGGACTTGGCGGGATCGAAATCGAGTGGCAGTCCCTTGCCGCGGTCTGAAAACCGCAATTCGTGCGAACCGTTGACGGCCTTTCTCAGCTTGACGAAGATCGGCCCGGTCTCATCGGCTGCATAGGCATGCTTGAGAACGTTGGTGATCAGCTCGTGGGTGAGCACGGCGAGCGCCACCGCCTTGCTGCCCGAGATCTGCAACGGCGCGGCATCGACCTCGATCCGGTGGCGGTAGCCGCCATAGGCATTCTGGCTGTCCTCGCAGAGCTTCTTGAGGAATTCGGAGAACTCCACACGGCCGGCATGGTCCGCCTGGTAAAGCTGCCGGTACACGCTGCCGATCGAGATGACGCGATCGCGCGCGCGGGCGAGCTGGTCGCGTGCGTCGGGATCGGCAGTATGCCTGCGCTGCAGGTCGAGCACGCTGGACAAAAGATTCAGGCTGTTCATGACCCGGTGCTGCAGCTCGCGCAGCAGAAAGGTTTTCTGTTCGAGCAGCGCGTTGATCGAATCCGACATGCGGGCCAGCGCCGCGCTCAGCTGCCCAAGATCGCTTCGCGGATCGAGCCGTGGAAATTCCACGTCGGTTTCGCCGCGCTCGCGGCGATTGGCGA